>QWCJ01000146.1_pt1 | contig 53439 bp, 49 predicted proteins | sample 1972501 | NCBI WGS metagenome assembly QWCJ01 (sample SAMN09866711, study PRJNA288562) | Human vaginal metagenome isolate term2_vaginal, whole genome shotgun... | isolation source: vagina | host: Homo sapiens | place: USA: California
CCAACATCAACTATGAAAGAAACCCCCTCGCAGTACCGGGTACGCGGAACACCGGTACCAACTACGCGGACTCGCGGTACCAACTACCCCAAATCGACAGGCCAGCTCCCCTGAAAGGCTGAAGGGCTTTGGAGAAACGTTTTTCAACGTTTTTACCTCATGGTTTTTGCCCAACCCTGCTCCCCGATAGGCAAATAGGTGTTGTGCAAGACAACATGTGCAATTAGCATTATGACTACAGCGCCAACCCGAGAAGGATAAAGCTGGGTTCCCGAATGGGAGTAGGGCTTCGGCCTGAGAATTCCTTTGCTCCGAGGGTTGGCGTTTTTATTTTCCTGCTTTTCTCTTAAGTGCGTCGAGGCACCCTTCTGGGTCCTTCTGCAGATAACCAACTATAAACTCGACGGCCTGCTGGGAATATGTCCACATTGTCGCATTCTCTCCAGCCGTACTGCGGTCGTAGGCGTACCGTTCGTCGTCCCGGAGTTGAAAAACTTTGATGAAAAGATCGAAGTCATACTTGTTAAATCTGCGTTTTTCTCCACGGTGATAGATGGTTGTCTTCGACTTTGCGAGGCGCTTGAGCACCTCGTTAACCGCTAATTTTTTGGTGTACGGGTAGTAACTAGCTGCATCGCGGACATCCTTGACAATGGCAATGCCCGCATCAGCATCGCTATCGATGTAGACATTGAGATCAGCATCCTTTGACTTCTTAACGATGCGGAGGTTCGTCTCATAAATCGCAGCAGCGGCTCCCCCTTCACCTGTACCAGCCGCGTCTGCTGCAAACTGCCTCATTTTTAGGAGCTTCTCCGCGACGTGTGGTTCATATTTTGCCCGGATAACGTCGGGGTCAATAGCACCACGACGCACAGCAAGCGTGAGGTGATTTTCCGGAATTAACTCACTTACAGACTCCCCATGCAGCTCGAGCAGTTTGTCTGCATAGTTCATCACTGACTTCTGCAGGAATGGACCGATAAAGATCTCATACTCGTCAGTAATGAAATGCGTATTGATGTTACGGAAGCGGATGATCTCAGCCATGTTCACCCGTAATGGATCTTTGTCGTTCGTAAAAATTTTCTTCAGGCAATCCGCAAGCGCGATTGTCTTCCCCGGCTCATCGGGGTAGTAGATAGCCTCGACTCCTCGTTCTTTGACTAAGTACGCCTTGAGCATGAGCTCCCAAGCATTACAAAGAAATATCGAGCAGGACTCAGCGTGATATTTCAGAGTCGGACGGTTGTAAAGCTCCAACGCAAGAATGAAGGCTTCTTTACTCTTCTCCAAAAGGCGCTGGACGATCTCTTCATACCCCATTTCCATAACGACTCAGTCTAACGATCAACGCGACGCCCTTAGTGCTGGTCGTCTAGTTGCGCGGCAGTGCGTGCTAGACGATCAGCTTTCGTCGAAAATGTTTCCCCAGGTGATGATGGAAACGATGGTCGATAAAAGAAAGATCGTCTAGTTGCACAAAAACGCAGCTAGACGATCAGGGGCGCGTTTGCCTCACGGTTGTTACGGGTTAAGCGACAAAAAGAAAGCCGCTGGGCGCGACTGCACCTAGCGGACATTCTCTTAATTACCGGATTTTAACCCGTCTTGTGAGAACCAACTGTATATATAGTTTTGTGCAGAAGCAAACTACATATTCGATTACGCGTGCTCTTTCTGACCCTCGCTTCAAAACTTACATACAGGCAGCCGGGGGCTCAGAAAAACAAGCACTTCTGCTCTACCTTTGGAATATCGAGATGGCGGGAGCTGTCGCTGCGACCACAGGTATGGTCGAAGTACAACTCAGAAACAGCATCAATTCACGCCTTCAAACTTGGAATGCATCCCAACCGGTTAATGATCCAAACCGTACTTGTGCGTACACAAGGGACTGGCTAAAGGATCCTGCACCTCGACTTCGCCAGATTATTTCGCCACCACGCAAAAGGCCACTTTGGCAAAAAGCGGAACCAGCCCTACGAGACGAACTTGGCAATTGTGCAAAGCCGAATCCTTCTCATGACGACCTTGTCGCGGCTTTGCCATTCGGTTCATGGCTTTTCATCTTGCCTCAACCCCAGGTTTCTTCTCCTCAAAATCCCCGGATGCGGATTTGGGACGAGACTCTCAAGCATGCATTTACTGCTCGGAACGCTTCCGAATTCCAGAGCGCTAATCCCGCTGTCATTTACCAGTGGGCAAATGCAGTACGGCACGCACGAAATCGTGCAAGCCATCTAGAACCGCTGCTTGACCCTGGGCAATTGATCCGGGTTCATCGAATATCCGCCCGCCTTATGCATTCAATGAACCCCGCTGCCGCATCCTGGCTAGCGGGGCAGCAATACATCCATTCAGTGCTTAAAAGGAAACCCGTGTAGCTACTCCCGCGCCGGGGAGGCGCTGGGGTCGTCGTTACGCACAGGCACCCACTTGAGCACGTAGGCGAGCACGACCACACCCACGGCGATGGCGAAGGACACCCAGCCGAAACCGGTGGTGAAGCCGGCGATGACGGCGATCGGTGCGAGGATGGTCATGCCGATTTCGAAGGGGGCGAAGCCGACGTAGGCCACGCCGTACTCGTTGAGGGTGCCGGACTTGAGTTTCGGGTCGACCATCTTGAGCAGCGCGATGCCGGTGGCCACGGCGGCGGTTGCCCAGCCCCAGCCGAACAGGCCACGCTCGAGCCAGTTTTCGCCAAAGAAGGTCGGGCCGGCCCACAGCATCCAGACCACGCAGAACACGGTACCCAGGACGAACATGACAACCAGTGCCTGCCAGTAGCCGGCGAGTGCGGCGGGGACGATAGACGCGATGCCGAAGGCGATCATGTAGTCGGTGGCAGCACCGGAGATGGAGTTGATGGTGGAGCCGTCGAGGTAGTTCGGGCGCCCGGCGAGTCGCAAGGCAAGACGGCCGACCAGACCGACCACGAACGACATGGCGAACAGCGGGATGGACACGTTTGGCCACTGCCCCTTGATCAGCGTGTTCAGCAGGTACGCGATGAGCACGGTGAACACGATGAAGCCGGCGTGCAGTGCGAGCGGTTCGATGGACGACGGGTTGGTGGTGGCTTTGCCGATGGAGGGGCGTTCTTCCTCGTTGCGGATGTAGCCGGTGCGCAGGTCGTCGGGAAGATCGCCCGCGAGCTGGGACGCCTTGCCTTTGCGGATGCCCCAGTTGGCCATGATCACGCCGCCGACAATCGCCACGAGGGTGCCCACGGTGGCGGAGGTGAAGCCGAGAGAGGAAGCACCTTCAACGCCGATCTCCTCAAGCGCGGAGCCGACGGCCGCTGCGGTGCCGAAGCCGCCGACGAAGCCGACGGGCAGCATCATGCCGAACCACGGCTCGGTGCCGAATACAGGCGCAAAGAAGTACAGGCCGAGCAGGATGAATAGGCCCCACTGGCCCATGAACATTGCGGTGGAATAGCCCCACATGTTGCGCGCACCGGTGGCCACGGAGCCGCCGAATTGCATCGAGTACGCCATCGACGCGAACACCACCGCGATGAGCAGCGTGGTGTAGGTGCCCACCTGGTCGGACCAGTTAATCAGGCCGAGGACTTCCGGCCCGAGGATGAGCCCGATAAGGCCCGCGGTGATCGGTGCAGGCAGCAGCAATGCTTGCAGTACGCGCAGTCGGTTGCGCAGGACGTTGCCGACGATGAGGAGGAGGGAGATCCATCCGATGTCGGTAAGCAGCGTGTATGGGGTGAATTCCATCGCAGCACCTTCCTTTATCCACTTATCGCATATAAAACAGTCTGTACTCTAACCCAGTACGCTGTTTTCATGACTTTTCCGGAGTCCGTTGAGTTGTTGCGCACCCACGGATCGCGCGTGAGTGAGGTGTGGCGCGCGAAGTTCGTGGAGGCGTATCCACATGCGTCGATGATGCTTGCTCCTGGTGAGCGCATGCCGCAGATGCTTATCGACGCCACCACGTTCCTCCTCAGCCACTCCCCCACCGAAACCACCGACCGTCTGCGCGCGATCGCGCTGGACCTGCGCCGCACCGGCTTCCCCGCCGAGGAGTACCCCAACGCGATGCAGTTGCTTGGCGACGCCATCCGCACCGTCGCCGAAGAAACCGGCGCCGAGGTCGGCACCGGTGCTGGCGGTGCCGACACCGAGGACCCCACCTCGGCGCTCGTGGCAGCGGGCGAGGTCATGCGCAAGGCAGCATCCCAAGCCGACTACGCGGGCGTGCCGGCGGCCTCAGCGGCGCAGGTCACCAGCGTGGACGTTCGAGACGGGGTGCAGATCGTGCGCCTCGAGGCAGGCACGCGCATCATCTATGCCCCCGGTGAAACGCTGCCCGTGATGTCGCCGGAAACCCCCGGTGTGTGGACCGGGCTGATCCCGGCGCTGCCGTCGAACCCATTCGGACAAATGGAGTTTCACATCGGCGCGGGCACCGATCTTGCGGTTGCGCCCGGCGCGTGGTTGACATTGGGTGTGGCGCGCGGGGGTCTGCAGGGGTTCGTCGATAAGCAAGTGCTCTTGGTGGCCGCGGGGACGGGGTTGGCTGCGGCGAAGGCGCTGGTTTTTCACTGGTTGGAATGCGAGGAGCGCCCCGATGTGCATCTGGTTTCGGATGTGACGTACGACCGCGCGGCGCTGGACGCGTTGGCTGGCGCGCAGAACTGGCTGGACGTGAGCTGGGTGGTGGAGTCGCGGCTGGGTGCGTCGCTGGAGCAGGTGGTGTCGGGGCCGGGAATGTGGTGGGGCCGCGACGTGATCGTGTGCGCGGACGAGATGCGCGCGACCGCGATCACGGCAGCGCTTCAGGAGGCCGGGGCCGAGGGCGTGCAGGTCATCGCCCACGACGCGACGCCGGAGTGGTTTAGCGCATCGTAGTGTCCGCGCGGATCTGGCCGAGCGGAAGGCGTTTGCGCTGCTTGGCGGCCTCTTCGGGGTCGATGTCTACGACCAGGGTTTCGGGCCCGTAGCCGGCTTCGGCGATGCGCACGCCGGAAGGGTCGACCACGGTTGAGTGGCCCGCGCCGGTGGGACCGGACGGCTCGCCCGCTTTGGTTTCAAAATCCGGGCGCGACTGGCCAGCGGCCGCGATGAACACCCCGGCGTCGAGGGCGCGCGCGGCGGTTAAGATGCGCCACTGCTCCACCTTGCCGGGCCCGTCGGCCCAGCTTGTGGGTACGACAATGACTTGGGCGCCGCGGTCCGCAAGGGCCTGGAACTGCTCGGGGAAGCGAATGTCGAAGCAGGTGGCCACGCCCACCGTCACGCCGTCGTGCTCGAAGGTGACCAGGCGTTCGCCGGGGCGCACGGTGTCGGACTCGCGGTAGTTGAACGCGTCGTACGTATGAATCTTGTCGTAGCCCTCATGCAGGCCATTTCCCGTGATCAGGGCGGTGTTGTAGACGCGGTTGATGGTTTTCTCGCCGCGCTGCACGGTATCGGCGGGCCGGAACATGCCAGCCACGATGGTCACGCCGAGCTCGCCTGCCAGGTCGCGCATGTTGGCGGCAAACGCGCCGTCGAGACCCGCCGCCTGTGTGTCCAGTCGGCCCTGCTCAAAGGCCTGGCTGGCACCCTCCGGCAGCACGATCAGGCTCGCACCTTGGGCGGCGGCGTCGCGCACCAGCGGAGCAAGGTGGGCAAAGTTGTCCATTGTGTCACTGCCTGTGACCGTTTGCACCAACGCGATCTTCATGTGGATAACTTTAGGTGGATTTCGGGGCAGTTATCCACAGATTTTTCTTCGTCCCTTGTGGTTGTGTGCTGGTGCGCAGAGGATTCGGCCCATGACTCTTGAAATCTCAACACGCACCGCACCCGTTGCCCGCGGCCTCACCCGAACGTTCACACCGTTACCGTTTGCGCAGGTGGGGGTGTCGCGGACGGCGGAAGCGTTGTCGTCGATACGCAACAGCACGCACATGCTTATCGACGACACCACCGCCCACCTCAACACCCACCTCAATTCCATCGCGCGCTTTGCCCGCGCGGTGGAGGGCGTGGACGCCGACCTGGAAGCGAGGCTTGCGCCATGAGTGTTGCCACGTACCATCCGGCGCTGGACGCGGCGGAACTCTCGGCGGCAGCGGCCGCGTTGCGCCTCGCCTCTGATGCCGCCCGGGAGCGCGCCGAGCATGTGCCAACCTCACGCGAGGCGTTAGCGTCCACCGGGTTTCGGGGTGTGGCGGCGGATGCGGCGTACGCGCGGTTAGATGCATTCGGGTCTGTGTTTGCGCGCGGTGCCGACGACTTGGCCACGGCGGCGTCGTTGGTCGCCGCTGCGGCGGGGCTGCAACGGCAGTTGGACGAGGCCGCCATGTTTGCCACCCGCTACCTGCACTCGCGCACCGTGTTGTGGCTCAACGCGATGTCGATGGCGCTGGACCTGGAACTCGCACGGTCCTTGTTGCGCCTTGGCGGGCACGAGCAGGACTACGACCCGCTGTTCGCCCACCCGGATGAGTCGTTTCAGGACCTGCACGCGCGTCATGTGCCGACCTTGCCCGCCGCGACTCGTGCCGCCGTGGAGGCCGCCGGCGGGACCGTTCTCGAGGCCGGACCTGCTTCGACCACTGTTGTCGTCGGTGACGTTGTGGAACCGGCGCGGGTGATCACCATGGTGGCCGGCGCGACCACGGGCGCGCCCGCGAAGTTGGAGGGTGAGTTGGCAAAGGCGTCACGGTTGGCGCAGCAGACCGGTGCTGCGGTGGTGGTGTGGCAGGGCTATGCGCCGCCACGCTCGGTGCCGCGGGCGGTCTCTCCCCTGCGTGCTTCGGCCGGTGCGGATGATCTGGCGATGTTTCAGGCGGCGCTTGAGGAGCGCTTCCCGGACGCACAGAAGACGGTTGTCTCCCATAGTTACGGCACGCTGCTGGCCACCACGGCGGCGCGCGACCATGGACTTATAGCGGATGACTTATGGGTCCTCGGCAGCGCCGGCGTGGCCGGTAAGCACGTCTCCGAGCTAACGCTTGCCGATGAGCATGCCACCGTCCACGTCGTCGATTCACCCCAGGACCCCATCCTGTTGCTGCGCTCTGGGCCGTCGGCGGTGCTCGGCGCGTCGCCGTCGTATGTAGGGTGGGGCGCACAGCGCGTGGAGGGCGTGCGCGGCGGGCACTCCGACTACTTCACAGACCCGGCCTTTGTGTCTGCTTTGCAACAGCGCGCAAGCACAACTTAAGAAATGGCGTTACCATGGCGAACGTTTAAAGAAACTACCTTTAGGAGTCTGATAAACCATGGCAAACTTTGCAGAGCAAGTAGTCGAGCGCCTTGAGGCCCTCGGCATTAAACGCATTTACGGTCTGGTGGGCGACTCGCTCAACCCGCTTTCTGACGCCGTGCGCGAAAGCGACATCGAGTGGGTCCACGTCCGCAACGAGGAAGCCGCAGCGTTTGCTGCCGGTGCAGACTCGCTAGCCACCGACGAACTCGCCGTCTGCGGCGCGTCCTGCGGCCCGGGCAACACCCACTTCGTCCAGGGTCTGTTCGAGTCCCACCGCAACGGCGCGAAGGTACTCGCCATTGCATCGCATATCCCGACGGCCGAGATCGGTTCCTCCTTCTTCCAGGAGACCCACCCGGAGATGCTGTTCCAGGAGTGCTCCTCCTACTGCGAGGTCGTCCACACCGCCGACCAGGGCATGCGCGTGCTGCACAACGCCCTGCAGAACACACTCGCCGGCAACGGCGTGTCCGTGATGGTCGTGCCTGGCGACGTGTTCGCCGCCGACGTTGCCGACGGTCCTCACACCGCCGACTCCGTCTACGCCACCGGCAAGGACAAGCGCGTCTACCCCGACCCCGCTGAGGCCGCACGGCTTGTCGAGGCCATCAACAACGCCGACAAGATCACCCTGTTCTGCGGCTACGGTGCACGCGACGCCCGCGACGAAGTCTTCGCTTTGGCCGAGAAGATCAAGTCCCCGATCGGCCACTCCTTCCGCGGCAAGATGTACTTCGAGTACGACAACCCTTACGACGTCGGCATGTCCGGCCTCCTTGGCTACGGCGCCTGCCTCGACGCCATGGAAGAGTCCGACCTGTTCATCATGGTCGGCACCGACTTCCCGTACACCGACTGGCTGCCCGAGGAAAACGTCGCCCAGATCGACATCAACGGCACCCACATCGGCCGCCGCACCAAGGTCGACTACCCCGTCGTCGGCGACGTGAAGAGCGTCATCGAAAACATCCTCCCCCACATCGAGGAGAAGAAGGACCGCAAGTTCCTGGACAAGATGCTCAAACGCCACTACCAGCTGCTGGACCACGTGGTGAAGAGCTACACCGAGGAAGCCTTCGAGTCGAAGAAGCCGATCCACCCCGAGCTCGCTGCCTCCGTGCTGGACAAGCTTGCCGACGACGACGCCTACTTCACCGTCGACACCGGCATGTGCAACGTGTGGTCCTCGCGCTACCTCACCCCGAACGGCAAGCGCGACGAAGGCGCATCCTTCCTCCACGGCACCATGGCCAATGCCCTGCCCATGGCCATCGGTGTCCAGGCCGCACAGCCGGACCGCCAGGTCATCTCCTGGTCCGGCGACGGCGGCCTGGGCATGCTCATGGGCGAACTGCTCACCATCAAACTGCACCAACTGCCGGTGAAGGTGATCTGCTTCAACAACTCCTCCCTCGGCATGGTCAAACTCGAGATGATGGTCGCCGGCATGCCCTACTTCGGCACCGACCACGAACAGGTCAACTTCGCCGAGATCGCCAAGGGTGTCGGCATCAAGTCCTTCCGCATCGAGGAGCCCGAGGACCTCGAGCCGATGCTCAAGGAGGCACTTGCTTACGACGGCCCCGTAGTCGTCGACATCGTCACCGACCCCGAGGCTCTCTCCCTGCCACCGGGAATCACCTGGGACATGATGAAGGGCTTTGCCAAGTCTGGCGCCCGCACCGCCTTCCTTGAAGGTGGCGTCGGCCGACTGTTCAACCTGGCCAAGTCCAACCTCCGCCACATCGGCGGTGCTGCTGCCATCGAGTTCGGCGGGTAGGTTGCGGTAGATCAGACGCGACAATGCCCGCGCTGCCCTTGATGGGTAGCGCGGGCATTTCTTGTCTGTTGTTGCCGCCGACTAGGCGTCGGGGGTGAGGTTGCGGCGACGGCGTCGTCGTGAAGCAGCTGGCTCCCATGCCACGATCGCGGTGGAACGCGGCACGTGCACCAACTCGCCGCCACGACGGGAACCGTTGCGCAACTTCTGGCGCAGCTCTTCGTTGTGACCGCGCTGGGCATCCAACTCGTCCTGCAGTTCCTCGATCTGCGCGGAGAGCTCAATGATCGTCTTGATGCCCGCCAGGTTCACGCCTTCCTCCTGGGAGAGGTACTGGATGCGGCGCAGCATCGAGATGTCGCGGCTGGAGTAGCGCCGGCCGCCTCCCTTGGTGCGCTTCGGCGTGACCAGGCCCAGCCTGTCGTAGGTGCGCAGGGTCTGGGCGTGCATACCGGTGAGCTCGGCGGCGACAGAGATGACGAAGTATTCCTTCTCTTCTGCCATGGTTACACCTCCTTTCGCCGTCTAGCGCTCGGACCAGCCGGCGCGCGGGTCAAAGCCGGAATCCTTCTCGGCCTGGGCGTACGCGCGCAGCGCACTGGTTGCGGACGGGTCCAGGTCCTTCGGTACCTTCACCTCGACGGTGACCAACAGGTCGCCGGCGTTGCCGGACTTCTTCGGGATACCACGGCCACGCACGCGCAAGGTGCGGCCGTTCGGGGTGCCAGCGGGGACCTTGACCTTCACCGGGTTGTCCAGGGTCGGCACCGCGATGGTGGCGCCGAGGGCGACTTCTGCAAACGAGACGGGGACCGTGACTTCGAGGTCGTCGCCGGAGCGGGTAAAGGTGTCGTCGCTACGCACATGCACAGTGACAAACAGGTCGCCGGCGGGAGTGCCGTTCGGACCTGCCTCACCTTGGCCGGCGAGGCGCACCTTCTGGCCATCGATGACGCCCGCGGGGATGCGGACCGTGATCGAACGGGTACGGCGGACGGTGCCTGTGCCGTTGCATGTGGTGCACGGATCCTCAATAACATCGCCGGTGCCGTGGCAGTTCGTGCAGGGACGAGCCATGCCGAACGCGCCGGAGTTCTCCCGGATGTAACCGGAGCCGGAGCAGACCTCGCACGTGTGCGTCTTGCCGGACTTCGAACCAGAGCCGTGGCAGGTGGTGCACGGTGCGTCGCCGGTGAGCTCGACGGGGAACGTCGTGCCCTTGGCTGCTTCGCGGAAGTCGAGGGTTATTTCCGTTTCGACGTCGGCCCCCCGCGACGGCCGAGCGTTCCTGCCAGCACCGCCGCGGCCGCCAAAGAAGCCACCGAAGATATCACCAAGGCCGCCGTCTCCAGCTTGTCCACCAGCGGCTGATCCGAAGATGTCCGAGAGGTCGAATTCCGTCTCCGTGCCGCGAAACCCGCCCGGAAAACCGGACGCTCCTCCCCGCCCGAACCGGCCAAAGCCGCCCGAGCCGATCATGGACTTCAACTGGTCGTATTCTTTGCGCTTCTGCTCGTCGCCGACCACGTCGTACGCTTCCGCGACCCGCTTGAACTTCTCCTCGGCCTTCTTGTTGCCGGGGTTCGAATCCGGGTGGTTTTCGCGTGCGAGCTTGCGGTACGCCTTCTTAATATCGGCCTGGCTTGCCGTCGACGACACACCTAAGTCGCCGTAATAATCCTTGTCGGCCCATTCCTGTTGCATAGCCATCTCGCACCCTCCTTTCGCTGTAAATCGGTGTGGAGTTGTTGTCTTCTAAATTTCGTTCACTAAATAATCTAAGTAAAAAAGCCGGGGATCAGGCCGCTTATCGTTTGCGTGTACCCATTCCCCGGCCCTGCCACCAAGTTGTTGTTACTCGGTGGTGTCGGCACTTTCAGCCGGATCGGCGATGATCACCATGGCGTTTCGCACCAGGCGGTCACCCACCGTGTAGCCCTTGCGCAGCACCGTTCCCAGAACCTTTTCATCGCCCTGGGACAGATCCTGCACGGCCTCGTGGACCTCCGGGTTGAACTCGTCGCCCTCAGCGCCGAACTCCTTCACACCCTGGCCAGCGACGATGGAACGGAACTTATCCGCGAAGGCCTTCAGCGGGCCTTCTTCCAGGTCGCCGTGCTGCTGGGCGAGATCGAGATCGTCCAGAAGCGGCAGCAGCTCGGTGGCAAACTTTGCCTTTGCGGTGGTGGCAATCTCGCCACGCTCACGCTCGGTGCGGCGGCGGTAGTTGGCGTACTCGGCGCTGACACGCTGCAGGGACTCGGTGCGCTCTGCGAGCTGCAACTCGATGTCGCTGACCGTGCCGTCGCCATCGACGTCCGGGTCTACCTCGCCGTCGGCGATCTGCGCTGCGTCTTCCAAGTCTTTCAACTCAGCTTCCGCGGCAACGAGAGGGTCCTCGTCCGTGGACAGTGCCTCGGACTCGGCCGCCTCGTCGGCCAGGGCTTCCGCCTGATCCGGGGAGACGTACTGTTCGTCCGTCGCCTCCGGATTACCCGGGTTATCGGGCATCTGCTCGTTGTTCGGGTTCGTCATCAGACGTCGCCTCCTTACACGTACTGGGTTGGATTACTTGTTGTCGGCGTCGGTGTCGTCGTCCTCGACAACCTCGGCGTCCACAACGTTGTCGTCGCCAGCATCAGCCTGGGTAGCACCCTCGTTGGCCTGAGCCTCGTAGAGCGCGGTGCCCATTGCCTGGGACTCGGTGGTCAGCGTCTCCACTGCGGACTTGATGGCATCCAGGTCCTCGCCCTTGAGGGCCTCGTCGACAGCATCGGCAGCCTCGGTGACGCGGGTCTTGATGTCCTCGGAAAGCTTCTCGCCGTTCTCGTCCATGAACTTGCGGGTCTGGTACGCCATGGTCTCCGCGTTGTTGCGGGTCTCCTGCTCCTCGCGACGCTTCTTGTCCTCGTCAGCGTGAGCCTCAGCGTCCTTGATCATGCGATCGATCTCTTCATCAGACAGACCAGAGCCGTCCTGGATCTTAATCGTGTTCTCCTTGCCGGTGGCCTTGTCCTTCGCGGACACGGACACGATGCCGTTGGCGTCGATGTCGAAGGTGACCTCGATCTGCGGAACACCACGCGGTGCCGGAGCGATACCTGCCAGTTCGAAGGAGCCGAGCAGCTTGTTCGCGGAAGCGATCTCGCGCTCACCCTGGAAGACCTGGATCTGCACGGACGGCTGGTTGTCTTCAGCCGTGGTGAAGGTCTCCGAACGCTTCGTCGGGATGGTGGTGTTGCGCTCGATGAGCTTGGTCATCACGCCACCCTTGGTTTCAATACCGAGGGACAGCGGGGTGACGTCGAGCAGCAGCACGTCCTTGACGTCGCCGCGCAGGACACCAGCCTGCAGAGCAGCACCCAGAGCCACAACCTCGTCCGGGTTCACGGACTTGTTCGGCTCCTTGCCAGTGAGCTCCTTGACCAGATCGGACACAGCCGGCATACGGGTCGAGCCACCAACCAGAACAACGTGGTCAATGTCGCCGACAGACATGCCAGCATCCTTGATCACCTGGTTGAACGGGCTCTTGGTGCGATCCAGCAGGTCGGAGGTGATCTTCTGGAACTCGGTGCGGGTCAGGGTCTCGTCGAGGAACAGCGGGTTCTTCTCTGCATCAACCGTGATGTACGGCAGGTTGATGGAAGCCTGCTGTGCAGACGAAAGCTCAATCTTGGCCTTCTCCGCAGCCTCGCGCAGACGCTGCATAGCCATCTTGTCCTTGGACAGGTCAACGCCGTTCTGGGACTTGAACTTGTCCACGAGCCACTCGACTACGCGGTTATCCCAGTCGTCGCCGCCGAGCTCGTTGTCACCAGCGGTAGCCAGTACCTCAACAACGCCATCGCCGATCTCAAGCAGGGACACGTCGAAGGTGCCGCCGCCAAGGTCGAAGACCAGGATGGTCTCTTCCTTCTCAGCCTTATCCAGGCCGTAAGCCAGAGCCGCAGCGGTCGGCTCGTTCACGATACGCAGGACGTTCAGGCCTGCGATCTGGCCAGCTTCCTTGGTGGCCTGACGCTGAGCGTCCTCGAAGTAAGCCGGAACGGTAATAACAGCCTCAGTGACCTCATCACCCAGGTAAGCCTCCGCGTCGCGCTTCAGCTTCTGCAGCGTACGAGCGGAAATCTCCTGCGGGGTGTACTTCTTGCCATCAATATCTACGGTCCAGTCCTCGCCCATGTGACGCTTCACGGAGCGGATCGTGCGATCGACGTTGGTCACCGCCTGGTTCTTTGCAGACTGACCAACAAGCACCTCACCGTTCTTCGCAAAAGCGACAACCGACGGGGTGGTGCGGGAACCCTCAGCGTTAGCGATAACTACCGGCTCGCCGCCCTCAAGGACGGAAACAACCGAGTTCGTGGTGCCAAGGTCAATACCAACTGCGCGTGCCATAAAAGTAATTCCTCCTGTTGAAATGTGGTTTATCAGTAAGTTGATGCGCTCCGGCTCAACTTGACGGCCACCACTATAACACCGGTGGACACATCCTTGAGCCTGTTGCACTCAATCTATGTAACGGCACTGTACCCAAAGTTGTTCCCACTCGACGCAACTTTATTTGTTTCCGCAGGTAGAAGCACGCAAAAACACCCTCACCGACCGGGAACATAAGTGGGCGGTGAGGGTGTCGTCGCTAAGCAAATGCTCTTAGAACAGGCCGGTTTCCTTCTCGGAGTAGGACCAGAGGAGGTTCTTGGTCTGCTGGTAGTGGTCGAGCATCATCAGGTGGGTTTCGCGGCCGATGCCGGACTTCTTGTAACCACCGAACGCCGCGTGAGCCGGGTAGGAGTGATACTGGTTCACCCATACACGACCCGCTTGGATCGCGCGACCGGCCTTGTAGGCGGTGGTGCCGGAGCGCGCCCAGACACCGGCGCCGAGGCCGTAGATGGTGTCGTTGGCAATGCGGATGGCCTCGTCAAAGTCCTTGAACGTGGTCACGGACATCACCGGGCCGAAGATCTCCTCCTGGAAGATACGCATGTCGTTGGTGCCCTTGAACACGGTCGGCTCGATGTACATGCCGTTTTCCAGGCCCTCAATCTTGTTCACGCCGCCGCCGGTGAGCACCTCAGCGCCTTCCTGGGGCCCAAGCTCGAGGTAGGACTTGATCTTGTCCATCTGCTCGGTGGAGGCCTGCGCACCCATCATCGTTTCGGTGTCCAGCGGGTTGCCGGTCTTGATCTGCTTGACGCGCTGCACGCCCAGCTCAAGGAACTCGTCGGCAATGGACTCATGCACCAGCGCACGGGACGGGCAGGTGCAGACCTCCCCCTGGTTCAGGGCGAACATAGCGAAGCCCTCGATGGCCTTCTTCTTAAAGTCATCATCCTTGGCAAAGATGTCCTCGAAGAACAGTGCCGGGGACTTGCCACCAAGCTCGAGGGTGACCGGGATGATCTTGTCGGCCGCGGCCTTGTTGATGATCTTGCCCACCTCAGTCGAGCCGGTGAACGCGATCTTGGCAATGCGGTCAGAACCAGACAGTGCCGCGCCGGCCTCGTCGCCCATACCGTTGACAATGTTCAGCACACCCGCCGGAATGAGGTCGCCGATCAGATCCATCAGATACAGGATCGACGCCGGGGTCTGCTCCGCCGGCTTGAGCACGATCGCGTTACCTGCAGCCAGCGCCGGAGCAAGCTTCCAGGCCGCCATGAGCAGCGGGAAGTTCCACGGAATGATCTGGCCAACAACGCCGAGCGGCTCGTGGAAGTGGTAGGCGACGGTGTCCTCGTCAATCTGGCTCAGACGACCTTCCTGTGCACGCAGCGCGCCTGCGTAGTAACGGAAGTGGTCAATCGCCAGCGGAATATCGGCAGCGAGCGTCTCACGCACAGCCTTGCCGTTCTCCCATGTTTCCGCGACGGCGAGCTCCTCAAGGTGCTCCTCCATGCGGTCCGCGATCTTCAGCAGGACGCCGGAACGCTCCTGCGGGGAGGTCTTCCCCCACGCGGGTGCGGCCTTGTGTGCGGCGTCGAGCGCCAGGTTGATGTCGGCTTCCTTACCGCGTGCAACCTCGCAGAACACCTCGCCGGTGACCGGGGTGATGTTCTCGAAGTACTCGCCATCTACCGGCGGAACCCAGTCGCCACCGATGTAGTTGTCGTAGCGCTTACGGAACTTGACGTTCGAGCCCTCGGTGCCAGGGTTGGGAAACACAGTCATCGTTGTGGCCTTTCTCGGTCGTGGAATGAATTGTGGGCCACACTACACCCAAATCTCTTTGTGGTCTAGGACAACTCTTCCTTGCGCGCACTTTTCGACGACCCCACGCCCCTTCCCCTTATGCATAACCCCACATCTCTGACACAATGACCACGTGAGTGAACGTAAAAAACCAAAATATGTGGGAGCCCTGGACACGGCCGTAGACCCGATCCAAACGCTGCCCACACCGGCCGACGCCGCCCAAGACCTCTCCCGCGAGCCAGTCGACCGCGGCGAGGTCATCGCCTCCGACGGCCGCACCGCCGCCGCGTGGGCACTGCGCTTCATCATCGTTGTCGCAGCCACGGCCATCCTGCTCTACCTGCTCAAATGGGTCTGGATGGGCCTTCTGCCGATTCTTCTAGCACTGATTGTGTCCACCGTCCTGTGGCCACCGGTGCGCTGGATGCGCGACCACAAAATCCCCGCATCCCTGGCCACGTTCATCACCCTGATCGGATTCTTCGGCATCATCGGCGGCATCTTCGTCGCCATGGCGCCAACCGTGAAAAGCCAAGGCAGCGAGCTCGCACGACAGGCCGAGCAGGGCGTGAACCAGATCGTCGATTGGCTGAAAGAGCGCGACCTCGAAGTCCTCGAGCCGGAGCAGATCCAGCAGACCGTCGATCAGGTCACCGCCTTTGCCAAGGGCCAGGCCTCCAACATCGCGTCGGGAGTGTTCTCGGGCCTGGGCGCGATTGCGTCGGTAGGCACCACGCTCGCACTGACGCTCGTGCTCACCTTCTTCTTCCTCAAAGACGGCGACCGCTTCCTGCCGTGGGTGCGCAAGTACACCGGCGTGCGCGCTGGTTGGCACCTCACCGAAGTGTGCAGCCGCTCCTGGAACACCCTGTCCGGATTCATCCGCACCCAGGCCATCGTGTCCGGTGTTGACGCCATCTTCATCGGTCTCGGCCTACTGTTCCTCGGCGTGCCACTGTGGCCGGTGCTCGCGGTGATCACGTTCTTCGCCGGCTTCATCCCGATCGTCGGTGCGATTTCTGCAGGCGCTCTGGCGGTGATCATCGCGTTGGTGTCCAACGGGTTCATGAACGCCGTGTTCGTGCTCATCCTCATCATCGCCGTGCAGCAGCTGGAGGGCAACGTTCTCTCCCCGATCCTGCAGTCCCAGGCGATGGGCTTACACGCCGCCGTGGTCCTGCTCGCCGTCGCTGTCGGCGGCACCCTGTTCGGCATCGTCGGCGCGTTCCTCGCGGTTCCGGTTGCCGCTGTCGCCGCCGTGTGGCTGCGTTACTGGGCTGAAATGGTTTCGCTGCGCTCCGGCGAGATCACCGCCGACGAAATAGCCATGGCCACCCAACAAACTCAGACCATGGATTCCAAGGAATCCTTCCTCGCCGTGCGCGACCACATGATGCGCCTGGCCAAACGCGAGAAGGAGCCCGTGAAAGAGGGGCTTGGCTCCACGCGCGTCCCGCTTGACGACGACACCCCGTCCGACATCGACACCAACCCACCCGGTCGCCTCCCCGGCGTGAACGACGAAGACTAGGTACGGTGGTGTGCCGCAATTGGTTATCGACGAAAGGAAATACCAATGGCCGATCTGAATAACAAGACCATCGCAATCCTCGCGACCGACGGCTTTGAAGATTCCGAACTGACCTCCCCGAAGGAGGCCGTCGAACAAGCCGGCGCAACCACCAAGGTCGTCTCCACCGAAACCGGTGAGATCGAAGGCAAGAAGGGCGCCAAGGTCGCCGTCGACGTCACCACCGCGGACTCCAAGGCCGCTGACTACGACGCTCTTATCCTCCCGGGCGGCACCCTCAACGCCGACACCATCCGTGTCGATTCCGACGCCGTCGCCCTGGTTAAAGCTTTCAAAGACGCAGGCAAGCCGATCGGCGTTATCTGCCACGGTGGCTGGATTATGACGGATGCAGACATCCTCACCGACGTGAAGATCACCTCCGTTGCCAACGTCAAGACCGACCTGGTCAACGCCGGTGCCCAGTGGGTCGACGAGGAAGTTGTCATCGACTCCGGTGTCATCTCTTCCCGCACCCCGGACGACCTGCCGGCCTTCAACGCCGCACTCGTCGAGGAGTTTGCAAAGTAACTTCTGCGAGGTAGCTGCTTTTAGCCCGCTGGCGCGTTTACGCCGGCGGGCTTTCTGCATGTCTGGGAGCTGTTCGGAGCGGATCGTCTAGCTCGCCTCCGATGCTGCTAGACGATTCGCCCCTAAATGAAAACCAGTTGCAACTTCACCTGGGGAAATTCAGCGCGGAATGCTTGATCGTCTAGTCCGGCAGAAGGTCTAGCTAGACGATCCGCCTGCCACGACCGATCATTCAACGCCGAGGGCCACTTTGACTAGGTGGGCAGCGAAAGCGGGCAAGGCAACACCCTCGGATCGGGCGTGCGATTCGAGCTCCTGCGCATCTTCCGGCAGTCCCACCTTCGCGGCCCCCTGCAGTGCCTTCTTGTCGAAGACCGGCGCCAACTCCGGCCACACCCCCTGCGCCTCGCGGGCGAACATGGTTGCGCAGGCGGGGCCGACGCCGTCGAACACCTCCAGTGACGACGGGGCGCCGGGGCGGAGGTTGCGCAGGTCGCCGGAGTAGTCGTCGCAAAGCAGGTGCGCCATGGCGTGGAGGCGGGTGGCGGTGGATTCGTCGTAACGCGCGTAGCCGGCGGCGCCGAAGATGCGGATCAATTGCGAGCGCGGCGCTTCAACCAGTGCAGATGGTGAGGTCAGGCCGGCGTCGAACAGTCCGCGTGCGGCGTCGACGGCGACGGTGGCGCGTATGGGCTTCGCTTGCAGCATGCACAGGACGAGGAGCTGGAAGAGGGACGTGGGGTCGTCGTCAAGCGAAATGCCCGCGTCTTCAGCGAAGGTGCTCACGCAGGGCTTCTTCGAGTTCCACGCGGGCGCGCTCGAGGGCTGCTTCCCAAACAGCGGAGGCGCCTTCGTCGGCGGAGTCCGAAACCTGCTTGAGCAGGGTCAGCGGGACGCCAAAGGTGGAGCAGACGGCAGCAAGCGCGTAGCCCTCCATGTCGACGAGTTGGCATTCTTTGGCGAGCTCGTCGCGAAGATCGGAGCGGTTCACAAACGCATCACCGGTGGCCAGCTTGGCTTTCGGCAGGTCGGTGAGGGGCTCGAAGGAGAACCAGCGTGGGTAGACGAAGTCGGTGATGTCGGAGGTGCCGCCAACCTTGAAGTCGTGCTTGAGGGCGTCGGAAATCTCGTAGACGCCGGGGGCGAGGTCCACAAGCGCGCCTGCGGTGCCAACGTTGATCACGCGCGACGGCAGTGGGCCTTCGGAGAGGCGGCGGGTCAGGGCGATCGCGGCGGGCAGGGTGCCGATGCCGGTGATGAGTACTTCGTGGTCGCCTCCGGACATGATGTCGGCGGCTTCTTCTTTCATGGCTGCAACGATGAGCAAATCAGACATAGTTGCTTATCGTATGCGGGCAGGCTGCGGCTCCACCACTGTTGCGCCTTCGCGCTCGGATGCGGCGCGGGAGTTGGCGCGGGCGCGTTGGACACCTCGCCAGGAGAGGGCGGCTCCGATTGCAACGATAAGCAAGCGGACGACCCAGAGTCCGCTGGTCATGCCGGCATACGACAAGACGACGGGCAGGTTCAGCAACACGACCAGGGTGCCGACGACGCCGCCGAGCGCGATGGGGTTCATACGGCTGACCATCCACGCTCCGATGGGTGCTGCGATCACGCCGCCGATGAGCAGGGCCAGCACGCCCGCGAGATTTGCGACGAGGTCACGCCACATCCCAACCGCGAACCCGAGTGTTGCGGCGAGGGTGACCAAAAACTCGGCGGTGTTGACGGTGCCGACGATGCGGCGCGGCTCGGCACGCCCTGCGGTAAGCAACGTGGAGGTGGTCACGGGTCCCCAGCCTCCGCCGCCGGTGGCGTCGATAAACCCGCCGAAGAGCCCGAGGCCTGCGAGAAAGCCGCGCGAGTGAGGCTTCGCGGCGAGTTTGCGTTGGGTGAGCCCCCGGGCGAAGCGCAGCATGAGGTTCAGCCCGATTAGCGCGAGGATCAGCGACATCACCGGACGTGCCGCTTCGGTGGAAAGCCGCACGAGCACGGTTGCACCGAGAAACGCCCCGATGGCGCCGGGGATGCCGATCGCGCAGGCGGTGCGCCAGTCCACGTTGCCGAAGCGCGTGTGGGCTACGCCGGAGGCGAGTGTGGTGCCCAGTTCCGCGGTGTGGACGACGGCGGAGGCAGCGGCCGGGGTGATGCCGGCGAGCGCGATGAGCATGGTGGAAGAGGTGGCGCCGAAGCCCATGCCGAGGCCGCCGTCGACAAGTTGCGCGGCAAGACCTGTGACTGCGATGAGCAGCAGTGTTTCGAGTTTGTACATGTCAGGCGCCTTTCTCGGCGGCGCGGTATCGGTTGGCGACGATCCGCGCGAGGTCTGTGGTCAGCGGCCCGGATGCCGGCAGGTGGTCTGGGATCCGGTCGAGCAGGGTTCCGTGGGTGACAAACAGTGGGAGCACATGCGTATCTGTGAAGCGCCGCTGACCACGCGTCGCCGACACCACCGCCGTTTCCACCCCGGCACGCTTGGCCACTTCTGCGGCGAGGCGGTCGTAGTTGGCGGCTTGTTCAGGGTTGGAGGTGCCGACTGGGAAGAGGGTTGCGTGGGTGGCGGTGGGGTCGTCGATACGCAAGCGGCGCGCAAGAACATCCGCGATGTCGCTGCCGGTGCCGAGCGGCTCAGCAAGCACGAGGTCGCAGTGCTGGCGGGCTTCGGTGAGGTGGCGCGGCACGTCGACTTTGGCGTGGAATGCGCGGGTGAACAGCAGCGGAACCACGATCGCGCGCGACGAGGATAAGGAGGCGGCCGCCTCGGCGAGGGTGGGTGTGTCGAACTCCAGGTGGGCGTCGGCCCACTCCACACCGAGTTGCGTAGCCGCGGCTTGGGTGAGCGCGCGGATGCCTTCCTTGGCGCGGGGGTGCCGCGAGCCGTGGGAAAGGGTGATCAGCGCAGTCATGGTTGTTACCGCAGGCGCTTTCCGACGAGCCCAGCCGCCAACGTGTTCCCACTTGCCTGATCGACGAGCAGGAAGTTGCCCACCGCACCGCGGGCTGCGTACTGCTCGACGGGCAGTTCGTCGGCGGTTTGGATGGTCACGTGCGCGATGTCGTTGAGTGCGACTGCCTCGGCTGCGGTGTTGTCGCCTTCGGCGCCGTCGATGTCCAGGACGCGCTCGACGCTGGCCACGCGGGCGCGGACGAACGCAGTGCCGATGCGCAGCTTCACAGCTTGGCCTGCGCGCAGGTCCTTCTCGTTGAGGCCGACGACGGTGGCGTCGAACTCGCGCACATCCTCGGGGCGTGAGCCGGAGGCCAGCAGGTCACCGCGGGTGAGGTCGATGTCGTCGGTGAGCCGCAGCGCCACGGAGTCGCCGGCATGGGCGGTGTCCACGGGGCCGTCGGCGGTGTCGATGCCGGCGACGGTGGTGGTGCGGCCGTAGGGGGCGAGGATCTCGTCGCCAACCGTGATCGATCCGGCGTTGACGCGGCCCGCGTAGGCACGGTAGTCGGAGGCGTGTTCACGCAGCACGACCTGGATGTTGAAACGGAAGTCCAGGTCATCGGCGCGGCCGCGCTGTACCGGGATGCTCTCCAGCAGTTCGAGCACGGTCGGGCCGGTGTACCAGGGCGTCGCGTCGCTGCGCTCCGCGACGTTATCGCCGCGCAGCGCGGAAATCGGCACGACGTGCGGCTCCTCGATGCCGAGTTCGCCGGCCTTGGCGTCGAATTCGGCCTTGATCTCGTCGAAACGCTGCTGCGAATAATCAACGAGGTCGATCTTGTTCACCGCCAAGATCACGGTGCGCACGCCGAGCAGTTTGGCCACGGTGAGGTGGCGGATGGTTTGTTCGACGACGCCGTTGCGGGCGTCGACAAGCAGCACCACCACTTGCGACGTGGACATGCCGGTGACGGTGTTGCGCGTGTACTGCACGTGGCCTGGGGTGTCGGCGAGGATGAACGTGCGCTTGTCGGTGGCGAAGTAGCGATAGGCCACGTCGATAGTGATGCCCTGCTCGCGCTCAGCGCGCAGGCCGTCGACCAGCAGCGACAGGTCGAGGCCCTCGAAACCGCGGTCGGCGGAGGTGCGCTCCACGGAGGCGAGTTGGTCGGCGAGCACCGACTTGGTGTCATGCAGGAGGCGGCCGACGAAGGTGGACTTGCCGTCGTCGACGGAGCCGGCGGTGCACAGGCGCAGCGTCTCGCGGGCGGACAGCGCGGCGGTGGCAGTTTCGGCAGAGGCGGTTTCAGGGGCGTTTTCGGAGGTAGTAGTGGGGGCGATGGTTGGGGCGGTCATCAGAAGTAGCCTTCCTTCTTGCGGTCTTCCATGGCGGATTCGCTCAGGCGGTCGTCGGCACGAGTTGCGCCGCGTTCGGTCAGAGTGGAGTTGGCGATCTCGACGAGGACCTCGTCGATCGTTTCTGCGTCGGAGTCGACGGCGCCGGTGCAGGACATGTCGCCGACGGTGCGGTAGCGCACCCGGCGCGTTTGAAGCTGTTCGCCCTCGCGGGGGCCTCCCCATTCGCCGGGGGTGAGCCACATGCCGTCGCGGCTGAACACGTCGCGGTCGTGGGCGTAGTAGATGGATGGCAGTTCGATGCCTCGCGCGCCGATGTACTCCCACACGTCGGCTTCGGTCCAGTTGGAGATTGGGAAGACGCGGACGTTTTCGCCGGGCAGGGTCGCGCCGTTGTAGAGGTCCCACAGTTCGGGGCGTTGGCGGCGTGGGTCCCATCCGCCGAAGGAGTCGCGGACGGAGAAGACGCGTTCTTTGGCGCGGGCACGTTCTTCGTCGCGACGCGCCCCGCCCAGCACGGCGTTGTATCCGACCTCGGCGATGGTTTCCACCAGCGGCACGGTTTGCAGCGGATTACGGGTGCCGTCGGGGCGTTCTTGCAGGTCACCGCGGTCGATCCAATCCTGCACATGCGCGACTCGCAGACGGAGCCCATGCTTATCGACGACACCATCCCGGAACTCAATCACCTCCAGGAAGTTATGCCCCGTATCCACGTGCAGCAGCTCAATCGGCGGCTTAGCCGGGTAAAACGCGCGGCGCGCCAGCTCCAGCACCACGCAGGAATCCTTCCCGCCGGAAAACAGCAGGCCAATCTTGTCGAACTGCCCCGCCACCTCGCGGATGATGTGGATCGACTCGTTTTCTAAATCTTTCAAGTGCGGCGACAGTTTCGTTGCAGTTGCCGTTGCTTGCGTCATTGTGTTGCTCCTTGTTGTCCGGTTGTTGCGCTTCTCGGCTATTCGTGCAGGCCGCACTCTGTCTTGGTGGCAAATGCCCAGCGCCCGGCGCGTGGGTCCTCCCCTTCCGCCACGGGCAGGGTGCAGGTGGCGCAGCCGATGGAGGGGTAGCCCTTCCGGGTCAGTGGGTGGATGATCAGGTCGTTGTCGCGCTCGAATGCGGCGGTGTCTTCCAGGGACCAGGTGACCAGCGGGGAGATCTTCAACCGGCCGGTCGCATCGAGGCTGAGCGCGGGCGCGTCGGCACGGGTGGGCCCGTCGGCGCGGCGCAGCCCGGTGATCCAGCCGGCGTACGGGCTCATATGCACCGCCAGCGGCTCGACCTTTCGCATGCGACAGCACGCGCCCGGGGCGCGCAGGTACAGGTTCGGCCCATACGTCTCGTCCTGCTGCGCGCGGGTCAGTTGCGCCTTCGCCCGCACCAGGCGGTGCGAGGGGTAGCGCGCCTCCACCTGGTCGGCCACCTCCAGGGTTTCCGGAAAGTGGTAGTCGGTGTCCAAGAACAGAAAGTCCGCGCCGGGCAGGTGACGCTGCGCAAGTTCGGCGAGCACCGTGTTCTCCATGGACAGGGTCACCACCAGTGGGCCCGGCGCGTACTCGTTCGCCCACTGGAGAATCTCGGAGGCGGGGGCGTTGTGGAGTTTTGCGGCCCAGTCGTCGACAAGCAATGCGTTTTGCTGCGCCACCTCTTCGGACAACGGCGATGTCGTTGTCGGGCCGTCGGGGCTGATATCGGGATCGCGGAAGTTGCTGGGCTGGTTGAGCAGGTTGATCATTGGTTGCCTTTCAATGCGCCGGTGTGGCCGTGGCGTGCGAGCGAGGCCTGCAGCGCTTCTTCCGTGGATGGCGCCTTCGACGGCGCGCCTTGCGGGTCGTCCTGGCCGTGGAACTTCACCTCGAAGATGCGGAGGCATTCGCAGCACTTCCACGCGAATTCGGTCTGTTCGTTCGGCCACAGGTCCTCGCCGCCGCAGTACGGGCAGAAAGTGGGAAAGTTGCGGTTCGGGTTTGGTTCGCGGCGAAAGCTCATCGCAGATCCTCCTCATCGGCGCGCGCGACCCAGTCACGGAATGTCTCAGCGCCCTCACGCGTATCGACGAAGCGCTGCACCACCCGGGCCACATACTCCGTCAACTCACTGGACAACACCTTGTGACCACGCAGTTTCCGGCCAAAGTTCGCGCCCTCGCCGATCGTGCCGCCAAGGTGTACCTGGAAGCCTTCGACCTTTTCGCCGTGGCCGTTGTCCACCATCTGGCCCTTCAAACCGATGTCGGAAACCTGGTGGCGGGCGCAGGCGTTCGGGCAACCGTTGAGCGAAATGGTGATCGGCGAGTCGAGGTCCCCGAAGCGCTCCTCCAACTCATCGGCGAGTTCGATGGCGCGGGACTTGGTGGTCACGTGCGCCAACTTGCAGTACTCCAGGCCGGTGCACGACAGCAGACCGCGGCGGAACTCGCTCGGCTTGGAGTACAGGCCCATCTCCTCCAGATCCGCCTGGAGGTTTGCTGCGGTGTCCGGCGCAACCCCGAGCAGCAGGACCTCCTTGAACGGGGTGAAGCGCAGATCCGTCACGCCGTACTTCTCCGCCAGGTCAGCCAGGGCGATGAGTTGCTCGCCCGACATGTGGCCCAGCGTCGGCTTCACACCGATGTAGACGTTGCCGTCCTTCTGCTCGTGCACGCCGATATGGTCGCGGTCCACCAGGTTGTTCGGGGCGTGCGGGCCGTCCGGCAGCTTGTAGCCCAGGTAGTCCTCTTCGAGGATCTCGCGGAATTTCTCCACACCCCACTCGGCCACGAGGAACTTCAGACGGGCACGGTTGCGCAGGCGGCGGTAGCCGTAGTCGCGGAAGATGCGCACCACGTTCGCCCACACGTCCGGAACTTGCTCGAGGGTGACAAAGGCGCCGAGGGACTGCGCCAGCATCGGGTTCGTCGACAAGCCTCCGCCCACATAGCACTCAAAGCCAGGACCGAGCTCGGGGTGCTCGACACCAATGAAGGCGAGGTCGTTGATCTCGTGGACCACGTCCTGGCGTGCGTTGCCGGAGATCGCGGACTTGAACTTGCGCGGCAGGTTTTGGAACTCCTCTGCGGTAACGATCTCCTGGATCTGCCGAATCGCGGGCGTGGCGTCGATGATCTCATCCTTGGCAATGCCGGCCACCGGCGAGCCCAGGATCACGCGCGGCACATCCCCGCAGGCATCCCAGGTGTTCAGGCCGTTCGCCTCCAGCTTCTCCCAGATCGCCGGGACGTCCTCGATGCGCACCCAGTGGAACTGGATGTTCTGCCGATCCGTCAGGTCCACCGTGGAGCGGGCGTAATCGCGGGACAACTCCCCGACGGCGCGGGCTTGCGCGGTGGAGCAGATGCCTCCGTCGAAACGGATGCGCATCATGAAGTACTTGTCCTCAAGCACCTTGTTGTCCTCGCCGGTGAACTCGCCACCCAGGTTCTGTTTGCGCTGGGTGTACAGGCCGAGCCACTTAAAGCGCGGGTACAGGTCCTCGCGATCGATCGAGTCGAAGCCGCCCTTGGAATAGGTATCGATCACACGCTGCTTCACGTCGAGGACCGGGGACGCCTGCTTGATTTCTTCATCGTGGTTGAGCGGCGCGGTGCCGTCGATAAGCCATTGCCCCTGCGGCTTCTTTGCACGCGGTTTCGCAGTTTTCGTTGGTGCGGTCACGGGCCCTCCAAAAAGTAGACCGGTCGGTTCGGCGATGCTGTTCATTTCGGTGTTGATGGGCAAGCATGCCGTACCGGCCTGTCTAGCACAACCAAAACGCCGAAACTGCCGGTTAAGCGCGTGAATGTAATGTATTGACCGCCTGTTCGCGTACCCGTTTCAGGCACCCCTGCAGACACGAATGTAAATCACCAAAACTTTAAGACCGCTCTGTCTATGCGCTATAGTAACGGCCAACGAGAAAATCCCCCTTTTGCGAAAGGACCATCACCCATGAGCTTGCGCGTCGCCGTAGTCGGCGCCGGCCCCGCCGGCATTTACGCCTCTGACCTGCTCATCCGCAACGAAGAGCACGACATCCACGTCGACCTTTTCGAGCAGATGCCCGCCCCGTTCGGCCTCATCCGCTACGGTGTTGCGCCCGACCACCCGCGCATCAAGGGCATTGTGAAATCCCTGCACAACGTGCTGGACAAAGACAACCTGCGCCTTATCGCCAACGTGACCGTCGGCCGCGACATCACCATCGACGAGCTGCGCGACTACTACGACGCCGTCGTCCTCTCCACCGGCGCTGTACGCGACCGTGAACTGCTCATCCCGGGCGGCGATAAGTCCATCGGCGCTGGCGAGTTCGTCGGTTTCTACGACGGCAACCCACGCTTCGAGCGCGATTGGAACCTCGAGGCCAAGGAAGTCGCCGTTATCGGCGTGGGCAACGTGGCCCTGGATATCTCCCGCGTGCTGGCCAAGACCGCCGACGAGCTCGCCGTCACCGAGATCCCGGACAACGTCTACGAGTCCCTGAAGAAGAACCAGGCCGAGACCGTCCACATGTTCGGCCGCCGCGGCCCCGCCCAGGCGAAGTTCACCCCGAAGGAACTGCGCGAACTCGACGAGTCCGACACCATCCAGGTGCTCGTCGACCCGGAGGACATCGACTACGACCAACTCTCCGAAGAAGTCCGTCGCGCCGACAAGTCCATCGACCTCAACTGCCAGGTGCTTGAGCAGTACGCCATGCGCGAGCCGGACGACTCACCGCACAAGATCTACATCCACTTCTTCGAGGAACCGGTTGAGGTGCTTACCGACGACGCAGGCAACATCACCGGCCTGCGCACCGAGCGCCAGGAACTCGACGGCGAGGGCGGCATCCGCGGCACCGGCAAGTTCACCGACTGGCCAGTCCAGCAGGTCTACCACGCCGTCGGCTACCGCTCCGAGCCTGTCGAGGGCGTGCCGTTCGACCTCGAGCGCCACGTCATTCCTAACGACGGTGGCCGCGTCCTCGTCACCGCCGAAGAGGGTGCCGCACCGGAGGAGAAGCTGTACGTCACCGGCTGGATCAAGCGTGGCCCGGTCGGCCTGATCGGCAACACCAAGTCGGACGCGAAGGAAACCACCGACATGCTCATCGCCGACGCCGACGCCGGCAAGCTCGCCACCCCGGCCCACACCGGCAAGGACGAGATCCTCGACCTGCTTCGCGAGCGCGGCATCGACTACGCCACCTGGGCCGGCTGGTACAAGCTCGACGAGGCCGAGCGCGCCCTCGGCGCCGCCGACGCGACCTTCCCGCGTGAGCGCAAGAAGATCGTCGAGTGGGAGGAAATGCTGGGCCACTCCCGCGCCGGCGAGTAACGCCGTCATGTACACCGAATCGACACGTCCACGCGACGTGTCGATTTTTTGTCGCAAAATCGACATGATGCACCCGCGCACCGTAGCGGCCCCCACAGCCCAAAAGGCGATATCGTCTTTTGCACCGACCGGCGAGACGCGACCTGGGGTTTTGCAACGGCGCACCCTGTAAAAGACGATATCGGGGTTTAGCGTCGGGTCAGCACCTCGAGCGCTGCCGTGTTCAGAAACACCTTCGACCGCCCCGCCTTCTGTTCTTCGAGGATGCCGGCCTCGACCAGCTGCGACAGCCACATCGATGCTGTCTGCCGCTTCGCCAGTCCCGCATCGATCACGTCCGTGATGCGGACATACGGCTGAACGAACAGCAGCTCCGCCAGTTCGGCTGCTGGCGAGATGCCGGCTTCGCGGACACGGGCGGTGGTGGTGTCCTGGAGGGTGCGGAGGTCGTCGATAAGCAAGCTTGTGCTCCGGGCCGACTCAGTCACCGCGTTGACCATGAACAGGATCCACTGCTCCCACCCACCGTCCGCGGTGACCGCGCGCAGCAGCCGGTAATACTCCGCTTTCCTATCGACGATCGTCCCTGACAGATACAGCACCGGCAGTGACAACACCTTCTCTTGCAGCAACAACAAGATGTTGAGGATGCGGCCGGTGCGGCCGTTGCCGTCGTAAAACGGGTGGATAGCTTCGAACTGGTAATGCGTCACCGCCATCAACACCAGCGGATCCAACCCGTGGTCCGAGTAGATGTAGCGTTCCCACGCCGAACGGTGGCGTTGCAGCACGTCGAGGCCTTCGGGTGGGGTGTACGCGCGCGTGCCCGTGACCGGGTCGCCGATGTAGGTACCCGGTGTTGAGCGGAGCGTGGCCTGCCCACCCTGCAGGGTCGAGCACACCTCAACCGCAACCTTCTCCGACACCGGCCTATCCGCGATCAGGTCCACGCCGCGCCGCAGAGCATCGCGGTAGCGCAGCGCTTCCTTGGTTGCCGGCGTAGGCTCCAGATCGATGCTCCACTGAGCCCGGAACAGCTCATCGTTCGTGGTCACAATGTTTTCGATCTCCGTCGATGCCTGCGCCTCACGCAACGGGATAGTGGAGGTGATGATCTCCGGGTTCGGGATCAACCGGCATGCGGTGTTGAGGGCGGCCAGTTCGCTGCGAGCGTCGATAACAGCCTTGAGCACCTTTGCGGTCTCAAGCGTGTGCTGTGGTGGCAGCGGCGGAAGATCGTTGTACGGCTTCGCAGGGTCGAACGCCGCTGTGTTTCCAGTCATGTCGAAAGAATAAACACGTCCGCGCGACGTGTCGATTTTTTGTTGCAAAATCGACATGACGCACCCCGCGGACCGCTGCTACAACCACAGCCCAAAAGGCGATATCGTCTTTTGCACCAATCACCGAGCCGCGACCTGGGGTTTTGCAGTGGCCCACCCTGCAAAAGGCGATATCGTCTTTTAGGCAGCAGCACGCCAGAAACGTCTACACTTGCCCGGTTACCTACAGAAAGGGCACCCACGTGGATCTCATCCGCTTAACCACGCGGTTTGGAAAACGCTACGCGCCGACGATTGCGCTGGTGATCGTGCTCCAGCTGGTCACGACCCTGGCCACGCTGTACTTGCCGGATTTGAACGCGGACATCATCAACAACGGTGTCGCGCAGGCTGACGTGCCGTATATCTGGCGGGTTGGCCGCACGATGCTGGTGGTGGCGCTGGTGCAGGTCGTGGCGGCGATCGGGGCGACGTGGTTCGCATCCAAGGCCGCGATGAAAACGGGCCGAGACATCCGCGCGGCGGTGTACGAGCGCGTAACGGGCTTTGACCACGAGGACATGTCGCACTTCGGCGCCGCCACGCTGGTCACGCGCGGGACGAACGACGTGCAGCAGGTGCAGATGACGTTCCTGCTGTTCATGAACTTTATGGTGGCAGCGCCGATCATGGCTATCGGCGGCATCATTATGGCGTTGCGCCAGGATGCGGGTATGTCGTGGCTGGTGGCCACGGCGGTGCTGGTGCTCACCGTGGTTGTCGGTATCACTGCAGCGCTGCCGACCCGACCTTCCCGCGTGAGCGCAAGAAGATCGTCGAGTGGGAAGACATGCTGGGTCACTCCACGCACAAGCGCGAGGGTTAATCAAGACGGCACCTTCTAGATCGACAACTCGTGGTCGGGGCGACGTCATTTCGAATCAACAGACATTTCGTTGCCTTCATGTCGATTTTTACGGTGAAAATCGACATGTCAGCTTCTGCGATCACGATTCGGGTAATAGGCATCCCAGCCCGCGTCGGGAATTCTGCTACTAGCTGCGCCCTTCTCAGGATCGGTTTTCGGATCTCAAACCCGAGGTCAGCTACGATAACCCAACCTGGGGGACCTGCACAAAGTAGCAGAAGTCCAGAGGCCGAGGAATGTGGATAGGGCCGCACTTCAGATAAGCTCAGCTTCCCTCACCAAGAGGGCCAGTTGAACGCGGTTACCGATTCCGAGTTCATCAAAAATCTTCGTCAAGTGGGTTTTGACCGTAGCGGTTGATAACAACATCGCTCTCGCTATCTCCGCCGTCCCGGGTGTACGCGTCAAGCAGGATGCGAGTATGACGAGGGGAAAGAGTGACCTTGCCAGCGGAGGTGTCCCTAATTGCTTGGATTACGGATTCAGGAGGCGCGTCTTTCAATAGGAACCCGATAGCACCGGCCTCAAGGACCTCCATGACGGTCGATTCATTATCGAATGCAGTCATCATCAATATTGCTTGGCTATGCCCAGCCTTGAGAATCGATTCGGCAACTTGAAGGCCTCCAACGTTTGGCATCCGGACGTCCAGAACAACCACGTCGGGACGCAGACTCGGAAGCTGATCAATAGCCTCAGCACCGCTTCCTGCTTCGCCGACAACTTCGATATCGTCGGTCGCTTGGAGTATGAACTTCAAGCCCCGGCGAACCATCGGATCATCATCCACTAGGTACACACGTATCATCCGATGGTCTCCCTATGCGATCACCGATTTGGGCCAAGGGACTATAACGTGTAGTTCAAAGCGACCGGACCGCTCTCCAAACCGCACAACGCCACCGAACTTGCTTACTCGCCGTTCTACCCGTTTCAAACCCGTCCCACGGCGCTTCTTAACTAGATCTCCCGATTCAACCTCACGCACGGAGTTCTGGATATAGATTTGTAATTCGCCTCCTTCGCTGCCACTCAGTTCAATAGAAATCGGGCTTTGTGGAGCATGAACGCTGGCATTGGCTAGAGCCTCTTGAACTACTTGCGAGACGAGCTGGCGCATTTCCCGTGGCATTTCATCCACCTGGCGAAGCGATCTAGTGTTCAGCGTAATGTCGGCCCCGCTTCTCCGATTTTCAGCCACGATCGCAGCTAAATCTTCGGGGGCCTGGAAAGCCGACGCATCGTCCAAGCGGTCAATAAGAACTCTGAGGTCCGCTAACGTCTCTACCGCGGTCTCTCGTATCAATTGGGCGTTCTCCTTGATCACGTCGGGGCCAGCGTCGGCGTTGACCTCGAGGCCACCCGCTTGCAGTGACAACAGCGCTAACTTATGGCCAACATGATCGTGCGCTTCGTTGGCGATCCGGGCTCGCTCCCTGAGGACGGCCTCTGTAGCCACTCTTTGCCGCTCCAGCTCTTTATGCTGCGCAATCACCCGGTACGACTCAACCAGATTTCTATTGTAGGAAATAACCAGCCCAGCCAGGAACGGCGCAATGACGAGAACCGTGCCTTCAACCAGCCAGGCAATAGTTGGATCATTGGTTTCCTTCTCACCCGCCTGAACAGTGACGATCGTTTCCTTATCCGACCACCCGACTCGGCAGAGGACGAAAGCAGCGACCACAGCCGCGAAACTGCCCCATCCTCGCTTACGCAGTGCCAAGTTGAACACGGTCGGAAGAAAGAAGACGTTAGTTACAAAAAGAGCACAAACTGCTGGCGGAAAAAGAACCAGAAAAGGATATCGTTTGCGTTGAAATTGCAGCGCGATCATCAATGCGATTAGCGCTATTAACGCCACCCGACTTTGCTCGCTAGCTCCGCTCAGTGAGACGAAACCGATCAAGCAGATTGACGCAGGGTAGATGAGGTCGCTCCACGTCTGATCTCCAAAGGGATCGTCACCCGAATCTGAGACTACGCGCTCCAAAGTGACACCCCCGTTTAGTCACAAAATCCTTGACCAGCAAAAAACAGGCGGAACATTGCGCAATTCTAGCTCGTCAACACACCCTCGGGCAACTAAGGATTCATAGCTACTTGGCCAAATTTAAATGTCCAGTTGGCTGATACCCGGATCGGACCCGGTAATTCAAACTGAGGATGGCGGTCAAACGGTCGCCCTCCCCACTGAAGTCATCGGAAATAGAAAGGAGTACACCTTGGACAAGGAAAACGTTGCCCCGTTCGAAATGGAGCGGATCGACTACCCGGTAATCGAGGAAGACGCTCCAATGCCCCCATTGAGCCAGGAGATGGTCCGACAGGAAGCAAAACAGGGGCTTCTCGAGATCAGAGATTTTGTGACCGGGGACGAGTTTGTCGCGATGCTGCAAGAACTGTATGCGCTACCGGTTCAGGAACGAGACGAGTTCGTTCGAGGCACGATCCTCGACGAAGATGAGTTAGAAGATCGAGGTATCCATGTGCCCGAGGGCCTGAAGATCCAACGTTCGCGGTTTGGCGACGGCCGACCCACTCTGTTTTGCGTGGCGAAACTCTTGTCAGACGGGGTCAGGAAAGTGACCTACACGTTCGACAGTGAGACGGCACTGGTTTAAGAGGTGCACCTGTGGAAGCGACTAAGAAATTCACGGATAGAGCCAGTTTTCACGGCGCAACTAAAACTGAGCTCGAGTCGAATGATGCTGGTCGACGACTGTTCGGGCTTGCGAATCAGGCGGCTCTTTTTCCGCACCAAGGCGAAATCTTTCTCCACGAGCAGGAATTGGTCCTTGGTGACTGGCTGACTCTGCGGCCCACTGATATCCAGGATGTTGACGTCGAGTTCACACCCGAGTATGGACGCTTCACAGCGGGCGGTAGCCGAGGCGGATTTCCCTCTCTCGGATTCGTTAGGGATCTTGGTAAGCCCCTGAACCTCTATCTCACTAACGGAGACAGAATCTCGCTTCTAGTGAACTTCAGACTGGTCAGTGGAACTAACGACAATAAGTCCTGGCTCGAGAAAATTCGCTCGTTCGCCAACATCGGATGACTCCCTTCGTTCACCCCCAAGCAAATCATTGCAATACCAGAAAGGATTCACCATGTCCGTAAATACCACGTTCAACAAGATCGACAGCGAGATCGCCGAGGTAGAGCTTCGCATCAACAAGGAAACGATCACGAAGCAAATCGATGACTTCATCGAAGTTATCGCTTCTGATGGGTTCATCGGCTACATCAACGATGTCGCTCAGCTCCCCACCCATGCGGAAAGGAAGGAGCTTACTGCAAAGACCGCCAATCTCGAGACTTTGCGAGAGCGCGGAGTGCCAGTTCCTGACGGACTGCGATTCACAACGCGCGAATTCGAGCTACCCGAGGATGGTCGTGAGGCTGAGGGTCCCCTGCTCAAGGTTCGACCGGAACTTGATCCGCGAATGGGAGGCTGCATCAGCATCGGTTTCTACGTCTGCGCCAGCTACGGCAACTAGCTAAAGCTGCGCCCTAACCACCTACGAAGTAGCCCCACTTACAAGCGGGGCTACTTGCCTACGAATGGTACTTAGATGAAAACACCTCAAGTCGCTGTAAAACTTTCTAATCTTAGCAAGAGGTATGGTTCGACTCTCGCACTCGATGACATCAATGTAGAGGTCCCCGCAGGGACAGTAGTGGGTCTTGTGGGGTCGAACGGTAGCGGAAAGTCCACACTTCTACGCCTTATTGCCGGAGTCGAACGCCCTTCCCACGGGGAAATCGAGTTCTTCGGGAAAAACCTCGCCTCCAGCGAAACTATAGGGAGCGGGACTGGAGCTGCAATCGACGCAATGGCGCTTTGGCCGCGCTGGTCAGTCAAACGAACTTTGACATACCTTGGTCAACTTACTGGGCGAACGGACGAGGAAGTCAAGGACGTAATTAAATCCCTGTCGTTGGGTGAGTATTCGTCGAGAAAAGTTCGGACGCTATCGCTTGGAAACCGTCAACGGGTGCAAATTGGTGCCGCTTTGATTAATGGTTCACTCCTTACCATTCTTGACGAACCAATGAACGGTTTAGATCCCCAGGGGCGCCTGCTTATGCGAAACCTCATAGAGCAGTTACCAACTGACGAACGCACTGTCTTAATCTCAAGCCACGACCTCAATGAAATTCAAACCCTTTGCTCCCACATCATCCACCTGGAACGCGGAAGAATGATTTTTGCTGGTGAGCTCGCTAGCTACGTGGGGGAAGCGAAAACTTTCTTAGTACATTATCCGCCGGAACTGAGTGAGGCGATCAGTTCCATCATTGATCATCGACTTGTCCGAACTGGCTCACACAACCCTGGCGTGCTGGAGGTGGACGATCAGAATATCGAAACCCTACGGACCCTAATGGAGGAGCACTCCATTCCGGTCTTGAATCTGGAGACGAAGAAGCACACTTTGGAGGATCAGTTTCATGCACACGGCAGACCGTAAGACGGTGGTCAAAGTCGAAACCAGAAGGTGGTTACTTCATCCGGGAGTCTTTGCTCTACTCGTAGTTGTGTCGTTACTAACCGCACTGTTGTCATACGCCGCAGTCATGGCATCAAGCGGGGCCTCCTCAGATGCCGGTGCGGTCTCGATCGACACCACGGCAGCACTCGGGCCCGACTCAGAAGATCCGGAGAAGCTGGATCTCGCCGCAACCTCGATCTATCTACTAGCGCCACTTGCGGCTTCACTCCACGGCGTTCTTTTCGCTGGAAGCGAGCTCTCATCGGGCGCTCTGCTCAATATTGCGGTCGCGGCGCGGCGTTTGAGAACGATCTTCGCCGTTCGGGCGCTATCTCTAGTACTTTTGTCGTTAATAACCGGAGCAATCCTAACCGCATTATCGATCGCTGGGTTGACGGCAGGTTTGAGGCAAGCCGAAGTACCAAGCCTCACCCCCGAAGCGCCCCTTGGTACCGTCATCCTGGGCGGATCCATTCTCTACGCCACCGTTGCCGTGATCGCATTTGCGGCAGCAACACTGCTAAGACGGTGGGTCGTCGTTTTGGTTGGACTCGTAGCTTATTTCGTCGTTGCAGAACCCCTGTTAGCTTCAATGCTGTCCGAACATGCTTCGAAGTGGTTGCCTCACGTTTCGCTTGGAAAGTGGGTGGACTTTGAGCCCGAGAGACGATTCGCTTTCCCAACTATGGTTCTGGCACTTTTGGCTCTGGTCACTGCCGTGGTTGGCACGCAGCGTGATCGAGCTGCGAGGTAAGACCGTTTTTGTGAATTCAGGAGACTAGATGGATCTCATCCGCCTCACCGCGCGCTTTGGCAAGCGGTACAGCGGCAAGATCGCGCTGGTGATCGTGCTGCAGCTGGTCACGACGCTGGCAACGCTGTACTTGCCGGATTTGAACGCGGACATCATCAATAACGGTGTCGCGCAGGCCGACGTGCCGTATATCTGGCGGGTCGGCCGCACGATGCTGGTGGTGGCGCTGGTGCAGGTCGTGGCGGCTATCGGGGCGACGTGGTTCGCATCCAAGGCCGCGATGAAAACGGGCCGCGATGTCCGCGCGGCGGTGTACGAGCGCGTGACGGGCTTTGACCACGAGGACATGTCACACTTCGGCACCGCCACCTTGGTCACGCGCGGGACGAACGACGTGCAGCAGGTGCAGATGACGTTTCTGCTGTTCATGAACTTTATGGTGGCGGCGCCGATCATGGCTATCGGCGGCATCATTATGGCGTTGCGCCAGGATGCGGGTATGTCGTGGCTGGTGGTCACGGCGGTGTTGGTGCTCACCGTGGTTGTCGGTATCACTGCGGCGCTGTTGATGCCGATGTTCCGCAAGATGCAGTCGAAGCTGGACAACATCAACGGTCTGCTGCGCGAACAAATCGCGGGCATCCGGGTGGTGCGCGCGTTCGGCCGCGAGGAGTTCGAGGCGCAGCGTTTCACGGAGGCCAACGAGGACATCTCCAGGCTGAGCCTGAACATCGGCCGGGTGTTTGTGACGATGTTCCCGGCGATCATGTTGATCCTGAACCTGGCCACGGCCGCGGTGCTGTGGTTCGGAGGTCACCGCGTGGACGACGGCCTGGTCGAAGTCGGCTCGCTCACCGCGTTCATGCAGTACCTGATGCAGATTCTGATGGCGGTGATGATGGGCGTATTCATGCTCATGATGTTGCCGCGCGCGATCGTGTGCGCGGTCCGCATCGAGGAGGTGCTTGGGCATGAGGTGAAGGCGCCGGCGACGGTGGGGTCGTCGATAAGCAATGGCGTCGTGCGCTTCGAGGATGTCTCGTACACCTACCCCGGCGCGGAAAAGCCGGTGCTGGAGGAGATTTCGTTTGAGGCGCGTCCGGGCACGACCACGGCAATCATCGGCGCGACCGGCAGTGGCAAAACCACGCTGGTGGGGCTGCTGCCGCGGTTGTATTCGCCCACGTCAGGGCGTGTGCTTATCGACGACACCCCGGTGACCACCATGCCTCGCGCGGATCTCGTGCGGGCGGTGGCGATGGTGCCGCAGAAACCGTGGCTGTTTTCGGGAACGGTGGCCTCGAACCTGCGCATGGGCAACCCGGAGGCGACCGATGCGGAACTGTGGGCGGCGCTGCGGACCGCGCAGGCGTCGTTCGTGGAGGATCTGGACATGCCGATCTCCCAGGGCGGCACGAACGTTTCCGGTGGTCAGCGTCAGCGTCTGTGCATTGCGCGGATGCTGGTGGCGGATCCGAAGGTGTATGTGTTCGACGACTCGTTTAGCGCACTGGATGCCACCACCGAGGCAAACCTGAACGCCGCGATGCGCGAGACGGTTCAGGAGCGGACGGTGATTGTCGTGGCGCAGAAGGTGGCGTCGATACGCAATGCGGATCAGATCCTGGTCATGGAGGCCGGGCGCATCGTCGCCCGCGGCACGCATGAAGAACTGCTGGCGGAATCCGAGACCTACCGTCAGATCGAGCGCAGCCAGGCGGAGGTGGACGCATGAGTAATCGCCAAAGCACCGAGTTGTCTGACGAGCAACTCGCCGAATACGAAGCGAAAATGGCCGGCGACGACTACTCCGGCAAGGCGCCGCGCAAGGCGAAGAACTTCTGGCCGTCCGCGAAACGCCTGCTCGGGCTGCTCGCTCCCTACAAGGCTGCGCTGACGGCGGTGTTTGTCATGAACGCCCTGTCCGTCCTGTTGGGCGTGCTTGCACCTCGCGTGATGGGCCACGCCATGGACGTGATCTTCTCCGGCGTCGTGTCCAAGCAACTCCCGCCCGGCACCACCAAGGAACAAGCCGTCGAAGCGATGCGAGCGGCCGGGCAGGACCGGTTCGCGGACATGGCCGGCGCGATGGACCTCACCCCGGGCAGCGGCATCGACTTTGACCGTCTCCGCGACCTGATCTTGCTGGTCCTGGCGCTGTACTTGGCGTCTGCGGTGCTGATGTGGGCGCAGGGCGCGATCCTGAACAAACTATCCATCCGGGCGGTGTTCAGCCTGCGCGAACGGGTTGAAGCAAAGATCAACCGCCTGCCGTTGTCCTACTTTGATACCCGTCAGCGTGGCGACGTCATGTCGCGCACCACCAACGACGTAGACAACGTCCAGCAAGCCCTGCAGCAGTCGTTGTCCTCGCTGTTCAACGCGATGCTGAGCGTGGTGGGCATCCTGGTGATGATGTTCGCCATCTCCTGGCAACTGGCACTGGTCGCCCTGCTTGCCATCCCGCTGACCGGCCTGGCCATGGCGGTTGTAGGTACGCGCAGCCAGAAACAGTTCACCACCCAGTGGAGGGCCACCGGCGACGTCAACGGACATGTGGAGGAATCCTTCTCCGGCCACGACGTGGCGGTCATCTTCGGCCGCACCGACCAACTGCGCGAACAGTTCGACGAACGCAACGAGGAACTCGCAGGTGCTGCCCAGAAGGCGCAGTTTTTGGCCAACTCGATGCACCCGATCATGCAGTTCGTCTCCTATCTGTCGTACGTGGCCATCGCGGTGCTCGGTGGTGTGAAGGTCGCCTCCGGCAAGCTCACGCTTGGGGATGCCACCGCCTTCATCCAATACTCCCGCCAGTTCAACCAGCCGCTCGGGGAGATCGCCGGCATGATGCAGATGCTGCAATCCGGCGTTGCGTCCGCCGAGCGCGTCTTCGAACTGCTCGACGCTGAGGAAGAGGTTGAGGACCGTCAGGACGCGGGGTCGCAGCAACGCAAGCGCGTCGAAGGTCTCGTGGAGTTCAACGACGTTTCCTTTGATTACGGGGCGGAGCGTAGCGACGCACCCCCGCTCATCGAGCACCTGAACCTACGCGTCGAACCCGGCCAGACCGCCGCGATCGTCGGCCCCACCGGCGCTGGCAAAACCACGCTGGTGAACCTGATCATGCGGTTCTACGACGTCGACGCAGGTGCCATCACCATCGACGGCACCGACATCCGCGACATGCCTCGCGCCGAGCTGCGTAGCCAGATCGGCATGGTGCTGCAAGACGCCGTGCTGTTCAAGGGCACGATCATGGAAAACATCCGCTACGGCCGCCTCGACGCCACCGACGAGGAAGTCATCGAAGCTGCGAAGGCCACCTACGTGGACCGTTTCGTGCGCGCGCTGCCCGAGGGGTACGACACCATCGTCGACCAAGACGGCGGGTCTATCTCCGCAGGTGAGCGCCAGCTGATCACCATCGCGCGAGCGTTCCTCTCCCAGCCTGCGCTGCTGATTCTCGACGAAGCCACCTCCTCAGTGGACACCCGCACCGAGGTGCTGGTCCAGCAGGCGATGAACGCGCTGCGCTCCAACCGCACCTCATTCGTCATCGCACACCGCTTGTCGACGATCCGCGGCGCCGACACCATTCTCGTCATGGAACACGGAACGATTGTGGAGCAGGGCAGTCACGCTGAGCTCGTCGCAAAGCAAGGCGCGTATTGGAAACTGCACCAATCGCAATTCGGAGAAGACTAGAAAGTTCTCCCAGCGTTCACCCAGACGTCACCTGGATTGAACCCCGCCCATATACGGTCACTCGGGTGATCATGAACAGCAACGCAGCGGGCGGAGGCATCGCGCTTAAGGAAGCAGCACCGGAAAACCCGGAGAACACCGCCACCCGGAAGGATGACGCTCCCAAGGATCCACTGGGCTTTTTGCCTCTCGACGGCGCCGCCAAGCAGGCCGCGAACTGGATCGCCGTAGCGCTCGGTGTTTGGCTGCTGCTCAACGGCGTGGGCATGATCGGCGACGGCTTCAAAATGGTTGCCGGCGACCAGGCCAAGGAACTGTTCTCGTTTGCCGAGAACCCGTTCGTCGGCCTTGCCATTGGTGTGGTGGCCACGGCGATTATTCAGTCGTCGTCGACCACTACCTCGATCGTGGTCGGCATGATCGCCGGTGGCCTACCGCTGAGCATTGCGGTGCCGATGCTCTTCGGAGCCAACATGGGTACCTCGGTGACCTCCACCCTGGTCGCGCTCGGCCTGGCGGGTAACAAGACCCAGTTCAAAAACGGTTTCTCGATGGCAACCGTGCACGACTTCTTCAACCTCATCGCCATCTTGATCTTCTTCCCGCTGGAGATCTTCACCGGGTTCCTGTCGCGCACCGCGTCGGCGATCGCGCCGTCGCTGAGTGGCCAGGGCGAAGGTGTTGTCGCCGGTGCCTTCGAAGCCGTCGGCGACGGGCTGGACACCATCACCGAACCGCTCGTTGCCCTGGTCGGCAGCCTGGTCGAACCACTTGGCGATATGTGGGGCGGCATCGTTCTGTCCATCGTCGGCATCGCACTGATTCTGTGGTCCATCCAGTTCATCGGCAACCTGCTCAACGCCCTGCTGGTGGGCAAGGCCCAGGAGATCCTCTACGCCGCGCTGGGTAAGAACTCGTTTGTTGGTCTGCTCTCCGGCGCCGTGATCACCACCCTGGTGCAGTCCTCCTCCACCACCACCGCGCTGACGGTGCCGCTGGCGGCCTCCGGCAAGTTCGAGGTCCGCACGCTGTTCCCGTTCGTGGTCGGCGCGAACATCGGCACCACCGTCACCGGCCTGATCGCCGCGTTCGCTGTCTCCGGCGCGGACGCCGAAGCCGCCATGGCAGGCGCGCTGGTGCACACCCTATTCAACGTGTGCGCCGCAGCCGTCATCCTTGGCATCCCGTTCATGAGCAAACTGCCGCCGGCCGGTTCCGACTGGCTCGCCGGCCTTGCCGTGAAGAACAAGCTCTACGTCTTCCTCTGGATCGGCGGAGTGTTCTTCGCCATCCCGATCCTCGCCGTTTTCATCTCCAACGCGCTCACCTAAGGAGCACCATGACCGACGCGAACCAGACGCCAGACCTGTCGCCAATGGCACAGGAACTCATCCAGAACGAAGCCCCCGACAACGCCCTTGTGGCCCTGCTCAACGAGCTCGAGGAAACCGCCGCAGAACTTCGCGACGAGCTCGCCGCCCGCCACGCCACCAACCAAGCACTACTTAACGACGACACCGACCACGTGCGCTACAAGAAGGTCAACCCGAACGTCACTCCGGAGCAGGAAGAAGAGTTGGAGAACTTCCCCGAGTACTGGGCCAACGCGAAGGGCTCCTGGTCGAGCTTGTTCAAACTGCTTCGCGAGTTCCGCGTCGAAATGCGAAAGGGTCACAACGATGCGTAAAACCCTCACCGCCGCACTCGCGGCCGCGGCGGCGCTGACGCTGGGCGCCTGCTCCGATTCCGGCTCGGGTTCCGGTTCCGGCGAGGCGTTCACCATCACGGGCTCGTCGACAGTCGAGCCCATCACCCGCTACATGCTCAACCGCTACAACTTCGACGCCGAGCTCGAGGCGGTCGGTTCGACCGACGGCTTTGACAAGTTCTGCGCCGGTGACGCCGACATCAACGACGCCTCCGTCGCCATTCCCGGCAGTGAATCCTCCGTGGACTACCAGGCACAATGCGCCGAGGCCGGCGTGGACTTCTTCGAGTTGCCGATTGGTCTGGACGCGATCACCATCGTCAAACACGCCGACAACGACTGGGCCGCCGACCTCACCGTCGAGCAACTCCACGACATCTGGTCGAAAGAATCCACCGTCACCACCTGGTCCGACATCGACCCATCCTGGCCGAACGAGAAAATCAACCTCTACGGGCGCCCCACCGGCTCCGGCACCCTCGGCGTGTTCGAGGACATGGTGCTTTACCAGGCCAGCGACGACATCCAAGAACTGTCCACGTGGGTCTCCGAGGACGTCAACGGCCTGAGCTTCATGGGCATCGGCAACTACCTGGCCACCGAAGGCACGGTGCGCAACAAGATCGACAACGTGCTTGTCGACGGCGTCGCCCCCACCGCCGACGAAGCCAAGAGCGGCAATTACCCCCTGTCGCGCCCACTGTTCATTTACGTCAACGCCGAATCGGCGAAGAAGGACAACGTCGGCGAGTTTGTCACCACCTACCTCGACAACGCCGAAGCAGTCATGCCACGCGTGTACTTCTACCAGCTGCCCGAGGAGGTCTACGACGCCACGAAGCAGCGCTTCGCCGACGGCACCACAGGTATCGACGAACAGTGGCACGCATTGAACTAACATCACGTCCATGAGCACCCCCTACGACAACTTCCGCATCGGCGACCAAGAACGCATGGACGCCATGGACATCCTCGGCCGCGCGCTCGGCGAAGGCCGGTTGGACATGGCCGAGTTTGATAACCGGTGCCAAGCCGTCGCCGAGGCTCAAACGCAGCAGGACCTGCAGCCGATTTTGGGGGATTTGCCGACGGGCCGAGGCGGTGGGGTCGTCGATAAGCAAGTGTCCGACGATGCGGTCCTGTACAGCCAAGCCGAAATCATGCAGGCACGCCGCTCCGGACGCCGCACCCGCGCTGGTGTGTTCTGGCTCGGCACCATCGGCTCCATCGGGCTTGTGGGCCTCTTCGAAGCGGTGAACGCAAGCGTGATGTCCGGCCTGTCGATCCTGCTCATCCCCACCCTGTTCATCCTGCTCTACGTAATGAAGGTTGGGCCCGACTCCTGGTACACCCCCAGCCTGCGCCAACCGCCAACTCGAACAACAGCGCCGCCAAGAAATCAAACGCCGCCAACTCGAAATCGAAGCCGCCCAGGTCCACCAGCAGGCCCTCATGCGCGCGCAACGCAAAGACCAAATCAACCAAATGACCAACGACGCGCTCAACATCGCGCAAGACACCGTCAATCGCTTCCGCCGGAAGTAGACCCGGCCTACAGTGGTAACCCATGAGCGAGCCACTGAAACCGCACCGCCACTTCGACCAGGCGGAAAAACTCAAGAACGTCTTCTACGACATCCGCGGCCCCGTCACCGCCACCGCCGAGCAGATGGAACGTGACGGGCACACCATTTTGAAACTCAACACCGGCAACCCCGCCGTCTTCGGTTTCGAGGCGCCCGACGTGATCATGCGCGACATGATCGCCAACCTGCCCACCTCCCAGGGCTACACCACCTCCAAAGGCATCACCTCCGCCCGCCGCGCAGTGGTCACCCGCTACGAAATGATCGAAGACTTCCCGCACTTCGACATCGACGACGTCTACCTCGGCAACGGCGTGTCCGAACTGATCAGCATGGTCACCCAAGCCCTGCTCAACGACGGCGACGAAATCCTCATCCCCGCCCCCGACTACCCGCTGTGGACCGCCGCCTCCACGCTCGCCGGCGGCAACGTCGTCCACTACCGTTGCGACGAAGAGGACAACTGGAACCCATCCCTGGAAGACATCCGCTCGAAGATCACCGACCGCACCAAGGCGATCGTGGTCATCAACCCCAACAACCCCACCGGCGCCGTCTACTCCCGCGAGATCCTAGAAGGCATCGCCGACATCGCCCGCGAGCACGAGCTCATGGTCCTTGCCGACGAAATCTACGACCGCGTACTTTACGACGACGCCAAGCACATCTCCATGGCCGAAGTCGCCCCCGACCTCCTCTGCATCACCTTCAACGGCCTGTCCAAGGCGTACCGCGTCTGCGGGTACCGCGCCGGATGGATGGTCGTAACCGGCCCGCGCCGCCGCGCCAAGGGATTCATCGAAGGGCTTGATCTGTTGTCGGGTACCCGCCTGTGCGCCAACGTGCCCGGCCAACACGCCATCCAGGTCGCGTTGGGAGGCCGCCAGTCCATCTACGAACTCACCGGCGCCGGCGGCCGCCTACGCAAACAGCGCGACATCGCCGTCCGCAAACTGCGCGAAATCCCCGGCATCTCCGTCGTCGAACCCAAGGGTGCGTTGTACTGCTTCCCCAAAATCGACGCCGAAATGTACAACATCCACGACGACGAACGATTCATGCTCGACCTCCTCAAATCCGAGAAGATCCTCATGGTCCAAGGCACCGGCTTCAACTACCCCACCCCCGACCACTTCCGCGTGGTCACCCTGCCGTGGGCGTCCCAGTTGGAAAACGCCATCGAGCGACTGGGCAACTTCCTGGCGGGCTACCACCAGCACTAGGTGTTTGGGGCTGGTTGTTGGCGGTTGGCGGTTGGGCGCCGCTTTCCGAAAATAGTTCCCGGCCGGGGAACTATTTGGGGGCTTCGACCCTTTCTCGCCGGCATTCCCCCAGGTCGGCACCTCGGAAAGGCAAAATAGTTCCCGGTTTCGCGCTGATGCCGGGAACTATTTTGCACGCCCGCCGGCTACGGGCGTTAAGGCGCGTTCCCTGACAGATTCCACAAAATCTGTCAGGGCCAATTTCTGACCAGGCGCGATGCCGGTCGCTGACAGATTCCGCCGCAATCTGTCAGCCGCGAGGGGTTGTGAGTGGCCGACACCTACCCCGACTTACAGCAGCACAAACCCCTTGACCCCAAACGGACGCTGCCATAGTATCGACGAGGAATTGTCCCCGAAGGAAGGAGTAGGCCGTGCTCATGTTCCGTGTTTCCGCCTAACACGAAACAGAAAGTTGAATGAGCATGCCTATTACCCTAAATAACGTCTCCCTCGAGTGGCCTAACGGAACCTCCTGCTTCTCGGACTTGAATGCCATATTTTCAAGTCACCTGACCGGCTTAATCGGCGATAACGGTTCCGGAAAAACGACTCTGATCAGGGTCATTCTCGGCGAGCTACAGCCGAGCACGGGTTCGGTCGAACGCCCGTCGAAAGTCGCTTACCTACCTCAGGATCTTGGACTGCAACCGGACACTACGGTTTCGGACGTCTTTGGGGTTACCGAAATCATCGAGGCAATCAACGCCGTCGAAGGTGGCCAGTTCAATCCCGAATTGTTCGAGCTCATTGGTGACCGGTGGGATGCTGCTGAAGAGACTCAGGCTGTGCTGTCCGCTCACGGCCTCCCGCTCAACTTGGACAGGCCGCTGTCCACCATGTCCGGTGGAGAGGCTGTTCGTGTTGCACTAGCTGCGCTCATGTCTGACAACCCCGATTTCATCGTGATGGACGAGCCAACAAACAACCTCGATTCGGAAGCAAAAGCCCAGCTGATCCATTCTCTTTCCAAATCCACTGTTCCTGCAATTGTGGTGAGCCACGATCGCGACTTGTTGGATTCCGTGGACGAAATTGCAGAACTTCACGACGGGAAGCTACGTCTTTTCCCCGGCAACTACTCCGCCTACCGCGAAACTCTGGCCAGCGAACAGGACGCAGCGATGCGGGAGGTGCGGGACAAGAAGGCGGTTCACAGTAGGCAGGTTCGGGAGCGTGAGGCGATGCAAACTCGCATTGCTCGGGACGCTCGTCGCGGAAAGAAGTTCGCGGCTAACAAACGCAAACCTGGTATGGCGATGGGGCTGGACAAGGATCGGTCTGAGAAGACTGCTGCTCGGCGTGGTGCGGCTCATGCCGAGTCTGTGGAGTCGTCTCTCGCTGCGTATCGTCACGCGCAAGACAAGGTTCGCGACGATCAACATGTGTTCATTGAGCTTCCCGGTACGGCGCTTCCGAACGGAACCCGTGTTATGGAAATCCCAGGGCTCACTGTTGTGGGCCCCGAGCGTGTCCGGATCACTGGGCCGAACGGCAGCGGAAAGACGACCCTGCTCAACTCTGTTGCAGACGGTAGCGCGGGGTATGTGATTAGGAATGTGGGGTACCTCCGGCAACGCATTGTTCTTGACCCCAACCGGTCAGTTTTGGAATTGGTCTCGGAGGCCAACGCGTCTGCTGACCCGCAGTATATTCGGGACCAACTCGCGCAACTGTTGTTTCAGAATGAGACTGTGCACGCGCCTATTGGAACGCTTTCGGGTGGTGAGCGTTTCCGCGTTGAGTTTGCCCGCGTTCTTCTTTCGTCGCCTGCTCCGCAGCTATTGCTTCTCGACGAGCCCACCAACAACATCGATATCTCAACCGTGAACTGGCTTGTCCCCGCTCTTGAGAGTTATGCAGGTGCGGTTCTTCTCGTCAGCCACGACGAAGACTTCTGTGAGCGTATGAACCTTGACAGGGAAGTTTCCATCGATGATCTGACCTGATGCCCCCTGCAGCTCCCGCAAAATAGTTCCCAGTTTCGCACTGAAACCGGGAACTATTTTGCACGCCCGCCTGCTACGGGCATAGCACCCCACCTACATCGGACGGAAGGTATCCGGCGAGGCGGCCTTCCAGTCGGCGGTCCAGGATGACGGCGGGTCTTCGAGCAGCTGGCCCGGCCGCAGCCATTCGTAGATGGAAGCGTAGGAGCGGGACTCGGTCGGGGAGATGTTGCGGCGCAGCATCTCGGGGGTGAGATCCGCCGGGTCGGTGACTCCCATGGAGGCCATGAGGCGCACGGCGGTGTTGACGGTGGTCTTGTGGTAGTTGTACACCGCCTGGGACTTGTCCTTGACCACAACGGCGCGGTTGCGGCGCGGGTCTTGGGTGGCGACGCCAGTGGGGCATTCGCCGGTGTGGCAGCGTTGTGCCTGGATGCAGCCGACGGCCATCATCATGGCGCGGGCGGAGTTGGTGTAGTCGGCGCCTTGGATCATGCGCATGACGATGTCGGAGCCGCCGGCGACTTTGCCGGACGCGCCGAGTTTGATTTGGTCGCGCAGGCCGGTGCCGACGAGTGCGTTGTGCACGGTCATCAGGCCGTGGGTCAGTGGCATGCCCATGTGGTCTTCGAAGTCGATGGGGGCGGCGCCGGTGCCGCCTTCGGAGCCGTCGACGACGATGAAGTCGGGTGCGGTGCCGACCTCGCGGATGGCCTTGCAAATGGCAAGTACTTCTCGACGACTCGACACACACAACTTGAACCCCGCCGGTTTACCGCCGGACAGTTCGCGCATCTTCGCGATGAATTCGATGAGTTCGACAGGGGTGCTGAACACGCGGTGGGCTGCGGGGCTGATGCAGTCCTTGCCCATGGGCACGTCGCGGATTTCGGAGACTTCTTTGGTGATCTTGTCGGCTGGCAGCACGCCACCGATGCCCGGCTTGGCGCCCTGGCTGACTTTCAGTTCGACCATCTTGACCTGGTCGTCGGCGGCGCGGTCGCGGAACTTAGCGGGGTCGAAGTCGCCGTCGTGGGTGCGGGCGCCGAAGTAGCCGGTACCCATTTGCCAGACGAGGTCGCCGCCGAATTCCTTGTGGTACGGGGAGATGCCGCCCTCGCCGGTGTTGTGGGCGAAGCCGCCCATGGCTGCGCCTTTGTTCAGGGAGCGCACGGCGTTTTTGGACAGGGAGCCGAAGCTCATGGAGGACACGTTCAGCATGGAGATGGAGTACGGCTGGGTGCAGTCCTTGCCGCCGATGAGGGTGCGGGGCGGTTCGGAGGGTTCGTCGACAGGCGCGAGCGTATGTACGAGGTGTTCGTGGTTGGTGGCGTAGACGTCTTGGACGGTGCCGAAGGACGTTTCGCTTTGCATGCCCTTTGCGCGTTCGTAAATTGCGTTGCGCTGATCGCGGTTGAAGGGGCGGCCGTCCCAGTCGCGTTCGATGAAGTATTGGCGCAGTTCGGGGCCGATGTCGGTGAGCAGGGTGCGCATGTGCCCGAGTACGGGGTAGTTGCGCAGGACCGGGTTTTTGGTTTGGGTGAGGTCGTGGATGGCCACGCCGCCCAGCGCCGCTGCGACGCTGCCGAGGGCGACCTTGGCAAAGTTTCCTGACTTGTCCTTAGGCATGCGCCCCATCATGCCTTAATAATCTGTAGTTGTTGACAGGCACGCGGTTTCGTCGACTAGAGGGTGCGTCCGAGCGCCCGCATTTCCCATCCGGCGTTGCGCCATTGTTGTACGTCCAGGACGTTTCGGGCGTCGATAAGCAATTGCTTTTCGACGACCCCAGCAACCCACTCCGGATCCATCTCCCTAAACTGCCCCCATTCGGTGGCGAGGATGGTCAGCTCCGCGTCGCGCAGCGCGTCTTCGAGCGTGTCGGCATAATCGAGGGTTGGGAAGACCTTGCGGGCGTTGTCCATCGCCTGCGGGTCGAAGACGGTGACGTTCGCGCCGGCCAGGGAGAGTTGGCCCGCGACGGCGAGGGCTGGCGAGTCGCGCACGTCGTCCGAGTTCGGCTTAAACGCCGCACCCAGCACTGTGATGTTGCGCCCGATCAGGCTGCCGAGTTCCTCGCGCGCCATGTCGACCACGCGCTGGCGGCGTCGCATGTTGATCGCATCTACCTCACGCAGGAAGGTCAGCGCCTGGTCCGCGCCGACCTCGCCGGCGCGCGCCATGAACGCACGGATGTCCTTCGGCAGGCAGCCCCCGCCGAAGCCGAGGCCGGCGCCGAGGAATTTGCGGCCGATGCGGTCGTCGTAACCAATCGCGTCTGCGAGTTGGGTCACGTCTGCGCCGACGATCTCGCAGACCTCGCTCACCGCGTTGATAAACGAGATCTTCGTGGCCAAAAACGCGTTCGCCGACACCTTCACCAACTCCGCCGTCTGCAGGTCAGTGACGATAAACGGGGTGCCGTTGGCCAGCGGCGTCGCGTACACCTCGCGGGCGATTTCCTCCGCGTGGGAGTTCTCGCTGCGGTGTCCTAATACGATCCGGTCCGGCTCGATCGTGTCCTTGACGGCGTATCCCTCGCGCAGGAACTCCGGGTTCCAGGCGATCTCCACGGTCGCGCCGTCCTGGGTGAGGTTATCGGCGCGTTCCTGCAGCGCGGCGGCCGTGCCGACCGGGACCGTGGACTTGCCCAGGATGACGTGGTGGCCGTGCAGTTTGGGCACGAGGTCGTCTATAACCGCCTCGACATAGCGCGTATCCGCCGCATACGACCCGCGCTGCTGCGGCGTGCCCACCCCGATGAAGTGCACGTTGGCGAAGTTGGCGGCCTCGTCGTATTTCGTCGTAAAGCTGAGGCGACCTGCGTCGATGTTGCGCTCCAGCACCTCCGGCAAACCCGGCTCGTAGAACGGCACCTCGGAGTTCTTCAGCGCCTCGATCTTGTGCTCATCCACGTCGACGCCGAGCACCTCGTGGCCCAACTCCGCCATGCACGCCGCATGCGTCGCGCCAAGATAACCAGTGCCGATCACAGTCAGTCGCATGGTGGCCATTATGCCGTGGCGGTGTTGGCACTGCAGGGTGAGCGCGGTGGTGGGGTTGATCGTCTAGTTCCCTCGGCAGGCTGCTAGACGATTCACACCTTATTGCAAACCATCTTCAACATGACCTGGGGAAACGCAGACAAGGCGGGTGGATCGTCTAGCAGTTCGGACCGTCTAGCTAGACGATGCACCACCAGCCCTACTGAAAGTTCAGATACGCCTTCGACGGGGTCGGGCCGCGCTGGCCCTGGTACTTCGAGCCGAGCGCACCCGAGCCGTACGGAGTGTCAGCCGGGGAGGTCATCTTGAACAGCGCGAGCTGGCCGACCTTCATGCCAGGCCACAGCGTGATCGGCAGGTTGGCCACGTTAGACAGTTCCAGCGTGATGTGTCCGGAGAAGCCCGGGTCGATGAAGCCCGCGGTGGAGTGGGTCAGCAGACCCAGGCGGCCCAGCGAGGACTTGCCCTCGAGGCGACCGGCCAGGTCCGCGGGCAGCGTGAAGCATTCCAGCGTGGAGGCGAGGACGAACTCGCCGGGGTGAAGGACGAAGGCGTCGTCGTCGGAAACCTCGACGAGCGTTGTCAGGTCCGGCATCTCCTGCTTCGGATCAATGTGCGTGTACTTCGAGTTATTAAAGACTCGGAAGAACTTATCCAGGCGCACGTCAACCGAACTCGGTTGGACCATCGACGGATCGAAGGGGTCGATGCCGAGGTGGCCGGAGTCAATGGATTCGCGAATGTCGTGATCTGAAAGCAGCACGACACAGAGTGTACTTCCCCACCCCTTGCCCGGTTTTTGGAGCCGGTTCCTGCAGTGCTAAAGTCGTAAAAGCTGCCGGCGTAGTTTAGTGGTAGAACATCAGCTTCCCAAGCTGAGAGTGCGGGTTCGATTCCCGTCGCCGGCTCCAAGGCACTGGTTATTTTTGGGGGCGAAATGGATCAGCGGACGGTCAAATTAGACTCGACGGATCACGGCGAGTTTGTCATCTACCAGACCGAGGACGGATTAACGGAAGTCCATCTGCGAGTTGTCGACAAATCAGTATGGATGACTCAAAGTGAAGTCGCAGATCTCTTTGATATATCTCCGGCAAGCGTGAGCATTCACCTCAAGAATATCTACGCCGAAAACGAGCTGAGCAGGGATCGAACTATTAAAGAAATTCAAATAGTTCGATCTGAAGGAGATCGCGATGTTTCGCGAACACTCAAACATTACAATCTTGATGCGATTGTTGCTGTCGGCTACCGAGTTAAAGGACCAAGAGGAAATCAGTTCCGACGCTGGGCCAGTGAAATACTCCAGGAGTATTTGAGAAAAGGTTTCGTCCTCAACGACGAAAAGCTCAAAGACCCCCGCGGAACCGATTATTTCGACGAGCTACTCGCGCGAATCCGGGATATTCGATCCTCCGAAGCTCGCCTCTACCTCAAACTACGAGACATTGTCGCGCTTGCTACGGACTACAACAAAGATAGCCCCAAAACACGCGGGATTTTCAGCTGGATTCAGGACAAACTCCATTACGCAGTTACCGGTCAAACTGCTTCAGAAATCATTGCGACACGTTGCGACCCCGGAGCCGACAACCTGGGGTTATCCACTTTCAAGGGGAAAGTGGTACGGAAAGGTGATGTAACCACCGCAAAAAACTATCTAACAAATTCCGAGCTCACCACACTCAACCTGCTAGTTTCCCAGTTTTTGGAATATGCAGACCTCCAGACTCGTATGAGAAGCCCTATCTACATGAAGGATTGGTTGGAGAAGACCGATTCGTTTATTGAATTCAATGGCTTCGAGCCGTTGAAGGATCGCGGAAGAATCTCGCGCGAAGAGGCCAACAGACTAGCCAAAGAACGCTACGAGCTATTTAATGCTGGTCGGGAATCCGACAATCTAGCCGAAGCTGACGCAAAACTGGTCGAGACCATGAAGCAGATTGACCGCCGGATTCTTGCAGACCGAGCCCGTTTAACACCCCGCGTAACAGACATCCCGGACGAGGAGTCTTAAACCCCTCACGCTTCCGTCGTGCACGCCGTGACGGGCTTATCCGACAGCAGGATCGCGCGGTAGCCGCCACCATCAACCGTGTAGCGCAGGATCTTCCAGTCTGGGTTGTATTCCTGCGCGAGTGCGAGGTCTTCGGGGTTGTGGTTGTGGGCGGTGATGATGTCGTCGCCAAGTGGTGTGCTCACGCGGAATGTGAGCGTGGTGCCGTCGTGGGCGAGGATGTCGATGGGGAACCAGCAGAATTTTTGGTTCATGGCGCGCAGCACGGGAATGTAGTGCTGGTTGTGGCCGCGGGTGCGTTGGTCGCATTCGCGGTAGGTGCAGGTGCGGCGGGTGGCGGGGCGTTTGGGGAGTGGGACGGTGGCGTCGCCAACGCGTACGGCGGCGGCGCTTGGCGAGTAGTCGAATGTCGCGCCGGTGTTGGCGACGAATTCGTGGCCTTCTACAGCGCTATCAAACTTTGCGACGACCACCTCACCCGTCTCATCAAGCGTAAACGCAAAGGTCAGCCCGTCCATGCTGCTGAGGGTGGCTGGGGTCCAGTCGGTGGGCATGCCAAAAGACATGGTGCTCCTTGAAATATCGCTCTTCCGGCGCGGCGGTTGCGCGTGCCGGCGGATCTTCCCTCGGGAGCACCGTGCGCGATGAGCGCGGTTGCTAATCGACGAGCCGAGGGGCCTTATCCGTCAGATTTCTTGATCCAAAACGACACAATATAGACCAAGCGGTCTAGTGTCAAGTGGTGCGGCACCCGCTCCCCTACCCGCAGCGGACGATGGGCTGCGGGTCGTAGACGGTGGTCTGGGTTTCACGGGAGAGTTCGTTGCCGGCGAGGTCGTAGATAATGCGGGTATCCGAGGTGGTGAACCCGGGTGCGCCGCCGGACGGCGAGCAGTTCGGGCCGGACACGTTGACCGGCTGCGGGCTGGTCTGGGCCCAGCGGCCGCCGTTGATGGACTGCACGTTGACCGTATTCACTCCCATGAGGCTGACGGTGAGTTGGCCGCCGCCGACGTTGGTGGCGATGCGCACCGGGTAGGGGCTGTCGTTGCGGAACTGCAGGTCGATGGCGCCTTCGTACACGGTGGCTTCGCGGCCGGCCGGGTAGCGGGAGATGTAGTAGGAGTGCGGGGTGTGGGCAACGTCGGTCATGCCGGCGAAGTAGGCCGCGTTGTACAGGGTGGTGGCGAACTGGGAAATGCCGCCGCCGACGGCGGTGTCGGCACGCCCGTTGAGGATGATGCCGGATTCGACGTAGCCCTGGGCGGTGCCGCGGGGGCCGGTGTAGCCGTTGAGGGAGAACGTCTCCCCTGGGTTCACAATCGCGCCGTTGACCGTGTTGGCCACCAGGGCGATGTTGGTGCCCGAAGCACCCGAGTAGCCGCCGGTGGTAAACGAGCCGACCACTTCGTTGAAGGTGGCGTTGTTCGCTTCTTCGGTGGTGAAGTCCGCGGGTACCGGCTTGTAGTCGGCGTCCCAGGAACGCCCCTTGGAACCGAGGACGCGGTCGTTGAAGCCGGCGAGGGTTTTCTCCCAGTCCACAGCGGTGCCATCCACGGAGGGTTCGACGCCGCCGCCGGTGAGCACGCGGGCGTTTTGCATCTCCACTTCGGTGTCGGCGAGCTGTTCGGCCAGGATGGCTTGCGCGGCTTCGACGTTCACTTTCGGGGCGATCTTGCCGTCGACGTTGGGGAAGCTGACCACCTCGCCAAGCCGCTCCTGCGGGATAGCGGCCTTGTGATCATCGCGGCCGGTGACCGTCAGCGGGCCGTCCAAGGCGGCACGCACGGGGCCGTCCATGGCGGCGCTCATCACAGCGTCGTCGATGGCGGGCGGCACGGAGGTCGGATCCACATCGATGCCGTCCGGGTTGAGCCAGCCGGTGGTGGTCTCCTCGCGCAGCAGGTCGCGCTCCACCTTCTGGCCGTTGATCGGCTTGGTGGTCTCGGCCTTGCCGGCTTCGACGCGGATGGTGCCGTCGGTGGGGTCGAAGTGCAGTTCGTCGCTGATGCGGTCGAGGGTGCGGTTCAGGGCGGTGTCGTCGATAAGCGGAACCGCGTCGACCTCGTGGGTGGTGAACAGGCCGCGCAGGCGCGAAATCGGGTTGGCGGTTTCGATGCCGGCGGCGTCCACGGTGGCCTGGTAGTCGATGTCCAGGCCAGACTTCGCGGGCACGAAGGTGGAGGTCTTGTCGCCGGCGCGGACCTCGACGGTTGTGTCAGCAGCGCTGCCGAGTTCGCCCTCGAGCTTGGCGCGCGCCTCGTCGGGTTTCATCGCACCGATGTTCACGCCGCCGACGGTGGTGCCGCGCGGGACGTTGCCGCGGTGCATCGCCAGATCCGCCAGGTACACAGCAAGCGCGATGGCGAGGATGCCGAGCAGCACACCGAGCGCGATCTTGCCGCCGCGTCCCTTGCCACTCGCCTTGTGCGAGGTTGCCTTCACCGTAGTCACCCAAACAAGGGTAATGCAGATGTTTGAAAAAGCGGGTTAGAGGTTGTCGTCGATAAGCAATTGCTGCACGCGGGTGGCTGCCTCATCGATGCGGTCTTCGGCGATGTAGCCGTTGTTCACGCACCACACGACGTGGTCGATGATGGCGGGCAGATCCTTACCCGTGGACCACAGCGCCTGGTCGGCGCCGGAGGCGATGGCGCGGGCGACGGCGTCGCGGGTGGGCGCGTAATCGAGGATGCCGCGCATGCCGGATAAGTCATCGGTGACCACGACCCCGTTGAAGGGCACTCCGCCGGGGTAGTCGCCCTCGCGCAGCACGCGGTAGGCCTCGGGGTTCATGGAGCTGGGCACGCCGTCGGGGCCAAGGCCCGGCACGATCATGTGGCCCATCATGACGCTGGCGCGCGGGAACTGCGTCAGCAGCGGGCCGTAGGGGCGCATGTCTAGGTCGCGGACCTGGTTCAGCGGCGGGGTGACGGCGAGTTGGTGGTGCGTGTCGCCGGAGGCGCGCCCGTGGCCGGGGAAGTGTTTGAAGGTGGGCGTGACCTGGGCGTCGGTGAGCCCCTGGGAGAACAGCGTGGCCACCCGCACGACTTCGGCCGGGTCGCCGTGAAAGGCACGATCGCCCACAACGTCCAGGTCGGCCACGTCGAGGTCCAGCAGCGGCGCGTAGTCCACGTTGATGCCGTGCGCGCGCAGGGAGCGGCCGATGTCCCAACCGGTGCCCCGGATGACCTCCGGCGGGGTGCCGGCCAGCGCGCGCGGCGGCATGAACTCGCCGAGCACGTTGGTGTGGCGCTGCACCCGGCCGCCCTCAAAATCGATGGCGACGGAAAACGACCGCTCGTACTGTTCCCGCAGCGCATTGATGTTGCGGCCGTTGGTGTGGCGCTGCACCCGGCCGCCCTCAAAATCGATGGCGACGGAAAACGACCGCTCGTACTGTTCCCGCAGCGCATTGATGTTGCGGCCCGACTCGGTGAGCAGCCGCGGATCCGCCCAACTCGGGATGATCAGCCCACCGGCGCCCTGGTCGAGCGCAAATCGCGCCTGTTCGTAGTTGGTCACGCCGACCACCATCAGCGACGCCACCCGTGCCCGCAGGTCCTCGGGCACGCGTTGTTGCGCGGGGCTTAACAGCGCAGGAGCTTCTTGCTTATCGACGACCCCACCCTCCCGCACCGTCGACGGCTCCGTCACCGCTTCTGGGGTCGGGTTGGCTTCCTCCGCGGGCTCGGGGGCGCTACACGCGGCAAGCGCAACGCACGCCGCGAGCGCAACGGCGCGCGTGGCGTGCGCTGCGCGTGCGCCGAAGGCTCGATTCCGCATGTGATTGACCCCTGTATTGCGTGTGAAAACGCCCTTACTCTACTCGCTGCTGGTAGCCTTTTCCGACATGTCCCACGTCGTTGCCCTGCCAGAGCCGCTGAAGCGCCACGCCGCGTC
>QWCJ01000055.1_pt1 | contig 53356 bp, 58 predicted proteins | sample 1972501 | NCBI WGS metagenome assembly QWCJ01 (sample SAMN09866711, study PRJNA288562) | Human vaginal metagenome isolate term2_vaginal, whole genome shotgun... | isolation source: vagina | host: Homo sapiens | place: USA: California
CCCATTCCGAACCCGGAAGCTAAGCCCGCCCGCGCCGATGGTACTGCTCCCGGGAGGGAGTGGGAGAGTAGGTTACCGCCGACCCAACAACTTCACACATGAGGCACCCGCTTCCACCACCGGTGGAGGCGGGTGCGTTCGTTTGTTCGCAGACCTCACCCGGTCGACGCGGTAACACGGCATGCCCCCGGGTGGTTGTTGTGGGTAGCGCACGATATGGCGCCCGGCCCAGTATCAGACCATGATCCAGCGGACCTCCTCACCCTGGACGTCGTGGAGGACAGCACCAGCTTTGACGGCTTCACCGTGATCGCGACGGCGGCAATCCCGCGTTAACGGGGATGGGATGTCGAGGACACAGTGGCTGTGGCAGGGCCCTCGGACGAGGCAGTTGAGGCCACCCTCGGCGGGCTATTGCAGAGTTCCAACATCCTGCAGTCGTTCGTAGTGTCGGACGAGGCGGCTGCGGCCACAGGCTTTCGGGGCTAGGGCCGTGTCTTCATGATCGGGGTGAACAACGACGGCACAGTTGACTAAGCGCAGCTGCGGGCGAACCTCGAAGATGCGGTCCGCCTGGATATTGTCGTCCAAGTCCGCTCGACCGAGGACATGACCAGGGAAGTTGCTGCCCTGATCGCTCAGATGCCGTTTATCCTCTACGCGCTGATCTCCTTGGCAGTGGTCATCGCCGTTCCACACAGTCAGTGGAACCTGCTGGCGGTGGCCGCCCCCTATTTTCTGGGGCCCACCATCAGCAAGCGTTACACCACACTAAGGGACGCAACCGGAGTTTCAGCCAGTAGCGCGCGTACTTGTGGTTCAAAGGCATCGAAACTCGTGGTCTTTGCCCGACGCGGCGGATATTGCGGAGGTGAATCCGAAGCGAGTGCTCGCTCGACAGTTTTCTTCGCGCAGCCAACCTCGTTGGCGATCTTACGTATCGATAACCCCTGCCCACGCAGATACCGGATCTGTGCCCATTGTTCCAAAGAAATCACCCATCCAATCTTTTTCGGATGGGCTACTTTTCGAGGAGCGTTTTGGGCTACTTTTCAAAGAGCGCTGACAGGGCAGCATACCCACTTCACTTCCAACAATCCGAGAAGAAGAGACCCCCACGCCAAGTGACGCCACGACCGATAGTTACCCGGATCCCATTCAGGTAACACAGGGAACCGAGGTTCCGGAATAAGATCGAACGAAACGAATGTCGTGGACACCCCTAAAGGAACTTAGAGAGAAACATGATCTATGTGGTTTTTGGTGCAGTGGTCGCGCTATTCATCTCCTTATGCATCATGGCAATCGGGTACCTAGTCCACCTTTCAGCTAAGCGGAAGGTGCTTTCTCCATACCGTTTCTTAGTCGTAATGGTTTTACTAGCACCCGTTTTTCTGATTTACGACATACTTAGCGATGAGAAGTGTAGTGGCCTTTTCAATTATGCGGTCAGCGGTTACTTAATTACCGCAGTCATCATTAGTTCTCTGTGGCGCAGTATTGCGGATGGCCTCAGCGAAGCGCGAGAGTAGGAGCGGTCGCTAGGAGAGGGTGTTTATCCAGAGTTTCCCGCGAGGTATTTATACAAGGTGGTCCGCCCGATCCTCAGTCGGCGGGGCACTTCAAAGTCCACCCCGGATGCTGTCATCGCCGAGTCGATACTGAATCGGCTTGTCGTTGGCGCTGAGATCATCACACTGGAAGGACCGAACATGCGCCTCGAAGCCAATACGCAGTAGCGGCTCATAGTCAACGCCCGGGTGTTACCCGATACTCACCCGAGCGTTACTGGATACTCACCACAGTGTTACTAAATCCATGGTCCCAACACAATGTGGAGCGGAGAAGCGCGCCACCAAATTACCGACCGCCCATTGGTTGGTGTCGACCAACTTGTCCGCAATGCAGAGCAACAATGGCTGCTACTAGGTCATCGGCAACGGAATCGTTGGTCTGTACCCACTAGTCCGCAATGCGGAGTCAGTAACCGAACGGGCTTCACTATGCCGCTGCATAGTTGGTGCTTACCCATTAGTCCGCAATGCGGAGTGAGAAAGTCCGCAACTTGGTTGACGACAGCAGATTCGTTGGGGTTCACCCACTAGTCCGCAATGTAGGGGCAAGACTCGAACCTGCCGTAGACCCCAGCCTCGCAGTTGGCGAACCGCCATCAATGCAAAATGACGCCTGATCGGCTGCAGGTTCTTACACTCCGCCCAGGTCGGCGAAAGGTGTGATGTGCGGTTTTACTCTCCCGGTTCGTTTAGAGACCTAGCCGCAGCGGTTGAGGAGCCACAAACGGTGAAGTTGCTTGCTGGTGTGGTGGTCGTCGTAGAGAAATTTCACGAAATCAGCGATGTGGGGCCTGGGCCGTATAGTCGGCAAAGGAATGAATTGCCGCAGGGAGGATCACGTGAGCGTCGCAGCAGCACGAGCAGTCAACTTGAGAAAGTCCTACGGGCAGGGCGACACGGAAGTTGTTGCGCTCGATGGGGTGGACGTTGAGTTCCGGCAGGGGGAGTTCACCGCGATCATGGGCCCGTCGGGATCGGGCAAGTCGACGCTGATGCACGTGATGGCTGGGCTAGATTCGGCGACGTCGGGCGAGGTGTTTGTCGGCGGGACGGAGTTGTCGCAGTTGAACGATAAGGAACTGACGGCGCTGCGGCGTGACCGGTTGGGCTTCATTTTTCAGTCGTTTAACTTGGTGCCCACGCTGACAGCGGCCGAGAACATTCAACTGCCAACAAATATTGCTGGTCGATCGGTGGACCGGGAGTGGTTTGATGAGATCACCGAACGCCTTGGTTTATCGAAGCGACTGAGCCATAGGCCTGCGGAGTTGTCGGGTGGTCAGCAGCAGCGTGTGGCGTGTGCCCGTGCGTTGGTGTCGCGGCCGGAGATCATTTTTGGTGACGAGCCGACGGGCAACCTGGACTCTAACTCGTCGCGTGAGGTGCTGAGCATTTTGCGGACGGCGGTGGATCAGTATGACCAGACGGTGGTGATTGTGACGCATGACGCGAGGGCGGCGTCGTATGCGGATCGTGTGGTGTTTTTGCGGGACGGGAACATCGTTAATGAACTGCGCAACCCGGATATGGATGCCATTTTGGGTGTCATGGCGACGATGGAGGACTAGGGGCCAGTGAACTCCACGATGAATAAGGTGTCGCTGCGTAACCTTGCAGCGCACAAATTGCGGCTCGCGCTGACGGTGTTGGCAGTGGTGCTTGGTACGTCGTTCCTGTCTGGTGCGCTGATGTTCACCAACATGCTGTCGTCGACGTTCGACTCTGCCGTAGACACTGTGCTTGACGACGTCGACGCGGTGGTGCGCCCAGCTGAGGGCGAAAGCGCTTTAGACAAGGAGACAGTCGACGGCATTAGGGCGAATGGGGACGTTGACCGTGTGAACCTGATGGCCGATGAGTCGGTTGTTATCGCGACTGACAATGAGGTGGCGGTGCAGACGCGTCTCGGGTCCTCGCGGCTGGGCGTGTATTACGAGCCGCAGGACACGGTTGGCCGAACGGTCGAGGTGGTCGAAGGTCACGCACCGAAAAAGATCGGCGATGCGGTGATCAACGCCAATGGTGCGCAAGAGTACGGCCTGCATGTTGGGCAGGACATCATCGTGGTGGACCGCGATGGTCGGAATGCGGTGCGCATCACTGGGCTTATCGACGACCCCCTGGTGCAGGCGACCTCTTTACGTTTGGGCGTAACGCCAGAGACATACTTGGACTTCTATTCCTATAGCGACCGATATCCCGCGGTGACGGTAGGGGCTAAGGACGGCGTGGAAGATACCGAGGTTGTTGAGAATCTTCGCGGCGCGTTTCCTGACTTGAAAATTGAGACGGGGGCGAAGGTAGCGGAGGAGACGTCGGCGCAGATTCGGGATGCGTTGAGTTTTGTCACGTATTTCTTGGTGGCGTTCGGGTTGGTTGGTCTTTTGGTAGGCACGTTTCTGATCGCGAACACCTTCTCTATGATCGTTGCGCAGCGTACGAAGGAGTTTGCGTTGCTGCGGGCGTTGGGGGCGTCGCGCGGGCAGATCACGCGGTCTGTGGCGCTGGAAGCGGCTTTGGTCGGGTTGTTGGGCTCGGTGCTTGGCGTGGTGGCTGGTGCCGGGCTGGTGTTGGTGATTCGTGCGGGGATGAACACGTTCGGCATGCCCCTTCCGCAATCGGGGATTGGGTTGTCGGTTGATGCGGTGGTGGTGCCACTGGTCGTCGGCACGGTGGTGACGGTGCTTTCGGCGCTGGCGCCGGCGCGGAAGGCAGGCAAGGTCCGGCCGGTGGAGGCGATGCGGGCGAGCGAGGCTGCGACGCCGCAGCCATTGATGTGGCGCACCATAGCTGGCGCAGTATTAGTCGTTGTGGCGGTTGTTGCGGCGGGTTACGCAATGGCGTGGGATGACGGTGCGACGCGCCACCGGGCGATCCTGGTTGGTGTGGCTGCGTTGAGCGTGATTAGTGGTCTGTTCCTTGCGGGACCTGCGTTGAGTCTGCCGGTTGCGCCTCCGTTGGGGCGTGTCATCGGGGCACCGTTCGGGGAGGTGGGCAGGCTCGCGTCGACGAATACGCGGCGTAATCCGCGCCGGACCGCAACAACTGCGTTCGCGCTGATGCTGGGGATTGCGCTGGTGACCATGATTGGCATGCTTGGCGCGTCGATGAAGCAGTCGGTGGATGACGTGGCCGCAAGCGAGGTCAATGCGGACTATGTGCTGATGGGCCCGGAGATGGGTTCTTTCCCGGTCCCGGGGGATCTGCCGGACAGGCTCGCTGAGGTGGACGGTGTGGGCAATATCGCGTCGTACACTCAGGCGCCGATCACGGTCGACGGAGAGTTTGGCCACCAGTTCGGGCCGGTCGGGATGACGGATGTGCTGCGCGGTGACCCGTCGGATCTTATCGACCTCAACGTGGTCGACGGCGACGTATCGCTGACTGGTGACTCGCTGATCGCACCGGAGCACATCGCCCAAGAGCGCGGCTGGAAGGTCGGTGATACAGTCCAAGTGGCCGCACCGAGTGCTCCGGGAAAGACCGTCGACGTGACGGTTGCCGGCCTGTTTAGTGGGTCGAATGTGTTGCAGATGTTTGTGGTGTCGGATTCGGCGGCGGCGAAGGTGTCGTCGATAAGCAATACGCGCCTGCTGATGGTGGGCGTTGACAGCGACGGCTCCACCGATCTGGAGACGCTGCGCGCGCGGCTGGAAGATGAGGTGCGCGGCGACATTGTGGTGCAGGTGCGCTCCGCGGAGGAGATGAGTGGCGAGGTTACGGCGCTGATCGATCAGATGCTTTTCATCCTGTACGCGCTGTTGTCGCTGGCTGTGGTGGTGGCGGTGCTTGGCATTGTGAATACGCTGACGCTGTCCGTGATTGAGCGTAGGCAGGAGATTGGTATGTTGCGCGCGGTGGGCTCGCAACGCAGGCAGATCCGCACGATGATCCTGCTGGAGTCGGTGCAGATGACGGTCTACGGCGCGGTGCTGGGCGTGCTGCTGGGGCTTGGGCTTGGCTGGGCGTTCCTGACGGTGCTTGAGAGCCAAGGCTTGACGACGATTGCCGTACCCACCGGGCTCATCGCCACCGTCCTGGCTGCCTCGGTAGTGGTGGGGCTGCTTGCCGCCGTTTGGCCGGGCCAGCGTGCTGCGAAGACACCGCCACTGGATGCGATTGCGGAGTAGGGCTTAGCGGGTGGCGAACGACGCCACCTGCGCACCGATTCCGGCCGCGAGCACCGCGAACGCCGCGGTGCTTATCCCGTACTCGGCGGCGAGGCGGAACTTGCCGTCTTTAATCAACGCCCCGAGTTGGCGGGCCAACAGTGACAGTGTTGAAAGTGCGCCGGCAAACCCAACACCAACGGCGGTTTGCCACATGGAAGGCAGGAAGATTGCCACGCCGATGATGCCGGAGGCGGCGATGTTGGCAATGAAGGTTGCCATCAACAGGTTGTGCACGACGGCCATGATCGCCCAACGCACAAACCCGCCGAGCATGCCGCCGAAAAAGACACCGAGGACGGCGCCGAGCATCCACGTTGCATCAGACATGGTGCTTCACCCGTGACGCATCTCCGGCCATCCACGCCAATGTGGCAGAGACAAGCCCGAGCGTGATGATGAACGCCGCCCACAGCACCGACGAGTGGGATGAGGCCAATGCCACTGCGGAAAGGGTGCTGAACCCGCCGAGGAAACCCACGCCCCAAAACGGCCCCGGCGCGAAGTAGCCCATGGCGTAGCAGGCGGTGAGGTTCACTGCGAAGGTGACGGCTAGGGCGAGCGCTTCCGGGGTGGCGGGGTTGACCCAAATGAGCAAAATGAAGCGTGCAAGCGCCCCGCAGCCAGCACCGAGGGCAACGATGAGGCCGGTTTTCAGGGATGTTATCTGCACGTCTGTCCAGTGTAACCGTTAAGCGCCAAAGGCTCGAAGGCCCCAGCGCAGGCCGAACCAGGCAGCCAGGATGCCGATCACGGCGGTAGACAGGCCGTAGCGCAGGGCCTCGCTGTGCTTTTTCGCCTTGATGAGCTCGCCGAGTTCTTTGGCAAAGGTGGACCAGGTAGACAGCGCGCCAGCGAACCCGACGCCGAGGGCCAACTGCCAGGCCACTGGGGTGGTGACGGCGAAGCCTGCGACGGTGGAACCGACGACGTTGGCGGCGAAGGTGGCGGCGTGGGCGTTGTGGATGATGCGGGTCAGTGCGTAGCGGGCGGCGCCGCCGAACAGTGCGCCGGCGAAGACGGCGGCGAGGGTGAGGGCGAGGCTAAGCGCGGCGATGTTAAGCATTGCGGCGGCTCCTGAGTGCGTCGCCGGCGAACCACGCGCCGATGGCGGTGGCGTAGCTCAGCGCAATGATGCCGAGGGCCTCGATGGCCTGCGATTGCATCGCGGCTACAGAGACGGCGGAGTAGGTGGTTAAGCCACCGAGGAAGCCCGTGCCCCACAGCGGGCCGGGCTTGAACAGGCCCATGGCGAAGCAGCCAGCGATGTTCACCGCGAAGGTCAGGGCCAGGGCAGCGGTGGAGCCGGGGGCGGCGCCGAGGATGACGAGGTGTCTGACCACTGCCCCCAACGCCGCGCCGAGGGCGACGGTGAAGGTGGTGGTGAGGGTGTCGTCGATACGCATGGGCGCGAGCCTAGTGCCAATCCATCTTCTGGCGCTCAACGAACGCCGCGACCTCCTCCGGCGACTTCTTCAGGTGCGGATCCCACGCGAGGTACTCGCGGGTCTCGCGCACCACAACGCCGGACAGCAGGAGCAGGCCGATCAGGTTCGGGATGGCCATGAGCCCGTTGGACAGGTCGGAGAAGGTCCACGCCAACTCCAGGGAAGCAACCGCGCCGACAAAGGACAAGGCGGTGAAGAACATGCGGTAGGGGATCGACGCCCACTCGCCGAAGAGTGCCACGATGGCGCGCTCGCCGTAGTAGGACCAGCCCAGGATGGTGGAAAACGCGAAGAAGATCAGCGCCACGGAAACGATCAGGCTGCCCCACTCGCCGGGAAGTGCCTGGCCGAAGGCGGAGGCGGTCATGATGGCGGCTTCCTCGCGGCCCATGTCCCAGGTGCCGGCGGTGACGATGACGAGGCCGGTGATGGTGACGACGATGATGGTGTCGATAAACGTCTGCGTCATGGAAACGAGAGCCTGGCGCGCCGGGTGCTGCGTCTTGGCTGCCGCGGCGGCGATGGCGGCGGAACCCATGCCGGATTCGTTGGAGAAAATACCGCGGGCGACACCGAACTGGATGGCCAGCATGATGCCGGAGCCGACGAAGCCGCCGGTGGCAGCGGTGCCGGTGAATGCGTCGGTGAAGATGGTGGCAATCGCGGCCGGTACGCGGTCCGCCATAAGCACCAGTGCGGTGATGCCGCCGCCGACGTAAATGACAATCATCAGCGGTACGAACGCTGCGGTGATCTTGCCGATGCCCTCAATGCCGCCCAGGACGGCAGCGCCAACGGCGAAGAAGATGATCACGCCGGCCACGTTGGCGCTGATGCCAAACGCGTCGTGCATGCCGGCGGCGATGGAGTTGCCCTGCGCGAGGTTGCCAATGCCGAAGGACGCGAAGATGGTGAACAGGGTAAACGCGGTGGCGAGGAATTTGCCGAAGCCGCCGCCGACACCAGTCTTCAGGTACTCGTGCGGGCCGCCCTGCTGCTTGCCCTTCTTGTCGGTGGTGCGGAAGCGCACACCCAGGTAGGCCTCGGAGTACTTCGACGCCATGCCGACGATGCCGGTGAGCCAGATCCAAAACAGTGCACCAGGGCCACCGATGGAGATCGCGGTGGCCACACCGACGATGTTGCCGGTACCCACCGTCGCCGCCAGCGCGGTGGTCAGTGCCTGGTAGTTGGAGATATCGCCCGCGCCCTCTTCAGCCTTATCGACGAACGCATGACGCGTCGCCCGACCCAGCGTGCGGAACTGGATACCGCGCAGCCGGACAGTGAGGAACAAACCAGTGCCCAGCAGCAGCGGAATGAGGACGAAAGGCCCCCAAACGATGGACGAGATAGCGCTCAAAATGTCGTTGAGGGTGGAAGCCATGCGGAAGAGTAAAGCATACGCATAGCAGAATAATATAAAACTGGCAGAGTTTAGATTCACAGACGATGATGGAGCTGTCCATACACACCCTCAGCCCGCAACAAAAGGAGCCCCCATGGCACACGAGCGCGCCGGCCAAACCGCCCGCGACGAGGACCTCATCGACATTGCCGAGCTGGTCACCGCCTACTACACCCGCGATATCGACCCCGACAATGTGGACCAGCAAGTGGTGTTCGGCACCTCGGGTCACCGCGGGTCGTCGTTAGATAATGCATTCAACGAAGCGCATATCTTGGCGACGACGCAGGCGATCGTCGATTACCGCCGCGGCGAAGGCATCACCGGTCCGGTCTACATCGGCCGTGACCCCCACGCCCTGTCGGAGCCGGCGATGGTTTCCGCGCTCGAGGTGCTCATTGCCAACGAGGTACCAGTGCGTGTCGACGCCGCCGGGCGCTACACCCCAACCCCAGCCGTCTCTCACGCGATTTTGACCCACCCCGGCGGAAGCGCCGACGGCATCGTGGTTACCCCATCGCACAACCCACCGCGCGACGGCGGCTTTAAATACAACCCGCCAAGCGGCGGACCCGCACCGGCGGAAGCTACGGACTGGATTGCGCGCCGGGCCAACGAATACATTGCCGCAGGCCTGAGGGGCGTGAAGCGGGTATCGGTCAGTGGCGTGCTGGACGAGCGTGCGGAGAAGTTCGGCTACCTCGATCACTACGTCTCCGACCTGGACAGCGTGGTGGATATGGACGCCATCAAGGCATCTGGCCTGCACATCGGCGCAGACCCGATGGGTGGGGCGAGCGTGGACTACTGGGGAGCGATCGGGGAGCGCTACGGGCTGAACCTCGTGGTGGTCAACCCACGCGTGGACGCCACCTGGCGGTTCATGACCCTGGACACCGACGGCAAGATCCGCATGGACTGCTCCAGTGCAGACTCCATGGCATCGCTCGTGCATAACCGCGACAAGTACGACCTGGCCACCGGCAACGACGCCGACGCGGACCGCCACGGCATTGTCACCCCGGACGCCGGGCTGATGAACCCGAATCACTACCTCGCCGTGGCCATCGAGTACCTGTTTAGTCACCGCGACGGCTGGGCGAAGGACACGGCGGTGGGCAAGACCTTGGTGTCCTCGTCGATGATCGACCGCGTTGTCGCATCGCTCGGGCGTGACCTCGTCGAGGTCCCGGTTGGATTCAAGTGGTTCGTGCCAGGACTCGTCAGCGGCACCATCGGCTTCGGTGGCGAAGAATCCGCCGGTGCGTCCTTCCTGCGCAAAAACGGCAAGGTCTGGTCCACCGACAAGGACGGCCTGATCATGGACCTGCTCGCCGCCGAAATCACTGCGGTAACAGGCAAAACTCCGTCGCAGCGCTACGCCGAGCTCGAAGCGCAGTACGGCTCGCCTGCATATGCGCGTATCGACGCCCCCGCAAACCGCGAAGAAAAAGCCACCCTGAAGGCCCTTTCGCCCGACCAAGTGCAGGCGAATGAACTGGCGGGTGAGGTTATCTCTGCAAAGCTAACGGAGGCCCCAGGAAACGGCGCGGCCATCGGCGGACTGAAGGTGACCACCGAAAACGCCTGGTTTGCCGCGCGCCCCTCCGGCACCGAAGACAAGTACAAGATCTACGCCGAATCGTTCCTCGGCGCGGAGCACGTGGCGCAGGTGCAGGAAGAAGCCAAAGCGCTCGTGTCACAGGTCTTGGGCAAATAGGGGAGTAGAATCAGCCGAGTGAGCACAACGACAGCCGCGCCTGCAACGCGCGACACAAAAACACTGGTCCTGGACGTGTTGTCCGCGTTAGCGCGGTTCTACATGGCCTACATTTGGATCTCTGCTGGATGGGCAAAAATTGGTGTCCACCTGGATACCGCCAAAACCATCGAGGCCTACGAAATCTTCACCCCAGCCTGGTCCGACTTGCTGGCCCATATCATCGGGCCGCTCGAGCTCGCAGGTGGTTTGTTGCTGCTGCTGGGCATCAACCTGCGCTGGTCGGGCAAGGTGTCCATCTACGTGCTCGTGCTGTTCATCATCGGCATGCTGTCCGCTTGGCAGCGGGGACTCGTTATCGACTGTGGCTGTTTCGACCCGTCCGCAGCCGGCGAAGGGGAGACGAATCTGCTCGCTACGGTGTTCCGCGATGTCATCTACATCGCCATCACAGGCTTCATGATGTGGCGCCCGTTTAAGAAGTTTGCAATTTACCCCTAAACTTGACCGTTGTACGCAGTACCCGTCCACCGCGCCGTGATCGCGGCGCCAACAACAGGAGACACGTGTGACCACACGCAAAGTGCAAAACCCGAACCAGAGCGGTAGCAAGGCCTTCATCTGGGCCGTCGTCGCTGTTATCGCGATTGCTCTGCTTGTCATCGGCATCATTGTCTACAACGGCAAGGCAAACCGCAGCGCTGCAAAGCAGGCGGAGATGATCGACGTCACCGGTATCAACGTCGAGTGGAACCAAGAAGAAGACATCATCCACATCACCGGCGAAAACAAGGATGCCAACAAGGCTGAACTTTTCGAAGACTTCTCCTGCTCCCACTGTGCAGACCTGCACGTTGCTACCGATGAGCAGATGCTGGAGAAGGTCCGCGCGGGTGAAATCAACGTGGACCTGCGCCCGATGACCGCACTCGATGGCGGCATGACGGGCCACTCCACCAAGGCACTGGCGGCCGAGCTGGCGCTGCTGGCCCACGGCGATTTCTCTTCCGCGTTCACCTTGCGCAACTTCCTGTTTGAGAACCAGCAGTCGGCGTACAACAAGTACGACGAGAACGGCTTCGCAGATCTGGCCGCAGACTACGGTGCAAGCGATGAGGCTGTGAAGGATATTCGCGACGGCAAGTTCATCGACACCGCGAAGCGTCTTGGCGACGACAACCGCAAGTACCAGGAAGACAAGACCGGTGAGGCATGGACCCCGCGCGTGCTTGTCGATGGCGAGGATGTGGAAAAGCTCGTCGATATTGAGGAACTCCGAGAGATCACGGGCAACCCGAACCTCGACGAGAAGGAGGACTCTCCGCGTGACTTCTGGCCGGAGGTCCTGGCCAGCCGCTAAACACAAAGACCAATATCGGCTTTTAGCCCCAAGCGGCCTGCATTTGCCCAGGTCGCATCCTGAAGCGGTGGCTAAAAGCCGATATCGCCTTTTGTGGGGGCTGGCGATTTGGCCGGGGGCGGGCTGGCCCGGTATATTGACCAAAGTTCCAAGGGGCTATGGCGCAGTTGGTAGCGCACCACACTGGCAGTGTGGGGGTCACGGGTTCGAATCCCGTTAGCTCCACTCCACAACTACATACCGTTTACACGCGGGGCTATGGCGCAGTTGGTAGCGCACCACACTGGCAGTGTGGGGGTCACGGGTTCGAATCCCGTTAGCTCCACCACGAAGGCTGTCCGACCGTTTGGTCGGGCAGCCTTTCTCGTATCGTGGGCCCATGGATACTTCAATCGGTCAGCTTGGGGTGGTGACCTCAGCAGGTGCCGTTTCGAGGGTGCTGTTGCCCGGGGATGCAGGGCAGTCGCGTATCGACGACACCGTCACCGCTGCCCTCGCCACCCAACAGATCGCCGAGTATTTCGCCGGGGAGCGCAGGGCGTTCGACGTGCCACTGAACCTGGATGGCGTGACCGAGTTCCGGGCTGAGGTGCTGCGGGCGCTCATGGAGGTCCCGTACGGTGAGACGACGACGTATGGGGAGTTGGCTCGGGCGGTGGGCCGCCCCAAAGCAGTGCGCGCAGTGGGAAGCGCCTGTGCGACGAATCCGCTTCCGATCCTGATCCCGTGCCACCGCGTGCTGCGCAGCGATGGCGCGCTTGGGGGCTACCGTGGCGGGACAGAAGCAAAACGTTTCCTACTGGCATTGGAGAGCATTGATGTCTGACACGTTTGTGAAGCACGGCAGCGCGCCAGGAGCGGCGGCAGCCGAGGCCGCGTACCTGCGCTGGCTGCGTGAGGGCTCGGCTGCCGTCGTGGAGGTGTTGGACCTTGACGAGGAGGCGAACACGCTGACCATCGAGCGGGTCGACAGTGCCCGCCCCACCAAAGACGCAGCGAGACAGGCGGGACGCGAGTTGGCGGCCATCCACGCGATGGGTGCGGATGCGTTTGGTGCGCCGGCAAAAGGCTGGGAGGGGCCGAACTTCATTGGCACCCGCGAGCAGGCCTGTCGGCCAGAGAAACGGTGGGCGGTGTTCTATACCGAGCAGCGCGTCCTGCCGTTCGCGGAAAATGCGGTGCGTGCGGGCAACCTGAACCGGGAAGGACTGGAGACGGTGCGGCGCGTCTGCGACGCACTGGTCCGGGAAGACGGGGAGGCTCCCTTGGCGCGCATTCATGGCGACCTGTGGACGGGCAACCTGCTGTTTTCGCCAGAAGGTCCGCGTTTTATCGACCCGGCCGCGCACGGCGGGCACCCGTTGACCGACATCGCGATGCTGGAGCTATTCGGAGCGCCGTACCTCGACGCGATCGTCGGCGGCTACATCGACGCCGGAGGCAAGCTCGGACAGGATTGGCAGCGGCGCATCGCGATCCACCAGATGCACCCGCTTGCGGTGCACGCCTGGACACACGGTCCGTCGTACGGATCGGCGCTGGTGCGGGCGGCAGAAGAGTCCTTGCGGGTTGTTGGGTAGCACACTATCCTGCAATGTAAGACATGTAATACATCGGGAGGTGTCGCATGAACATCGAGGAACGCCTACAGGCGCTGTTAGCGAGACAAGCCGACGGCACCACGGTGTCGATGCGCCAACTAAATCAGAAGACGCGTGCTGTGATCGACCGTGTTTCGAAGGAGGGGGTCACGTTGACCGTGACCGACAGGGGAGTGCCAATCGCGGAAATTCGTCCGGTGAGCCAGAAAACCGGACTAGATCGACTCGAGGAGCTTGGGCTGCTTGCGCAGAAGGGAAAAGTCTTCGAAGAAGGGTGGAGGCCCGCAGCGTCTGCAGTATCGCTTGAAGAGTGGTTGGAAGAAGAGCGCGGGGAAGATCGCTTAGAACGGGTGATGGCGGATCTGCAGGCTCTCGACTTGGCGCGTACCGAAAAGGGCGAAGGGTGATGACTGGGGTGGAGCCGCTTGCATATGTCGATGCATCTGTACTGATTGCCTCCTCGGGCAGGGAGGCGCATAGCGAGTGGGCTTTGTCTGTGCTCTGGGGAAAGGCTTTGGTGAGCTCGGCCATCGTGCGTGTGGAGTTAGCTCGTTTTGCGCATCGAATGGGCTACGGCGCCGAAGATTTGAGCGAATTGGAATCTAGAGTCTCGTTCCTCAGTATCGATGATCGCGTCATTGAGGCGGCAGTTGCAGTGAGTGGAGAAGCGAAAGCCTTGGACGCCCTGCATGTTGGGACTTGGGCAAGGATGCAATCACTAGGGCTGAACTGCCCATTCATTACGGCGGACCGGAAACAAGCAGCAGCTGCACTATCGGTAGGGGCGACGGTGGTTCACCCCTATGGTGGAGATCTGCTCTAGCTGCGCCACCAAGTGTCGGCAGGGCCCGGCGGCATGTGGCGCTTGTGCTGGCCGATGCGCCACAGGTGCTCGAGGCGCTTCTGGGCGTCGGCGGGGATGGTCTTGCCTTCGAGGTAGTCGTCGATGTGCGCGTAGGTGATGCCAAGCGCTTCCTCGTCGGGAAGGGCTGGGCGGTCCTCCTCCAGATCGGCGGTGGGCACCTTCTCCCACAGGCGCGGATCGGCGTCGAGGTGCTTGAGCATTGTCGCACCCTGGCGCTTGTTCAAGCCTGCCAGTGGGATGAGGTCGGCCGCGCCATCGCCGTGCTTGGTGAAAAACCCGGTGACGTTCTCCGCTGCGTGATCGGAGCCGATGACCAGCAGGCCACGCTCACCAGCGATGGCGTACTGGGCGATCATGCGCATACGTGCCTTGACGTTGCCTTTATTGAAGTCGCCGAGTCCCTCCACACCGAGCGCGCCTGCGACGGCTCCGGACAGCGCGGTGGTGGCCGGCTCAATGTCCACGGTTACCGTCTCGTCCGGAGCAATGAACCGCAGCGCCAGTTGCGCGTCGTCCTCGTCGGCCTGCACGCCGTGGGGGAGACGGACAGCGACAAACTCGGCAGCCGAGCCAGCCTCGCGTCGCTTCACTACCGCGAGCTGGGCCAACTTGCCGGCGAGGGTGGAGTCCTGCCCGCCGGAAATGCCAAGCACGTAGCCTTTTGCGCCGGTGCGGTCGAGGTAATCGGCCAAGAATTGCACGCGGCGGTCGATCTCTGCGGCAGGGTCGATAACGGGGGACACGCCGAGTGCGGCGATGATCTCGGATTGCATAGCGCTCATCGTATATGGGAGGGGGATACGTGAGGGTTTTGATTCAGCGCGGGTGATGTGTAACATTTATCCCCGTGTTGCGACTCGGCAGTTCGCCGTGCGTCGCTAATTGCAGGTAATCCGAGCAGAAAGGAGCGCCCGATGAAGGTCCGCAAGTCGCTTCGGTCGCTGAAGAACAAGCCGGGCGCCCAGGTTGTGCGCCGCAACGGCAAGGTTTACGTGATCAACAAGAAGGATCCGCGCTTCAAGGCCCGTCAGGGTTAATTGTCGCGAGCAGGCGCCCCGTCACCGTGTGGTGGCGGGGTTTTTGCGTTCCCAAAAACAGGCGAAGTTCTAGGGCGGGATGAATCTATTTCGAGGAAATTACACCCGTGAAACAACAAAACTGTGTGTTGCGGATGAGCGTGCGGACTACATGTAGGTAATTCTGGGCACCTATCCTGGGAATATCACCCATGTAACTACTACATGTAGTAGCAGTTGCCCTTCTCAGCCCCAAGGTATAGTGTCTCTTGGTGTTGCCCCGCGGAGACGGGGACAGAAGAAAATCTCCCCAAAGAACCCGCAGAGAAGGAACCACAAGCGATGTCGATCACCGTTTACAGCAAGCCGGCGTGCATGCAGTGCAAGGCAACCGAGAAGGCGCTGAAGAAGGCCGGCCTTGAGTACACCACCGTCGACATTTCTGTGGACGAAGAGGCCCGCGATTACGTGATGGCCCTCGGCTATGTTCAGGCTCCGGTGGTTGAGGCTAACGGTGAGCACTGGTCCGGCTTCCGCCCGGAGCGCATCAAGGGTCTGCTCGCAGCGGCTTAAGCGTCGCGCGCATACCGACGCCATGAGGCGCACAACTGGCAGTAGCCTTCTGAAATCTGCACAAGAAAGGTAGTGGCCATGCTGGTCGTCTACTTCTCCTCCGCCACTGAGAACACGAAGCGGTTTGTGGAGAAGCTCGGCCTTCCTGCGAAGCGGATCCCCCTGCGCAGAACCGATCCGGAACTCGTCGTCGACGAGCCATACATCCTCATCTGTCCCACTTACGGAGGTGGGGTGAGCGTGAGTGGTGGTAATTCCAGGCCGGTGCCGGCGCAAGTGATCCGCTTCATGAACAATGAGGGCAATCGCACCTTGATGCGGGGTGTGATCGCCGCCGGAAACTCTAACTTTGGTGCGGATTACTGCCTTGCTGGGCCGGTGATCGCTGACAAGTGTAAGGTCCCGTACTTATACAAGTTTGAGCTCATGGGCTCGGCCGAAGATGTCGCGCATGTGCGCAACCAACTGATTGAAAACGCTGAACGATTGGGTTTGCGTGGGGGACCGGAGGTCGTCGATACGCAAGCGCACGTGCAGCAGGCTCCGGATGAGTCGGAGCGATTGGCAAAACTGCGCGAAAAATACGCCGGTAAATACTCAAGAACTACAAACTGAAAGGCCTCGAAGTGTCTACTCTGCCCCTCGGTAAGAATGTCCCGGAGCCGGCCAACGAAAAGGACCAGCTGGATTACCACGCGCTGAACGCGCTGCTGAATCTTTATGACGAGAACGGTCAGATTCAGTTTGATAAAGACCGTGAGGCTGCGAACCAGTTCTTCCTGCAGCACGTGAACCAGAACACGGTCTACTTCCACGATCTGGAAGAGAAGATCGATTACCTGGTTACGAACAAGTACTACGAGCCGGACACGATTGAGAAGTACGCGTGGGAGTTTATTAAGGACACGTTCAAGCGCGCCTACTCTTACAAGTTCCGCTTCAAGTCGTTCCTCGGTGCGTACAAGTACTACACGTCGTACACGCTGAAGACGTTCGATGGTCGTCGCTACCTGGAGCGTTTCGAGGATCGCGTGGCCATGACGGCGCTGTTCCTCGCCGATGGCAACCAGGATCTTGCATTCGCGCTTGTCGACGAAATCATGACCGGCCGTTTCCAGCCAGCCACCCCGACCTTCCTCAACGCAGGTAAGGCACAGCGCGGCGAACTTGTGTCCTGCTTCCTGCTGCGCGTCGAAGACAACATGGAATCCATCGGCCGCGCCATCAACTCGTCGCTGCAGCTGTCCAAGCGCGGCGGCGGCGTGGCGCTGCTGCTGTCGAACATCCGCGAGTCGGGCGCGCCGATTAAGCACATTGAGAACCAGTCTTCTGGCGTCATCCCTGTGATGAAGCTTCTGGAGGACGCGTTCTCCTACGCCAACCAGCTCGGTGCCCGCCAGGGTGCAGGTGCTGTGTATCTGAACGCGCACCACCCGGACATCATGCGGTTCTTGGACACCAAGCGTGAGAACGCCGACGAGAAGATCCGCATTAAGACGCTGTCGTTGGGTGTTGTCATTCCGGACATCACCTTCGAGCTGGCTAAGCGTAACGACGATATGTACCTGTTCTCCCCGTACGACGTCGAACGCGTCTACGGCGTGCCGTTCGCAGACATTTCTGTGACGGAGAAGTACGAAGAGATGGTCGAGGACCCGCGCATCCGCAAGTCCAAGATCAACGCTCGTAACTTCTTCCAGACCTTGGCGGAGATCCAGTTCGAGTCCGGCTACCCGTACATCATGTTCGAGGACACGGCGAACCGTGCGAACCCGGTGAAGACCGGCCGCATCAACATGTCCAACCTGTGCTCGGAGATCCTGCAGGTTAACTCTCCGTCGGTGCTGAACGAGGACCTGACTTACGCGGAAGTCGGCCACGACATCTCCTGCAACCTGGGCTCGCTGAATATCGCAATGGCGATGGATTCCGAGGACTTCGGCCGCACGGTCGAAACGGCAATCCGTGCGCTGACGGCAGTGGCGGACAAGACCTCCATCGAGTCGGTGCCGCCGGTGCGCGACGGCAACGAGTCCTCCCACGCCATTGGTCTGGGGCAGATGAACCTGCACGGATACCTCGGCCGCGAGCACATTGAGTACGGCTCCGAGGAAGGCCTGGACTTCACCAACGCCTACTTTGCCGCGGTGATGTACGAGTGCATCCGCGCATCCCACAAGATTGCAGTGGAGAAGGGCAGCGCATTCAAGGACTTTGACAAGTCCGAGTACGCAACCGGTGAGTTCTTCGACCGCTACGATCCGGCTGATTTCGCGCCGAAGACCGACAAGGTCAAGGCACTGTTTGAAAAGTCCAACATTGCTGTGCCGACGGCGGAGCAGTGGGCGCAGCTCAAGGCAGACGTGGCCCGCGACGGCATTTACAACCGTTACCTGCAGGCCGTGCCGCCGACCGGTTCGATTTCTTACATCAACAACTCGACCTCGTCGATCCACCCGATCGCATCGAAGATCGAGATCCGTAAGGAAGGCAAGATCGGCCGCGTCTACTACCCAGCGCCGCACATGAACAACGAGAACATCGAATACTTCAAGGACGCGTACGAGATCGGCTACGAAAAGATCATCGATACGTATGCAGTTGCCACGAAGTATGTGGATCAGGGCCTGTCGCTCACCCTGTTCTTCAAGGACACGGTGACCACTCGCGACATCAACCGCGCACAGATCTACGCATGGCGCAAGGGCATTAAGACCCTGTACTACATCCGCCTGCGTCAGATGGCGTTGGAAGGCACCGAGGTCGACGGTTGCGTCTCCTGCATGCTCTAAGCACGTAGGGAGGGGCTCGGGGGTTGGGGTTCCCGCCTGTAGGAGGCGGGAACCCCGGGGGTTAAATTTCCATGAACTCGTTGACACCGCGCAGGAGTCGTCGAGAAGCATCTTCTGCACGATCCGGATCGTTGTTGGCGATCGCGTCAGCGAGCTCGATGTGAATCTTCATGGTGTTCATCTCCGGATCGTCCGGCATGATGCCGTACTCGGAGCGCCCCTTCATCACATCCATGATCGGCTGGGTCAACTGGACAAACATTTCGTTGCGTGACGCGGTAAGCAGCAACGAGTGGAAGCGGGCGTCGGCCTCTTGGAACTCCTCAGAGTTACCGGCGACCTGACCGGCGAGCTCCACGATGCGCTCGGCGAGGGCGCACAGCTCGCGTGCTTCCGCAGGGGTGGCATTCGTCGCGGCGAGGCGCGCGGCGGACGGCTCGATTGCGTCGCGAAGTTCGCGCAGGGAAGTGATTTGGGCGTGCCGTTGTTCGTCGCTACGCAAACGCCAAGAAATGATTTGGTGGTCGAACACATTCCACTCGGACTGGGGGAGCACCTTCAAGCCCACGCGGCGTGACGACGACACCAACCCCAACTGCTCAAGCGCACGCATCGCCTCGCGTGCCACGGTGCGGGAAATGTCGAACCGTTCGGACAGGTCGTGGAGCGTAAACGTGTTGCCTTCCGGCTGGACACCCGAGACGATCTCTTCCCCTAACACATCCAGGATGGACGAGAGTAGGGGTTGCGTGGGTGAGCGCTTGTCGCTCGAAGTCACAGTGCCCTCCTTCAGGCAGCTAATTGTGTGTAATTCGTCAGTATCTTAGGCCATTGAGACGCTCATTCAATGCAATTTCAAGCCCGATTTCTCTTATAGGGGTCTCGGGTAGGATGGTCGCCATGACTGACGAATACGCGAGTTACCTTGAGTCTCACACCAAACCGGTGAAGGCGATTAACTGGAACAATGTGCCCGACGACAAGGATCTCGAGGTTTGGGATCGCTTGACGGGTAATTTCTGGCTGCCGGAGAAGATTCCGGTGTCCAATGACATTCCGAGCTGGAACACGCTGACTGAGGATGAAAAGGCCGCGACCATGCGTGTGTTCACCGGCCTGACGCTCCTGGACACAATCCAGGGCACGGTTGGTGCGGTGTCGTTGCTTCCGGATGCGACGTCGATGCACGAAGAGGCAGTGTTGACCAACATTGCCTTCATGGAGTCGGTGCACGCGAAGTCCTACTCCAACATTTTTATGACGCTTGCGGATACCCCTTCTATTAATGAGGCATTCCGTTGGTCTGAGGAAAACGAGTACCTGCAGCGCAAGGCGAAGATCATCCTGTCCTACTACGAGGGCGATGATCCGCTGAAGCGCAAGGTTGCTTCCGTGATGCTGGAATCGTTCCTGTTCTACTCGGGCTTCTACCTGCCGCTGAACTGGTCGGTGCACTCGAAGCTGACCAACACGGCCGACATTATCCGTCTGATCATTCGCGACGAGGCCGTGCACGGCTACTACATCGGCTACAAGTATCAGCTCGGTGTGCGCAACGAGTCCGAAGAGCGGAAGGAAGAGCTTAAGGATTACGCCTTCGATCTGCTGTACGACCTGTACGAGAATGAGAATCAGTACACCGAGGATATTTACGACCCGCTCGGCTGGACGGAGGACGTGAAGCGCTTCCTTCGCTACAACGCGAATAAGGCGCTGAACAACCTTGGTTATGAGGGTTTGTTCCCGGCGGATGAGACGAAGGTTTCGCCGGCAATTCTGGCGTCGCTGTCGCCGAATGCCGATGAGAACCACGACTTCTTCTCTGGTTCGGGTTCCTCCTACGTTATTGGTCGTGCGGAGGATACCCAGGACGACGACTGGGACTTCTAAGCACTGTTTGCTTGTCGACGACGCCTCGCCACCCGGCGAGGCGTCTCCCATTTGCAGACAACGCAGCAGGGTTGCCTGCATGGGTTCACCCCGCAAGGGGGAACAGTATTCGGAGAGGCTGGAAAAACAGTGTGCAGAACGTTATGCTGATCCGGTATCACTCGTGGCAGCTGTGCGTGATTCGAGGCAATTCGGGTCAAGTGCAGTTGTCGAAATCAGGAGGATTCAATGACCGCTGTGGCACCTAGGCTGGACAATCACGTCCCGCCGACACGCCCCGAGCCGACGGGCCATGCCCGCAAGGGTTCGCAATTTTATAAGCAACTCATCACGACCGACCACAAAGACCTCGGCATCATGTACATCATCATGTCGTTCGTGTGGTTCTTCGTGGCTGGCCTGATGGCCCTGCTGATTCGTCTGGAGCTCTTCAGCCCAGGCCTGCAGTTCCTGTCCAACGAGCAGTTCAACCAGCTGTTCACCATGCACGGCACCGTGATGCTTCTGGCATTCGGTACCCCAATCGTTTGGGGTTTTGCTAACTACGTTCTGCCGCTGCAGATCGGCGCCCCTGATGTGGCCTTCCCGCGTCTGAACGCATTCGGCTTCTGGGTCACCACCGTTGGTGTTATCGCCATGCTGGCCGGCTTCGTTACCCCGGGTGGCGCTGCTGACTTCGGCTGGACGATGTACATGCCGCTGGCTGACGCAACGCACACGCCGTCCGTTTCCGCCAACCTCTGGATTGTCGGTGTAGGCGCTACCGGTGTGGGCACCATTGCTTCCGCCGTGAACATGCTCACCACTGTGCTGACCATGCGTGCGCCGGGTATGACCATGTTCCGTATGCCGGTGTTCACCTGGACGGTGTTTGTTACCTCGATCATCGCGCTGATGATCTTCCCGCTGCTGACCGCAGCTGCAATGGGTGTGCTCTTCGACCGTCTCATCGGCGGCCACATCTACGACACCGCTAACGGCGGCACGATCCTGTGGCAGCACCTGTTCTGGTTCTTCGGCCACCCTGAGGTGTACGTCCTCGCACTGCCGTTCTTCGGCCTGGTGTCCGAGATCGTCCCGGTGTTCTCCCGTAAGCCGATCTTCGGCTACATCGGCCTGGTCTTCGCAACCCTGGCTATTGCAGGTCTGTCCATGGCTGTGTGGGCACACCACATGTTCGCCACCGGCGCTGTCCTGCTTCCGTTCTTCTCGTTCATGACCTTCCTGATTTCGGTTCCGACCGGTGTGAAGTTCTTCAACTGGCTCGGCACCATGTGGAACGGTCACCTGACGTTCGAGACCCCGATGCTGTGGGCAACGGGCTTCCTGTTCACCTTCCTCTTCGGTGGTCTGACCGGCATTATGCTGGCTGCTCCGCCGTTGGACTTCCAGCTGCACGACTCCTACTTCGTGGTTGCGCACTTCCACTACACCCTGTTTGGTACCGTGGTGTTCGCTTCCACCGCTGGCGTGTACTTCTGGTTCCCGAAGATGACCGGCCGCATGCTGGACGAGAAGCTGGGCAAGATTCACTTCTGGCTCGTTGTTATCGGCTTCAACCTGACCTTCATGGTTCAGCACTGGCTGGGCAACATGGGTATGCCGCGTCGTTACGCTGACTACCTCGACACCGATGGCTTCACCCTCCTGAACCAGGTGTCCACTGTTGGCTCCTTCATCCTGGGTATCGGCTTCCTGCCGTTCATCTGGAACGTGTTCAAGTCCTGGCGCTACGGCGAGATCGTCACCGTCGACGATCCGTGGGGCTACGGCAACTCCCTCGAGTGGGCAACCTCCTGCCCGCCGCCGCGCCATAACTTCACCTCCCTGCCGCGTATCCGCTCCGAGCGTCCTGCGTTCGAGCTGCACTACCCGCACATGGTGGAGACCCTGCGTCGTGAGGCCCACACTGGCCACCGCGAGGCATAACACCCCAGCCAAGTAGCAACGGACTACTGGCCTCCTGAACTCAGCCCCCGCTTCGGCGGGGGCTTTGTTGTGCCCACTACCCTGAACCAGGATGAATGCCGAGACAACCGAAATCACAAGCGCATACGAGCTGCTGCGGGAACGCGTCGCAGATGACTACCGCCAACGCAGCGAGGATCCAAACGACCCATCGACAGTGCAGGCGATGCAACTCGCCATCAATCTGCCCAAGCAGGATCCGCCCAGCCGCAACGCGGTGCTTGTTTGCGCCGCCCGCGCCGTCGTCGCCGTATGCCTCGACTCTCGTGCGGGCATCGATGGTTTCTGGCGAGACGGTGTAGAGCAGTGGTATTCACACCGCATCCGTAAGGTTGCCCGGAGGGCACGGAACAAGGCTTGGGATGACGTGCAGGCGTTACCTGGCGTGACAGTGGGATCGGTACGCGCGTTTGTTCCATCTGCTGTAGGGGATGTGCCGCATGCGATAGCCAAGTTGCAGATCAAGGGCACAGAACTCGAGGAGGGCGAAGACCTGCCGCTCGTCGAGGGTGCTCCGTTGATCGCAGTGGACAGTTCGCTTGCGATGTCCGCGGGCAAGGCGGCCGCACAGGTAGGACACGCCTCAATGTTGCTTGCTGCGGCGCAGGACCTCGAGTGGGTGCTGGACTGGGCCGAGCAGGGGTTCCCGCTAAACGTGCGTGAAGTGTCTGCTGATCAGTTCCGCGAGTACTGCGCTCACCCGGGTGCCGTTCCGGTGCGAGACGCGGGCTACACGGAGGTCGCGCCCGGTTCCACCACCGTGGTGGCTATCCCTTAGCCACCAACCTCTTCAACGCGCCGCGAACGACCTCGGGGTCGGTGGTATCCCAGAAGGCGGGGAGGCTGCGGCGGATGAAGGATCCGTAGCGCTTCGTCACTAAGCGATTGTCCAGCACAGCGACGACGCCACGATCATCAACGGAGCGCAGCAGGCGGCCGGCACCTTGCGCCATGAGCAGGGCCGCGTGGGTGGCGGAGACCTCCATGAAGCCCGACCGGCCGGCGGCATCGGCGGCGTTCGCTCGGGCCTGCAACAGGGGATCGTCGGGGCGGGGGAAGGGGATGCGATCGATGATGACCAGCGAGCACGAGCTGCCTGGAACGTCGACGCCCTGCCACAACGTCAGTGTGCCGAACAGACATGAGTTCTCTGACTTGGCAAAACTATCAACCAGTACACCGGTGGAGTCCTCGCCCTGCAACAAGATGTCGAAGGGGAGGCGGGCCCGCATGGCTTCGGCGGCCTGTTCGGCGGCTCGTCGAGAAGAAAACAGTGCCAGGGTGCGGCCACCGGCGGCGGTGATAAGGTCCGCGATCTCATCGAGCGTTTCCTTCGCAAGCCCATCGCGGCCCGGGGTGGGCAGGTGCTTCGCGGTGTAGAGGATGCCCGACTTGGCGGGGTCGAACGGGGTGCCAGCGTCGAGCGAGTCCCAGGTGCCCTTCGGCAAGCCCCAGGCGCTGGCCATGGCGTTGAAGTTGCCGCCGACCGTCAACGTGGCAGAGGTAAGCACCACGGTGCGCTCCCCGAAAAGCCGTTCGTGGAGCAGCCCCGCGACCGACAGGGGCGCGACGGAGACGGAATCGCCGTGGCGGTCGGAGCGGGTGAGCCACACAACGTCGGTGTGCTTGGCCGGATCCGGCTCGTCGAACACACCGAGGATGCGCACGATCGCGTCGTGGAGATCCTCCAAGTGGTTGGTCAGGTTGCCACGCTCCGCAAACTTCTCCGGATCGTTCTGGGCCTCACCCTCGGGCGGTTCGCCGATGGACTGGCGGGTCTTCCACAACGCGTCGCGCAGAGCGACAAAACCACCACGTGCCGGGTCGGAAATGGTTTCCCACCGGCCGGGGGCTTCGAGGTCGATGGCGGCAGTGAAGTCGTCGATAACGTCCTCGAGTGTTTCGCGTTTCGCGCCAAGCTTGTCGGCACGGCGAGCTGCCATGGCGAGTGCGCGTGCGGAAATCTCCGCGGTAGCGACCGAGGTGATGCGTCCGTCGAGTTCGTGGGCCTCGTCGATAATCACAGCATCGTGCTGGGGGAGCACGTCCACATCGGCGAGGGCATCGATAGCCAGTAGTGCGTGGTTGGTGACCACGATGTCCACGTCCTTGGTGCGCTCCCGGGCGATCTCCGCGAAGCAGTCCTGGCCGTGCGGACAACGCGTCGCCCCCAAGCACTCACGGGAGGTCACCGAAACTTGGCGCCACGCCTGATCTGGCACACCAGGAACCAGATCGTCGCGGTCACCGGTCGGGGTGTCCTGTGCCCACTCGGCGACGCGCTTGACGTGTTTGCCCAGCCAGGTCAGATCCTCTTCCTCGATGAGGGTGTCGCTGGGGTCCTCCGCAAGCACCTTGTGCAAACAGACGTAGTTGTTACGGCCCTTTTGGATGGCAAAGGTTGGTCGCTGGGGCAGGAGAGGCTCAAGCGCGTCGGCAAGGCGCGGCAGGTCACGGTCGACCAGTTGGCGCTGCAGCGCGATCGTCGCAGTGGAGACCACAACGGTTGTGTCGTGCATCTGTGCATAACGGAGCGCAGGAACCAGGTACGCCAGGGACTTACCCGTACCAGTGCCTGCCTGAACGGCAAGGTGACGTTCGGAATCCAACGCACGAGTGACCGCGTCGGCCATCTTGACCTGGCCAGGCCGGCGCGAGCCGCCGAGCGACTCGACGGCAGCCGAAAGCAACTCGCCTGTGCTGTGCGAAAGCGGTTCGTCTGCCACGGCCTACTCGGTGGGCTCCGGAAACCCGATAAAACGGGTCGGGATGGCAACCTCGCCGCGCGACAGAGCGAGGCCCTCCCAGGGCAGGGTGGTGCGTGCTTCGGCGTGCAGCTTTCGGCTGTCCTCGATGCTTGGCTGGTTGTCCAGGACCTCACCGTCGCGGATCATCGGCACGGTCAGCTCGCGGTAGTCCAGGTTCGGCTTGCGGGGGATTTCGGCGCCCATCGGGTGGATAATCTCGCCCACCGCAACGCCGGAGGAGCGGTACGCGCGAAGCGCAGACTTGCCGCCGCCGTAGGTGACCTTGCCGGAAGAACGCTTGGCCACGGGGTGGCCTTCGACCTCGACGAGCTTGTAGACCAGGCCAGCCGTAGGCGCGCCGGAGCCTGTCACCACAGAGGTGCCGACGCCGAAGCCATCGACTGGGTCGCCGCGCAGACCTGCGATGGCGAACTCATCCAAGTCGGAGGAGACGATGATCTTGGTGTTGAACGCACCTGCCTCGTCGAGTTGCTTGCGCACGCGGCGTGAGACGATGCCGAGATCACCAGAATCGATACGCACCGCGCCGAGTTCGGTGCCAGCAACCTCGAGCGCGTTGTCCACGCCCTTGGTGATGTCAAAGGTATCCACCAGCAGCGTGGTGTCCTTACCTAGGGACTTAATCTGGCCGGCAAAGGCGGCCTTTTCATCGGGCTGGCCGTTCTCGTCGACATGCAGCAGCGTCCACGAGTGGGCGGCAGTACCGGACGCCGGGATGCCGTGGCGTAGCGACGCCTCCATGTTGGAAGTTGCGTCAAAACCCGCGATGTAGGTCGCACGTGCAGCCGAAACGGCAGCCTCTTCGTGGGTACGGCGCGAACCCATCTCGATAATCGGCCGGCCGTCTGCCGCGGAGACCATACGCGACGCGGCGGAGGCAATCGCGGAGTCGGCATTCAGGATGGACAGGATGACAGTTTCCAAGATGACGCACTCGGCGAACGTGCCGCGCACCGTCATGATTGGGGAGTACGGGAAGTACAGATCGCCCTCCCGGTAGCCGTCCACCTGGCCGGAGAAGCGGAAGTTGCGGAGATATTCGCGTGCTGCATCGGAAAGGAAATCGGCGGTTGCGATCTGCTCTTCGGTGAAGCGGAAGCGGGTAATTGCGTCGAGGGCACGCGCGGTACCTGCGACGACGCCGTAGCGGCGCTCGTTGGGCATGCGGCGGCCAAAGACTTCGAAAACACACTCGCGTTCGGCTGTGCCATCTTGGATGGCGGCGTCGAGCATGGTGAGCTCGTACATGTCGGTTAAAAACGCGGTAGAGGGCAGCGGTTGGTTCATGGTGTGCAAGCGTACCCTCCCGTCCCCTCCCGTCCGACGGGGTAAGGTGGTTCACATGTTTGCTTCAGCTCGCAACGCTGCCGAACCGGCGCATATGAGTTCGCCGATGGCGACCCCGGAGCTCGACGAGGCCGTCGATGTCGAGGTGGCCACGAGCGAGAACCTGCCATGGTTGTGCATTGTGTGGGACGACCCGGTGAACCTGATGAGTTATGTCACCTATGTGTTCCAGACGGTGCTGGGCTACGACCGCAAGCGCGCCCAGGAGCTGATGATGCAGGTCCACACTGAGGGCAAGGCTGTGGTCTCTTCTGGCGAGAAGGACAAGGTAGAAACCGACGTGAAGAAACTGCATACCGCCGGTCTGTGGGCGACGATGCAGCAGGCAGGGTAGGGGAGACGAATGCAGCCTTGGCGTAAGAAGAAGGGGTTGATGCGTTCAACCCCGAAGTACACGACCACGTTTGATCCGATGGAGCGTGAGGTCATTGGGGATCTCACGGCGACGGTGTCGGAGGCGTTGATTGCACGTGCGCAGTCGGCTCCGAAGGATGAGTTCGCGGAGATGATGGGGGTTTCCACCGGGCACACGGAGGCGCCACAGGATCCGAAGTTGGCTCGATTGTTGCCCGACTTTGAGCGTGAGGGCGACGAGGAGTTCGAGGGCGACAACGGTTTGTTGCGCAGCTTGCATGAAAACGACATCATTCGTGCGAAGTTGATCAATCTGCAGGTGGTCAACGAGGCGCTCGGCCCCACTGGTGGCGTTGAGGTCACCATCGAGGAAGAAGACGCGCACAAGTTCATCGCTGCGGTCAACGACATGCGCCTCTACATTTCCGCTGACACTTCGGGTGGCGAGGGCGCTCAGCAGGAGCGCGCGATGCTCGTGGAGTGGCTCGCGTACTGTCAGGATTCTTTGCTCGACGCATTGATGGGCTAGCTCGAGCGCATGCGTATCGACGACCCCTTGGCCCGCATCGGCCACATCTCACTCGCGGACACTGGCGTGACCGCGATCCTCGCACCGCACGAGGCGGGCATGGTTGCCGCCGTCGACGTGCGTGGCGGTGGCCCCGGTACACGTGAGACTGACCTGCTCGAACCCCACAACACCGTTGAGCGGGTCCACGCGATCATGCTCTGTGGCGGCTCCGCGTTTGGACTTGCGGCCGCCGATGGAGCGATGGCCGAGCTGGAACGCCGCGGTTGGGGCTTTCCGGTGTTCGGCGAAGACATGCCGGGCCCCCGGGTGCCGATCGTGCCTGCGGCGGTGATCTTCGACCTTGTCGTCGGCGACCCGGCGCACCGCCCCACTGCGGCCGATGGTGCAGCCGCGATCACCGCCGCCTTCGACGGTGGTACAGGAGCGACCGGCAGTGTCGGTGCTGGCTGTGGCGCAACCGCTGGCGTGCTGCGGGGTGGGTTTGGCCAGGCCACGGTGAGCACGATGAGCACGGACGGCTACACGGTTGAGGCGTATGTGGTTGCCAATCCGGTTGGGATGGTCGTCGATAAGCACACCGGGCTCCTCTACGGCGATGGTGCGAAACCCGCGGTGGACCTGGAGCGGTTTAACGCGCTTGAGCGCCCCACACCGAAACTGAACACCACGATCGGTGTGATTGCCACGAATGCGCCGCTCACAAAGCCACAACTCAAGCGCGTGGCAATGACCGGACACGACGGCATCGCGCGAGCCATTCGCCCCGCGCACTCGCCACTCGACGGCGACACGTTGTTCGCAGTGTCCACCGCTCAACCTGGTGCGCAGCCGGTCAGCGATGTTGAAGCTTTCGGACGCATCGGAGAAGCCGGCGCCCAAGCAGTGCAGGCTGCAATCGTGGACGCTGTAGTAAACGCAACCGGTGACTTTGGTATCACCGCCTGGCGCGACATCGCACGCGCCTAGCGCAGGCAGCTAAGCTGCACCACGATGAACAATAACAACCACCACACCCCTGAAGGCTGGGGCTACGGACGCACCGAACAGCCCGGCTACGGCAAGCCGTTCCAGCGTCCGTTCTCCCACCCAGAGACCCAACCGCCCGCGTTCGGCGGCATGCCTGCGCCGGGTGTGCCACACAACCCCTATGCCAACCAGCGTCAGCCGTACGGCCAGCCGGGCATGGGGTTGCAGGGACAGGGTTACCCGGCGAGCAGGTCGCTCAAACGCAGGCAGCAGCGCAAATCCGGGCTGCGCTTTGCAGGTGGCTTCCTAGCCCTGATTTGGGCTGTGTTTATTCTCCAGCTCTTCTTCCCGTGGCTGCAGGGCTTTGGCATACACCCGCTGGACATCAACGGTCTGCCGATGATTTTCACCTCGCCGCTGCTGCACGCGAATCTGGAACACATCATTTCCAACTCGCTGCCGGGTGCGCTGTTTGCCTACCTCATCGGTTACTCCGGCAAGCGCGTGTTTTGGGAGGTGACAACGTTCGTTCTGCTCATCGGCGGACTCGGCACCTGGGTGTTCGGCGGTATTGGCACGAACCACATTGGCGCATCCGGCCTGGTGTATGGCTGGTTGGCGTACCTGTTGGTGCGTGGCTTTTTCAACCGCTCGATTGGTCAGATTCTTACCGGCTTAATCCTCGGCTTCTTCTACTCCGGTTTGATTTGGGGTGTGCTGCCGGGCACTGAGGGTGTCAGTTGGCAGGCGCACCTCTTCGGCGCGATCGGTGGCATTGTCGCCGGCATGATCATCACGTCTGACGATCCGCCGGAGCTCGCCGCGAAAAAGCATGCGAAGAAGCAGGCGAAGGCTGCGGAAAAGCAGGCGCGCAGGTGAGTAACCAGGTAAGCAACCAGGTAAGTAACAACGCGCCGATTGGGTTGTTCGACTCCGGTGTCGGCGGGCTGACCGTGGCGCGTGCGGTGATGGATCAGTTGCCGGGCGAATCCTTGATTTATATCGGCGATACAGCCAACAGCCCGTACGGTCCGCAGCCGATCGCGGATGTGCGCGCTCATTCGCAGCGCATTGCCGACGATCTGGTGGAACGTGGCTGCAAGATGCTTGTCATTGCGTGTAACACCGCCACCGCCGCGTTTCTTCATGATGCCCGCGAGCGCTACAACATCCCTGTCCTCGAAGTGATCCAGCCTGCAGTACGCCGTGCGATGGCGACCACCCGAAACAACAAGATCGGCGTCATTGGCACCGAAGGCACCGTCACCTCTGGTGCGTATCAGGACTTCTTCGCGGTCAACCCGAATGTGGATGTCACCGCTGTTGCCTGCCCTGATTTCGTCCCCCTCGTGGAGCAGGGCGTGACCTCCGGCAAGCATGTGCTCGAGGTCGCCCGCGGCTATGTGGAGCCGCTGCGCGAAGCAGGCGTGGACACGCTTGTGCTCGGCTGTACGCACTATCCGCTGCTTTCCGGCGTGATCCAGCTTGCCGTTGGCGATGATGTCACGCTCGTGTCCTCAGCGGAGGAAACCTCGAAGGATGTGTTGCGCGTGCTCACGGAGAGCGATTTGCTTAGCGACGACACCACCGCCCCAATCCGCATCTTCGAATCCACCGGAGATCCTGGCACATTCGATGAGCTCGCCCGCCGATTCCTCGGCCCTCAGGTGCATGCGGTGGGCAACAGACTGTAAAACTCGCCGTGCGCTTCGGCGATCCAGTGTGAAATTAGGGCGCATTCATGGCACAGTGTTTCCATGAAGTTGACCATCCTTGGGTGCTCCGGAAGCCTTGCCGCGCCGGGGAACCCCGCCTCCTCCTACGTCATTTCGGTGCCGGGTGAAACCGATGTGGTGATGGACTTTGGTCCGGGGGCGCTCGCCGCGATGCAGGAACGGTTCGATCCTGCTGCGGCCCACGTGATCTTCAGCCACCTGCACGCTGATCATTGCTCGGATTTCCCGTCGCTGTTGGTGTGGCGCCGATACCATCCGGAGGCACCTGCGCAGCAGCGCCACCGCCTCATCGGGCCTTCGTATGCGGTTGAGCACTTTGGTCGCATGAGCGCCGATGGTCCGGGTGAGGTCGACGATTGCACGGACACGTTTGACTTCACCACCTGGCGCACCCGCGAGCCGGAGACGTTGAGCGGTCTGATGGTCACGCCGTTTGAAGTGGTCCACCCGGCCCAGGAGTCGCATGCGCTGCGCGTGGAGGACGCGCACGGCAAGGTGCTGACGTTCTCGGGCGACTCGAGCTACACGCCGTCGCTTATCGACGCCGCCCGTGGCGCCGACCTGTTCCTCTGCGAAGCAGCCTGGGGTGCGTCGTCGGAAGGCAAAGCCGAAGGCATGCACATGTCTGGCAAGGAGGCGGGACGCCTCGCCCGCGAAGCCGGGGTGAAGACGCTGGTGCTGGTGCACATTCAACCGTGGACTGACCCGCACAGTGTGCTTGAGGCAGCCCGTACTGAGTTTGATGGCGAGATTCTGCTGGGGCAGGCCGGCGCCGTCTACGAGGTGTAAGGGTCGGGCCTTACTGCGTTACCCCTTTTAAGGGGTGGAAGGTGACCTAGGGGGTCGCGTGCGCTAAATTAGCCACCACAACGACCGGTTCCGCTAGGCTACATCTTGAGTAGTCAGTCCAGGGCCGGTTTTCAAAATCTTGGGGGTAGGGGATCGTGGTATCCACGAAACCGTTTCAGAACTATGAAGACTTGCTCACGCTATTGGGCGAACGGGGGATGCGAATTGCAGATCTTGCGTCTGCGGAAGAGTCGCTGCGAAACATCGGATATTACCGTTTGAGCGGATACTGGTACCCGTTTAGAGAGCCATTCCCGAATCAACAAAAACTTCACGGATACGAACTCACACGCAAGAATGAATTCCGTGAGGGAACGAATTTCGACGACATCATTCGACTCGTGAGGTTCGATACCCGATTGCGTAAGGCAGCCTTGAGTGCGTTGGAGCCCGTGGAGATTTGGCTCCGTAACGCCATTGCACACGCGATTGGTAGCGTGCACCCGCTGCTTCATCTTCATCTTGACGACCCGTCAATGCTTGACCTGCAGATGCAGCCTCCCATTAAGGAACCGAACCAGGTAGAGCGGTATGCAAAGTGGTTGGACCGCTTTGACGCATCTATTGGTTACTCCAAAGAGGATTTCGTACACCACTACCGGGATCGCAACGAAGATCTTCCAATTTGGGCTGCAGTGCAGACCTTCGAATGGGGAACGCTGCACAATCTGTACGATCTGCTTCCAAAGTGGATGCGCGAGCAGATCGCTGCTGATACCGGGCTCACGTTCAAGGAGCTCGGGTCATGGCAGCGATCGCTGGCTTATTTGCGAAATACGTGTGCACATTACGCGAGACTGTATAACCGTGTAGACGATGCACCGCTTGTGCCAAGAAAACCAAGTTCCACACTCAGCTGGATTCGGGCGTATCCGGAATCGTTGCGAGACCGGACATTCTTCAAATTGTCCATGTTGCAGTACCTGCACGGTGTGATCGAAGGAGAGCCACATTTCGGGCTCACCAAAATTGCTCACGAATTCCTGATGGCCAATTTCCCGGGACACGATCTTTCGACGCACTCACACTCGTTGCCCATCCTCACCGCAATGGGGTGCCCTCCGAACGTGATTAATAAATCGCCTTGGGTCTAGTTGGCTTGCAGGGACGCGACGCCCGCCTGCGTTACGCTTGGGGCTATGACTGATTTTTCGCGTTTTGACGGTCGCGCCGTCGACGAGCTTCGCCCTGTCCGTATCACCCGCGGTTTTACTTCGAACCCTGCTGGCAGCGTGCTGGTGGAGTTCGGTAACACCCGCGTGATGTGCACCGCTTCGGTGGAGGAGGGCGTTCCCCGTTTTAAGAAGGATTCCGGCGAAGGCTGGCTGACCGCCGAGTACTCCATGCTTCCTTCCGCGACGCACGAGCGTATGCCGCGTGAATCGATGCGTGGCAAGGTAAAGGGCCGCACGCACGAGATTTCGCGCCTGGTGGGTCGTTCCCTGCGCGCTGCGGTGGATCTTTCTGAACTCGGTGAGAACACCATCCAGCTCGACTGCGACGTGCTCCAGGCCGACGGTGGTACCCGTACCGCGTCGATCACAGGCGCGTACGTCGCACTTGCGGACGCGATCGCTGTGCTCAAGGAGCGCGGCGTGGTGCCGGGTGAGCCGCTGCTGAAGCCGGTAGCGGCGATCTCTGCCGGCATCATCGACGGCCACGTCTGCCTCGACCTGCCGTACGAGGAAGACTCCCGAGCGGAGGTGGACCTCAACGTGGTGATGCAGGAGGGCGGCAACTTTGTCGAGATCCAGGGCACCGGCGAGCACGGCCTGTTCGGCCGCGAGCAGCTCGGCGAGATGCTCGACGTGGCAGCCAAGGGCTGCGAGGAGCTTTTCGCAGCCCAGAAGGCGGCGTTGGGATGGTAAAAGTCCTCGTCGCGTCCCGTAACCCGGGCAAGGTCCGCGAACTCGACCAGGTGCTGCGCGAGCTGGCCACCGAGGGAGTGGAGCTTGTGTCGCTTGATAACGCCCCCGCCTACCCCGACCCTGTCGAGGACGGCCTGTCCTTTGAGGAAAACGCAGTGCTGAAGGCCCGGGCTGGTGCTGCCGCGACTGGTCTTCCGTGCGTCGCTGACGACTCCGGCCTAAGCGTCGAAGCCCTCAACGGCATGCCGGGCATCCTGTCCGCTCGCTGGTCCGGTAACCACGGCGACGACGCTGGTAACAACGCTCTGCTGCTCAAGCAGATGGAGGATATTAACCAGCGCCGCGCAGCGTTTGTGTCCTGCTGCGCGCTTGCCACCCCAGAAGGCGACGTGCACGTCGCGGAGGGACGCTGGGAAGGGGAACTGCTTCGCGAGCCCCGCGGCGACAACGGTTTCGGCTACGACCCGCTCTTCGCGCCGGATGACGCGCCGGGGCGTTCCTCGGCGGAACTGACCTCGGTGGAGAAGAACGCACGGTCCCACAGGGGCAAGGCGTTGCGGGAGTTGGCAAAGCACATCGCAGCGCTGGAGTGACGAAAATCGTTACAGTGGCGGTATGAAGAAAACAATCGCATTCGCAGCAACTGTTCTCGCTTCCAGCGCGCTTCTGACCGCGTGCGGGCAGGACGGTGACTTCGACGGCACCTGGTCGGGCGACGTCACCGCAACCCAGGAGGGGACCGGTGGTGGTCATGCCACCGTGACCATTGACGGTAAGGATTGCTCCTGGGAGCTGACCGAAACCGACGGTGAGACTAACGAAGCGAACTGCCTGCGCGACGATAAAGAGTTCAAGCTGGAAGATCCGCTGACGCACCAGGATCTGGAGTACGACGCTGAGCGTGCTGGCGACACGTTGACGCTGTCGCCACAAAACGATCAGGCAGAAAAGGTCGGCGTCATGGTGCTAACAAAAACCGACGACGAATAAGTTTCGCCGCCGGTTTCATCCCCCGAAGTTCCAGTTCGCCGGCGTTAGGCGAGCTGGAACTTTTCTTTAACTTCCTTGCGGCGCTTCTCTTCCACAAAGAAGGACATAAACGGCACAACGCCGGAGATAGCGGTTGCCACCCAGGTGCCGCCGGACCAGCGGGCCTTGGAGCCGAGATTCAGCGACGTCATCAAGAATGCGACGAAAGCAAAGCCGTGTACGCGCGCGACCCAGGACAAGTAGTCGACGTTCATGTCGAAGCCGTACTGCATGATCATGCGGGCAATCAGTAGAAGCAGCAGGACGCCGGTGACCCACGCCGCGATGGAGAACCACAGCAATGCCTGCTTGACGCGGCGCTGGCGCTCCGGGTGGATGCGCTCTGGCTGTGCTGCTGGCTGAGTTTGCTCGGTCATGCGTGTTCACCTTTACCTTCCGGGTGGGTTTCGCGGCGCGGTGCCACAAGTTCGTTGTATTCGTCGACGTCGATCTCCGGACGTGCGGGCAGGAAGTCCTCGTCGATTTCCGTGACGGGCTTGTGCTTGCCGTAGCGGGCGAGATCGGCCTCGTACAGGTCATCCATGGTCAGTCCTGCGTTCTCGGCGTCAATCTTGTCGTTTTCCATGCGCATACCTACGCGGTAGGCGTAGATGAAGAACAGTGCGAAGCATGGCCACTGCAGGGCGTAGCCCAGGTTCTGGAGAGTGCCGGTGCCGGATTGGTAGCGTTCCCACTGCCACCGGGCGAGCAGCAGGCACGTCACTGCGGCTGCGATGAGGAGCAGGATGTGCCACCATCGCACGCGGAGACGCTCACGCTGCGGAATCGGGGTGGTCCCGTCCGCGTCCGTGTGTTCCAACTTTTCGCTCACGAGTGGTGATCTTACCCGGTAAAACCATGGTGCCAAACTAAAGTTTGATACCGCGGTTTCTGTGGATGGGGGCGCGGCGTGTAATATCCGTTCTCGACGCGCCCGTGGCGGAATTGGCAGACGCGCTGGATTTAGGTTCCAGTGCCTTATGGCGTGAGAGTTCAAGTCTCTCCGGGCGCACCAATTCTTTATGGGGGAGTGGGGGCTTACAGGTTCCAGTCGCGCAGGATGCGGCCAACGTGGCCAGTTGCCCTGACGTTGTACTGGGCTTGCTCCACGGTGCCCTTACCGTCAGCGTCGACGGAGACAAGGAACGTTGAGCGGATAACGCCTTGGACGATCTTGCCGTAGTTCTTCTTTTCCCCGAATGCGCCGTAAGCCTCGAGGGTTTCCTTGGATTCGTCAGAAAGCAGCTGCACAGCCAGGTTGTGGTCGTCGCGGAACTTTGCCAACTTCTCTACCGGGTCGGGGCTAATGCCGAGTACGGCGACGGAGGCCTCCTTGAACTGGTCCATATTGTCGCTAAAGTCGCAGGCTTCGGTGGTGCAGCCGGGTGTGTTGGCCTTCGGGTAGAAGTACACGATGACTCGCTGGCCAGCGAAATCGGCAAGCGAAACGGTTTCGCCCTTGTCGTTTTTCAGGGTGAATGCGGGGGCAACGTCCCCTTCTTGCAGTCTGATGGGTTCAGTCATGCCTCCCCGTTTTACACTACTGTTGGTACGAAAAGACGTGAGTCTAGAAAAGTCCCAAGTAAACGTAGGAGTTTGAAACCGTGGCACGAGACATTCACGACATTGAGCGCGACCTTGCACGCACCCGCAGCCAGCTGGCTAGCACGCTCGACGAGCTTGCAGACCGCACGAACCCGTCCACCTTGGCCGATACGGCTAGGGATCAGGCAAAGACCTGGCTCGAGGACGAGACGGTGCAGAAGGTCATCGGCGGTGTCGTCGTCGGTATCGCAGCGCTGATCGGCATCAAGGTATACAACGGCCGTAAGCGCAAGAGCGAGCTCAAGGAGCTGCAGAAGCTGCTGTCGCGTAACTAAGCGCGAGCGTCTGTACGCCGGTACCTGCAATGTTGTGGGTGCCGGCGTTTTGTCGTCGATACGCTCGTGTCCTTGTTGAATTCAAGGTAATCTCTCTTTACGACCGAAAGGGAGCATCAATGGTTAATGATCAGGCCGACCACGAACTCGAGCGGATGCGCGGCAGTAAAAAGCCGCTGTTGATCGCATTAGCGGTCATTGCGGTGATTGTGCTTGTGCTGACGGTGGCGGGGCCGTCGATACGCGCTGCGTTCACACCGGATGAAGAGACCGCCGCAACGTCGACGGACACCGACGCCGAGTACAACGGCACTGACGTCCACTTCCTGGGCATGATGGTGCCGCACCACCAGCAGGCGATCGACATGTCGGATGTGCTGCTGGACTCCGACGTCGACGATGCGCAGGTGCGTGATCTCGCCCAGCGCATCAAGGACGGTCAGGAGCGCGAAAACGAGCAGATGAACGCCTGGGCCGACGAGTGGGGCATCGATCAGGACATGGAGCTCCACTCGAAGCACATCGCCAATGGCATGTTCCCGCCCGAGCAGTTGGACGAGTTCGCGCAGTTGCGTGGCGACGACCTGCGCACCGCTTTCCTCGAAATGATGCACTTCCACCACGCCCACGTGATCAAGATGACGCAGGACGAGGTGGACGGCGGCGCCTACGAGCCGCTTCGCGAGTTGGCCCAAGACATGATTGAGGTGCAAACCGCCGAAATGGGCGAGATGGAAGAACTTCTGGGCTACAACCCGACGAAGTAACTAGACAATCTCGGCGCCAGCCTCAAACATTTCCTGAAGCGCTGCGGCACCGCCCTTGTCATCGACAGGGGAGCACATCGCGCGCAGGACGCGCACCTTGAAACCAGCCTTCAGGGCGTCCAGGACGGTGGCTCGCACACAGAAGTCCGTTGCAATGCCACAGACGTCTAGCTGGGAAACCTCGCGCTCGCGCAACCAATCCTCAAGCGATGTGCCAGCCTCAGTTGCGCCCTCGAACCCGGAATAAGCGGCGGTGTACTTGCCCTTGCGGAAAAACTCCTCAATCAGCGAGGTATCCACCGGTCCGCGCATCTGCGCACCATAGGAATCAGCGACGCAGTGCGGCGGCCAGGTGTTGACAAAGTCCGGTGTCTCGCCTTCCTTGGCAAAGTGGTCACCTGGCTCGATGTGCCAATCCTGTGTTGCCACAATGTGGTCGTACTCCAAACACCTGTTATCAGGGGTGGAGATCAACTCCGCGATTTTTGACGCCACCTCATCGCCGCGGGCGGTGGCAAGGCTACCGCCGGGGCAGAAGTCATTTTGCACGTCAACAATTACCAAGGCTGTTTTCATGAAGATCAGCCTAGTCTCAGCTGCGAGAAAAAGTGACGGGTACACAAAAAGCGAGGCTGGCGGGTAAAATACCTGCCAGCCTCGCTGTGCTGTGCGCCATCAGGGAATCGAACCCCGAACCCACTGATTAAGAGTCAGTTGCTCTGCCAATTGAGCTAATGGCGCGTATTTTGTTTTGTTGGTGTTGCTCTCTGCAACGAGGTAATACATTAGCAGCGTGTGTTGAATGTGTGAAATCGGCAGGTAAGAGCATATTTTTCGGCGATGTTAAACGTTGTATAACGCTTTGTTTGTGGATGGTGGCTTTTTAGCCGTTAACGGTTAAAGTATTGGCGTTTGAGTTTTGGATTTGAGTTGTGAGGGGTCCATTGTGCTCCACCTTCGCGCGGTTCGCCGCTGCACCGCGGTCCTGACGGCGCTGGCTGCAGGAGCGATGATTTCGGCCTGCTCACCGGGGGATGGGTCGAGCCGTCTCGAGCAGGTTGCGGAGACAGACCAGGCTGCAGAGACGACGCCTGCGGCGGAGCCGCCGAAAGTCTCGGTGAGCAATAACGCCACTGACGTCGAGCCTGGCCAGCCGGTGAAGGTGCTTTCGGAGGTCGGATTGGCCTCGGTGAAGATGACCAACGAGGCCGGCAAGGAAGTTGAGGCGGAGTTCAACGACGACAAAACCGAATGGTCTACGGCGGAACCGCTTGGTTACGGACGCGAGTACACCATTGAGGCGCGTGATGTTGAGGGCCAGAAGGTGGTGTCGTCGTTTACTACGGTGTCGCCGGCTGTGACGGTTAATGCGTACGTTGGTCCGCTTGACGGCTCGACGGTTGGTGTCGCCCAGGCGGTAACCATCCGCTTTGATAGCCCGATCCAAGACACCAAGAAGATGGAGAAACTCATCTCGGTGGAAACCTCGAACGACACCGAGGGTGGATTCTTCTGGCTGGATCCTTATGAAGTGCGCTGGCGCCCGAAGGAGTACTGGGAGCCCGGTACTGAGGTCACTGTGAAAGTGGATCTGTATGGGCGCAAACTTGCCGAAGGCGTCTACGGTTCCGACGACACCGAAATCAGCTTCACCATCGGTGACAAGGTGGAGACTGTCGTGGATAACTACGACAAGATGCTGCGCGTCTACGCTAACGACGAGTTGGTGAAGGAGTTCCCGATCTCACTGGGGACCGACGGTAGCTACGACACCCCGAATGGCACCTACGTGGTGGGGGATGAGCACCCCAGCCTTGTCATGGACTCGCGTACCTACGGCTTGGCGTTGGATGCGGGCGGGTACGTCACGCCGGTGGATTACGCCACCCAGCTGTCGTACTCGGGTATCTACGTCCACTCCGCGCCGTGGGCGCTGTGGGCGTTGGGGTCCCAGAACCAGTCGCACGGCTGCATCAACGCTTCCTATGAGAACGCCAAGTGGTTCCAGGAGTACGTCAAACGGGGTGACCCGGTAGTGGTGAAAAACACTGGCGGATCGACCCTGACCCCGTACGACGGCTTGGGCTACTGGAACCTTGATTGGGAGCAGCGCTCCGGCGGCAGCGGCGAGCAGCTCTACTCCTAGTGCCCCTAGGTGCAGTTAGTGCCCCCAGGCGCAGTTAGGCTTTCGCGCGTTCCTCCTCGGCTTCAATCTCGGCGTTGAAATCGCGCTTGGAGGCCTGCCACTGATCCTCTGTCATGCCGATGCGCCAGTATCCAGAGATGGACACGTCTTGCTTGGGGACCTCGGATTCGACGAAGAGGAAGCGCCGCATTTCCTTGATCATCTCGGCAACGCCGTGGATGAACCAGCTGGTGTTCTTTCCGTTCGGCACGCCGGCCTGTCGCACGACGCGGGATAGCTCCGTGCCATGGGTCGCGCCGTTGCGGATCACCCAATGGATGTCCACGCCATCGCGGGCTGGGAGCTCAAACTTGCGGTCTTCGGCTTCGATCTCGATGTACGCGGTCGCAGTTGCGCCCTCGGGGAGGCGCTTTAGGCCCGCGCCGATGGCCGGTGCTGCGGACTCATCGCCGGCGAAGATGAAGTGCTCGTAGTCGACCGAAGGGCCCCACGCGCCACCTGGGCCGAAGAAGCCGATCTTCTCTCCAACCTCGGCTACGCGAGCCCACGGACCGGCCAGACCTGCATCGCCGTGGGTGACAAAGTCAACATCGAAATCCCCGGTCGATGAGTCGAGGTTGATCAACGTGTAGGTCCGGGTCACCGGTTGCTTGTCGCGCGGCTGTTGTTCACGGACCTGTTCGACGTTAAATGGCCAGGAGTAGTCGGCGCCCTCCGGCACGAACAACAGCTTGAGGTAGTGGTCCGTAAACTCCAGATCTTTACCGACAAAAGCGGGGGCGTTCAGGCTTAAGCGAACCAGATCGGGGGAGAGCTGGCGGCGACCGGTCACGGTTGCCTCATTGGCCTTCCGGGGTTTACGCCTCGCGGCCGCTTTGTTGGCTTGTTCAGTCATCGTTGTCCCTGCCCTTCAACAACTCGTGGCTGCTTCTGGCGGCGGAAGTTCGCACGCCAAATAGTTAGGTAAGGCTAACATATTTAAGGAGGGGGTGGAAAAGCAATGTGCCCCGTAACCTGTTGTGGAGGTTACGGGGCACGCTTTGGGGTGGCTGACGGGGCTCGAACCCGCGACACCCAGGATCACAACCTGGTGCTCTACCAGCTGAACTACAGCCACCATTGCTGTTTTGCAGCGGATTACACCTTAGCCGTTCATCTGAAGTTTACAAAAACCGCTGGTAGAACTCGGTTGCAGCGGCAGAAGCCTTCGTTGCGGTGTCGGTGTCCGGGCCGGGGGAGTCCACAAATACGGCGCGACGGTAGTAGTCCAACTCGCGGATGGATTCCACGATGTCCGCCAAGGCGCGGTGAGCCATGCCCTTTTCGGGCTGGTTGTAGTACGCCTTAGGGAACCAGCGGCGCGACAGTTCCTTCACGGTGGAGACGTCGATCATGCGGTAGTGCAGGGCGTCGTCGAGACGCGGCATCTGCGCACGGATAAACGCACGGTCAGTGGCAATCGAATTGCCCGCAAGCGGGGCAGGATGTGCAGGATCGCAATGCTTTGCGACGAGCTCCAGCACCGCATCCTCAGCCTCCTCGATGCTGACCGTGGAGGCCTTAATGTCATCGAGCAGCCCGTTGGAGGAGTGCATCTCGGTGACAAAGTCATCCATCTCCGCCAGTTCGGCGTCGGTGGCGTGGACGACGAGGTCGACGCCGTCGTCGATAATGTTGAGCTCCGCATCCGTGACAAGCGCCGCAACCTCCACGATGACGTGGCGTGACGGGTCAAGACCGGTCATCTCCAGGTCGACCCACACGATGCGATTGTCCTTGTCTGCGATCTCCATTTATTCCTCTCCCATCTTGGCGTAAAACTTGCCCATAATCGGCGGCAGAATCCCGCGCGGGGCGTAGGTAGACACGACATCCATCGCCTTCGATAGCGGCCCCGGAACGACGCGTCGGCGGTTGCGGCGCATCGCCTTCAGGGTGTCGGCAGAACAAGACTCGTAGGTCGTCCACAGGAAATCGGGCACGACCTTATCCACGATGGACTGCTCCTCCTCCGGAATGTGCGCCTCACGCACCGGACCCGGCGCGAGCAGGGTCACGTGCACGCCAGAATCCTTCAGCTCGTAGTGCAGGGCCTCGGTGAACATGTTCACGCCCGCCTTGGTGAACACGTAGGTGGCGTTGTTCGGGATCGGCAGGTTGCCCGCGGCGGAGCCGACGTTGCACAGCGCGCCCTCGCCGCGTGGCACCATCTGATCCAGCACCGCCTTGGTGATGCGAAACACTGCCGTCGCGTTCAGGTTGAACTGGTTCGTCTCGTACTCCCAGTCCTGCTTCATAAACGGGCCGAACGACGCGATGCCGGCAGAATTGACGCAAATGTGAATCTTGCGGTTCGCAATGTGGTTAAGCAGTGCGGTGACGTCGCGTTCCTTAGACAGATCCGCGGCGAAGACTTCGACGGTGACGCCGTGAGCGGCCGCGAGTTCGTCGCCAAGCTTCTGCAATACCTCCTCGCGCCGGGCAACAAGGATGAGGTTGTGGCCACCTTTGGCCAGGTCGCGTGCGATCGCCTCGCCGATGCCTTGGCTCGCGCCAGTAATCAACGCGAACGAGTTGATGGATGGTCCTGGAAAACTCATGCGTCCGAATCTACCCGCCCGCGATCTCTCGCAACGCTGCCGTGTGTCGCTCGAAGGCCTGCGCGCCCGTCGCTGTCAGTGTGACCCACACTGTGTCCTTCGCCCGGGATGAGCCGTACTCGCGAAAACGGGTGACGTAGCCGTGCTCCTCCAGCGTGGCCAACTGCTTGGAGAGTGCGGAGTCTGACAGGTTTACTTTGTCTTTCAGCGTGCTAAAGCGCATCTCAAAGCGGGACGATTGCTTTTCGACGGCACCCCCATGAAACAGTGCCGCACAAATCTTCAACCTGGCCAACGGGTGAATAACGGGGTCGATGGCTGGCTCACTCATCGGTTTTTCTCCCAGTAGTAACCGGTGACGATGATGACAGCCGCGGAGAGGACGCCCGCGATAGTCGCGCCAACGACGCTACCTTCGGGGACAAGCCAGACGATTGGCATGAAGACCAGCGGCATCAGTGCGGATCCCCAATTCGTCTCGGGGTCTTCCTGGATCGGCTGCTTCATGCTTGGACGCACGTTGCGGTTGTGATCTCGCACGGTGATGGCGATGCAGGCGATGATAATGACCGCAAACAATGCCCACCAGTATGTCCACCGCAGGATCAGGCCAGCAGCAGTGACTCCGAACAGGGTGCCGAGAATGACATAAGCCCACAGGGGTGTGGGCTTATGTTGCGCGTCGCGCTCGAGCATGTCGATCTGCTCGAGGGCGGCGCGGGCCTCTTCTGGGGAGATCTTGTTGCTTTCCACGTTGGCAAGTATGTCACTTGCCTGAATGGAAAGCAAGCGTTAAATCTCGTGCATCTCCTGGTGCTTAGTCTCTGGGGAGGAAAGGATTGCCCACAGGGAAATCGCGGTGACAATAACCAGGTAGATACCCACAGCCTGCGGGCCATACTTCGCGTTCAGTGCCGTCGCAATGAAGGGGGCGATAGCCGCACCCAGGATGGAGGACACGTTGTACGCGATACCGGAGCCGGTGTAGCGCACATTCGACGGGAACAACTCCGGCAAGATCGCAGACATCGGGCCGAAGATGAAGCCCATCAACACCATGCCGATGAACAAGAAGATGCCCAGGGAAACCATGGTGAACGTCTCCGGATTCAGCAGCCACTTGAAGCTCAGGCCGTAGACGATGATCGCAACCGAGGTCAGACCCAGCACCGGGCGACGGCCGTAGACATCCGACCAATGCGCCGCAATCGGGATGCCAGCGATGAACCCGAAGATGCACACCAGCTGCAGCTTCAGGAACGTCGGGTACGCAATACCCAGGCCAACGCCCTCTTCCGCCGAACCAATTCCGTAGGAGAGGAACCAGGTGGTCACGATGTAGAACAGCGTGTAGCAACCGACCATGACAAACGTGCCCTGGATCAGCGGCTTCCAAGCGGTCTTGAATACCTCCGCCAGTGGGGAAGCGGCCTTCTGGTTGTTCTGCTCCACCTGCTGGAACACCGGAGTCTCCTCAACCTGCAGGCGAACCCACAGGCCGATGATGACCATCACGATGGACAGCAGGAACGGAATGCGCCAGCCCCAGCGCATGAACGCGCCCTCGAAGTCGCCAGTGGTGTGGCCCAGCACGGTGACCAGGATGAGGAACAGGCCGTTGGCCAGCAGGAAGCCGAACGGTGCGCCGAGCTGTGGCCACATGCCCGCCCACGCGCGGCGGCCCTTAGCTGCTGTTTCTGTGGACAGCAGGGCCGCGCCGGACCACTCGCCGCCCAGGCCAAGGCCCTGGCAGAAGCGCATCAGTGCCAGCAGCGCCGGCGCCCAGATACCGGCCTGTGCGTAGGTGGGCAGCAGGCCGATAACAAAGGTGGCGATGCCCATCGTCAGCAGCGCGCCGACCAGGGTCGCCTTGCGGCCGACCTTATCGCCGAAGTGGCCGAACAGCACTGAACCTAGCGGGCGAGCGATAAACGCCAGGCCAAACGTGGCGAACGACGACAGCAGCGCCACCGTGCTCGACTCCGACTTGGGGAAGAAGAGGAACGGAAATACCGCGACGGCTGCGGTGGCGTAGGCGTAGAAGTCGTAAAACTCAATCGTCGTGCCAATTGTCGACGCAAGGCGGACCCGGTTTCGCTCCTGTGGCGTTGTCTCCCGGATGGCAGCAGGGGCCGCTTGTGGGGCAGGGGGTTGATGCTCGACGCTGGTGGTCATTGCCCGTCCTTTCATTCCATTGTGTGAAACTGCTGTGTCGCAGAATGGAAGAAACTGTATCACGCTATGGGACGCGTATCCCAAAAATGGGTGAAGTGTGGTCTGCTGAGGCCAAACGACACATCCAACACGGCATATATCGCTGAAAATCAGCGGAGTATGCCGTGTTCCATGTGTCGTTTAGCTTTGCGGCACGCCTCTTTCCCCGCACATGGTGAGAACGCATTGGTGAAGACGGCCAAAAATCGGCATCTTCACCAATGCGTTCTCACCAAGTACGCGGCGCGCCCCTCATCCCAACCCCCAGAAACACAAAGCGCCCCCAGCAGGATTCGAACCCGCGACCAGCCGGGTAGAAACCGGATGCTCTAATCCACTGAGCTATGGGGGCAGTGCGAATGATTGTAGTTATGGCCGTTTCGCGGGCGAAAGTAGGGTATGCAGCATGACTGAGACTGCCCGAAAGCCTGCTGTTGTTTCCGCTTGGCCGCTCTATCTTGCCGCGCTCGCTGCGGCGGCGGTGGTCGCGGGTGCGGTGGCGCAGTCGTTCTCTGGTGGGTCGCTGGCGGCGCTCGGTATTCCGGACCCTGGCGTGACCACCACGTTCGGTTTGCCGGCGCTGCGCGGTGTGGCGTGGATTCTTATGGCGTTGGCGGTGGGGTCGTTCATGCTGTCGTCATTCTTCATCCCGCCGCGCATGCAGGGGGAGGATCTCAACGGTGCGCAGTTGACGGTGGACGGGCACATCGCTTCGCGTACTGGTGCGCACGCGAGTGCGGGCATCGTGCTGATTGGGTTGTTGATGATTCCGCTGGTGCTGTCGGATGTGTCGGGCCAGCCGATGAAGACTGTCATGTTTGAGGCGGCCGCCTGGACGCAGGCCTTGGAGCAGGTGAAAGAGGCTCGCGTGTGGTTGATCGTCGCTGCGTTCGCGGCGGTGGTGGCCGTCGGCGGCTACGTTGCGACGAGTTGGTGGTCGCAGGTCGCGCTGTTTTTCGGCGCGATTGTGGTGGTCATGCCGATTGGTCTGACTGGTCACTCGGCTACGGGCGGTTCCCACGACTTTGGCACTAACTCGCTCATTTGGCACCTTGTGGCCATGTTGCTGTGGGTTGGTGGGTTGATGGCGCTGGTAGCGCATGCTTTACGACGAGGCCCTCACCTCACCGAAGCCTCCCGCCGCTACTCCATGGTTGCCCTGTTTTCCATTCTGGCTATGGCGCTTTCCGGTGTGATTAACGCGCTGGTGCGCGTGCGTATTAGTGAGTTGACGGAGTATAGCTACGGCATCGTGCTGATCGTGAAGACGGTAGCGATTGTGCTGCTCGGCATCATTGGTTACGCCCACCGCGAGCGCACCATCCCGCTGTTGGACAGCCAGCCGAAGGCGTTTGCCCGCCTCGGAGCGGTGGAAGTCCTGATCATGGCTGCGGTCTCCGGCCTTGCGGTCACCCTTGGCCGCACGCCGCCCCCGCCGCCGCTCGACCCGAACCTCACCCGCATGCAGGTGAAGATGGGGTACAACCTTTCTGAACAGATCTCCTGGACCAACTGGATCACTCTGTGGCGCCCCGAGCTGCTGTTTAGCGTCATTGCGATTCTTCTGGCCGTCTACTACCTGCGCCTGGTGCGCCGCGTGGACGGGTGGAAGACGTCACGGACGGTGTGGTGGTTGCTTGGGTGTGTGACGGTCGTCGTCACGCTGAGCTCTGGGTTGGGCATGCACATGCCGGCGTCGTATTCGGTGCACATGTCCGTCCACATGATTCTGTCCATGGGCGTGCCAGTGTTCCTGGTGCTGGGCGCACCGCTGACGCTGATCGGCAAGGCGTACCCGGCAGGCGAGTTCAACCCGCGCATGTGGGTGGAGAGCTTCCAGCGCTCGAAGTTCTTGCGCATGGTCACGTTCCCGCCGGTGTCCACCATTCAGTTTCTTGTTTTTTTCTACGCCATGTATGTGTTCGTCCCGTTCTACGAACTGATGATTTCCGAGCACGCCGGCCACGTCATCATGAACGCCGTCTTCATGGTGTCCGGATACTTCTACTTCTGGGAGCTGATCGGCCCCGACCACATTGAGGGCCGCGCCACCGCGAAAACGCGCCTGGCCTGGTTGTGGGTATCCATGCCGTTCCACCTGTTCATGGGTGTTTACCTCATGCAACTCGGCGTGGTTATGGGCGAGGACTTCTACAACAACCTCGAACTGCCGTGGAACCCTGACCTGGCGCAGATTCAGAAGGAGGGCGGCGGCATCGCCTGGGCGTCTGGCTCCTTCCCGCTGCTGATCGTCTTCGGTGAGTTGTTCATGCAGTGGCTGCGCGAAGACCGCGCCGAGACGGAAGAGGCCGATCGTCGCGCGAAAGAGACCGATGACGAAGAATGGCGCCGCTACAACGAGATGCTCGCCCAGTACGGAAATCGCTCCTAGCAGCGGATTGTGGAATCTGGTTTCAAAGTTATCCACAGAAACGGCTTCCCCCTTTACCGGCTTTAAAAATCGTGCGAACCTCGAAGTGTGCAGGGCGTTGCTTCACGACGACACCCCGCACACCATCATCCGCACTATGGAAAGGGGGGCTCTTCCATGAGCCAAAACACCATCCGCCTAATTGGCAACCTGACCGACGATCCGAAACTTGTGTTGTTTGCGAGTGGGGCGACGGTAACCAAGATGAGGCTGGCGTCGTCGAAAAGAAGGCGCGTCACCGACGACAACGGCAAAGAGGTCTGGGAAGACGTCGACCCGCTGTTCATCGACGTCGAATGCTGGGGGCAACTCGCCGTCAACTGTGGAGCGTCGCTGAAGAAGGGATTCCCCGTCATCGTCGACGGCTCGCTGGTCACCGACTTCTGGCAAGAAGGCGAAGGCAACAACGCCGTCACCCGCTCGAAAATCATGCTCAAGGCCCGCAACGTGGCCTTTGACATGAACCACTACCAGCTCAACTCGGCGCGCACCTCCAACTCCGGACACAGCCTCGACGGACACGACGCGGTACCTGTTATGGATGCCGAGGCCGTGTTCGAGCGGCTCACCGGCCAACCACCCAGCTTTGCCGACCCGGTCGACCCGGCCGAGCCGGTGGCCGCCGAAGCCGATGGGGGAGACAATGCTCTCGACGGAGCCCCCGACGGCACCGACGAGGCCCGCTACAGCGCCGAAGACCTCAGCGCCGCCAAGGCACCGTTCTAGGAGGGCGTCGTACTCAGCCACGTGATGTACCCTGATTGCGGTATTTAACGTCCGCATTCACCAACAAAAGGGGAAACGTAGTGGCTGAGTTCATCTACACGATGAAAAACGTCCGCAGGGCCATTGGCGAAAAAGTCATCCTGGACAACGTCACCATGGCCTTCTACCCAGGCGCCAAGATCGGCGTTGTGGGTCCGAACGGCGCCGGTAAATCGTCGCTGCTGAAGATCATGGCGGGCATCGACCAGCCAAACAACGGCGAAGCCTTCCTGCAGCCAGGAGCCACCGTTGGCATCCTGCTGCAGGAGCCGCCGCTCAACGAAGAAAAAACCGTCCGCGGCAACGTCGAAGAAGGCCTCGGCGAGCTGTTTGAAAAGAAGCAGCGCTTCGAGGAAATCGCCGAAGAAATGGCGACCAACTACTCCGACGAGCTCATGGAAGAAATGGGCAAGCTGCAGGAAGAACTCGACGCAGCTGACGCGTGGGAGATCGACTCCAAGATCGAGCAGGCCATGGAGGCCCTGCGCTGCCCGCCGTCTGATGCGCCGGTGACCAACCTGTCGGGTGGTGAGCGTCGTCGAGTAGCACTGGCGAAACTGCTGCTGAGCGAGCCGGACCTCCTGCTTCTCGACGAGCCCACCAACCACCTCGACGCCGAATCCGTCCTCTGGTTGGAACGCCACCTGCAGACCTACCCGGGTGCCGTGCTCGCAATTACCCACGACCGCTACTTCCTGGACAACGTCGCCGAATGGATCTGTGAGGTCGACCGCGGCCAGCTCTACCCGTACGAAGGCAACTACTCCACCTACCTGGAGAAGAAGGCTGAGCGTCTCGAAGTTGCCGGCAAGAAGGATCAGAAGCTGCAGAAGCGCCTGAAGAAGGAACTCGAGTGGGTCCGTTCCTCGCCGAAGGCACGCCAAGCCAAGAACAAGGCACGTCTGGAGCGCTACGAAGAGATGGCAGCCGAGGCGGAGAAGTACCGCAAGCTCGACTTCGAAGAAATCCAGATCCCGACCCCGCCGCGCCTCGGCAGCAAGGTCGTCGAAGTGGAAAACCTGAACAAGGGCTTCGACGGACGCGTCCTGATCAAGGACCTGTCGTTCACCCTGCCGCGCAACGGCATCGTCGGCGTCATCGGCCCCAACGGTGTGGGTAAGTCCACCCTGTTCAAGACCATCGTCGGCCTGGAAGAGCCGGACTCTGGCAACGTGACCGTCGGCGAGACCGTCCAGATCTCCTACGTGGACCAGAACCGCGAAAACATCGACCCAGAGGAGACCGTCTGGGAAGTTGTCTCCGACGGCCTGGACTACATCCACGTTGGCCAGAACGAAATGCCGTCGCGCGCCTACCTGTCCGCCTTCGGCTTCAAGGGCGCTGACCAGCAGAAGCCATCCAAGGTCCTCTCCGGTGGTGAGCGAAACCGCCTCAACCTGGCACTGACGCTCAAGCAGGGCGGTAACCTGATCCTGCTCGATGAGCCCACCAACGACCTTGACGTCGAAACCCTGGGCTCCCTGGAAAACGCGCTGCAGGCTTTCCCGGGCTGCGCCGTCGTCATCTCGCACGACCGCTGGTTCCTCGACCGCACCTGTACCCACATCCTCGCGTGGGAAGGCAACGTCGAAGAAGGCAAGTGGTTCTGGTTCGAAGGTAACTTCGGCGACTACGAGAAGAACAAGGTCGAACGCCTCGGTGAGGAAGCCGCCAAACCGTCGCGCGTCACCCACCGCAAGCTCACCCGTTAGGAGCAAACCCCATGGCAGAAATCCACGTGCACACCATTCCGGTGCGTTGGAGCGACTTTGACCGCTACGGTCACGTGACCAACTCGGCCTATGTCGAGCTGGCGCAGGAGGCGCGCCTGGCGTTCGCGGAGAAGTTCTTCTACTCCGAAGGCCACGAGTTCGTGGTGTTCGTGCGCCGGCTCGAGGTGGACTACGTCCGTCCGATCCTGCCCAACACCACCGCAGTGACCGTGGAGACGCAAGTGGTCAACCTGGGCAACACCTCATTTACCACCCGTCAGGAGATCAAGGACGCGCAGGGCAAAACTTGCGCGGTGGTGGAGTGCGTGCAGGTCACGGTTGATACCACGACCACCTCGCCGCGCGAGATCACGAAGAAGGAGATCGGCATCCTGTCCAAGGCGGCCGACAACTAGGTGATCTCCCTCGACATCGATACCGGCGCGCGCGGACTGACCACCCTGGTCGGCCGCGCCGTTGGCCTTGACCCGCAGGCCTCCGCCCGCATACAAGAGGTCGGAGATGGTGCGCTCGACGTGTTCGTGACCACGCCCTTCGAGGCCATTGCTTCTCGACGAATCACCGGCACCACCTCCCACAACACCGGCACCGTCAGCGCCCGCGACTTGCTTGCCGCGCTGCAGTCCGGCTCGGTGGAGGTCGGGCCGGCGCGCGATACCGCCTGGCCCGGGGCGCTGCCACCCGCCACCGGATTCGTTGCGCGTGAGCAGGTGCCGGTTGGCGTGGCGCGTCGCCTTGCCGACGAAGGCCGCAACCTCGCCCGCCAATTCTCCGGACCAGCCGGCCCACCGAAATCCTTGCTCGACGGGATCGTGCTCACCGCAGACGCCGACAGCGACAACCCAGTGGAGATCCCCATGCGGATGATCTTCGCCTGCACCGCACTCGGGCTCATCCCCGGCTTCGAAGCACCCGCGGAGATCCCGCGTCACCTGCGCGTATCCAGCTGCGGGCGCTGGACCCGCCTAGACGCCCCCTTCGGATCCGTCTACCGCAACGCCGGACTCGGCCTGCTGTTCTAACGGGCCGCGCTTCGCTGGCGGCCCGGGCTGGGACTAATAGGCCCGCGGGCCCTGGTTGATCATCATGTACGCCACACGCTGCATGTGATTCCACATCTGGGCGCGGTACGGTTCGGGCAGCTCGTCGTCGTCAAACTGCTCCATCGACTTGCCCATCAACTCGAGCCAACGATCCGCCTCCGGCTCACCGATCGCGAAAGGGAAGTGGCGCTTGCGCAACATCGGGTTGCCGCGCTGCGCCTGATACTCGCGCGGGCCACCCCAATACTGGACGAGGAACCAACGCAGGCGGTTCTCCGCTCCTTCCCAATCCTGATCCGGGTACATCGGGCCGATGAGGTCATCTTCCTTGACCTGATCGTAAAACCCGCGGACAAGGCGGGTGAAGAATGGTTCGCCGCCGACGGCGTCGAAAAGCGTCTGCTCCTGCTTCGGGCTAATCTCCAACGTTTTCCTCCTGCTGTTTCACCAACACAGACTCCCGCGGCGTCAACACCACACCCTCGCGGTGCAACGCCGCCAAAATCCGCTGATTCAAATAACGCGCAACCGTCCACTGCATGCCAGGCATCGTCTGCACCTCCACGCGGAACGACATGTAATTCGGCGTCACTTCGCTCGGACCCAACATCCGCGGAGTGCCCATCACCAGCTCGGCGACTTCCTTGTCCTGGCAGCCCGCAACAGCGGTCTCTTCGATCAAACGCGACACCTCATCCGGATTCACCATCAACGACACCGGCACCTGCACACGCGCGGTAGAGAAGCGGGCCGAATGATTGCCAACCCGATCAATGTCGCCGTTACGGATGTACCATAGAGCGCCGTCGATATCGCGAAGCGTGGTGATGCGAAGCGTCATCTCCTCAACATCACCCACAACATCGCCGACCTCAATCGTGTCACCCACCCCGAATTGGTTCTCAATCAAAATCGCCACACCGGAGAAGAAATCCTTCACCAACGACTGCGCACCAAAACCAATCGCCACACCGACAACACCAGCCGACGCAATCAACGGCGCAACATTGACCCCCAACTGATCCAGCACCGCAAGCACCGCCCACGCCCAAATCACAATCGCAGCCACCGACCGGCCCACATTGGCCAGCGTCTTCATCCGCTGCTGACGACGCTTCTCCTGCGCACGAATCTGCTGCGCATCACGCCCCTCATACTTCAACACATTCGAGCGTTTAATTCCCTGGCGCGTCGCACGCCGAATAATGCCATTCGCCAGCCAATTCAGCACAATTGCAACCAGCAAAATGAGCACGATCTTCACCGGGCGCTCAATGAACAATTCATGCGTTTGCGGATTGTTCCACCACGACGCCACGCCCTCGACAGCTTGGTCAACCTTTTCAGAAGCATCTTGAGTATCCATCACCGCACGAGTGTACGCGCGATGCATAAAAATGACCGAGGGGTGTACCGCTTGGTCTAGTGTCTGTGCACATGACTGTCTACGGATTCACCACCAACGCCATCCACGCAGGCTACGAGCCCGACAGCCTCTACGGGCCAATCAACACCCCCATCTACGCCTCCACCACCTTCGCCCAAGACGGCCTCGCCGAACTCCGCGGCGGCTACGAATACACACGCGTGGGAAACCCCACCGTCACCGCCCTGGAAAAAGCTGTTGCGGCGCTTGAAAACGCCGACTTCGCCGTCGCCTACTCATCCGGCATGGCAGCCATCGACGTCGTCCTGCGCATCCTGCTCAAACCCGGCGACCACGTCGTCGTATCCAACGACGCCTACGGCGGCACCTACCGCCTCATCCAACAAGTATTCACCCTCTGGGGAGTGGAAAACACCGTCGTCGACATGACCAACCCCACAGAGGTCGCCGCCGCCGTCCAAGACAACACCAAGGTCATCTGGGTGGAAACGCCGACAAACCCAATGCTGGACGTCGTCGACATCGAAGCAATCGCGGCAGTGAAGAAGCAGGCAGCGCTGGTCGTCGACAACACCTTCGCATCCCCCTACCTGCAAAAACCATTCGAACTCGGCGCCGACGTCGTCCTCCACTCAACGACGAAATACATCGGCGGCCACTCCGACGTCGTCGGCGGCATCGTCTGCGGCCGCAACGACCGCGTCGACGGCTTCCACGAACAACTCCGCTTCTTCTTCGGCTGGGTCGGCGCCAACCCATCCCCGTTCGACACCTACCTCACCGGCCGCGGCCTGAAAACCCTCGCCGTGCGCATGGACCGCCACTGCGACAACGCCGAAGCCGTGGCCAAATACCTCGACGCCCAACCGCAAGTTTCCCGCGTGTGTTACCCGGGACTCGAAACACACCCGGGCCACGAGGTGGCGAAAAAGCAGATGACCCGCTTCGGCGGCATGGTCTCCGTACTGTTCCAAACCACCGAGCAGGCCAAGACGTTCTGCAAGTCGACGAAACTGTTCTGCCTCGCCGAATCCCTCGGCGGCGTGGAAAGCCTGCTCGAGCACCCCGCCACCATGACGCATGTGTCCGTGGCCGGCTCGGCGCTCGAGGTGCCGGGGGAGTTGGTCCGAATTTCAGTGGGCATTGAGGACGAGGCCGACCTGATCGCCGACCTCGAACAAGCCCTCAAGCAGCTTTAATTTGCTGCTGCGTCGACCGCGCGGTTGCGCACAGCGCGTGCGGAGCGGTCCTGGCCTTCGGCGATAACACGCTTCAAGCCGTTCGGGACGTCGCTGTTCAGCAGAGCGTTTGCCTTCTCAACAGCCTCTTGCGTGACGTCCCAACGCGGGTACATGCCCTCCAGGGTGCGCTGCGCCATCTCGTTGGTCAAACGGTCCCACAGGGCCGGCGCGGCGCGGAAGTACTCGTCGGTCAACCCCTCGAGCCCAGCGTCGGTGAAGGTGAGCCCGTCCATGAGGTAGCGGGCCTCGAGATTGGTCAGGTCGTCGTTAATGAGCTTGTCCCAAGCCCAACGCTTATCGACGACCGCCTTCGCCCTCAACCGCGAAATCGCACCCTCCGACGTCTCGTCCTTCTCCTCGTCAACGGCCTCCAACGGCAAGGCGCCAGCAGCGAGAAGGTTCGTGATCGCCAACCAACGAACCTCCTGATTCTCGGAGGTCTTCAGCAAATCCTTGAAGTAAGCGACCGTCTCCTTGGTCGGCTCCAGACGGGCAAGCGCACGGTCGAACACCGCCTTCGGCTCCTGGCCACGGAACGCCTCGTTCAGCAGATCGAAGCCGGTGCGCCGCCACGCCGGATCAACGTAGCGCTTCACAGCCTCAGTAGCCTGAGCGGCGATCCGCTCCTGCATATCCGGGCCAACCTCGCGCGCCACCAACTCCACATACTGACGAGCAGGCAGACGACCATCACGCACAGACTCCCACAGGGAAGACCACACCAACGTCTTCGCCAACGAATCCTCAATCTGGCCCAAGTGCTCCACGGCAAACTGCTGCTGCTGCGCATCGAGGCCCATCAGGCAGTACGTGAGGTCGTCGTCGTTCACCAGGGCGAGATCGTGTTTCACGCCTGAAAATTCAGGAATCTCAGTGCGCTCGCCGGAGATATCGAGTTCGACTTGGTGGGTGCGCTGCACGGTGCCGTCGATAAGCGAATAAAGCCCCACGCGAACACGGTGGTCGCGCAACACCGGCGACTCCTGCACCACGGTAAACGTGTCCGAAATCTCCGGGTAAAGACGCGACACACCGGTAGTACGCAGCCACTGCTCAGCCCAGTTAGACAAGTCGCGACCCGAAGCCTCCTCGAGCGCGCCAAGCAGATCATCGAACGTGGCATTGGAGTAAGCATGGTTATCGAAGTGCTTACGCACACCCGCGAAAAACTCCTCATAACCCACATACGCCTGCAACTGCTTCAGCACAGACGCACCCTTGGCGTAAGTAATGCCATCGAAATTCTGCTCCGCCGTCTCAATATCCGGCGCATCCGCAGCAATCGGGTGCGTCGACGGCAACTGATCCTGCGAATA
>QWCJ01000341.1_pt1 | contig 52194 bp, 36 predicted proteins | sample 1972501 | NCBI WGS metagenome assembly QWCJ01 (sample SAMN09866711, study PRJNA288562) | Human vaginal metagenome isolate term2_vaginal, whole genome shotgun... | isolation source: vagina | host: Homo sapiens | place: USA: California
TGAATAACTCGGTCAAAATAAATCTCCTGGAGGTTGTTCCTCTTTACAAACTTACTCATAAATGCCTTTCTATGAGTCAACTTTTTCTAGGACAAGACATCGTGGGGAGGGCTCTGCTCGGCGACCCGCAAGGGGTCGAGGGGGTAGGGCGGGACTCGGTACATCGGTCACCGCTTTGCGGATGACCGATGCCTATGGAGCGAGCACCCTCCGGGTGCCTCACGGGTGAGGCCTCCTCTTCTATAGGATTACCCTAAAGCTCGAGTACGTCACGTCTTGGCAGGAGTTGTAAGGAAGGGATGCAGGGGTCGCAGAGAGGCTGTGAATTGCAATTTTGATTACCTTTGTTGCGGGGTGGAGGTCTTATCATCAGCACCAAGAGTAGCAAGAGACATCATGGGTATCAAGAAAGTGTACAACAGCAGGCAAGGTCGGTGGATCAGGAAGCTCCTCGGCATCAGCAGGGGAGAGGTACTGCCTACTCCCCACGAGCTGCGCATCGTACGCGTGACGAGCAAGAGTATGCTGCGTGACTTTGCCGAGTACCCCGTGAGGCTCTACAAGGGGAGTCCCTACTACTGCCCGCCGCTCATCGATGGCGATATGGATACCCTTACGAAGGGGAAAAATCCTAACCTCGAGCACTGCGACTATGTCTGCTACCTCGCTTACCGAGGCGACCGCATCGTGGGGCGCATCGCCGGGATCATCAACCACAATTGCAACGAGCGGTGGCACCAAAATCGCGCCCGCTTCGGCTTCTTTGACTTCGAGGACGACGAGGAGGTGGTCGATGCCCTGATGGATGCGGTGAGGAAGTGGGCCAATGACTATGCCTGCGACGAGCTGGTGGGTCCGCTGGGCTTCACCGACATGGACCGCGAGGGGATGCTGATCGAGGGCTTCAATCAAGTCGCCACCTTCATCGAGAATTACAATTACCCCTACTACCCCAAGCATATGGAGCGGTTGGGATTTGAGAAGGATGTCGACTGGCTCGGCTTCCGCATCATCCCTCCGCACACCGTCCCGGAGCGGTACCGCAAGGGGGCTGATCTCGTCCGGCGGAGGTACAATCTTGAGGCATTCTTCATTCACGACCGGAAACGCCTCGTGGAGGAGTATGCGGATGACATCTTTGACCTCTTCAATCGCACTTACAGCAACCTCTATGGCGCCAGCGTGCTCACCAAGGCAGAGACGCAGCAGCTCATCGACACCTTCCTCCCGCTGATCAATACCGACCTCATCGGGCTCGTCCGTCAGGTCTCTGACGGGAAGCTCGTCGGCTTCGGGGTCGCCATGCCCTCGATCACTAAGGCGCTGCAGCGCTCACAGGGCAAGCTCTGGCCCTTTGGCTTCATCCCGATCATGAAGGCGCTCAAGAGCCGCAAGGCGGAGGTGATGGACCTCATGCTCATCGCCGTCGATCCGGAGTATCAGGGCAAGGGACTCATTGCGCTCATCTTTGATCTCATGATCCCGGTCGTACAGCAGTATGGCGTCCGCTTCCTGGAGTCCAATCTGGAGCTGGAGCACAATGTCCACGTGCAGGTGCAGTGGAATTTCTTCCGCAAGATCCACCACAAGACCCACCGCTGCTACGTCACTCCACTGACGGAGAGGGGCGAGGAGCTCGCCAAGAGACGGCGCGAGAAGAGAGCGCGGGAGGAGGCGCAGAGAGACGAGGATCAGCCCAATAGACTGCTGATGCCCCGCACCTCCGTGGAGGAAATGAAGAAATACGAAGGAGAGAATAGGTAAATGACCGACGCAGAAGAGAAGCTTACCCCCACATCACTGCCTACCACACCCGACCCCCTCTACCAGGAGGATAAGATCGTCACCCTCGACCCGATGGAGCACATCCGGCTCCGTCCCGGTATGTACATCGGCAAGCTGGGCGACGGCACTGCTCCCGACGACGGCATCTACGTCCTCCTCAAGGAGGTGATCGACAACTCCATCGACGAGTACACGATGGGGTACGGCAAGCACATCTACATCACGATCGACGAGGAGGAGCACCGCCACGTCACCGTCCGCGACCACGGGCGAGGCATCCCTCAGGGATCGCTCGCCAAGGCCGTAGGCACGATGAATACCGGTGCCAAGTACGACAACGAGGTCTTCAAGAAGTCTGTCGGGCTCAATGGCGTCGGCCTCAAGGCAGTCAATGCCCTCTCCACCCGCATGGCGGTCTCCTCCTACCGCGATGGGACGGTGAAGACGGTCGTCTTCGAGAGGGGGAAGCTCATCGAGGAGAGCGACATACTGCCCGCCCCTGGCGAGCACGACGGCACCTTCGTCGACTACTACGCCGATCCGGACATCTTCCGAAACTACCGCTACCAGCAGGAGTACGTCCACAGCATGATCCGGATGTACACCTACCTGCAGCCGGGGCTGACGATCCACCTCAATGGCACCCGCTTCATCTCCCGCAATGGTCTCCTTGACCTCCTCGAGGACAATATGACCTCCACCCCGCTCTACCCCATCATCCATCTGCAGGGCGACGACATCGAGGTGGCGATCACGCACTCCACCCAGTACGGTGAGGAGTACTACTCCTTTGTCAATGGGCAGAATACCCTCCACGGCGGGACCCACCTCTCCGCCTTCAAGGAGGCGATCGGCAAGACGGTGAAGGAGTTTTTTGACAAGAGCTACGACTACAACGACATCCGCTCCGGCATCACCGCCGCCATCAGCATCCGGATCCAGGAGCCGGTCTTCGAGTCGCAGACTAAGACCAAGCTCGGCAGCCGCGAGATCTCCGAGGGCGGCATCTCGATCCAGAAGTTTGTCATCGACTTCGTCAAGCTCCAGCTCGACAACTACCTCCACAAGCACCCCGACACCGCCGAGATCCTGCAGAAGAAGGTGGTCGACAACGAGCGGGAGCGGAAGGCCCTCCAGGGCATCTCCAAGAAAGCCAAGGAGCGTGTCAAGAAAGCCTCCCTCTACAATAAGAAGCTCCGCGACTGCACCGTCCACTTCAATGACCCCAAGGCTAAGGAGCCGGAGCGCACCGAGATCTTCATCACCGAGGGACTCTCCGCCAGCGGCAGCATCACCCAGAGCCGCGACCCCGAGTACCAGGCGGTCTTCTCCCTCCGTGGTAAGCCGCTCAACTCGTACGGTCTCTCCAAGAAAGTGGTGTATGAGAATGAGGAATTCAACCTCCTCCAGGCCGCTCTCAATATCGAGGACGGGCTCGAGGATCTCCGCTACAATCGCGTCATCGTCGCCACCGATGCCGATGTGGACGGGATGCACATACGCCTGCTGATCATCACCTTCTTCCTCCAGTTCTTCCCCGAGCTGATCCGTGAGAATCATGTCTTCATCCTCCAGACGCCCCTCTTCCGTGTGCGAGACCGCCAGGGCAAGGAGATCATCTACTGCTACGACGAGCGGGAGCGCAATGAGGCGATGAAGAAGATCGGCAAGAGTGCCTCCGTCACCCGATTTAAGGGACTCGGTGAGATCAAGCCGGAGGAGTTTGGCAACTTCATCGGCGAGAATATGCGGCTCGACCCCGTGGTGATGAAGAAGGAGGACAACGTCCCCGAGCTGCTGAAGTTCTACATGGGCACCAATAGCCGCGAGCGGCAGGACTTCATCGTAGACAACCTTGAGACCGACGATATCTAATGAGTAAGCCCCGCATCGGTCTCTTCGCCGGCTCCTTTGACCCCTTCACGATAGGGCACGACGACCTCGTCCGCCGCGCTCTTGGCGTTGTCGATGATCTACACATCCTCGTGGGGGTCAATGTCGGCAAGCAGTACGACACGGCACCCGATGTGCGGGTGCAGCAGATCGCCGAGCTCTACCGCGACGAGCCGCGCATCACCGTCGCCTCCACCGAAGGGCTCACAGCGCACTACGCCAGGCGGGTGGGTGCGACGATACTCATCCGCGGCATCCGCTCCGTGAGAGATATGGAGGCAGAGCGAGAGATGGCGGAGACCAACCTCAGCCACTTCGGCCTCGACACCCTCTTCTTCTTCACCCGCCCTGAGCTTGCCGCCATCTCCTCCCACCTCGTCCGGGAGCTCGCCCACTTCGGCGAGGACGTCACCCCCTACCTCCCCAAACGCGACAACCACTAAGCGACTCATTAGCCAATACAATAACCACGCTTATGAAAACCTATCACCGTATCGCCATCGCTCTGGCAGCCCTCCTCACACTCACTACTACGGGCGCAGCACAGACACGGGAGGACTTCAGATCGCCCTCCTTTGAGCTCACCCTTACGCAGGGTGCAGGCCTCACCACACCGGATGCCTCACTCGCCTCGATCCGAAGGGCCGATGCAGAGGCCTACAGAGGTATGAGACCAATTAAGGGGCTCTCCCTTAGCTACCGCCTCAGGGATCGTGCCACCACGATAGGGCTTGAGTGGTCAAATATCTCTATGGAGGCAAATCTTCAGGGTCACACGCTCCTAAGCAAGGCGGCGGTGGACCTACTTGGGATCCATGTGGTGGACTATCACCCCTTTGTTATGGATCGGATGGAGCTCTTCACCTACGCCACCTTGGGTGCAGCACACGCCTCCAATGCCTACACCACCCTTGCCGACTCCAAGGACTACGGCAAGGCTCAGGCGTGGGGACTGGGACTCAAGCTGGGCTGCGGCGTCAGGTACCGCTGCACCGCACACTCCGCCGTGGAGCTCAAGGGCGGTGCCATGGATACCTATCTCTTCAAGTGGTCCGGTGACGAGGCGGTGATCCACCCGGAGGCTTATACGTACAATAGTAAGAATAACTACGGGCTCTTCTACGCCGCCCTCTCCTACAGCATCCTCTTCTAAGGACCATTATCACACATTCACCAAGGAGTAACACCGGCAAGATAACGTCCGATGTTACTTCTTGATTTATAAGTCAATCTACAAGTTCAACGATAGTACTAAACACCATCCACAGAGAAGTACATTCTCTCACCTCTTGTATGTCACCCAAAGCACTAAATATCAGGTATATAAAAAGAAAACCGACTGACTTATTGATTATCTCTATAATAGACTGGTTGTCAGTGGGTGAATGTCTGCTGAATCTAATACCGATATTAGACAACTCTAATACCGATATTAGACTTCACTAATATCGGTATTAGTGAATGCTCAGAGCTAGGGGGGGGGATTTTTTCCCTCCCTCATTTTTGCCCCAACACGGGGTGACGCAATTGAGCTTTAGAGCTAAGAAGCGACAATCCCTATCGCTGTGCAATCCCATCGATTGATCCCTCTCCTGATACTCCTGCTTGCCGACCCCGCCAAGGTATCGCACTCTTCTGCCAATCAGTGCGACGCCCTGGCAGGGCCGCGATCGCTTGCCATGGCTTAGCCACGGGTCATCGGAGCTACGCCCCTGACTGGTGGTAAAGAAGCGGGCACCCCTGTCTGAGCGCTTCGTTCACCACTCTTCGCGATGAGTTGAATGGCTCTTCTGCATCACTCAAATGCGTCACCCCCTGACCATTTTGACCTATAAGTCTCATTTTTCCCGAGACAGACATAGCTGTATTAGCGATGACATACAATACAAGAGAGGAGGAGGGTCAAGCTCAATTCATAGTCTGGCACTCACTCGAGTAATGGCGAATTAGGGATTCCGCCATTATTCCTTCCTTCATACAGTATTAGTTCTTATCTTTACGCATATGATAGATACAGAACCAACCCTAGAAGAGCAAGATTACACTACAAGCGAGCATATGTAGAGGACGCGTGGCTGCACCGCAAGCCATGACTCGCGGTGAACTTCTACGTACCAAACGTCTACGACCTCACTGCAATCAACTAACACCCTACCATTCTCCTCTAAGTAGTCCCCTTACCAAGTAATACCCGACAAGAATCAGCAGAATAAAATGTCAAACGATATAACCCTACAGATAGTCCCTGAGGGAAAGATCAGAGACTACATCGATGGGACGATCCGCAAGGACACGCCCGAAGAATATGTACGTCAAACCGTAGAGAAGCGTTTAGTCATTGAGCACAAGTATCCCAAGGAGCGCATTGCGGTGGAGTACCCCATCAAGATGGGCGATGGCAAGAAGAGGGCTGACATCGTGATCTTCTCTGAAAAATCTACTGCTAACGAGCTACAAGACCAGCAGAATATTGTCCTCATCATCGAGTGCAAGAAAGAGTCAGTAAAGCCTACCGATAAGGGAGAGGGGGTAGCGCAACTCAAGACCTATATGGCCTCATGTAGCAACTGCGAGTGGGGTATGTGGACAAACGGAAAGCACAAGACGGTCTATCAAAAGGTTACCGACAACAAGGGACTTATTCACTACGAAGAGGCTAACGACATCCCCTCCGCAGATGGCAGTAATAGTGCTAACGAGCGTCCTAAGCGTGGACAGATGTCCAAGGCGACTGATGATAATCTGCTCTTTACCTTCCGCACCTGTCACGACATTATTTCGGTCAATGAAGGACACTCCAAGCAGGCTGCTTTCTTCGAGTTCCTCAAAGTAATCTTCTGCAAAATCACCGACGAGCGCAATGTCACTCAGCCTGTTGAGTTTTACACCACAGCTTCTGAGCGCAACAATCCTGATGGACAAGCCACAGTGTACAAGCGAATCGCAGCTATCTTCGAGAAAGTCAAGAAGAAGCAGGGGAAGATTTTTGACGAGAATGACACCATCAAGCTGGAGCCACGCACGCTTAGTCATATCGTCGGAGAGCTCCAGAAGTACTCCCTCCTGGACACACGCATAGACATCAAGGGAAAAGCCTACGAGGAGATTGTCGGCTCCAACCTCCGAGGAGATAGAGGTGAATTCTTCACCCCTCGCAACGTCATGCAGATGGCTGTAGCCATGATTGCTCCAAAGGAGGGAGAGAAAGTGCTGGACAGTAGTTGCGGCACAGGTGGCTTTGTAGTTACTGCTATGAATGCCGTCATCGCTGCCATCAAAGAGAGGATGCAGAAAGAATACGGGGAGAATATCGAGGACTGGAAGCCGGTCATCCGGGATGCCTTCAACAATAAAATCACAGACATTGCTAAGGATAACTTCTTTGGCTTTGATATCAATCCTGACCTCGTGAAAGCCACCAAGATGAACATGGTGATGAACAACGATGGAAGTGGCAACATCATTCAGCTTAATACCCTCCTACCACCGCATGAGTGGAGTGAGGAGAAGAAGCACTTGCTTGAGGAGCGTACCGGCAGAGCCAAGGACTCGATTGTGAATCACAAGACGATAGATCTCTTTGATGTCATCGTGACCAACCCACCCTTTGGATCTAAGATACCTATCAATGATCAGCAGATCTTAGAGCAGTTTGACCTGGCTCATATTTGGATTAAGGATCAGAACGACAGGTGGCAGATGAACTCCACAAAGCTGAGAGGTAGTGTGCCCCCCGAGCAGATATTCATTGAGCGTATCGTGCAGTTGCTTCGCCCGGGCGGTCGCGCAGCCATTGTCTTACCGGATAGTATCTTCTCGTCGCCTGGTCTTGAGTTCATCCGGGTGTGGCTTATGCGTCACACACACATCATCGCCAGCATTGACCTACATGCTGATACATTCCAGCCACACAATGGTACACAGTGCTCTATCCTTTTTGTAGTCAAAAAGACACCCGAGGAGATACAGGAGGAGCTGAGGTTGGGGTTCACACCCGATAGTGAAATCTTTATGGCGATGATAGATCATATAGGTCACGACAAGCGTGGCAATACGGTCTATAAGCGTGATGAGGAGGGTAATCTGGTGCTCCGTCACGAGGAGAATGATGTGCGAGAGGTGAATACTGAGACCGGAGAAGTGACTCATCGTATAGAGACTTTTGAGGAGAAGATAGTCAATGACCAAACAGTATTGGTCGCAGAAGTCTTCGAGAAGTGGAAGCGTGAAAATGGCATCGTATGGTAAGCAAGAACAACTCTTTACTCGCACCAGACCCTCTCCGCTGGTGTGTCATCTCGTCTGAGCAGGTGAGGTGCAATGGTCATCGTCTCGATGCTTCAGCATATGATATCGAAGCAATGAACGCTCTCTCCGTAGTACGACACAGCCCTTATGGATGGGTATATCTCTGGGGGAAATATGGTCTGGTGGAGGATGCCTATTATCCAGGAAGATATAAGCGCATATATACTTCAGAAGAGGAGGGAGAGCCTTTCTTCCTACCTTCTCAATTAGAAGAAATATACCCTAAACCAACCAAATGGATCTCTGCTAAGACAGCAAACTTACTGAAGAATGATAGAATTGTAGATGGTTGTCTGCTGCTTAGTCGCTCGGGCACAATTGGTAAATCTTCTATTTCTAGCAGAGCGACCATTGGAAAAATATTCTCCGATGATGTCATTCGCGTATTCTTCAAAGATATCTACGACCTTGGTTACGTCTATGCCTATCTAAATACGGGGACAGGACTGAAGCTCTTACAGAGTAATAATTACGGTGCAGTGGTAGATCATATCGAGCCTGAGCATTTGGCGAAAGTACCTATCCCTAATGCACCTGAAGAGATCAAGCGAAGGATCCACGAGGCTATTGTAGCCTCATATGATCTCCGAGATCAGTCAAATGATCTCATTGACGAAGCGCAGCATTTGCTCTATGAGGCACTCGATTTACCTGAGAATCCTGATCTGAAGCCCAAGTATTATGCACCGGATGCAGGCTTCCGCTGCTTCTCAATGTCGAGTAATGAGCTTAATGGTCGCTTTGATGCGTCCTATCACTTGCCCGAAATCAAGGAAATCTACTCCCTCATCTCTAAGCAAGCAGCCGAAGTAACCACCCTTGGCGACCCTCGCATCAGCAAGAAGATAAAAGTAGGAAATAGATTCAAGCGAGTATATGTAAATAAGGGCGATGGGGCTGTCTATTTGAACGGCAAGGCGATAGGGCAGCTAGATCCTAATGGATTGGAAAAGAAATACCTTTCGCTAAAGATCCATGCCCAGCAAATCAGAGAGCAGTTAATTCTTAAGGAGAATATGCTCTTGATTACATGCTCCGGGACATTGGGTAAGGTTGTTTTGGTTCCCAAGCACTGGGATGGGTGGATTGGGACTCACGACCTTATAAGAGTTTTTGCACCAGATACAATGTCTGGATACATTTATTCCTACCTATCCTCTTCAATCGGTCAGAAGTTACTAATGAGATCGGCTTATGGTGCGGTAGTAGATCATATCGAACCTTCGCATGTTACTGAGGTTGCCATTCCTCTTCTCAAAGACAAGAGTCTACAGTCTCATATCAATGACTTGGTGCTAGAGGCGAATGGGCTGCGCTATGAGGCATATCTCAAAGAGCAGGATGCCCTGTCCCAGATGGAGAAGGTCTTGTATTCTCAAAAACAGTAACTATATATTTCTTAAAACCAAACCTTTCTATATACCATACAATGGCTTACAACCCAAAACTAAGTGTCTACATCATCACACTTAAGCCCAAGAAAAAAGACGAGACTAAAACCTTCAGAGACTTCCTCTGTGAGAAATATGCTGGAGACAGCACAACATCAGAGGCAAAGCTATTGCTAGACTTATTTGAGACCTTTGTGAACAGCGTCGGAAAAGATGAGTTTAGCAAAGATGATAAAAACAAAAGAGTTATGGGAGTAGATGATGGACAGATCCTTCCTTTGACTCTATCATCAGAAGAGGGGTTCTTTGATGGGGTTATAGAAGGAGGCAAGTATGGAGTATTACGCGAATATGCCGACACGGATAAGAAAGCAGATAAACAAGTTATTCTACCCTCTAACGCCGTGCTTGACAAGTACTACATACTTCTAAACCCAGTTTTAAACAATTCCTATGCTATCCTACTTGTCCAGTCTTATACAGAAGTCACCATTCAAGGATCCATTACAACACTTATTGACAACTTGTTTAGTGGATGTACAAGCTTCTACAAGGTGCAGATAGATTCATTTGTTCCCAACAAGTTTATGGAGAGGTATAAGGAGTCTGCTAAGGTTCGGATGTTTAGCTTTACTGTTCCCACTCAGCTCTCAGAAAGTTTAAGGAACACTATCCAGGAAGCTGATCAAGAATTCGAAGTCGAGATAAGGATTAAACCTAAGAGTAAGGCTATGTCACTTGACTCAGAAGGAACAGAAAAAGTAATCCGGGAATATGGTCGTAAGACTCTGGATAGCCAGACCCTTGACAATGGGAATGGTAAGATTTATACAGTAGACGCACTAGGACATAATGCAAACTACGACATCGAGAAGGAAATACGAAGCATACGCCCCACAATCTATTTATCCGATGAGGGCATAACCTCAGATCCAGATACTGGTATCCCTGATTTTAGTGCAATAAGGACTTATTGTCGAAATCTTCTGAAGGATATAAGGGCCGAAAGAGACATAAATCAGAATATCGATGAATTTTAAGAGCCAGCTACTATCTCTGATAAAGGAGGCACATAAGTATCAGTACGCTGATGTTAATGATTCCCATGAGGACATAGAACACAAGAGACCAAGATGGTACTTCACGAAGGTCCAATATGGACTCATTCTATGTGCGGTTGTGATATCATCGACGATGAATGGGTGCTTTAATGAAAGCTTTGCAGGTTACGTGATGTCTGGACTTTCTTTATTTGCCGGCTTGTTCTTCTCATTCATCCTGATGCTGATTGATATGTTTCGAAAAATAGACTTTGAGCCTTACAAGAAAATAAATAATGCTGGTCTTATGCCATTGGGGGTGAGACTAAAGAACTACTACAAGAAAGCTACTACTCTATCATTTTATATTATCCTACTTGCTCTTATCAGTATACTCCTATTGTCGTTCTCGTTGTTTGATGTAAACATAGAGCAAACCTGGGGACTAGAAACTTGTATATTGTCGTTCTCGTTGTTTGATGTAAACATAGAGCAAACCTGGGGACTAGAAACTTGTATACTCGCCTGTCCTACTTTGCAAGAAGCGAAGAAGATCTTTGTTTATCTGTACAGAGTAACTACTCTATACTTCTTGCTAGATTTCCTATGGATCACCCTATATTTAATAGCATCATTCTATGACTATATAGGTAGTGAATATGACAAGGTTAAATTAAAATGAGGGGGAGTACTATCTTCCTTCTTCTCAACACCATAAATATGAAGCAACAAAAAACTAACAGAATTAGCACAAAGGAGACTGGGGGAGACAAGACACCCATGGCAAGGTGATATATTTGCACAGACTTGGAAGTCTTGATTAGAAGGCGGTGAGAGAATAGGGGGGAAATGGCTACTTTTGTGGGAAGAGATTGATACCACTTATGAAGTACGATATCACCTATACACTCGACCAACTCCCCGAGGTGGCTAAGGAGCTGCTGGAGAACTTTGGCGACCACCGCGTCTGGGCCTTTGATGCGCCTATGGGAGCGGGCAAGACGACGCTCATCGATGAGATCTGCAAGCTCCTCCGGATACAGGAGGTGACCAGCAGCCCCACCTTTGCGATCGTCAATGAGTACCACACCGCCGACGACAGCGTCATCTACCACATTGACTGCTACCGACTCGATGACCTGGCGGGCGCCTACCGCATCGGCCTCGAGGAGTACATCGACAGTGGCGAGTACTGCTTCATCGAGTGGCCCGAGGTGGTCACGCCGCTCCTCGACGAGGAGGCGCTCACGCTCCACATCGAGATCATCGACGACGGGCAGGCGCGCCGCCTCACCATCGACTGAGTGCCCCGATGACCGCCAGGCTGCTGATAGAGCTCTCGGTGGTGGGGATGTTTGTCCTCCCCGGGCTGCTGGCTCTCTGGGTCGGCATCGCCGACAGAGAGTGGTTTTTCTCCAGCCCTCAGGCGCAGATATGGCTCCGTACCCTGGGGCGAAAGGGCAGTCGCATCGCCACCATCATCATCGGGCTGCTCCTCCTCGCCTGCAGCCTCCTCTTCTACATCGATCCCCTCCACGTCATGAAGTCCTAAGCCCTGCCTATGAGACACCCCTTCTCCCCCTCGGAAAACGAGATGACCGACTACAACGAACCCCGGGGCAGACAGCTCATCGAGGATATCCTGAGCGGTCACTACGCCCGGGTCTTTGAGATGCTTGACGGGACGCCCCAGGGCGAGAGCGCCCGGCTCAGAGAGCTGACAGAGACCTATCGGCTCCTCTGCGACTACTATGCCAAGGGGGCCGAGGATCCCTCCCGTGACGAGATACTCCGCAAGATCGGGCGAGAGCTGCGTATGCTGATCCGCGAGGCTCGGGATGTAGAGCGATGTCTGCCCCCGAGCTGCATAGATGCCAGACGGCGTCTCGGGGAGGGGTACGACCTGGCGGCGGACCTGGCGCACCCCCTGAGGAGGCAGGAGCCGGGCTACTACGACCGACTGGACCGGCTCTTTGACTACCTCTGGGCGACCAACCGGCTGACGGAGGCGGACTGTGAGGCGATACGGCGCTCTACCGACAGGGTGGAGCGGCACATGCTGCTCTCGGGGCTCTCTGTGGGGCTGTGCGAGGAGTATGACCCCGCCAAGCTGACCCTCCTCATCGAGGTGCTGGAGGATCGCGAGCCGGCAGATGTGGCGATCGCCCTGCCGGCCCTGCTAATCGGCGGGCGACGGCATCAGAGGGAGATCCTCCACTTCTATCCCGATCTGGCGGAGCGGGGTCTCGCCGCCCTGCGCCGGCTACGGGAGGAGCTCCACATGGCGGTGGAGGTGCTCCTCGACACCTACACGACGGAGCGCAACGACCGGATCTTCACCGAAGAGGTGCTGCCTAAGCTGCAGGGCCTCGGAGAGCACCTGCGCGGCATGCCGGGGGCGACGATGGAGGATCAGGTGCAAAACTTCTACCACAGCCTCGACGAGCAGCGGGACGATCAGATAGAGGGGCTCCTCGCCGACGCGATGGGACGGCTGGGAGATATGCAGAAGGACCGCTTCGATATGGAGTACTCATCGGTGAAAAACCTTAAGGTCTTCCCCTTCTTCGGCTCCCCTGCCCACTGGTTTTACCCCTACATCCCCACCCATCCCGACCTGATCGAGGGCAATGTGAGGATGCTGACCAACTGGGGCAAGGCACTCTTCGGCGGGCGGCGCCTGATCTCCTCCGACCGCTACTCCTTCTCCCTCATCCCCGGGCTGGACCGGATGATCCCGCCGATGGACCTGCCGGGAGGGGGCTCCCTCGGGGAGAGCGAACCGATGACGCTGCGGGAGCAGATGAGGGACTTCCTCTTCGGGGCCTACCGCTTCTACACGCTCTATAGCGATGCGGGCGACTTCATGAGTCCCTTCAGGGGCGATCCCTTCGTCCTCGATGGGCCTTTCACCCGCGCGGCAGACCTCTATACCGAGGAGCAGCTCTGCGACCTCGCCCTGCGGGTGGCGCACGATGGTCACTACGGCTGGGCGGGGCGGCTCTACGAGCGGTCACAGCGAGACTATGGGAGCCACTCCGGAGAGGTGTGGCGCGGCATAGCGGTAGTCTATATGATGGACGACAGGGACGAGGAGGCTCTCCACGCCCTGGAGGAGGCGATCCGCGAGGAGGGGATGCGCAGCAGTACGGCAGAGAAGGTCGCCTCACTCTTGGTGAAGCTGGGGCGGAAGAGCGACGCCATCGACTTCATCCGCAAGGCGGAGGATCAGGTGGAGGGTCCGGGAAGGGTCCGGCTGGTGGCGGAGCGTGTCCGGCTGCTGAGAGAGCGGGGAGAGCCGGAGGAGACACTCCAGGCGGCCTATAAGGCGGACTTCCTCGCCGATGGGGAGGATAGGGAGATCACCGAGACCCTCTGTACCCTCCTCCTCGAGACGGGTCAGGCGGAGGAGGCGGCCAAGCGCGCCCACTCCTCCTCGCTCCCACTCTACGAGGGGGTCGCACTTCTCGCAACAGGAGAGCGGACCGAGGGCATCGCCCTGCTCCGTGAGGCACTCCATGCAGAGCCCACCAACGCTCCCCGCCTCGAGGCACTCCTGACACTCCTGGCCAAGTACGACATCCCCGACCGGGAGCGCGCACTGATCTACGACACCATCACTCTACCATCTTATGAGGCAAAGTAAGCCCACTCTCCTTCTCCTCGCCACCCTGCTGCTGATCCTCGTCGGCTGCAGCCGCAAGGATCAGGCCGGCAGCCCCCTCGCCATCGACCTCCGTCCCGGCACGCAGCCGGCGCTGCTCTACACCTACGGCACGACCGCCATCAGGATCGACACGATCGATGGGAAGTATAAGGCGCACTTCGATCGCGACACCCTTGACTTCCTCGTGCTCACCGACACCACCGGACTGATAGAGACGGTCCTGATCCCCGACACCACCAAGCTGAGGTACCGCCCCGGCAAGATCGAGGGCGCACGCTACGCCGATGAGCTGATGGAGTGGCAGCGACTGATCGCCGAGGCGGGCGACAGCATCACGCCCGACCTGAGGGACTTCTACGGGCGGATGACCGGCCGTCGGCTCAGCCTCTTCTACGCCCTCGACGGGCTGCGGCGCTTCCCCGATCAGGAGCCATCGCTCCTCAGGGGGCTGCTCTCCACGGCGCAGTACAGCCACGCTGATCTCCTGACTGCCCTCGGGCTGAGTCGCGAGACCACCTACAGCCACTTCCCAGACCACTTTGGCAGGGAGGAGAGGGAGACAAAGGCCTTCATCAAGCCGGATCACTTCATGGCGGTGCTGGCCCTACGCGAGAGCGATATGGACAGCACGCTGCTCCGCCCCTTCTACCACACTGCCGACAGCCTCGGCGTCAAGAGTCTCCTCCTGCTGATCGGGCAGGGGGAGGCAGCGCCCTTCCTCCCCTCGCCCGACCGGCGGACCCGCTTCGTCGGCGACAGCATCGGCGAGGCATCGACGATCGCCACCACGCTCGGGGCGGAGAGGCTCCCCGCCTACTTCGTCGTCGACACGCTGATGAGCGTCATCGATCGCCCCTCGGACCTCACCGAACTGACCCGGTACATCCTTGCCCACGACACCATCCCACTGAAGAAGAGTAAGAGAAAATGATCGAGCTATCGGACGACCTCAGCTACCCCGGCGAGGGGGCTGAGGAGAGAGACCCCTCCCACGCCCTTGCCAAGATCTACGGTCAGGCGGTCAATGGGCTCTCTGCCACCACGATCACCATCGAGGCACAGTGCCAGGACGGAGTGCGCTACACGCTCGTCGGACTGCCCGATACGGCGGTCAAGGAGAGCCGGGAGCGGGTAGAGGCGGCGCTGCTGGAGTCCGGCATCAGCTGGAAACGGCGGCGCTACATCATCAATATGTCCCCCGCCGACATCCGCAAGGAGGGCGCCGCCTACGACCTACCGCTCGCCATCGTCCTCGCCGGGCTGATGTGCCCCCTCGACCTATCCCCTCTGGAGCGCGTGGTGGTGATGGGCGAGCTCTCCCTCGATGGCCGGATACAGCCGATCCACGGCATCCTCCCGATGGCGATCAATGCGGTGCGGGATGGCTTCCGCGCCATCATCGTCCCGCGTGCCAATGCGCGGGAGGCGGCAGTGGTCGACGGGCTGACCGTCTATGCCGCCGACACGCTCACGCAGGTGCTCGCCTTCGTCTCCGGCACCGGGACGCTCGAGGTGGTGAGCGACCACACCACGGAGGCGGACTTCGTCACCTCGATAGAGAGTATGCTCGACTTTGCAGACGTGAAGGGGCAGGAGGAGGTGCGGCGCGCCATGGAGGTGGCTGCGGCAGGCAATCACAATATCCTCATGGTGGGTGCGCCCGGCAGCGGCAAGTCGATGATGGCGAAGCGGCTCCCGGCGATCCTCCCGCCGCTCACCAAGGAGGAGGCGATCGAGACGACGATGATCCACTCCGTCGCCGGCGTGCTGCCCCCCGACAGCGGACTGATGACCCGGCGCCCCTTCCGCTCCCCCCACCACACCACCTCCGGCGTCGCCTTGGTCGGTGGCGGCACCTACCCCAAGCCGGGCGAGATCTCGCTGGCGCACAATGGGGTGCTCTTCCTTGACGAGCTGCCGGAATTTTCCCGCCACGTGCTGGAAGTGCTGCGGCAGCCGCTCGAGGACAGGATCGTCACCGTCTCGCGAGCCCGTGGCACGATCACCTTCCCCGCCTCCTTCATGCTTGTGGCATCGATGAATCCCTGCCCCTGCGGCAACTACAATAATCCTGCAAAGGACTGCACCTGCCTCCCCGGACAGATCTCCGCCTACCTCGGGCGCCTCTCCGGGCCCCTCCTCGACCGGATCGACATACAGGTGGAGATCGTGCCGGTCCCCTTTGAGGCGCTCTCGTCGAGAGAGCCGGGCGAGTCGAGCGCCGTGATCCGTGAGCGGGTGCTGCGGGCGCGCGCCATACAGGCGGCACGCTACAGGGATATCCCCGGCATCTACACCAATGCCCAGATGACCCCCGCCCTGATGAAGGAGTACATCCACATCGACTCCGCCGGGCGCGAACTCCTCCGCCGCGCCATGGACCACTATGGGCTCTCGGCGCGTGCCTACGACCGGATCCTCAAGGTGTCGCGCACCATTGCCGACCTGGAGGGATCGCCCGAGGTGCTGACCCACCACATCGGTGAGGCGGTCAACTACCGCAAGCTCGACCGCAGCAGCTGGGGCGAGGTAAAGTCGTAATCACTCCTCGGTGTGATGAAGAGCGTATACCGCCTCGGCCTCCTCGGGCGTGACATAGGCTACAGCCGGTCGCCGGAGCTCTTCGCAGAGATTTTCCGGCGAGAGGGGCTCGACGGCTCCACCTACCGGCTCATCGACCGCCCGGAGGTGGGTCCCTTTTTCATAGAAATTCGCCGTACCGCCCAGTGGGACGGCTTCAACGTCACCACACCCTACAAGACCGCCGTCATCCCCTACCTCGACCGGCTCGATCCGCCGGCATCGGCTGTGGGAGCGGTCAATTGTGTCACCTGCCGGGAGGGGATCCTCACCGGCTACAATACCGATGTGGAGGGCTTTACCGCCTCGCTCAGGGAAGAGATCGGGGAAGGGACCCTCCCCGGCTGTGCGCTGATCCTCGGCAGCGGCGGTGCCTCAAGGGCTGTCCGGGTGGCTCTCGAGCAACTGGGCATCCCCTCCGAGACGGTATCGAGGAGCCGGGGGCTCACCTACGAGAAGCTGACCCCGGAGCAGCTCGCCCGCACGCCGCTGATCGTCCATGCCACGCCGCTCGGCAGCGCCAAGTACCCCGGTGCCAAGCCACCCCTGCCCTACGAAGCACTCCACCCCGGGCAGCTGCTCATCGACCTCACCTACGAGCCGGAGGTGACCCCCTTCCTCGAGGAGGGGCTGGCGCACGGCTGCCGCACCGCCAATGGCCTCACCATGCTCCGCGCTCAGGCGGAGGCTGCCTGGCACCACTTCCGGGACAGGCACATCAGCGAGCCGTAATCCTCTTCTAAGAAGACCTTTGCAAAATGGTCTTTCGCCGAAAAAGCGGTGCTTTTTCGGCAGGGACTTTGCAGAACACCCCAGATGCAAGGAACTGAGAGTGAGGGCGACGAGTCGGACGAGTCGGACGAGCCGGACGAGTCGTGAGGCACCCGAAGGGTGCTCGCTCCATGAGAATGTTGCACGAAGTGCCATTCTCGCACATTTGTTTCAAATGTGCTGAGACCTACCTTGATCCCCTCGACCCCTTGCGGGTCGCCGAGCAGAAATCCTCTTTCCAGGCCCCCCCTCTGGGCATCGCATTCCCAGGGTAAGCTTAATAGTGCGACACCCTTGTGGCTGCTTCTTTCTCCAATCCTTCACGATGAGATAAATGGCTATTGTGTCACCTGCCTTTCGTGGGGTAGGGCGCTTCATTGTAAGGCGAAATGGTTACCTTTGCTCAAAGTAGAATAAGATGGAGAGGAATCGGCAGAAGAAGCCAAAGTTTAAGCTCAATCGTCAGACCTTCTTAGACCGCTTAGGCGACTTCTGGGAGGGGAAGTACTTGGTTCGCTCAATGAACACGCACGCCCTCCGCTGGGTGGTTGCGCTGGCACTCTTCTGCCTCTTCAGTATCTTCAATTCGTACCACAGCCTGCGGCAGAAGAGCAAGGTTGACCGGCTCGATAGGGAGATCACCGAGCTGCGGATGGAGTACGTATCCACCTCCTCGACGCTGATGGGTGCCCGTCGCCTATCTGCCATAGAGAGCCGTGTCAGTGAGGAGGGGCTCGACATCTCCATCCCGAAGAATCCTCCCATCATCATCGACCGGTAAAGCCCGGGGAGCGTGGATATAGATGGTGGAAGAGAGAGAGAAAAAGCTATCCTGTCAGGAGGAGCAGAAGGAGCATAGACTGAGACAGTCCTACCGGACCTACAGGATCATCGGCGGGATGCTGTTGGTGGCGGCGTTGCTCGTCTTTGGCAAGACCTTCCTCACCGCCACGACAGACGCCCCGGCATGGCGTAAGCTCAATGCCAATATGCGCCGTGCCAATCAGCCCTCCCAGCCGCTCCGGGGAAACATCTACTCCGATGAGGACCACCCACTGGCGATCAGCGTCCCCTACTACGACACCCGCATAGACTTCCGTGCCGGTGGCTTCGTAGACAGCCTCTTCACCGCCAATGTCGACAGCCTCGCCTATCAACTATCCAGCCTCCTCAAGGACCGCTCCGCCGCCAGCTATCGACAGCACCTGATGCAGGGGTACAGTAAGCGGAGCCGCTCATGGCCTGTCGCCACACGCGAGGTGACCCACAGCGAGCTGCAGGAGATGCTCCGGATGCCCTACCTCCGCACCCGCAATCGCAATGTCTCCGGCTTCACCACCTCCCGGTACATCCGCCGCATACGCCCCTACGGTTCGCTCGCCCAGCGCACCATCGGCAGCCTCCGGCGCGACCCCGACAGCCTCGGCATCACGCACGGCAGTAGCGGCCTGGAGCTCGCCTTTGACTCCGTCCTCTGCGGGAAGCAGGGGCTGGATGCCTTTATCTTTGTCCCCCCACGCTGGATCCGCGACCCGATCAAGCTCCCCACCAACGGCATGAGCGTCTACACGACGATCAACGTCACCATACAGGACATCACCGAGCGGGCCCTACGCAGCGCCCTCGAGGAGTATGGCGGCACCTGGGCCTGCGCCATCGTCATGGAGGTGGCGACAGGGCAGATCAAGGCGCTCTCCAATCTCGATATGGCGGGTGAGGGACACTACATCGAGCGGACCAATCACGCACTGGCGGACCTGCTGGAGCCGGGCTCGACCTTCAAGGCTATCTCCATCCTCGCCGCCCTCGACGAGGGCTACGTCACACCGAGCGACACCGTCGATACCGGCAGCGGGCGCTACACCTACCGCAAGGGGCTGACGATCGTGGACTGGAAGGCGGGAGGCTTCGGTCGGGTCACGGTGCGGGAGGCAATGTATCAGTCCTCCAATGTCGGTGTCGCCAAGACGGTGCTCAAGGGATTTGAGAAGCGACCGGAGGACTTCTACAATAAGCTTATGGGGATGAATATCTTCTCTCCCATACGACTTGAGATCCCCGGGACCGCCGTCGCCCGGGTGGCAGACATCAAGGACTGGGGGCCGGGTACTCTGCCGTGGGTCTCCTTTGGCTACAGCGTCCAGATGCCTCCGATCTATACGCTCCGCTTCTTCAATGCCGTTGCCAATGGGGGCAAGATGATGGAGCCCTATCTCGTCTCCCGCGTCACCGGCGAGGGTGGCACCTACTACGAGCGTGAGCCACAGGTGATCAATAAGCAGATCGCCGGACGAGCCGCCATCGACTCCCTACAGAGCATACTCCGAGGCGTGGTGATCCAGGGTACGGGGAAGCGGATCAATACGCCCAATGTGACCGTCTCCGGCAAGTCCGGCACCGCCCAGTGCATCGATGCGGCGGGACGGTATATGAATAATCGGCACCGCTACTCCTTTGCCGCCTACTTCCCGGCCGAGAAGCCTAAGTACTCCTGTATGGTGGTGATCAACGCACCCTATAAGGGCAATCTCTCCGCTGCCCCCGGTGCGGTGATCCGCAGCATAGCCGAGCAGGTGAGCGCCACCCAGCACAAGATCCGCCTCCGCGATGTGCAGAGCGACTCCACAGCCGTCTTTACCCACGTCATGGGCGGAGGACTCCGCAGCGGTGTGGAGAAGGCGGCTCACATGACGGGGATCAAGCGGCCCAAGGGGAGCGCTGACTGGGTCGGCTACCTCCCTGAGGATAGTCTCCGGCGCCTCAGCGACCTGAGCATACGGATGAATACGATGCCCAACGTCGTCGGTATGGCCACCTCCGATGCCCTCTACCTCTGCGAGACGCTCGGGCTGAGTGTCACCTGCAGCGGGCGGGGAGGGTACATCCTCCACCAGACGCTCACCCCCGGCACCCCTCTGAGGGGTAGGGGAGCGATCCGCCTCACCCTCGGAGAGCCAAAGTCATAAAATCATCACTTTATCTCACAATAGGTAATGAAACTCAGTAAAATCATGCGGGGCGTCCCCCACGAGCTGATCGCCGGGGAGGACAGCATCGAGATCGGGCAGATCTGCTCCGACTCGCGCTCCGTGGGCAAGGGGGACCTCTTCGTCGCCCTGCGCGGTCTGGTGACCGATGGACACCGATTCATCGATCAGGCACTCGACCGCGGTGCCGCAGCAGTCATCTGTGAGACCGTCCCCGACGAGTATCGCCCCGGGATCGCCTACATACGCGTCGAGCACACCGACGTGATCCTGGGAGATGTGGCGGCCAATCTCTACGACCACCCGTCTGACAAGCTCCGCCTCGTCGGTGTCACCGGGACCAATGGCAAGACCACTATCGCCACACTCCTCTATGAGCTCTTCCGCAAGCTGGGCTACCGCGTGGGGCTGATCTCCACCGTCTGCGTCCGCATCGACGATGAGACGACACCGAGCCACCTCACCACACCCGATGCGCTGACACTCCAGAGGTACCTCCACGAGATGGTAGAGGCAGGCTGCAGCTACGCCTTTATGGAGGTCTCCTCGATAGCGATCCACCAGCACCGCATCGGTGGGACCACCTTTGCCGGCGGGATCTTCACCAACCTTACCCGGGACCACCTCGACTACCACAAGACCTTCGCCAATTACCTCCGGGCAAAGCAGATCTTCTTTGACGAACTGCCGGAGGAGGCCTTTGCCCTCACCAACCTCGATGAGACGAATGGGATGGTGATGGTGCAGAATACCCGCGCCCAGGTCCACACCTACGCACTCAAGCGGAGTGCCGACTATAAGGGACGGCTCCTTGAGGAGCATCTTGACGGGACGGACCTGATCATCGACGGGGAGGAGATCTCTGTGCGACTGGTAGGCGCCTTCAATGCCTACAACCTCCTCGCCGTCTACGGTACGGCACGACTGCTCGGGGCACCTAAGGAGGAGACCCTCCGCCAGATCAGCACCCTGACAGCGGTGACGGGACGCTTCCAGACCCTCGCCTCCAAGCGGGGATACTATGCGGTGGTCGACTTTGCCCACACGCCCGATGCGCTGGATAACGTCCTCACCACGCTCACCGACCTGCAGCGAGTCCACCACGGACGCGTCATCACCGTCGTGGGGGCGGGAGGGCACCGCGACAAAGGCAAGCGACCCATCATGGCCGCCACCGCAGCGAAGTACTCCGACCTGCTGATCCTCACCTCAGATAACCCCCGCGACGAGGACCCGCGGCAGATCCTCGAGGACCTCTGCGAGGGACTCTCGCAGGAGCAGCTCGCCTCCACGCTCCGCCTCGTGGACCGACGAGAGGCGATCCGCACCGCCTGCACCATGGCTCAGCCGGGAGACATCATCCTCATCGCCGGCAAGGGACACGAGACCTACCAGGAGATCAATGGGGTACGGCACCACTTCAGCGACGTGGAGGAGGTGCATCGTGTCTTTGAGGACGAGGAGCGCAGGAGCGAGTAGCCTATGCTGTACTACCTCTTTGACTACTTCGCCTCGCAAAACCTCCGCTGGTCGGCGGTATTCAATTACGTCAGCACCCGCGCCACCTTTGCCGTCATCGTCAGCCTGATCGTCTCCATCGTCATCGGTCGGCAGATCATCACCCTCCTGAGGGAGAAGCAGATCAGCGATGCCGTGCGGCCCTACACCATCGAGGGTATGCTCTCCAAGAAGGGCACCCCCACGATGGGCGGGCTGATCATCCTGGCGGCCATCCTGATCCCGACGCTGCTCTTCTGCCGGCTCGACAATATCTACATCATCCTGATGATCATCGCCACGCTCTGGCTCGGCGGACTCGGCTTTGCGGACGACTACATCAAGGTATTTAAGAAAAATAAGGAGGGTCTCGCCGGGCGCTACAAGCTCGTCGCTCAGATGGGTCTCGGTGTGCTCGTGGCGCTCGTCTTCCTCACCTCCCCAGCGGTGGTGATCAAGGAAAATGCTCGCCAGGTGCTGGAGGAGGGTAGGGTGGTGACCGAGTTTGCCACCGTAGAGACACAGTCCCTCCAGACCACCATCCCCTTCGTCAAGGGGCATAACCTCGACTACTCCGCCATCGCACCGTGGCTCGGGATAGGGCAGAATAGCGAGCTCTTCACCATCATCTTCGTCAGCCTGCTCTTCGTCTTCATCGTGATGGCGGTCTCCAATGGTGCCAACCTCACCGACGGGCTTGACGGCCTCTGCACCGGCTCCTCAGCGATTATCGGTGTGGTGCTGGGGATCCTTGCCTACATCTCCTCCCACATCGAGATGGCAGCGTACTTCAACGTCATGTTTATCCCCGGAGCGGAGGAGCTGGTCGTCTTTGCCGCCGCCTTCATAGGCGCGACGGCGGGCTTCCTATGGTTCAATTCGTTCCCCGCACAGATCTTCATGGGCGACACGGGGAGCCTGACGCTGGGTGGCATCATCGCCATCTTTGCCATCGTGATCCGCAAGGAGCTGCTCCTGCCGATCCTCTGCGGCGTCTTCCTCGTGGAGACGCTCTCGGTGATCATCCAGACCACCTACTTCCGATACACCAAGCGACGCACCGGCGTGGGGAAGAGGGTCTTCAAGATGACCCCCCTCCACCACCACTACCAGAAGCCCGGTGACGGCAGTATAGACGCCCTCCTGCAGCGGCCCTACCGACCGATCCCGGAGGCGAAGATCACCACCCGCTTCTGGCTCATAGGCATCGTGCTGGCAGTGCTGACGATAGCGACACTTAAGTTTAGATAATATAGTATGGAATACACCATTGTCCTGGGAGGGGGCGAGAGTGGCATGTGGGCCGCCCTCCTGGCGAAGCGACTGGGGCACAGGGTCCTCCTCTCCGACAGCAATACCCTCCGTGATGCCACCCGCGACCTGCTGCTCCAGCATGGGATACGGATCGAGGAGCGGGGACACTCGCTCCCCGAGCTTGAGCGTGCCGCAAGGGTGATCAAGAGCCCCGGCATCCCCGACAGCGCCGCCGTGGTGCAGCGCTGCATCGAGGCGGGTGTACCGGTCGTCTCAGAGATCGAATTTGCCGCTCAGCACGTTGCCCAGGGCAGCATCCTCGTAGGCATTACGGGGTCCAATGGCAAGACCACCACCACCACCCTCACCGCTCACCTCCTGCAGGCGTGCGGCATAGATGCGGTGGCGTGTGGCAATATCGGTCTCTCCCTCGCCCAGTGCCTCGTACGAGACCCACACAAGGTCTACGTCATGGAGCTCTCCAGCTTCCAGCTCGACCATATGTACGACACCCACCTGCACGCCGCCGTGCTGATGAATATCACGCCCGACCACCTCGACCGGTACGACCATAAGCTGGAGCTCTACGCCGATGCCAAGGGTAGGGTATTCCAAAACCAGACCGAAGAGGACTACGCCATCACCTTCGCTGATGATCCTGAGACAGCCACCATGCTCGCCCGAAGGGATCCAAGCCCGGCGCACGACCTCTCCTTCTCCCTCACCCGCACCGACACCGCCGCCTACCTCGATGGCGAGACGATCCACATCCGTCTCTCGGGTGGCAAGGAGTGCCTCATCGACTACTCCCGCCTGCAGCTCAAGGGCCCCCACAACGCCTGCAACGTGATGGCCGCCTGCCTCGTGCTCCACGCCCTGGGGCTGGATCCCGACCTCGAGGATGGCACCGTCACCGGGGCGCTGGAGGACTTCACCGGCATAGAGCACCGCATGGAGCTGACGCGCGTCCTCCACGGCGTGAAGTACATCAATGACTCCAAGGCGACCAATATCGACGCTACCCGCCACGCCCTTGAGGCGATGCCTGACGGGCGGACGATCCTCTTCCTCGGCGGTACCGACAAGGGCAACGACTACGAGGAGATCAAGCCACTCGTGGAGGCTAAGTGCAAGGCGCTGATCTACCTCACCACCGACAGCACCAAGCTCCACAAGACCTTTGATCCCCTGCCTATCCCCTCCTTTGATGCGACGGGGATGGAGGAGGCCTTTGTCCTCGTGCAGAGTCTCCATCCGATGGAGGGCGATGTGGTGCTTCTCTCACCCGCCTGCGCCTCCTTTGACCTCTTCAAGAACTACGAGCACCGCGGAGAGTGCTTCAAGGAGCAGGTCGCCAAGCTCTGACGCCTATCTATAACACACATAGAGCCTATCCGTAGTCATACGGGTAGGCTCTGTGTGGTATCCATAGCTTCCTACATTTTTGTCCACGTGCGTATTTCTGATGAAAAAAAGGTAACTCCATAGTTTTGATCGCACCGATCCACTAACTCTTCACACAAATAGTATCGTTTGATTATATTAGATATATTTGTCCTGTAATTGAAATACAGAACTACTTAAATCAGTCTAAGCTACACAAGACTCTAACGTCACGCCATAATTTAATTCACTAACAATTTATCTTAATATGAAAAGAGTACTATTCTTCTGCCTGCTGTTATTGTCTTTCAGTTGTTCCGCTTATGCTCAGCAGAGCCAGAAGATGATATATAACAATGACTTTGTCAGCAAGCTTGACTCCATACAGATTGGAAATAGTCCAGCGCAGGTAAAGCTTATATTAGGTAACCCTTACAAGAAGGCATTTGCGCAGTATAAGGATGGAAGCAGAGTTGAACAATTGTCCTACAAGACAAGAACTGATTACACATACTTAGAATGGACTGAAATAATCTATAAGTTTTCATTTTTGAATTCCAAGCTTATAGCAGTTGAGGACATTGAGTATCTAAGACGTACAAATACTCAAATAGTTGTAGACGAAGGAGGTATATCCCAATTTATGACGCAGATGCTTCCCATCATTCAGCTTGATGATAATACCGAGCAATCATCTTCGTGTCGCTGTAAGGACTGCACATCTACTTCCACAAAGCCATAGATATAACCAGCATCTCAATAAATGGCAGAGAGCTCATCACAATGAGTTACTCTGCCATTTTATCTTAGTATACAGTGCTGGTCACAAATGAAGAATTGTAGAGGTAGATAAATCCACCATCTGCATAGATGATTGTTTTCCCCTCTTTTTTATCCTAACATGAGGTGTTGGTAGAGTGTTAGTAGAGGGGAAAAAGGTGTTAGTCGGTGTGGAAAACTTTTTCTCGGATTTTGCTTGCAATTGTGAGCGAAAAAAGGAACTCAGAAAGCAATCCGGATAGCCAAACTTTTAGTGCAGAAGTTATGCACCACTTTTCCACAGCCATACTCACACTCTGACCAACCGGCCAAAGTCGCTCGGGTAGGGCGTTCCTCGGGGGAGCTGATTGTTTCACCAACACATTCCACACACTTCATCATCTTCCTTTACAGCATTACATCAAGTCTATCTCTCTAAAAGGTATAATAGGATGAAAGGAGCGGGAGCGGCATGATGTGTCGGAGGAAAAGGAGAGGGGGCGAAAAACTACCCTCCCTCAGAGATTTCTCTAATACCGATATTAGTGAAGTCTAATATCGGTATTAGAGTTGTCTAATATCGGTATTAGTGAATAGGCTGACTCACAGGACCTATTTTTCCCTTTGTGTGAGCTCTCTATTTTACTCTTCCAAATACACTATTAAGTGCGGAAAAGTGTCAAAAATCACACTTTTCCATAGTTAATAGTGCAACTATTGCGATTGTTGGGCATATCGCCTAATAGGCTTGGTAGGGGTATAGGGGTGACGCACTTGAGTGGTACAGAGTCCATTCATCTCACTGTGAAGAGTGGAGGAACGATGCATCCCCTGTGGGTGCCTTTATGCTATCTACCTACTTGCCCTCCATTGTAACCTCGAGGATAGGGATCGCCCAATCACGAAGCACCCCGGCAGGGGTGCCAGCTTCCTAACCACAGGTCAAGGGGCGTAGCCCCGAAGACCCGTGGACAGGGCGTTGCAAGCCATCCCACGACCCCGGCAGGGTGTCGCACGGGTTGACTGACCGGTAAGTGCGACGCCCTGTCGGGGTCGCTGAGGGAGCCATATGCATCCGGTGCGACCCGCAAGGGGGGTCGAGGTCAAGACGCTGATCTGTCCACAGGTCATCGCCGCTGTCGTGGCTCGACCTGTGGCTATCAAGCGGGGATCCCTGTCGGGATCCTCCATCCGCAGCAGAGATCAATACCTCGGGGTCTACTGCCTTCCGATGGCGGGGCTCGGTACATCGGTCACCGCTTCGCCCTCGACCGATGCCTATGGAGAGACAGTTGCACGAAGGATGAGATGCAAAGTCTCAGCACATTTGAAACAAATGTGCGAGAATGGCACTTCGTGCAACATTCTCTAATGAGATACCTCTATGGGGGCTTGGGAGAAGGGAAAGGGTGAAAATTATTCTCACTATAGGACTTTTGTGTATCTTTGTCTCAGTAAGGGGCTTTGCGTAAGGAGAGACACCTTTACAGGGACGAAACTTCAGCTATCTGATAAGAGTTATGAGCCATATACCTGAGATATATCCGCTGTGTCAGCTGCCGGATGCTAATGTAGAGCGCTACGGGGCTGCAGCCCCCTGCCTACTCATCCGTGATAATGCCTCCAGGACGTGGCATGAGATGAGTCAGCAGGCCTTTGCTGACCTGACGCACCGGATGGCTGCGGCACTCCTCCGCTTCGGGATCCGTCCTCAGGAGGGGGTGGCGATCTTGTCGGAGAATAAGCCGGAGTTCCTCGCCCTCGACCTTGCCGTGCAGCAGATACGCGCCTTCAGCATACCCATCTATGCCAGCTCCGCCGCAGGAGAGATCCGCCATATCGTGACGGAGGCGGAGATCAGGCTGATCTTTGTGGGCGACGACAGGCAGCACAGTATGGTGAGCGAGGTGGCGAAGGATCTGGACTGCACGGTGGTCTGCATCGAGCCGAGTGAGAGGAGACCCTTTGACGGCATCAGGCTGACTGACTTCATAGAGATGGAGGAGACCGAGTACGAGCGGTACCGGGCGGAGATCAAGGAGCGGATGGCAGAATACAGCCTCGACGACATCGCCTTTATCCTCTACACGAGTGGTACCACCGGCACATCTAAGGGCATCCCGCTCACACAGCGCAATATCGTCACCGCCATCAAGGCTCACTTAGTGATCGAGGGCATGAAGCCGGGCAGGGTGTCGCTGATGTTCCTGCCGCTGGCACATATATTTGAGAAAATGTTTAGCCTCCTCTGTCTGCAGTGCGGGGTGACCATAGCGGTGAATGAGAATGCCCGCTCGCTCTTCCACTCACTCAAGGAGGTGCACCCGCACTTTATGTGCAGTGTGCCGCGCCTCTGGGAGAAACTGCATCAGGGGCTGATGAAGTACGTGCGTGAGGCGCCTAAGTCGCTCCAGAGCGTGGCTCGGAGGGCGATGAGCGTGGCGACCGCCTATCAGGAGAAGTATATCTCGACGGGACGGAGGGCGCCCCTCCTGAGGAGGCTGCAGTATAAGTTTTACGACAACATCTTCTTCCACACGATCAAGAAGAGGCTCGGCATCGACCGGGGGCTTGTCTTCCCCACCTCAGGAGCGGCGCTTAATGAACACGTCTACCGATCGCTCCTCTCGATGGGCATCCCGATCATGTATGGGTATGGCCTGACGGAGACGACGGCATCGGTATCCTTCAGCCGCCAGGGCGACTTTGTGATCAGCTCCGTGGGACGTGTCATCGACCCGGTGGAGGTGAGGATAGATGAGTCGGAGGGGGGCGAGATACTGGTGCGGGGAGATACCGTCACGCCCGGCTACTACAAGCGCCCGGAGGAGAATGCGAAGGTCTTTACGGCCGATGGATTTTTCCGCACCGGAGACCTCGGTAGGATCGATGAGAAGCGCAACCTCTTCTACATCGAGCGGAAGAAGGATCTCTACAAGACCAGCAACGGGAAGTACATCGCCCCCAACTTCCTCGAGGGGCAGATCCTGCAGGACGAGCTCTTCAGCCAGGTGGTCACCATAGGCGATAAGCGCAATTACGTCACCGCTCTCGTGGTGCCGGACTATAAGGTGCTGAGCGAGCTGATGGGCGAGGGAGCGCCGACTGACCCCGCAGTCCTCTCCACGAGCGAGGAGGCGCAGAGGATCGTCAAGGAGCATATCAATCAGACGCTCCGTGAGCAGGCCGACTACGAGCAGGTACGACGCTTTGTGCTGCTGACAGAGCCCTTCTCGATAGAGAATGGCCTCCTCACCTCGACGATGAAGATCCGCCGGGCACGCATCATCGAGCGGTACACGCCCGAGATTGACTCGATGTACGGCTACTCGGTCGACAAAAAGCCGCATCTCTGACCCACACCATACGTCAAAAAAAAGAGGCGTCCGGGGGATCTCTAAGTCCCTCGGACGCCTTTAATGTTATCTCTGTCGTACCGAATTTACGCCTCTGTGTAAAGAATAATATCCTTTTTTACGAAAAAAAAGAGAAGTAAGTTTGTTTTGGCACCAAGTGAAGAAAAATCAAATGAAACCGATAAAAGTGCTATCTATAGAGAGCAACAGATATGAGAATAGTACGTACACTTGTGTCGTAAAGCTTGGTGCGAGGCATTTCGATCGCTCTGTCGGACACCAATGCGAACCTTTTAATTACTTATTTAATACATCATTATGAATCGCTGTAAGCCAAAAAAACTCCTGGGTCTACTGCCGATCTTGCTGCTTCTCCTACAGACAGGATGCACGATCGGTGACGAGCTGAGTGAGACGGCGACCCTCACCCTCTCTGAGGTGGGGATCGTCTCGCTCGATCCGGGTAAGGTGAGTCGCGAGATCGGTGTGACGACGGATGCTCCTGACTGGAGCTGCTATACCGCCAATAGCTGGATCTCGGCCACCAAAAAGGATGACCACACCCTCCTCCTCAGTGCGGAGGCCAATCCCTCCTCAAGTGCTCGCTTAGGCTCCGTGGTGGTGACCGCCTCCGGGGTACGTCGCCAGCTCACCATCATGCAGGGAAAGGGTACCGAGGTGATCATTGCTCATGCCGGTAGCAGTGCCGGCTCGAGTGAACTCAAGATCACCCAGTGGGGTGAGACCCGCTCCATCGACGTGGAGAGCGGTACCGACCTCTGGACCGCCAAGAGTGATGACGAGTGGATCACCGTCACGCCCTATCCCGTCGCCAAGCGCATCGATGTCCGCGTAGCTCCCAACCGCAATCGAGAGCCGCGCGAGGGGAAGATCATGATCACTCTGCAGGGTGAGAGCAGCGGAGGTGCTGAGATACGCGTGACTCAGAGTGGAGTAGACTGGTTTATACTCCCGTATATGAATTTTGAGAATGCCACAAGGCCTGACATCCAGCTCTTTGAGAAGGAGAGAGGTGGTGCCATCGAGGATGAGAGTGAGCGCTTCTTCACCTTCTCCACCACGAGCAGCGCCTTCCCTCGTGTCGTATATACGATCTATGCGGGTGGTGCCTACCTGTATGCTCAGGTGGATGCCTCCTCGACGCAGCTCCTCCTCGGTGAGGCGCGTCTGGAGCTGATCAGCTTCCTCAAGGAGAATGGCTTCACCGAGCAGGTGGATGAGAATACCTTCCGCCACAAGGATCAGCGCAATCTGACGGTGGAGATCAAGCCTTTCTTCAAGAATACACCACACCTCCTCTTCTCCTATAAGCCGGAGCAGCCCAAGGCGATGCCTACCTTTGATACTCTGCCTCTCGGACTGACCGACTTTGGCATCACGAAGGAAGAGGTGAAGAAGTACGAGGACAGCGTGGGCGGTGAGGAGACCTACAATTATGAGGATGAGTACGAGTTTGTCACGCCTCCGGGTACGTATCAGGCCGATGGGCGGCTCTATCTCTTCCACCAGGATAAGAAGAGCGGCATCTACCAGCTTGAGAAGACCCGCCAGTACTTCCTTGACACGGATCGTGCCTTCTGGAGCTACAAGGGGTACTTCACGCCGACAAACGAATTTATGGACCTCTGTGAGAGAGAGGGCTTCCACTTCGAGGAGTACAATATCCTCGAGCATGTCTACGTCTTTGTCTCCAAGGAGAAGGGGCTGACCATGGGGGCTCAGTGCAAGAAGTTCTTCGGAGATCCCAAGCCGATCATCGTCCTGCAGATCAATCCGGGGACCAAGATGATTGCCCACAAAACCAACCGTAAGTAAACCACCACACGACATAATCAGATCATGAATAAATCACTATATATACTTGCATCGCTCCTCACGGCACTCCTCTGCTTCGGATGTACGCCTGAGAGCTTAGAGAAAGAGCCGACTATGCTCGAGCTCGATAAGCCGGAAGTACGCCTCACCAAGGACAAGGGCGAGATGGTCGTCAGCGTGAAGACCAATGAGGAGTCCGTCGTCGCCATCAGCAATAGAGACTGGATCACCGCAGTACCCGAGGGTACGTCCGTCAAGCTGGTCTATGATGAGAATAAGGTGATCGGCCAGCGTGATGCCGTCGTGCTCGTGCAGGCGGGAGACTTAGTCAAGGCTCTTAAGGTGACTCAGGAGGGCAACGCCCTCGATGTGACCACCGTCCCCGAGGCGATCGTACTGGAGCCGTGGGACAGCGAGGTCACCATCAGTGTCCGCGTCAATGGTGAGGGCTGGACCTGCACCTCAGCCACCGACTGGATCCGGGTCACCTCTCTCCCGTGGAAGAAGGAGGTGATCCTCCGCGCCGATGCCAATAAGAGTGGCGGCGCACGTCAGAGCGAGATCATCTTCCAGGTAGAGGGAGAGGCCGGTACCGTAGCGGTCACCGTGAAGCAGAAGGAGTGGCCGCTCTTCCTCCTGCCCTACATTGACTTTGAGTACGGCACCATGAGCCTCATCTCACGCTTCGAGATGGAGCGCAGGAGCATGATCAAGCAGACGCTCACCGGCTCTGTCTCCTTCACGACCACCAGCCCGATGATGAGCCAGATAGCCTACTCCTTCTCCACCAAGGGTGTGATGACGGCCGCACAGGCTTACATCGCTGCCGACTACACCACTACCGACGAGGATGGAGAGACGATGATCACCAAGGAGGCGATGCATGTCATCGACTCCGCACTCCTCGCTGAGGGCTTTACGGAGAAGCAGGGCAAGCTGCGCTACTTCAATCCCAGCAATCGCGTCGTTGCCTCCATCAAGGATCACACCTACGACCCCAATGTCGAGTACATCTACATCCCGAAGCAGCCGCAGGCATACAAGACCTTCGACAAGATCCCCTATATCCCTGTAGCATTTGGTGCCGACTACAGCGAGGTCCAGAAATACGAGCAGGAGAATGGCGGTGTCTACAACCCCGCCGGCGACTCGTATGATGATGCCCATAACATCTGCTACCACGAGTACAAGGTGCCCGGCAGCAAGGAGATCAAGTCGCGCAACTACTTCCTCAGCTGGGATGCCTCTAAGGGGAAGGTCGGAGCCCTGCTTGCTACCTTCCAGGAGTGGTCTGATATCAATCTGGTCTATTGGGAGTACAATGGTCGACTCAATATCACCGAGGAGTTCCTTGCCCTCTGTGAGAAGGACGGATTCAAGTACAACGGCAAGACCTCTGACGGTAAGATGGATGTCTTCATCAATGACACCAAGGGGATCCAGATGAAGACTCAATTTGCCCACTTCGAGGGCGAGGAGGATCCGTCGCTCGTCATCATGATGCTGCCCTATGTCTCCTCCAAGACGCAGATGAGTGCTCTCGACCATAAGATGACTCAGATGAAGAAGCTATGGAAATGAGAAAAAAGCCAAGTATAGGGCTCTTAGCCCTTCTCACTGCCCTCGGACTCGGTCTTGCCTCCTGCTCCGACAGGACGGCACTTGACCCCGAGGAGCCTGAGCAGTCTGCCGAGGTCAATCCGGCAGGCCAGGGGGCGACCGTCCCCGGTCTCGTCCGTGTCCGACTGACGCCCGACCTGGCCGACAAGATCGGCACCCGTGCCCTTCGTGCTGATGATCCTGCGCTCCGGAGCTGTGATGCGCCTATGAGTGATCTCCTCCGGAGTATAGGTGCTCGCGAGGTGAGACCAGTCTTCATCATGGAGCCTGCCTATGAGAAGCGTATGCGCCGGGCGGGGCTCCACCTCTGGTACGACATTATCCTCGATGAGAGTGCCGGTGAGAGCACCACACTCCGCTCGGCGTCTGAGGTCGCTGATCTCCCCGGAGTGGATCTGGTGGAGCAGGTGCCTCTCTATCGTACGATGGATGAGCCGGTATTCTTCCCCCTGCGAGCCTATAGCTTTGACTCAGAGCGGGACGAGACGGATGTGATGCCCTTCAACGACCCCTACCTCCGCAAGCAGTGGCACTACCACAATACGGGATCGGGACTCAAGTCGCTCAAGGGGGCTGATCTCAACCTCTTTGAGGCGTGGAAGCAGGAGACCGGAGACCCCTCCGTCATCGTCGCTGTCATCGATGGTGGCGTCTACTACGAGCATGAGGACCTGGCTCAGAATATCTGGGTCAATCCCAATCCCGGTCAGGGCGAGTACAGGGATGATATCCACGGGTACAACTTTGCCGACGAGGATGCCAATATCGCTTACGATGCCCACGGCACGCACGTGGCGGGTGTGATCGCTGCGGTGAATAATAATGGCATCGGTGTCTGCGGTGTCGCCGGTGGTAATGGCAGTCCCGACTCAGGTGTACGGATCATGGTCTGCGATGCCTTTGGGCGAAAGAATGGGCAGGCCTTTGAGCGCGCCTTTGTCTACGCTGCCAATCACGGCGCCGTCATTGCGCAGAATTCCTGGGGTGGCTCCAAGTTTATGTCCCCCTCTCTCAAGAAAGCGATCGACTACTTCATCGACTATGCAGGCTGCGATAATGATGGCAATCAGCTGCCCGACTCCCCGATGAAGGGTGGGGTGGTACTCTTTGCCGCCGGTAATGAGTCCTCGGACGATATGTCCTACCCGGCCGCTTACGGCCCGGTGGTGACCATCTCCGCCATGGCTCCCGACTGGAAGAAGGCGTACTACACCAATCGTGGCGAGTGGATCAACCTGATGTGCCCCGGTGGTGACCTCCACTATCCCGGTGGACAGATCTACAGCACCTCGGTACAGAAGAAGGTGGACGAGCAGACGGGGAATATCCTTTCCGTCCAGAGCTACTACGAATTTATGCAGGGGACCTCGATGGCCTGTCCTCACGCCAGTGGTGTGACCGGGCTGATCGTCTCCAAGTATGGCGGACGTGGCTTCACGAATGCCGACTGTAAGCGTCGTCTCCTCTCTGCGCTCCGCCCGTCGGACATCAATGAGTACAATCCGGGATTTGAGGGCATCCTCGGTGCCGGATACCTCGATGCTGCTCGTGCGCTCGATAGCGATACCTCCAAGGCTCCCGCACAGGTCAAGGACGTAAAGGCAGAGCCGGGATATACCGACCTGACCATTACCTTCCCTGCCGTGGCAGACCCTGATGACCGTACCGCAAGCTACTACGTCATCTACTACAGCGACAAGGAGCCCCTCACCGCCTCTACCTACAAGAGTGCGAAGTCGACCAAGGTCTTCGGACTGAAGTATAATGTGGGCGATAAGGTCTCCTATACCAGCCACAACCTCTCGATCCATCAGAGCTACCACTATGCCATAGTGGCGGTAGACCGCTGGGGCAATGAGGCAGCACCCACCTTCTTCTCCTCCTCTACGCTTGACAATGCCGCTCCTGTGGTGACCGTAGAGGGACCTAAGGAGATCCGCCTCGCCGGCAGTGAGACAGCTCGGCTGCTCCTCAAGGTAGCCGACCCCGAGGGTCACACCTGGTCCTATACCATGAAGGGTGATCTCCTCGGCATCTCAGCCAATAGAGAGGAGGAGACGATCCTCGTCGATCTCTCGGCAAGAGGCTCCGTAGGGAAGCACGACTTCGCTGTGGTCGTGAGGGACCAGTATGGTGCTGAGACGGAGGTGAAGATCTCCTACGAGGTCTACCTCAACTCCGCCCCCGTGCTCTCCAAGCCGATCACGCTCACCTATCTCCCGATAGGCCGTGAGCAGACCATCTCTCTCGGAGACTTCATTACCGACCCCGATGGGCATAAGCTGACCTACGCCGTCACCTCCTCAGCGGATCAGGTCGTCGCAGTGAAGCTGCATGATGGTGTGGTCACCCTCAAGGGACTCACCAAGGGTAGCTCCACGGTGCAGATACATGCAGTTGATGAGCTGGGTGCTGAGCTCTATGTCAGTCTCAGCATCAAGGCAGTGCCTGACGATATAGTCTACCATGTATACCCGATCCCGACCTATGGTGACCTCAATGTCGTCCTATCGGGACAGATCGGTAGCGCCACCATCTCCGTCATCGCCGGCAATGGGTCGGTAGTCTACAAGGAGGCTGTCAGCGGCATCACGGGTGAAGGGAGTACCCACAAGATGGATCTCTCCAAGCTCGCCGGTGGCAAGTACCTGCTCCAGGTGGAGGGTAATAATGGTCTGAAGTATACCCGATACTTCGTGAAGTACTAATTGACTCATACCCTATGTATATCATGAAACCAATATACGCCATTGCTCTCCTCCTCGCCGGGATCACTCTCACCGCATCCGCCCAGGACTCAGGGACGCTACCCGTGCTCTCGCAAAATCCTGATGCACTCTCTGCCGCCATGGGACAGACGGGCGGTAGCACCCTCTCCGGAGGGCACTATATCTACTCAGCCCCCGGGGCTGTATTTGACCGGAGTGAGCGCTTCTCGCTCTCCTACACCGGAGTCATCGGTACAGGGCACGACTCGATGTGGTCGGGGAGTGGATTTTACAACGCCGTCACCGGGAGCTGGAGATTTCGCGACAAGCATGCCGTGATCGCAGGCTTCCGCTACCTCGGCGGGGGAAGTGTCCTCACGTCGATGGAGAGCGGGGATGGTCGCGAGATACACCCGATGGACATCACCGCCGATCTTGGCTATGCCCTTCGCATCAACAATCACTGGAGAGCCTACGTGGTGGGACACTTCGTTGAGTCGTACATCGGTAAGATCGCTCTCACCGGTGGTGGGTCGCTCGGTGCCACCTACGCAGCCGGCTCTCCTCTGTACCCCTCGGGTACACCCTCGGAGCCTCTCTCCGTAATCTCGGTGGAGCGGTCCTCTACGGCAAGAAGAGTGGCAAGTACTCCATGCCCGGCTCCGTCACCCTCGCCGGTGACCTGCGCTATGGGCTCACCTCGGAGTGGACGCTGCTCGCTGCGGTGACGGGGGACTACCTTGTCCAGCCCGCCTCTGCTAAGCAGTACGCTGTCGGTGTCGGACTGGGTGCAGCATTCCTGGACGTGATGAGCTTCCAGCTCGGTGGCACCATACTGCCGGGCCGGTACTTCCTCACCGGAGGTCTCTGCTGCCAGCCGATCCGCACTGCCTCTGTAGGTCTATCCTGGAGAGTTGCCCCGCAGCAGCGGGAGGCCAACCATCTCGCCCTGTCTGTAGGCTGTCACTTCTGAGCACTGCAGCATAGGGTCGCTAAGCAACCCCGGCTCTTAGCATAAGGTGACTGTGCACCGGAGCCACATCTAATAGCGGTATTAGTCTCGCGGCTAATACCGCTATTAGCTTGATCGTCCCACACCGGCGTAATACGCTGATCCGATGAGAGCAAAAAAAAGGTCCCCCGTAGGCGCTTTTCTCCTACGGGGGACCTTTGTGTCGGGTGGTGGGAGTTTACTTATCGGACTGCTCTGCTCTCGCCTTGTCGCGGAGGAGCTTATGCCGGCGCTGGGTGGGCGTCATGTCGTACTGACGGCGGCAGAAGACGGTGAAGTGGCTGGGGGAGGAGAAGCCAAATTCCTTGATGATCTCCGAGAAGGGCACGGCGGCATCGGCGAGCTGACGGTCGATATACTTCGCCTTCTCCTGCAGCATCCAGGTGTAGGGGGGGACATTGAAGGTCTCCTGAAATCTCTTCTTGAAGACCCGCACCGGCATCCCTCTCTGGTCGGCAAGATCCTGAACAGTCTTGGCGCGGAGGAAGTTTTGGACCACAAACTCCTTGAAGTCGATCTCCTGGCGGAGCAGCGGGGCGAGGAGCCATGCGATCTGCTCCCGGTCGTAAAAGGCGCCGAGGAAGAAGAAGAGCTCCTTGAGCTTCGACTCGTAGATGTTGATGCAATTGAGCTGGTGACTATTCATGTAGAGCATGCTGTCGAGCACCATCTTGATCGACTCGTGTGTGGGGAGCGAGATGAAGACATGCGACGTGGGTGCCTTGTCCTTGAGCCGAGCGATGGAGTAGTTGTCGCAGAGCTGCGAGGGCTTGCTGAAGAAGAAGGTGTGGACCTTTGTCTCCTTGCCATCGCCATAGATGGTGACGGTGCGCTGCGTGCCCAAGAAGAGGAAGTGATCCCCCCGGCAGGCGTGCCGCTCTGTCTCGTCTCTATAGCTGTAGGAGGAAGTGCGCGCCTCCACGAAGACAAACATGAAGTGCTTCTCGCTGTCGATGGTCAGCTCTTTGCCCCGCTCGAGAGTGTAGCTCTTGAGGGGGCAGCGCAGTGCGCATGCGTAGTAGTGACAATTGAGGTGTCGATCGAGGTCGACGATATCTTTCTTATTGTTGGTAATCATTCCTTCTCCATTACTCTAAATTTCTGTATCCTCTGAGGAGTCCTCAGTCATACGGAAAGTTTTTACAAAGTTAGAGTTTTTCTATCAATAGAGCAAGTAAAAAAGCAAAAGGATGATTGTACAATCCACATTTTGCCCTCGGCTGATTTCTGCCCAATTGTGTAGAGGTCCCGGTGGTGGGGGCAAAAAAGAGGGTGCACTCGACGGTATGAATGGAGGGATCTCGGTCCAGGGTGTCGCACTATCAAGCCTCTCCGGGGATTGCGACACCCTTCCGGGGGCGTAGGGAGGGAGGGGGACTCAGCGACCCACAAGGGGTCGAGGGGGTATCTGACTACCCTAATGCTCAAATGCGTCACCCCTGCTGTCAAGGATGATGCTATAGTATTAGTATTGTGGAGAAAAGCGCTTGCGTAGCAGCTATAGGGTATCTATATTTGTCCTGTGCTATGCATCACATAGCGAGCTATAGACACCACAGACGTATGAGTAATACACTTACACTACAGATCAAAAAAGATAGCTTTGATGCTATCCTCCGTGGGGATCAAACCACTGAGAGCAGATGGGTATACCCGTCTAACAAGGGCTTATACTTTGACCCGATAGAGGTCAGAGAAAAGGGGTTTACTCCCGATGAGCTGGGCCTTGACGTGAGTGGTGACGAGGATATCATCTACTTTGACACTCTCGGCACAGTACTTAGTGCCCCGAGAGAGTATGACTATCTGAGGCTGATCAATGGCAGGAGCAAGAATGCCCCTGAGCTGACGGTCGAGGTGGTCGCGGCAAGTCCCGAAGTGAATGTGGACGAGGACGACAAGCCTTATCTCATCGAGGATACGTACCGTGGGGAAAAGGTGGGCTGTATAGCCTTAGGTATTAATTACACTCTCGGCAAAATCGTAGAGACGAAGAATATCCCATAACAATGCAGATGTTTATTTTTCAGAGCAATGAAGATAACATACAACGGCAAAGAGCACGAGGCGTACGCCCTCGTGATGAAGAGAGAGAATGCCCTTGAGATCCTTAACGGGACCAAGAGGGTAGAGATCCGGGCGTTTACCGAGTTCTACGACAGAATGTTTCTTGATAGGGACATTATCGCAAAGAACGAGCGAGACCCCGAGCACTTTGAGTCACCGATGAAGAAGACCTACTGTGCGCATTTCTACACGATGAATAAGAAGGCTCCGTGGTTCCTCGACGTATCTATCGAAAACATAGGCATTGCGTCATTGATCGAAGAGGACATTAAGTGGCTGAATGAGACGTACGACTTCCACGACTTCGACAATGAGTGGCAGCAGTTCGTCGGTAAGCCGGACGATGAGATCCCGTATTTCTATTACTTGGGCATCGAGAAAATTTTGCAGCACGAGGGGCTGTAATCCCCATTTTTGTCCGCGTCCGTGCCACTGCAGCCCATCCTATCCTGCTCTGAGGATACAAAAACCCGCTTATACTCGGATAACGAGTATAAGCGGGTTGCTTGGGCGGAGAGTGAGGGATTCGAACCCCCGGTAGCTTGCACTACAACGGATTTCGAATCCGCCGCATTCGTCCACTCTGCCAACTCTCCTCGGAGGTGTGGCAAAGGTACGATATTTTTCTCTTAGAATCCGAACTGCACCTGCGTCCTGATGTGATGCACCGGCCCGAAGCCCTCCTCAGAGCCGAGGGTGCCGGGGACGCGGTACTCGAGCTGCCAGCGGCACTTCTTGGCAAACCATCTCTGGACGCCCACCGTGCCGGTGAGGAGGCTCTCGCTCGCGCTACGATCGGTCCGCAGCCAGTCGACCGCTCCGTAGAGCTCGAAGCTCTTAGGCAGGTGTCCGACCACCATAACATAGGCTCCGTCACCGATCGTCTCATCGGTGTCTGCTATGAGGTACTCAGCGGAGAGGGTCACGGGACGGAAGTCGAGGCTGAGGCCGGCACTGACGCTGCTGCGCTTGTAGGCGTCTCCCGCCTGGATTTCTCCCCTCGCACCCATAGCGTGCATCTCGCCACCGAGGTAGGAGGTGTGGAGGGTGATACCTCGGTAGGGGCGGACGTAGAGCGCCCCGCCGTACATCTTGGTGGTGCCGAGGTCGAGGGTATTCATCCCCTGACCATTCATCACGGCGAGCTTGTAGGTGAGGATCTTGCCCCAGAGGTCGCCTGACAGCTCGAGTCCGATGTCACGCCCGGAGGTGCCGCGGTAGAGCGGGTCACCACTCACGCCGGCAAAGTAGCAGGTGGGGGTGGTCCAGCCCGAGGTGAGAGGGAGTAGGGAGGGGGGAATCTGATTCTCCATGCCGAAGGGGGTCTTCATCTCCCCGATGCGGACCCTGAGCTGGGGCATGAGGGTGTACTGCAGCCAGAGCTCCTTGAGCTTCGCCGGGCTGTGGAGCTGGACGAGGATGCCCATGCTCCAGCGGTCGGTGATCTGACCCTTGGCGACGAGGTTGATCTTATTGATGGCAAAGGTATTGGTCCCGTGGACATCGGGACCGAAGGCAGCATCGTAATAGGTCTGCCCCCATCCGGTGACGGTGATGCGGTCACGGAGCTCTCCGGAGCCCTGAGCGGTGGCAGTGAGTGCGAGACCGCAGATGGTGAGTAGGGTAAGGAGTATTTTCCTCATGATGATTGATGAAAAAGGGTTTAGATCGTCTTGACTAAGTCGTTCATGCTCTTCCGCTTACGGGTCGGCCGAGTGGCGTCGGGTAGGGGATAGCCGAGAGCGAGGAGCGCAACGGGGGTCTCCCTGCCCATCTCCAGCCCCATATCCCGGGCGCAGAGAGGTCGGTCAAAGGCATTGATCCAGACGGAGCCGATCCCCAGGTCCTCCGCCTGGAGCTGCATGTAGGCGATCGCAATGGCGGTGTCGGTGTAGAGGGAGTTATTTTCCTTATCCGGATAGACGTAGGCTGCGGCATCCTCCCCCACGATCAGGAGCACCTCGCGTGCGGTGCGGAAGTGGGCTCTATTGTACCACTGCTCCGCACGCTCGCGCATCTCTCGGCTGCGGATCCGGTAGATGCGGAAGGGCTGATTATTGCACGCTGTGGGGGCCTGCACCGCCGCATCGAGGATCAGCTGCATATCCTCCTCCGGTATCTCGCGTGTCGTATCGCACTGACGGACGCTGTAGCGCTCCATCACTAAGTCTCTGAAGTCCATTTGTCTCTGCTCTATGGAGTGATCTCCCCCTCTTCCACCGGGTGGGGGAGTGACCCTCGGATGCAAAAGTACCTAAATCCGGGCGCTTCCGTTTTTACGACAATTATGTATCTTGCTCTACCAACAATTAAGACACTTGAGGCAATGACCGGATCCTCTTCGGATTTATCTGCGGTCTCCTCTCCTTCTGGCTCTTTGCCATGACGCTCCTCAATGTGAGGGGCGAGATGAATGCTGACCTGGGGCTCTCCCCCTCGATGCTCAATCTCGCCGTCTCGGTCACCTCCCTCGTCTGCGGGATCCTGATCGTGCTCATCGGTGGTCTCGGGGATCGCCTAGGGCACACACGGATGACCCGCCTCGGGCTGATCTTGGCGATCGTGGGGGCGGTGCTCATCGCCCTGACACCCGGTCACTCATCACTCACGGCACCGATCCTTCTGCTGGGACGTATCTGTCAGGGACTGAGTGGCGCCTGCGTGATGCCCTCGACGCTTGCACTGCTGCGGGTATTCTGGGACGAGAAGGGGAGACAGCGGGCGATCAGCCTCTGGAGTATGGGTACCTGGGGCGGCACCGCATTTAGCTCCCTACTCGGGGGGTATATGACTCAGTGGCTCAGCTGGAGGTGGATCTTCTGGCTCGCTGCGGCGGTGGCTCTCCTCGGGCTTTTCCTCATCCGGACCCTGCCCTACTACCGCCCGGGGAGTGACGCGAAGGGCGGGCGGGACATCCCCGGCATCGTCACGCTGATCCTCGGCATCGTCAGCCTGCAGCTCTATGTGACCGAGGGTCCGCAGTGGGGCTGGGTGGATGTCAAGTCTCTTGGCCTGCTCCTCACGGCGACGATCTTCATCCTCCTCTTCATCGGCATCGAGCGGGGCGCCAAGCACCCCTTCCTCGACCTCCGAGTCTTCCGAAACCCGGTCTACAGAGGCGCCACGGTGGCTAATTTTCTCCTCAATGCCTCCACCGGTATCATCATCATCGTCAGCAGTCTCCTGCAGCTGGCATCCGGTGTGCCGGTGGATCAAGTGGGGCTGATGTCCATCGGCTACGGCGTGTCGATCCTGCTCTTCATCCGTGTGGGGGAGAAGCTGATGCAGCGCTACGGTGCGCGACTCCCGATGCTCCTCTCCTGTGGCACCGTCGCAGTGGCTCTCTGCCTGCTCCTCCCGACGAATGCGATGGCAGGCACCTATATGACGCTTGTCGTGATTGCCTACTCGCTCTTCGGTGCCGGGCTGGGGCTCTTTGCCACAGCCTCTACCGACTCGGCTCTGGCGACACTACCGGAGAGCAGGACTGGTATCGGCTCGGGGATCTTCAAGATGGCCTCCTCGCTCGGCAGCTCCTTCGGCATTGCCATCTCGACAGCGATCTTCCAGGATATCGCCTACTCCGCTGAGCCGATCACCTTCCTCAGTCAGGTGGTCACCTTCGTCGGGCGACAGGACAACGTCACGATCCGTCAGGGGGCGATGGCCGCCTACCTCTACAATCTCATCATCATCGTCATCTCCTTTGCCGTCATCTACTACTCCATCCCCAAGGGTCAGGGCAAGACAACGGTAGCGAGCAAGTAGCAAGGGATAATTACTCCGCACTGTGCGAGGAGAGATACCGAATCAGTATATCCGAGTCCGTATCGGCTCTGTCCAGGGGCAGAAGATATGAGCTATCGGCTATTTTGTCAAATCCTCCCCCTCCGCTCAAGACATACTCTGACAGAGCGATAGTGTACTCCTTGTCCTCCTCCAGTGGTGCTCCGTCCACTCGGATGATCGGATCCTGATCGGATCTGTCTATCTCCACGCCCGAGAGTGCGACATCGTCTCCGTCTATTATCGCTTTCTCAAGGAGCCTCCGGACGGAGTGACCGGGGAGCCTGACGGGTATGACGCGATTCTCGTAGGGAAGGATGGAGTACACGTCTCTCAGGGTGATATCTCCACTCCTCAGGTCTGCACGGATGCCACCACTCTGTACTAGGGCGATGTCTGTCCCATAATGCTCTCTGAAGGCCTTAGCCACCAGCTCCCCCGTCCGTCGTCGTGTACAAATGCGGTCCTGAGGCAGTGTGGTAAGCCGGACTCCCAGTCGGGACTCGATCTCTTCATCGATTGCCCGGACACGACTCTCCAGACGCTCGTCCGGTCTTACTGACGGACTGATGGGATGTACTGAGAGAGCGTGACTCCCACCCTTACTGCGCAGCGTCACCTCGACGAGGTGACCCATATTGCCGCAGCCATCGACGATCATTTTATCTCCCACGAAGTGTACGTTGGTGATGTACTGGGAGGTCTCCTCGCCCAGTATGAGATCGATCTGAGGACACTCCCGCAGGAGCTGCTCATTGAGCTCGCTATTCATCTGCGTCAGTGCGATGATGTAGTCTGCTCCGGACAGATGGCCTACGGCATCCCGGGCGCAGTCCATGATGTCTCTCTGAGTGATCCCTGAGCGGGGCGATGAAGTATTCACCTTATCGACCAGCCCCATAATGCCGATGTTGAGGTCTCCGATCCTGTGAATGGCGAATGGGACACTGCCAATGATGGTACCACCCTCCCTGGTCATAGTATTGCTGCTTATCCACGTAAACCTCGCCCGATGAGTCAGTGCCAGCGTGTTGTCGATGCCGTAGTCAAAGTCGTGCTGACCATAATTGGCGTAGTCAACTCCTATATCACTCAGGAAGTCGACCATCACACTGCCTCTGTAGAGCTTGCCGGCAAGTGTACCACCGCCTAAGTCTCCTCCAAATAGTAGTAGGGCATCCGGGGCGGACTGTCTTATGGAGTCCACCACAGTCTTCATCCTGGCTACACCTCCGAGATAGCCTCCCTCAGTGGCTACCATATCCGGCTCGTGGGCATCATTGAAGTACAGGATACGTATCTGATCCACCTGAGCACTGAGGGCAGGGCATATGGAAAGAGACAATAGTAAGAGTATATAGTATTGAGTCTTCATAGAAAAAAGAAAGCCCCGCACCTCCCAGCTGGGGTGCGGGGCTTATAAGTTAGTTGTTCGTATAGAGTCAGAAAGTCATCGCTGCGGAGAGAGACCAGGTCCTACCGTAGCCAAATGCTACGGTATTAGCCTTGTTGATCCCCTTCCAGTTGTTCTCCGCCTTCTCGTCTGCGGCGATGTTGGAGAATCCCTGGACGATGTACTTCGTATTGAGGATGTTATTGACATTGAGTCGGAAGGAGAGACCCTTGATGGGGCTGGTCTCCTTGAAGCTTAGACGATAGGACACCCCACCATCCAAGAGGTTGTAGGCAGGCATCTTCAGGTTTTTGCTACCCTCTTTCTGGACCTTTTTTGCGTCAATGGCAGCAAAGTTCCGGTCATTGTAGTACCAGTTAAGGTCTGCACTCAGTCCCTTGACAATATACGCCTTGACACCCAGTCGGGTCTGGAATTGCGGAGCACCGCCGACCTCCATATTGGCAAGGTAGAGCTGCGGGTTTTCGCCCTCTACGAGTCGGTTTTGGTCGTCGTAGATCTTGGCGACAGCATTGCTCCCATATTTCCAGTTACCATAAGATACCATACCAAAGACATCGAGGAAGTAGATCGGATGGATTGTCGTCTCCAGCTCCACGCCGGTGTGGACTTGATCTACATAGGTCCTTGCCGTTTTCTTTCTGTCACTTGTGCTGAACGACTGATACCGATCCTTCCACTGAGTGTAGTAGGCATTCAGCGCCACGCGAGCAAAGGATGAGTTGTAGACATATCCACCCTCTACACTGACGATTCCTTCATTCTGAACGCCCTCCTCCATCTTGTTGGCTGTGACCTTGTTGTTGTTAGGATACAGCGAAGAGAAGAAAGGCTGACGGGAGAAGTATCCGGCGTTGAGGAAGACGTTGTTCTGACGATTGATCTTCCAGTTGACACCACCCTTGATGTTGCCACCAAGACGATGAGACCACTTGGTCCACTGCTCAGTAGTCGGGACCGTGAAGTACTCGTGACGCTTGTAGAACTGCTCTGAGATAGATCCTTGTACAAAGGCGGAGAGATGCTCGTTGGCATACTCCACCTGTCCGAAAAGGCCGGACCAGCCAACGTGACAGTCGTAGTTGCGCCCCACCTTCTGGGCACTCTGCATCTCATTCACGGCAAGTGGATTGAGATTGAAACCATCACTGATAAATACACCTGCAGAATTGATGTCCACATTGTCATAGTATGCATCAGCACCAAGAAGGTCATTGACCAGCTGGTAGTGCTTGCCTACATAAGAGCGAAGGTCGATACCGACATTGAACGTCCAATTGTCACCCACCTTCGTGTCAAGGTTGGAGAGTAGGCCGTACCAGCTGTGGTTATTCATTGAGGAGCGAAGAACAGTACCCTTTGAATTCCTCCCCTCATGAACAACAATGTGCTTGCCAGCCCATCGATTGTCTTTGCTGTCAACTCTATCCCATGCAATAGTGGGATTGAAACCATTGATCATTTCACCCTTATTGGCTCGCACCAGGTCATCCACTCGTATCAGACCGTTTTCATCGTCAGGAAGCAAGTAGTGAGCTACACCAAACGTTCCGGTACCGCCACCATAGCCCCATGAGCCGTATACAACGGTAGAGAGGGTAGTCTTGTCGGAAATGGTCCAATCCCAATTGAAGTTGGCAATTGGTTTGTGGTAGAAGTTTCGGGAGAAGTTATATGGTTTGCCATTGAGGTATCCCCAGTTGGAGTTGTACTTCAGGCCATATTTCTCAAATGTAGAGATCTTGTCCTGGTAGCTCTGATCATGTACCTGAGGAGCTCCGGTGGTGGTGAAGTTGAAGGAGTGACGATCGTTGTGCTTGTACCCGATGGAGAGGAAGTAGGTGGCACCCTGCCCTGCTGTACAGTCGATGTATCCATCGCCTCGCCAGTAGGAGACAAGAGCACTGACGGCCCACTTGTCGTGTACCCCGGAGTCGTAGTTGACAGAGGTCTTGAAGTAGCCATCGTTACCGGTAGTAAACTTCACACTTCCTCCCTGGTCTCGGTCAGCTGCTTTCGTGACAATATTTGTGGTGCCGCCCACGGAGGAGATACCGATCTTGGAGGATCCGAGACCTCTCTGCTGCTGTACGACGGAGGCAACATCTGCCACACCGGCCCAATTGGACCAATAGATGCCGCCCCACTCCATATCGTTGACCGGCTGACCATTGATCAGTACGAGGACATTCGCCTGGTCAAAGCCGCGAACAGTAAACTTCGCATCTCCGTAGCCCCTGTGGCTGATGGTATGTACACCGGGTATCCCCTTAAGAGCCTCCGGGAAGTCGAGGTTACCCATTTTCTCAGTCACCTGAGGTCCGGTCAGGGTAGTAGCTGCGATAGGCGTCTGCCTATCCTTGACGATGTCAATGAGGCTGTTGCCCACGACCACTACCTCACCAAGGGTGCTGGCGTCCTCCGCCATCTCGATCCGCCCTAAGCGTGTCTTCCCGGGAGTTACACTGATCTCCCTTGTCTTATAGCCAATGTAGGACACCACGATGACCCCTTTGCCATTGATGCTGATGGCGAAATTGCCATCCACATCGGTAGAGGTCCCGTTTGTGGTTCCTTTCTCCAGGACGATAGCTCCCGGGATGCTCTCTCCGGATGTAAGATCTACGACCTTACCGGTGTAGCGCGTCTGCCCCATAGCCATTGCTTCAAGCAACAGAAGTGACAAGACAGCAAAGAATACTCTCGTTCTCATACGCTGAAATCTTAAATACATAAAGTATGTTGGGTAATTAATTTCCGTCTTATCGTCTTATAATTTGCGCAAAGATAACTTTATGGCGTGACAATTTCGTTACTTTCACCCTTGTTGTCCTCTAATGCGATGGAGAGATGATTTGGGGGTGATGCAGAGTGCTATGATAGGGTATGGGTTGCAGCTCTTTACTTTATTGACTTCAAGGCGCATCGGTCTGACAAAAAGGCACACTTATCCCGTCTGAAAAAATGTCGTACCTTTGTCCCCACGAGAGCCCGGGTGGCGGAATTGGTAGACGCGTTGGTCTCAAACACCAATGGAGTAACATCCGTACCGGTTCGATCACTTATGTATGTGGGTAGCTTTTTTGGTACCTTTGTTAGAGTATAATTGCAATAGGATATGTCACCATTTTCCATACTCCTTCTCCTCGTCCTCGGGGTGATCCTCTACTCCCTCTGGCCATTGATACGCCAGGTGGTACGCATCAGTGCGGTCCATCGGCAGGTCAAGCGAGAGTACCGCCGACAAGAAGAGGCGGCTCAGGAGCAGGCAGCTCGTGAGGAGCGCGCTCAGAAGAGCAGTGCCGATATCCTCCGCGAGGCACAGCATGACCTCGGTGGAGGTCGCTACGTCGAGTATGAGGAGGTGGATGATGACACATCCGGCAACTCATGACACTACAATCACTAATAACATAAATACAGTACACTATGAAGATGACTGAAAGACTGATCGCCGCTATCAACGAGCAGATCAATAAGGAGCTCTACTCCGCCTATCTCTACCGCTCTATGGCTATGGACACCGCCGAGCGCGCTCTAGATGGTGTGACCAACTGGCTCAACCTGCAGTCTCGCGAGGAGATGGGACACGCTGAGACGATGATCTCCTACCTCGAGGGACGTGGCGTGCGTCCCGAGCTGAAGCCCATCGCCGGGGTGCCCAATTCCTTCGGGACCCTCCGCGAGATCCTCACCCAGTCGCTCCACCACGAGCAGTCCATCACCAAGTCGATCGAGGAGATCGTCAAGATGGCCACTGAGGACCACGACTACGGAGTACGCATCTTCTTCGAGAAGTTTGTCGTAGAGCAGGAGGAGGAAGAGGAGAATGCACAGCACAACCTTGACCGCCTTGATCTCATCGGTGAGGATACCATCGCCATCTTCGACAAGGAGATGGGCATGCGCGAGTAAGAGTAGCTCAGTATACAAGCGTGAGGATAGGCGATCTGCCCATCCTCACGCTTTTTTTGATGAAATTGCGGAAAGAGATCTCTTATTGCAAAAGGGCACCTGCTGTCACAAAATTATGGGTACCTTTGGTCAAACACTAAAACCAAATCTCAACACAATCATGAAATCAGATATCGAGATCGCCAGAGAGGCAAAGCTCAAGCCGATCCAAGAGATCGCTCAGTCACTTAATATCCCGGAGAAGGACTTCCTCCCCTATGGTCACTATATGGGCAAGATCAGCCTGGATGTCCTCAAGGAGAAGCAGCATGGTGCCGGACACCTGATCCTCGTCACCGCGATCACGCCCACCAAGGCCGGTATCGGCAAGACTACCGTCTCCATCGGACTCGCCCTCGGGATGAATCAGATCGGCAAGAAGGCGATCGTCGCTCTTCGCGAGCCCTCCCTCGGACCGGTCTTTGGCGTCAAGGGTGGTGCCGCCGGTGGTGGCTACTCGCAGGTGCTGCCGATGGATAAGATCAATCTCCACTTCACCGGAGACTTCCACGCCATCACCTCCGCCAATAACACCATCTCGGCTCTCGTCGACAACTACGCCTACCGCCACCGCAATGACGAGGATGGTCTCTCCAAGATCACCTGGAGGCGCGTGCTGGACGTCAACGATCGCAGCATCCGTCACATCATCACCGGACTCGGGGATGGTAATGGTGAGGTGAGCGAGACGGGATTTGACATCACGCCCGCATCCGAGATCATGGCGATCCTCTGCCTCGCCAAGGATATAGATGACCTCCGTCGCCGGATCGACAATATCGTCGTCGGGTACAAGAAGGACGGCAGCCCCTTCACCGTGGGAGATATGAAGATCGGTGGAGCGATCACTGTCCTCCTGATGGACGCCCTCCAGCCCAATCTCGTCCAGACGACTGAGAATACCCCCGCCTTCATCCACGGTGGCCCCTTCGCCAATATCGCTCACGGCTGCAACTCCGTCATCGCCACCAAGATGGCGATCCACTATGGTGACTACGCCATCACGGAGGCAGGCTTCGGTGCCGACCTCGGCGCCGAGAAGTTCCTCGACATCGTCTGCCGTCAGAATGGTCTCCAGCCTGCCGCCACAATCCTTGTCGCCACTGCTAAGTCCCTCAAGCTCCATGGTGGTGTCAAGGACGCTGACCTCAGTACGGAGAATGTGGAGGCGCTGAAGAAGGGCTTCACCAATCTCGACCAGCACGTGGAGAATATGCGGAAGTTTGGCCAGAGCGTCATCATCTGCATCAACCGCTTCCCCACCGATACCGAGGCTGAGCTTGAGGCGATCCGCCTCCACTGCGAGGAGCTCGGTGTACCCTTTGCCGTCAATAACGCCTTCGCTGAGGGCGGCAAGGGAGCGACAGAGCTGGCTCAGGTGGTCGTCGACACCATCGACAAGCACCCCTCCAAGCCCCTCACATTTGGCTACGATCTCGACAGCCCGGTCAAGGAGAAGATCGAAGCGCTCACGAGAGAGATCTACCGGGCAGATCGCGTGGTCTACGACAAGAAGGCCATCAAGGCGCTCAAGATGATCGACGAGCTGGGCTACGACAAGTTCCCCATCTGCATCGCCAAGACGCAGTACTCCTTCTCCGACGATGCCTCCCTCCTCGGGGCTCCGAGAGACTTTGAGATGCATGTCAATGACATCGTCGTCACCACCGGTGCTGAGATGATCGTCGTCATCATGGGCAGCATCATGCGTATGCCGGGGCTACCCAAGGTTCCCAATGCCGAGAAGATCGACATCGTCAATGGTGAGATCGATGGCCTGAGCTGATCGACCCTGTTATTAACTATAGAGGGGGCTGTGCCTATGCGACACAGCCCCCTCTATATATATGTAAATAAGGTGTATTCCATCAGTGCCTATTGTAGAGCTTGTCAATCAAACTAGTGTGGTCGGCTTTTTGGTGGGCTGTCCGACAGCTAAGTTTTTGGTACCTTTGAGACGATAGATTATGACACATACACTCATTAGTATCCATATATGAAAGGACGCGTACTTATTATCGGTGCCGGTGGCGTCGGTACCGTCGTGGCTCAGAAGGTGGCCATGAATAGGGACATCTTCACCGACATCACCATCGCCAGTCGGACGAAGAGCACCATCGATGCCCTCGTGGCTAAGATCCCCGGAGGCAAGGACTTCATCAAGACCGCTCAGGTCGATGCGGACGATGTGGAGCAGCTCTGCGTGCTCATGCAGCGCGTACAGCCCGAGCTGGTGATCAATGTCGCCCTCCCGTACCAGGACCTCCCCATCATGGATGCCTGCCTCCGCTGCGGGGTCAATTATCTTGACACCGCCAACTACGAGCCCAAGGATGAGGCGAAGTATGAGTACAGCTGGCAGTGGGCGTATCAGGATCGCTTCAAGGAGGCGGGCCTCACCGCCATCCTCGGCTGCGGTTTTGACCCCGGTGTCTGCAGCGTCTACACCGCCTACGCCGCCAAGCACCACTTCGACGAGATCACTCACCTTGACATCGTCGACTGCAATGCGGGAGATCACCACAAGGCCTTTGCCACCAATTTCAATCCTGAGATCAACATCCGCGAGGTGACCCAGCACGGGCGCTACTACGAGGACGGCAAGTGGATCACCACCGAGCCGCTCGAGATCCACAAGACGCTCACCTACCCCGAGGTGGGTCCCCGTGAGAGCTACCTGATGTACCACGAGGAGCTGGAGAGCCTGGTGAAGAACTACCCCTCCCTCCGTCGGGCGCGTTTCTGGATGACCTTCGGGCAGGAGTACCTCACGCACCTCCGTGTGATACAGAATATCGGCATGGCGGGCATCGAGCCGATCAAGTACAAGGGCATCGACATCATCCCGCTGCAGTTCCTCAAGGCAGTCCTCCCCGACCCCAAGGAGCTCGGGAGCGACTACACCGGCCAGACCTCCATCGGCTGTCGCATCCGCGGGCTGCGTGGTGGCGAGGAGCATACCTACTACATCTACAATAATACCGACCACGCTGCGGCCTACAAGGAGACCGGCGCCCAGGGTGTAAGCTACACCACCGGTGTCCCGGCGACGACAGGAGCGATCATGTTCTTCAAGGGCCTCTGGAGTGGTCAGGGAGTCTTCAATGTTGAGGAGTTTGACCCCGATCCCTTCCTCGAGGAGGTGGCTAAGCAGGGACTCCCCTGGCACGAGCTGCACGACATCGACCTGGAGCTCTGAGGATTTTTTCATAGGAAAAGAATAAGTGACAAGCAGTACTATGGCAGATAAGAAAGAGATGGGCGAGGACCAGAGCATCACAGAGGAGATCGAGGGCGCAGCCCCTAAGTCTCATCGCGTCGAGGCTGATCCCAATAAGCTCAAGGCTATGCAGGCGGCTCAGGCCAAGATCGAGAAGACCTTTGGCAAGGGCTCGCTGATGAATATGGCCTCCCAGGAGGTGCAGCCCATCGAGGCAATCCCCACCGGCTCCCTCACGCTGGACCTCGCACTTGGCGTCGGTGGCTATCCCCGCGGTCGCATCGTAGAGATCTACGGCCCGGAGTCCTCCGGTAAGACCACGCTGGCGATCCACGCCATCGCCGAGGCGCAGAAGCTTGGCGGTCTCGCCGCCTACATCGATGCAGAGCACGCCTTTGACCGCGTCTATGCCGAAGCTCTCGGCGTCGACCTCTCCCGTCTCTGGATCTCTCAGCCTGACGATGGTGAGCAGGCCCTCGATATTGCAGAGAACCTTATCCGCTCCTCCGCTGTCGACGTCGTCGTCATCGACTCCGTTGCAGCCCTCACCCCCAAGAGTGAGATCGATGGAGAGATGGGAGAGAATAAGCTCGGTCTCCAGGCACGCCTCATGAGTCAGGCACTCCGCAAGCTCGCTGCCCTCATCAGCAAGACCCGCACCTGCTGCATCTTCATCAATCAGCTCCGCGAGAAGATTGGCGGCTACGGCAATCCTGAGACCACCACCGGTGGCAACGCCCTCAAGTACTACGCCACCATCCGCATCGACATCCGTCGCAGTACCGCCCTCAAGGACGGCGAGGAGCAGGTGGGCAACCTCACCAAGGTCAAGGTGGCGAAGAATAAGGTCGCCCCGCCCTTCCGTCGGGCAGAGTTTGACATCATGTACGGCAAGGGCATCGCCAAGTCGGGCGAGCTGGTCGACATCGCCGTCGATATGGGCATCATCGACAAGAGTGGCTCCTGGTACAGCTACGGAGATATGCGCATGGGCCAGGGACGCGAGGCGGCCAAGACTCTCCTGGAGGAGAATCCCGACCTCGCTGACGAGATCGAGGCCAAGATAAAGGCTCGTATCGCTGAGGATAACGCAAGCAAGGAATAGGTAGGAAAGGACGCATTGACGGGTGCGGTTGGCAATTTCGGTACTTAAAGTCAAAAAAGTTTGCTAACGAGATGTTTCATCCCTGTTAAGTAACAGCTTTGGCCACCTTGATGTAAACGCCATTTTGTCGCACCTTTGCACCATTACAATCACAAGATGCGTAACCTAATCAATCTTTCTTACCTAACATCCTAATATTTTGTGGAACCTATAGTAAGGGTTGCACGTGAGTGCAACCCTTATTTTTCTCCACAGGAAAGAAAGGACCACACTATAGAGAGGGCAGATCCGTCGCAAGCGGGTCTGCCCTCTTCTTTGCCCCCTCCGCTCTGAGAGAAATCTAATACCGATATTAGTGATCTCTAATATCGGTATTAGACAACTCTAATATCGGTATTAGTGGAGTGCTGATGGGGAGCGGGTCTTGAGCATTGGTCTCCGAGGGGTCTGATATTGGGTGAAGTGTGTATTTCTTTTGTCCTGTAAGCCAGTGCTCTACCGAATGATCTTAAAATATTTCCCGAGGAGGGCTTGCAGGAAGTGAGAAAAGTTGTACCTTTGCACTCGCAAAGCCGAGAGGGGTACGCTCCTGAGGCTCCGGCAGAGGTCGGAGTGAGCGGGTTAGAAAAAAGAATTTTCCGAGCCACTTGCAGGAATGAAAAACTTTCGTACCTTTGCACTCACGTCACCGCCCGAGGGGCTGGGGATGCTGAAAAAGAGATCATAGACATAAAGATAAGACAAGGGCATCGCCCTTCTTAGAGATAAGGAGTGAGCGATGTGAATTGTGTAAGTACAAGA
>QWCJ01000057.1_pt1 | contig 51206 bp, 38 predicted proteins | sample 1972501 | NCBI WGS metagenome assembly QWCJ01 (sample SAMN09866711, study PRJNA288562) | Human vaginal metagenome isolate term2_vaginal, whole genome shotgun... | isolation source: vagina | host: Homo sapiens | place: USA: California
GCTTCCTGGTCCGATCTCAATGATGGGGCCGGAGGTTTGTTTCACAAGGTCGATGATGGAGTTGATGATCTTGTGGTTGGTGAGAAAATTTTGGCCATGCTCGTGACGGCCGTGTCCGTATGCAGACATCAGGTGTGCTCCTTGGATTTGAAAGGGAGCCGGGCATGACAAATAGCCGCCCGGCTAAAGGACCGGAGCGGTTTTTAACCTACGGGGTAGGAAACCGCCTTAGCGGTTGGTGCGCAACCGCAAGAAAGCGGTACCTGAAATCAACATGGGTCTAATTATATCCATTTAAAGTGCCAAAGGACGCAATTCGCAAAACGAGCATTTGTATTCCCGCAGGCCAAAAAAGGGCTAGAATTATTGCGTTGCGTCTTTTGGCACTCGCTCCTTTGTATGTGCACCACATTCCCGGATTTGGGGTGGGGTCGGTGCGTTTCCCCAGGTTGTCTAAGGCGGGCAACTTTTTCGCTTGGTCAAACCGGTGACCTGGGTATGAAGGGAAATCGAGTCCAGCAAGGGTTCGCCTATAAGATGGCCTGGTAACGTGCCGCGGCTTGGTGGCACCAACAATCGAGAAGCGACAGTGAGGACGTAAACACCGTGGCGAAGATGCTGTTTCGGCTTGGGCGCTGGTCATTTCTGCATAAGTGGAAGGTGATCGTGGCGTGGCTGTTGCTGCTCGGCGCCACGGCGGCGGGGGCGTTTTCGCTGATGAAGCCGTTTACGTCGGAGTTTCCGATCTCGGGGACGCCCGGCATCGAAGCACTCGAGGACATGGAGCGGCACTTCCCGGGTGAAGGGAACGTGGCGACGGCGCCCGGGGTGAATTTGGTGTTTGCGGCGCCGGAGGGGCGTCGATTAGATGAGCCGGAGTTCATGGCGGGGATGGACGCGACGGTCGGCTACATCGAGGAGCACCTGGAGGGGCTGACGGGGACGGACAGGTTTGGCAACCCGGTGCATGTGAACCGGGAGCTGGGGGAGATGATCGTCGGGCAGATGACGCAGATGGGCCTGCCTGAGGAGCAGGCGAAGCAGGACGCGTACTACCTGCGGATGGTGTCGGACGATGGCCGGATTGGGTACACCACGTTCGAGTTTGGCGCGGAGTCTTCGATGTCGGTGTCGGAGGAAGAGCGCGCCGTGGTCAATGAGGCACTGGAGATCGGCCGGGAGGCTGGCCTGCAGGTTGAGGCCGGTGGCGCCGGGTTCGGGGATCCGATCCAGATTAAGACGACGTCGGAGATGGTGGGGCTCGCGGTGGCGTTTGTGGTGCTGATTGTGACGTTTGGGTCCTTGGTGGCGTCGACAATGCCGATTGTGAGTGCTGTTGTTGGGGTGGGCATTGGTGTGCTGGCGGTGCTGATCACGACGCATTGGGTGGAGCTCAATGAGGTCACGCCGGTGCTGGCGGTGATGATCGGCCTGGCTGTCGGTATTGACTACGCGCTGTTCATCCTGTCTCGGTACAGGCAGGAGCGGCAGACGCTGGACGCGCCGGAGGCGGCGGGCCTGGCGGTGGGCACGGCCGGATCCTCGGTGGTGTTCGCTGGGGCGACGGTGTTCACAGCGCTGGTGGCGCTTTCCTTGGCAGGTATTGAGTTTTTGACGTGGATGGGCCTGGCGGCGGCGCTGACGGTGCTCATCGCGGTGCTTGTGGCATTAACGCTGCTCCCGGCGCTGCTGGGGGTGTGGGGTGATCGCTCGTTTGGTGGGAAGCTGCCGTGGTTCGCGGGCAACCCTGGCCCGGGTAAGCGGCCTGGCCGCGACTTGTCGGCGAAGTCGGTGGGCCGGTCCTGGGTGAATGTGGTGCGCAGGTTCCCGGTGCTGGTGATGACGGTGGTCGTGCTGGGGCTGGGTGCGCTGGCGTCACCCTTGCTGCAGCTGGAGATGGCGTTGCCGTCGGATACGACGTCGAACTTGGACACGACGCAGCGGAAGTCGGCGGACCTAATGGCGGAGGGCTTCGGCCCGGGGGTCAACGCACCGTTCCTCCTGGTTGTCGACGCCACCTCCGTCAACCCGGACGCGGAGATGCTGCAGCCGTACATGACGATGATGCCGGACGAGGCTGGCGGGCGCGCGCAGAAGGCAGCGCTGGCGTCGTTTCTGTACGCGGTGCAGGAGGCCAACAGCGTCAACGGTATCGAGCACGCGCAGCTCGTCGGCGCGAATGAGGACCTGACGGCGGCCCGGATCCTGGCCACCCCGAAGGGCGGTCCGGAAGAGGAGTACACGCTGGAAGTGGCGCATGCGCTGCGTGCGAACAATGTCCAGGTGGAGGATGCGACGGGGACGTCGATAGGCCTGACGGGTCTCACTGCGGTGCAGATGGACATTACTGAGGAGCTGGGCGACGCGATGCCGCTCTACCTCGCGATTGTGGTTGGGCTGGCGATCATCCTGCTGATCCTGGTGTTCCGCTCCATCCTGGTGCCGGTGGTGGCGGGGTTGGGCTTCCTGCTGTCGGTCGGTGCGGCGTTCGGTATGACGGTGGGCCTGTTCCAGCTCGGCTGGGGTGGACTTGTGAACACCCCCGGCCCGATCCTGTCATTTATGCCGATCTTCCTGATCGGCGTCACGTTCGGCCTGGCCATGGACTACCAGGTCTTCCTTGTCACCCGTATCCGCGAGCGCTACCTGAAGTTGCGCCGCGCCGGCGACCCGGAGGCGGAAATCAAGGCGGTGCGCGAGTCCACCGTCGAGGGCTTCGTGCAGGGCGCGCGCGTGGTCACGGCCGCAGCAGTCATCATGATTGCGGTGTTCGTGGCGTTCATCGACCAGCCGTTGCCGTTCATCCAAATCTTTGGCTTTACGCTCGGCGCCGCCGTATTTTTCGACGCCTTCTTCGTCCGCATGGCGCTCGTCCCCGCTACGATGTTCATCCTGGGCCGTTCCACCTGGTGGATGCCGAAGTGGCTGGACAAGGTGCTGCCGGAAGTTGACGTGGAGGGCACCGAACTCGAAGCCGAATTCCACCCCGAATCACTGGAGCACGCATGACCGACGACCTTTCCTTCGACCTGAACACCACCCTGTATGACGCGCCGGGCAAGCATGGGCGCACGGGTGTGATCCATACGCCGCACGGCCCGATCCAGACTCCCGCGTTCATCCCGGTGGCCACGAAAGCCACGGTGAAAACGCTCACCCCGGAGCAGATCCACCAGACCGGGGCGCAGGCGATCCTGTCCAACGCCTACCACCTGTACCTTCAGCCGGGTCCCGACATCGTCGATGAGGCCGGGGGCGTCGCCGCCTTCGAGAACTGGGACGGCCCGACCTACACGGACTCGGGTGGCTTCCAGGTGATGAGCCTGGGCGTCGGCTTCAAGAAGGTCCTGGCCATGGACACCGCCGGGCTCACCGACAAAGACATCCGGGCCGAGAAGCGTAAGCGCATGGCGATGGTCGACGAAGACGGCGTCGACTTCAAGTCTGTCATCGACGGTTCCAAGCACCGCTTCACCCCCGAGGTGAGCATGCAGATCCAACACCAGCTCGGCGCCGACATCATGTTCGCCTTCGACGAGCTCACCACCCTCGTGGATACCCGCGACTACCAGGAGCGTTCCGTGGAGCGCACCCACCGCTGGGCGAAGCGCTGCCTCGACGAGCACCACCGCCTCACCGAGGCGCGCACGCACCGCCCGAAGCAGTCGTTGTGGGGCGTGGTGCAGGGCGCCCAGTACGAAGATTTACGACGCCACGCTACCCGCGGATTGCTCGACCTCGACCGGGAGGCGCGCGAGGCGGGCCGCCGCGGCTTCGGCGGTTTCGGCATCGGCGGCGCCCTGGAGAAGGAAAACCTGGGCACCATCGTCGGCTGGGTCACCGATGAGCTGCCCGTGGACAAGCCGCGCCACCTGCTGGGCATCTCCGAGCCGGACGACATTTTCACCGCCGTCGAAGCCGGCGCCGACACGTTCGACTGCGTCGCGCCGACGCGGCTTGGTCGCCGTGGGGGCGTCTATACGCTAGGCGGACGCATGAACCTGATGAACGCCCGGTTCAAGCGGGACTTCTCCGGCGTCGATGAGGAGTTCGGCGGCTACGTCTCCGAGAACTACTCGCGCGCCTACATCCACCACCTGCTCAAGGCCAAGGAGTTCTTGGCGGGGACGCTGTGCACCATGCACAACCTGGAGTTCATGATCCGCCTGGTGGACAACATCCGCCACGCCATCGACGCCGGGGAGTACGAGGCGTTCCGCGACGAGTTTATGGGCAGGTACTACGCGGGGAAGTAGGTGTTTCTGGGGGCTAGAGGCTCTTATAGGCGTTAAGCTAGAGCGCATTTCGGGGGACAAGGGGGTATATTGTCTGATCAACTTTGGCGTGTCGAGGTTTTCGATGGTGGAAACTTTCATCGTTTTTACAAACGCCTGGATGAAGTGGAACGAGCAGTCACGGACGCAGCAGTCCAGTATGTCTTAGCACCGCTGGGGATTCGCATCTGTGAAAGCGAATGGGGCAAAAGCCTTGGTAGGGGGCTGTTTGAACTTCGAATAAGAAGAAGCATCGACACAATTCTTCGCGAGCATGGGCCCTCGGGAGCAGCTGATCGGGTGCCAAAACGTTGGTGGAAGAAACGCGTATTGATCCGTGTCTACTGCACTTTTCACGGCGATAAGATCGTTCTGTTGCTGGGTGGGTACAACAAACTGCGTGCGCCAAGTAGCAAGCAAGAACAGAAGGAGATTCGAGCTGCAAGGGCTGCGTTGGAGCAGTGGAAGCGTGACCAACCCTCTTGATCTTATGTGCTGTAACACATAAGATCAGGGGTATTGAATCAGCGGATGAAAGGTGTGGGAATGGGGACTACAGCATTTGAAGAATTCGTAAAACCGTATCGGGAAGCAGCTTCACCAGCTGCTGAGATCGTGCGAGATGCTGCTGCCCGTGCGTTTGCTTCCGAGATTGCAGACCGAAGGGCAGTGGGTGTTGCCCTGATGACAGCGAGGAAAGAACGCGACGCAACGCAGCAAGAGGTTGCAGATTCCGCTGGGATCCAGCAGGCCGAGTTGAGCCGCATTGAAAACGGGCTTGGTAACCCGACTGTTGATACTTTGCTCAAAGTGCTTGCTGCCCTTGATCTCAGATTGGTGTTCGAGCCAGCTCCTAGCGCTGGCTCTGGGCGTTAGCTTCGCAGCTCTGCATGCAGTTCCTGCTCGCGGCGGCGCACCCACGCGATGGTCGGGTAGGTGATTGGGAGGAGGACGACTTCGAGCAGGGTCTTCCACAGGAAGCCGACGACCACGTAGTTGATGAACTGACCTGGCGTTTCGATGCCGATGACTGCCGCTGCGATGGCGCAGAACAGGAGGGTGTCGGCGAACTCGCCGACGATGGTGGAGCCGATGAGGCGTGCCCACAGGCGGTCGTGCCCGAACCGGTCCTTCATTTTCTGCAACACCCACGCGTTGAGCAGCTGGCCTGCGATGTAGCCTGCCAGGGAAGCCATGACGATGCGTGGCATGAGGCCGAGGATCGTCGAGAAGGGTTCTTGCATGTCGTAGAAGTCGGCGCCGGGGAGCCAGATGGCGATGTAGAAGGATACGACGGCCAGGATGGCGATGCCGAACCCGGTGAAGATTGCCCGGCGGGCGGCTTTGAATCCGTAGACTTCGGCGAGCACGTCGCCGAGGACGTATGCAAGTGGGAAGAGGAAGAAGGCGCCGTCGGTGATGAATGGTCCGAGGGCGACTCCCTTCTGTGCTGTGATGTTGGAAATGAGGAAGACGGCGCAGAACACAGATACCAGTACAGGGTAAAGCGATCGCGCAATAGTTTCTTGGTTTGTCACGGCTACATATCCTATACACATGAATGCTGGACGGTATGCACCTTCTCCGAGTGGGGATCTTCATTTTGGTAATTTGCGCACGGCGCTGTTGGCGTGGTTGTTTGCGCGTCAGAGTGGGCGGCGTTTTTGGTTGCGAGTGGAGGATGTTGATTCGGAGCGTTCGTCGGAGGAGGCGGCGCGTCGTCAAATAGGGGATTTGCTGGCGCTGGGGCTTGATTTTGATCCGCCGGTGGTGTGGCAGTCGCAGCGTTCGGCGTTGTATGAGGCGGCGTTGTCGCAGCTGCCGGTGTATGAGTGTTATTGCACGCGCCGGGAGATTCGGGAGGCGGCGAGTGCGCCGCATGCGCAGCCTGGGCTGTACCCGGGCACGTGCAGGGACTTGAGTGAGAAACAGCGAGCTTTTCGACGCCACCAGCTTTCGCAAGAGGGCCGCATGCCTGCCCTCCGCCTGCGTGCCGAGGCGCGGGAGTGGACGGTGCGGGACTTCTTTGCGGGGGAGGTGACCGGGCCTGTCGATGACGTGGTGGTGCGCCGTGGTGGAAACCTCGCGCAGGCGCAGGCTGGCGACTGGGCGTATAACCTGGCGGTGGTTGTCGACGACGTGGACCAGGGGGTTGACCAGGTGGTTCGCGGGGATGACCTGTTGATGTCGGCGCCCGCGCAGGCGTACATGACGCACCTGTTGGGCGGGCAGGAGCCGGAGTATGTGCACGTACCGCTGGTGCTCAACGCGGAGGGGAAGCGGCTGGCGAAGCGTGATGGGGCGGTGACGTTCGCCGAGATGTCGCAACGTGTTGGGACGGACGGTGTGCTGCGGGCGCTGGCGGAGTCGGTTGGGTGTGCGGGTGCTGGGACTGTGCAGGAGATCCTTGCGCGCTTTGATCCTGAGCGGCTTTCAGGCGATCCTTTCGTCTGGACAAATACACCCGCGCGGGGGTAATCGCAGGTCGAATCACATGCTTGTAACGTAAAGCTTTCGACGACAACTGTGCAGGTCCGGGCGTTCGCTGAAAATAAACTGTCAAAAGTGCTTGAAACTTCTTAAAAAACGTTCATGATGAATGGATAGCTACAGATAACACACAGTTTGCTCTGAGGGGAGTTTCAAGAACATGCGAAATCGGAGAATGTCAGCCACTGTGGTGGCGCTGGCGCTGGGGGCGTCGGCGCTCGTTGTGCCCAAAGTAGACGCGCAGAACGTCGCGGACTACAACAACTGCCACGACGTACTGAGCGCGAACACCTTGTTCCCGCACCAGCGCGTCGGCGGGGTGAGCACCCCGAATGAAGGCTCGTTTGAACCGGGCACCCGCGCTGTTGTCAACGAGCAGGGCCAGGTCGAGGTGTACTACTGGGTGAGCCTCCATGGCGATGGCGAGCACGCGGTGAACTCCATGATTTCTGAGCTGCGCATGAACCAGACCCGCATCTCTGAGTTCGAGGAAACCTTCACGCTGTCGGCCGTGTCGGCAGGGCAGACAATTCCGGGCGCGGCCCGTTCCGGCGAGGATAGCGCCACCAACGTGGACTTGAAGGTCACCGGGACCGTGCATGTTGACCAGACGGAACTGCACTTGTCGGAGGGCACCCCAGAGGTTTCCGCGAAGGTGACCCTCGAGGGCGTCAAGGACATCAAGGAAGACGAGACGCGCACCTTCGCGTGGGTTGCGCGAAGCGTGGGCACCGGTTACAAGGACTTCCCGAACCGCTTGGGCTTCGAGGCTCGCAATATCGCCGAGGTTGACCTGCTGCCAGTGCCGGCAGAGAATGCGCAGTGCTTCCCACTGCAGGCTGCCCAGGACGAGGTGCCGGTTGTCACCGCGAATGGCGAAGAGTTCGCCACGAATATCCAGGTCACCAACGGTAGCCGGGCTGATTACGCTCGTGTGATTGCCGTCGTGACGCGAAACGGGAAGGCTGTCGAGGGCGCGAATGCGCGCGTCGATAAGGATGGTCGCGTCCATGTCACCCTGCCTGTCGGCAGCACCGGCGAAATCGATAACGAGAAGCCTGACACCCTCCAGGTCGAGGTGTACGCCACCCCGCGCGACGGCTTCGAGGAACTCAACCTGCAGAAGTACAAGGACAACGCCAAGATCGGCGAAACCTTCCAGCTTAAGACCCAGCAGTGGGCCCCAAGCTACGGCAATGAGAAGACCACCCCAGGTAAGACCGCAACCGTCCCGCTGCAGCCTGGCAACCCGAAGTACCCTGACGGCACCACTTTCGACGTCGTCGGCGCCACCCCGAGCAGCGAAGACCGCCCATGGAACGTCGTCCTCGAGCCGGGCAGCAACACCCTGAAGGTGACCGCGCCGCTCAACGCGCGCCTCGAAGACACCGTGACCGTGCAGGTTAAGGCCACCTACCCTGACGGTTCCCACGACGTGCTGGAGTCCGTCATTGGCGTCGACACGACGTTGGCCCAGGAACACAACCCCGGCTACGACGTCGTGATTACCCGCCCATCCGTCACTGTCACCCTGCCGCAGGTCCGCGACCCGGAGCTGCCGGCCGGCTCAACGTTCAAGATCGCTCCTGATCAGGAGCTTGGTGACTGGGAGGTGGGCGTCGACAAGCGCACAGGCGAAATCACCGCCACGCCACCGGCCAACGCCCGCGACGGCGAAACCAAAACCATCAACGTCGAGGTGACCTTTCCAGACGGCTCCACCAAGGTCGTCCCAGGCACCGTCATCATCAGCGCACCACCACGCGCCGAAAACCCAGACGCCTACTACCTGGCAGAAACCACCCGCCCAGGCGTTGAGGTGACCGTCCAAGCCCCGGAATTCAGCGCAGAAGCGCCGAAGGGAACCACGTTCACCATCCACGACGCCTACGAGGCCCCGAAGGGCTGGGAGGTCAGCGTCGGTGGGGACGGCTCCGTCACGGCGATCCCACCTGCCGACGCCAAGCCAGGCGACCGCATCGTGGTTCCCGTCCAGATCACCTACCCGGACGGATCCTCGATCACCCGCCCGGCAGTCATTGTCGTCATTGACGACGCACCCAAGGGCACCAACGACGTCCAGTTCCCACCAGCGTCGACCAAGCCGGGCACCGTCGTAGTCGTCACCCCGAAGGGCGGTGCGGAGGGCTCCACCTACGTCGTTGAGCAGAAGGACGTCCCTGAAGGCTGGACCATCAACATCGACGAAAAAACCGGCGTCGCGCACGTCACTCCACCAGCAGACGCCAAGCCAGGCAACTTCGGCGTCATCAACGTGCAGGTCACCGACCCGAACGGCAACACCATCACGCGACCAATCGTCGTGACCGTCATCGACGACCCGGCCGCGCCCGTCGACCCGAAGCCGGCCACCCCGTCCGCTCCGGACCAGAACTACACCCCGAAGCAGACCAAGCCGAACCAGACCGTCACCGTCAACCCGACGCCACGCGCGCCGGGCGGCACCACCTTCGTCATCTCGCCTGAGTACAAGGTGCCGAAAGGCTGGAAGGTCAACGTTGGCGAGGACGGCGGCGTCACCGCCACCCCACCGGCCGACGCCAAGTCCGGCGACTACACCGTCGTCCCAGTCAACATCACCTACCCAGGCGGCCAGAAAGTCACGCGCCCAGCAACCATCCTCGTTGTTGACGACGCCGACACCCCAGAAGGCCAGCCACCAGTCGACTACACCCCTGGGCGCACCAAGGGCGGCGTCACCGTCGTCGTGCCGCCGAGCACCCAGCCAGACGGCGCAACCTTCAAGATCGTCGACGGCTGGAAAGCACCAGACGGCTGGGACGTCACCATCAACGACGGCGGCTCCGTCTCCGTCACACCACCTAGCGACGCCAAACCCGGTGACCAGATCGTCGTCCCAGTAGAGGTCACCTACCCAGACGGCAAGACCGTCACCCGCCCGGCCGTTGTCACCGTCGGCGGCGACACTCCGTCGACCGCAGGCGGCAACACCATCACCCCGAAGCCAGGCGAAACCGAAAAGGTTGTTGTCACGCCAGGCACGCAGAGCATCGTGATCAACGTGCCAGGAGCCAACATCGGTGACCTGAAGCTGCCCGACGGCTGGACCGCTAAGCACGAGGGCGACAAGGTCATCATCATCCCGCCAGCTGAGCGAACCCCGGACCCCAAGGGCTTCGACATCACGATCCCAGGCCGCGACGGCGATGTCACCGTCCACGTCGTTGTTCAGGGCGAACAAGACCAGCCGAAGACCCCAGGCAAGAGCTCGGCTGATGACCTGCAGCGCTGCTTCGCCGACATGTCCTCCCACGGTGGGCCGCTCCTGTGGCTCATCCCGCTCGGCCTGGCAGTCGCCGTCGGCGCGCCGCTCATCGCCGCAATGGGCCCAGAGATCAACGCCTCTGCCCGCCGCGTCTCCGAGCAGATGAACATCCCGAACCCGTTCGGCAACTTCGGCGTCGAGCGCCCTGACTTCCTCAAGCAGCTCGACATCGAAGCCGCACGCCTGAACGCCCAGTTCGGCCCGCAGGCCACCGAGGCCCTCGGCGCCATCGCGGCCGTCACGCTCGGCATCGGCGCCCTGGCTGGCCTGGTCTCCCTGTGTGCCCCAGGCGAGAACGGCGCCGCCAACAAGATCCAGCAGAGCTCCAACGAGGGCTCCTCGCTGGGCGACTTCCTCGGCCGGAAACCTTCGGCAACCGCTACGGCTACTGCTACTGCCGCCGCTGTGACGACCACGCCTAAGGAGAAGTAGCTCCTCTGCATAAAACCCCGCGATCTGCGAGTTGGGTCGCGGGGTTTTGTGCGTGCTGGACCCGCGCACCACATTCCTGGGGTTTCGCGGGCGAATTGGAAAACCCCAGTTCACTGGCGGCCAGTGAGGGAATTTGGTGTCTCCGTGGGTGGTGTGAGTGACAAAGGACGCAATCCTGTCGGCTAACTTCGGCAAAAGCCCAGGTCGCAAAAAGTAGGGTGCGTCCTTTGTCACTCGCCTTGATGTGAGGGACACCAAATTCCCTCGCACAGCGGGTGCGACCTGGGGAAACGCCTCGGTGACTTCTCAAAATACAGGAATTTGGTGCAAAGGCACGAGCCCAAAACGAAAACAGCGCACCCAGCGAAAAACTTCAACCGGATGCGCTGTTTGAATAGCGCGGAGGATGTGGGATTTGAACCCACGAGGGTCGTGAAACCCGCACGCGTTCCAGGCGTGTGACATAGGCCGCTAGTCGAATCCTCCTAGTTGCGACACATCATGCGTCGAGGGACTACTTTAACCCATCTCCCCGGCTTCCTACAAAACGCCAGCGCAATAATTGTTTTGCAACGCCTAAAGCTTCAAGCTAGAGTGTTCTGCAGGATCTCACGCGGTGCTCATCTCGTGAACTCCCCCAGGGCGGGAACGCAGCAAGGGTAAGCGGGCGCTGGCAGGTGCGTGAGGTCCCCTTTTTTATGGGGGGGACAACGCGGGTGAAACGCACGCGTGTGCCGGGGTGCCCGAGTACGATGATGGGTCGTTAGCACATAGGCCTCAGTACCCGGATAGGACACCACAACATTGAACACCCCGTTGAAAGAATTAGATGCTGAGCAGCTCGCAAGCCTGGCTGCTGAGTTGCGTGAGCAGTACAAGCAGCTGGAGGAGACCAACATGGCGTTGGATCTCACGAGGGGGAAGCCCTCGGCGCGCCAGTTGGACTTGGCGGACGAGCTGTTAGCACTGCCGGGTGTAGGGAATCACCGCGACGCGTCGGGCGTGGACGTGCGTAATTACGGCGGCCTGACGGGCATTTTGCAGTTGCGTGAGTTGTGGGCCGAGGCGCTCGGTATTGACCCGAAGCTGTTGGTGGCGGGGGACTCGTCGTCACTAAATATTATGTTTGACCTGGTGTCCTGGGCGTACACGTTCGGCACGAATGATTCGCCGCGGCCGTGGGCGGATGAGCAGCGCGAGCACGCGATTAAGTGGCTGTGCCCAGTGCCCGGCTACGACCGCCACTTCACGATTACGGAGCGTTTCGGCTTCGAAATGATCACTGTCCCGCTGCTTGAGGACGGCCCCGACATGGATGTCGTGGAAGAGCTGGTGAAGGACCCAGCCGTGAAGGGCATGTGGTCTGTGCCGGTGTTTTCCAACCCGACGGGCGCGGTGTACTCCCAGGCGACCATCGAGCGTCTGGCGGCGATGGAGACGGCCGCGCCGGACTTCCGCATCGTGTGGGATAACGCGTACGCGGTGCACACGTTGACGGATACGTTCCCGGTGAACGTGGACGTGCTTGAGGTGGCGGCGAAGGCGGGGAACCCAAATCGTTTCTGGTACATGTCGTCGACGTCGAAAATTACGCATGCGGGTTCGGGTGTGGCGTTCTTTGCTTCGTCGGAGGAGAACCTGGAGTGGTACGAGTCAATCGCGAATGTGCGCGGTATCGGACCGAATAAGGTGAACCAGTTGGCGCACGCGATGTACTTCAAGGACGCGAATGGCCTGCGGGAGATTATGCGGAAGCATGCGGAGTCGTTGGCGCCGAAGTTCGAGGCTGTGCTCGAGGTGCTGGAGAACCGGCTCGGGGGCACGGGGGTGGCGTCCTGGTCGAAGCCGAAGGGTGGCTACTTCATTTCTTTGGACGTGATGGATGGCACTGCGACTCGCGTGTGGGAGCTGGCGAAGCAGGCCGGCATCAGCCTGACGAAGGCGGGCTCGGCGTTCCCGAAGGGGCAGGACCCGAACGATCGCAATATTCGTTTGGCGCCGTCGATGCCGCCGCTTGAGGAGGTCACGAAGGCGATGGACGGCGTGGCTACGTGTGTGTTGCTCGCGGCGGTCGAGAAGCTCGGCGCATGACGGGAGACGAGCTCGCTGCCTGGTTGGCCTCGGTGTTTCCGGGGATGCAGCTTTCGCTTATCGACGCCCGCGCCGCCGCCACCGCGGAACTGGACGGTGCGAATGTGGCGGTGACTGCCGGGTTCAGCGGTACTGACATGGGGCTGGTGGCGCTTGATGATGGCGGCCCCGAAGTTGTGTGCGAGGTGATGGCGGTGGGGGACGTCGACAAGCAGGTGCTTGCCGAGGCCGTCGTGGGTGTGACCCGCGAGCTTGAGCGCCTCGGCGTGCCCGGTCAGCCGGGTGTGCTGCTCGAGGGGTTGCTGGCCGACGCGCCGGGCACCGTGCGGCATGGGCTGCTGCGGGAGCCGGAGGTGTTTGCGCAGGGCACCCCGCTGGTGCGTGAGCCGCGCCGGATCACGCTGCTTCTGGAGCTGATTGCGCTCACCGATGAGGAGTTCGGGATCGCCTCCGAGCAGGGCTATCCGGTGCTGGAGCGGCGTCTGCGCAGGCGTGGCGTGGATGTGAAAGATTGGTGCCGGGAAGAGGGCTGATCGTCTACACTTGGCGCCGTGGCTCTGTACCGGAAATATCGTCCTGCAACGTTTGGTGAGCTGGTTGGGCAAGACCAGGTGACTGTGCCGTTATCGAACGCTCTCGACAACGGGCGCATCAGCCATGCGTACCTGTTTTCGGGGCCGCGGGGGTGTGGCAAGACGTCCTCGGCGCGCATTCTGGCGCGCTCGTTGAACTGCGTTGAGGGGCCGACGTCCACTCCGTGCGGCAAGTGCGCGTCCTGCGTGTCGCTGGCGCCGGGTGGCACCGGGAACCTGGACGTGATGGAGCTGGACGCCGCCTCTCACGGCGGTGTCGACGACATGCGTGAGCTGCGCGAACGCGCCATGTTCGCGCCTGCGGAGTCCCGCTACCGCGTCTTCATCATCGACGAGGCGCACATGATTTCGCCCTCCGGCAACAACGCCCTGCTCAAGATTGTGGAGGAGCCGCCAGAGCACCTCATCTTCATCTTTGCGACGACCGAGCCGGAGAAGATCCTCGGCACGATTCGCTCGCGTACCCACAACTACCCGTTCCGCCTGCTGACCCCGCAGGCGATGCGCCACCTGCTGGAAAACATCGTTGCGGAGGAGGGCGCGTTCGTCGACGAGAACGTGTACCCGCTGGTCATCCGCGCTGGCGGCGGGTCGCCGCGCGACACGCTGTCCGTGCTGGACCAGCTGTTGGCGGGCGCCGGGCCGGACGGCCTGACCTACGAGATGGCGCTGCCGCTGCTCGGGGTCACGGACCTCACGCTTCTCGACGCCGCCATCGACGCCCTCGCCACCAAGGACGCCGCGGCGATGTTCCACACCATCGACAAGGTGATCGAGTCCGGCCACGAGCCGCGCCGTTTCGCCCTCGACCTGCTGGACCGGCTGCGTGACCTGCTGCTCATCGTCACCGTGCCGGATGCCTTCGGCGAAGGGCTTGTCGACGCCCCCGTCGACCGCGCCGAAATCCTCCGCGCCGAAGCGCAACAGTTCCACCCGTCGACGCTGGCCGCGCTCGCGACCGAGGTCAACGATCGGATCGGCGACCTCCGCGGCGCGACGTCCCCGCGCCTGTTGTTGGAAGTGATGATGGCGCACCTGCTCACGATGGGCGACCGCCCGGCGGTATCCTCGGCTACCTCAGCTGCACCGGCGCCTGCTGCCCCTGCGCAGGCGGCCCAGCCTGCCCAGCAGGCCCCGTCGCAGGCTCCTTCGCAGGGTGGGGGAGCCGCGGCCGCTGCGGCTGCTGCGGCCAGGATCGCGGAGCGCCGCAAGGCGCAGAGTGCGCCAAAGCCTGAGCCCAAGCCCGAGCCGAAGCCTGAACCGAAGCCGGTGCCGCAGCCACCCGCGGAACCCGCAACGCCGCCGAAGCCGGAACCAACCCCGGCACCGAAGCCAGAGCCAGCACCTGCGGAAGACCTCCTCGAACGCGTGCAGCGTGACTGGATGAAGCTGCGCCAAGCTGTGGGCAAGCGCAACCAGGTCGCCGAAATCATGCTTGCCGAAGCCAAACCGCTCTCCCTCGACAACGAAGACGGCCAACCCACGCTGCTCATCGGACACAACACGGGTGCCCTCGCGGAGCGCCTCAACGCCGACAACAACAACGGGGACATCGTCGCGGTGTTCTCCGAAGCGCTTGGCACCAAGGTTGCCGTGCGTTGCGTGGTGGGCACGAAAGGGGCGAAGGGGGCGTCGAAAAGTGAAGCAACCCCAAAACCCGCAGCGCAGCAGCCCACTGACTGGCGGGCGATAGCGAAGGCCGCCGGGCAGCGCAGCGCGCAACAGGAGCGTCGCGAGCGCGAGGAAGTCCCGCCGCCGCCCGAACCATTCCACGAAGACGCCGGATGGGAACCGCCTCCGCCGCCGCCCGAGCCCTACAGCCAAGAGGACGAAGAGCGCGACATGGTCGACCAGGCCGAGGCCGAGTCGGCGACCTTCGACCGTCGTGACGCCACCGAAGTCGCCATGGACCTGCTTGCCAGCGAACTTGGAGCCAAGCCCTTGTAAGCATTCAGGAACTACCGGGTACACTGGTGAGCAAATTAGACAAAATCACTGACACGAAAGGGTGTTACACACCATGACCCAGCCAAATATGCCTCAGGACATGCAAGAACTCATCCGCCAGGCAGCCGAGGTGCAGCAGGCGCTGCAGCAGGCACAGCAGGAGCTGCTCAGCACCACCGTCACCGGCACCGCTGGCGGCGGCCTGGTCACCGTCGTCATGACCGGTGGCGCAGAGATCACCGACCTGCAGATCAAGCCGGAGGCTGTTGACGCCGACGACGTCGAGACGCTGCAGGACCTCATCCTCGCCGCATACCGCGACGCCCACAACAAGGCCGGCGAGCTGGCACAGGAGAAGATCGGCCCACTGACCGGCGGCGCAATGCCACAGGAGGCTCCTGGTGGTCAGCAGCCTGCACCTGGTGAGATTCCGTTCGGCGGCATCATCTAAACCCACCCGCTTGAACGCCTGGCACTTCGCCAGGCGTTTTGTGTTGTAAAGGACCCCCATGTTCGAAGGACCGCTCCAAGACCTTATCGACGAGCTCTCGCGCCTCCCCGGCGTCGGACCCAAGTCTGCGCAACGGATCGCCTTCCACCTTCTCCAAACCGAGCCCGAAGATATCGACCGACTCCGCGCCGCCCTCGCCGGCGTCCGCGACGGCGTGACGTTCTGTCGCATCTGCAACAACGTCTCCCGCGAAGCAGTCTGCCGCATCTGCGCCGACTCCGGCCGCAAAAAGGACCTCATCTGCGTCGTCGAAGACGCCAAAGATATCCAGGTCATCGAGCGGACCGGCGAGTTCAATGGCCGCTACCACGTGCTCGGTGGGGCACTCGACCCACTCGCGAACGTGGGCCCCAAGGACCTCGCCGTCACGCCCCTGCTGAAGCGCATCGGCGGCGTCCTTCCCGACCTCGACGGCGACGACGCCCCCCAAATCACCGAAGTCATCCTCGCCACCGACCCCGACACCGAAGGCGAAGCCACCGCCTCCTACCTGGCCCGCCTGCTCAAGGACTTCCCAGATCTGACCGTCTCCCGCCTGGCATCCGGCATGCCGCTCGGCGGCGACCTCGAGTTCGTCGACGAGCTCACCCTGTCCCGCGCGCTCTCCGGGCGGCTTACGTTGTAGGGAGCGCGGTTTGGGTACCCTGTGTACTCATGGTGATTGTGCGCCCCACGATCGGGGTACTCAAAGTGTTAGAGAAAGCAGGAAAGCTTTCTCAGTCTGCCGGTGATCTCTACCGAAAGGCACGCGCATCGAAACGGCAACCAGAGCAGCTGGACTTTTTGGCGCAGAGCATCCAGGCGGCGTGCGCCGAGCTAAAACTCGTCACCTACATTCAGAATCGATTCGATCAAGGTATTTTTGAGAAGCTGAAAGGCATAAAGGCACCTGTTTTTGAGTCGCGTGATGCGCAGTCACCGGCTTGGCGGGGAGCAGTACTGTATGAAGGTGGAAAGTACGCATGGCTGGTGTACGCCGATACACACGACCATTTTCATGCTGAGTCAGCCATGACAATCCGAAGCATGCAGAAAGCTGGCACGCTCGGGCCGAGCGAGCTTGATCTGATTTGTCTAAAAAATCAGGAAGACCAAGATTGTGAACAACAGCTCCTGGCAGACCTGCTCACCGAGACCCTCGTTGCCATCGAAGAGGCTGTCGCAGGAGACCGCACCGTGGAAAAGACTGTCCGCGATTTACGGATTAGGGCAGACGTCGATAGTCCTGATTTTGAAGAATGGGAGATTTCAACAGCCCACGAAGAAATTGATATGCTCACCCTCGAAATTCGCGGATGGGAGCAGTACAAGCCGCTCTTCGAGCGGTACTTGCGGACAGTTCACAGCATGGTCGGTGATGCTGTCGATGCGGTTCCCCTATACAGGAGTGGGGCTTTTATTCTGCAAATCTTGCTTTCTCGGGCACAGCTCATCGCGCTATTGGCGCACCTGCCCCTGGAGCAACCGCTCAAAGATGTGCCAGTGCCGCCTCGAGCAGTGCTGCATTACGCGGAGAAAAGCTCACTCACCAAGGCGTATGTCACTGGGCGTGCTATACGTGCGGTGTGTGGAACGTGGTGGGTGCCTATCGGGGACGATGAAACGCATGGAAACCTTCCGGTGTGCCCAGATTGCGAACGCGAAGAGCCGGTTGTACAGGCACTACGCAACCTGCAATCTAGAGGTCATTAAGTTCGCGGAGCGCATCGTTAGAAAGTACTGGGTCCGCGAAACGCTTCGAAGGAGCATACACGGCATTCGCCAGAATTTCGGCGCCGACTTCACGGGCCTCCATGAACTGAAGGAGATCAGACAGTTTGATCCTCTTGTGGGTGCCGACGGTATGAAAAGGGAGTTCGCCACGGTCCATGAACTTCAGCAGATGGGGCCGACTCATTTTCAGTAACTCCGCGGCTTGGTTAGGGGAGAACTCGGCTTCTGAGCTGAGCAGGTTGATATCGGCACCGTTCTGGATTGTGTCAATAATACGGCCCAGTAAAACAGCAAGTTTTGAATCTTCGTTTTTGGAAATAACTTCGCGGAGATCGGAGACTTCGCCAGCTGTTAGGCTATGTGCTTTGAGGCTTGCGAGGACTGCTTGCGACATGTTGATCACCCATCAGTATCTTTGCTTATCTGTAATAACTGTAACAAAGTGAAAGTTTGGGGGCAACGTTTGGCCAGGAGCACTTGGAGACAATGCGTACTAGACTTTTCCTGTACTGGTTGCTGAACCCCAAGGAGTCGCCCATCTTGTCCTTACGGATAGCCGTAGTGATGCTGTTCGCGCTCGGTGGGGCAGCGTACGCAGCCGGACCACAGTTGGCATCGCTAGGCGTGCCAGTTCCCTGGTTGTAATTGGGGGTGTGCGCACCAAATTCCCTCACTGAGCTTCGCCAACCTGGGCTTTTCTAAACCTGCGCCCGGAAACTAGGAATTTGGTGCCACCCCAGCCGGGCCGAGTGACAAAAGATGCAACCCCTTTTCGCGTCCTGGGCTTTTGCCGGATTCAGCCGACAGGATTGCGTCCTTTGTCACTCCCTGCCTAACTTGTGCACCAAATTCGCGCTTTTCGAGAAGGCGCTAAGGCATTTCCCCAGGACACCAAAACCAAACGGGGGAATCTGGTGTCACACCCGACAGCACACCCAGCAGCAACCTACTTCAGGCGCTCCTTGCGCAGCTGGTCCACCTCGGGCAACGCGAGTGGGGTGAGTTCCTGGGCGTGGATGCCGAGGGCGCGGGCCAGGAGGAGGTCGGCAAGTTCGGGGTTGCGGGCCAGGGCGGGGCCGTGCATGTAGGTGGCGATGACACTGCCCTGCACAACGCCCTCAACGCCAGCCCGAGAACCAGCACCCACGTTGTTGCCCATGCCGCGTTTCACCTGGCCGAGTGGGGAGGCGTCGGGGCCGAGGGTGGTGCCGCCCATGTGGTTTTCGAATCCGGTGAGGGGGGCGGAGAGGCCGTCGAGAAGTGGGTGGGATTGGACTTCCCCGATGGCGCGCTCCGACATGGGGGAGGTGCGGACGTCGAGGACGCCGATGCCGGCGACTTCTTCGCCGTGGGCGGTGAAGCTGTGGCCGAGGACCTGCATGCCGGCACAGACGGCGAAGACGGGGCGGCCGGCGTCGATGGCGCGCTGCAGGCCGGGGGATGCTTGCAGGCGGGAGGCCGCAATGATTTGGGCGGAGTCTTCGCCGCCGCCGAGGGTGTAGATGTCGCAGTCGGAGGGGATGTCCTCGGTGAGGGGGATGGGCCGGATGTGGGCGTCGATGCCGCGCATGCGGGCGCGTTGGCGCAGGACGAGTGCGTTGCCGTCGTCGCCGTAGGTGCCGAGTACGTCGGGCAGCAGCAGGCCGATGGTCAAAGTGTTAGTCACGGTCCAGCTCCTTGTGTAGGTCCTTTTTGAGGTCGCGGAAGGCGGTGTAGTTGGCCAGCACTTCGACGCGGCCGGGTGGGCAGGCGCGGATGGCGTCGACGCAGTTGTGGATCAGTTCGTGTTCGATGTCGGCGTAGAGCAGGCGCACGGCGAGGTCGGTGCCGCGTTCGCCGGCGGCTTTGACGGCGATGCCGTGGAAGTCTTCGAACTTGACGTCCCAGAGCCAGGAGAGGTCTTCGCCGTCGGCGACTTGGCCGTTGACGGCGATGACGAGGCCGTCGGCGGTGCGGTCCACCATGGAGAGGGCCTCTTGCCAGCCTGCCGGGTTCTTGGCCAGCAGGAGGCGGACTTCGTGGTCGCCGAAGTGGATGGTGGAGTAGCGCCCGGCGACGTCTTGGACGTCGGCGACGGCGGCGAGCGCAGAGGCGAGTGGTACACCGAAGACGTCGACGGCGCAGGCTACGGCCTGTGCGGCGTTGCCGCGGTTCGCTCGCCCCGGCAGCGCCAGGTCAAGCGTGACGACGCCCCCATCCGGGCAGCGCAGGCCGTCGTCGGTGACGGCGTAGGTGGGGGTGGGGCGTCGAAACTCAGAGCCGTCGGGGAGGGGTTCGACGGCGTACCAGTCGTCCTCGGTGCGTACGACGTGGCCGCCGCTGCGGGGGTTGGTGACGGAGTCGCCGAGCCAGCCGGCGCCCGCGGAAACCCAGATGACGTTGGGGTGGTCCCAGGCGACGGAGGTCATCAGCACGTCGTCGCAGTTAGCGATGACGGTGGCCTCCGGGTGGGCGTTGACGGCGCCGCGGAGGGCGCGCTCGATCTTGTTGATCTCGCCGACGCGGTCCAGCTGGTCGCGCGACAGGTTGAGCAGCACGAACGCCTTCGGCTGCAGCCGGTCGGCGACGTGGGGGACGTGCAGCTCGTCGACCTCGAGGGCGATCGTGGAGGCGTCCTTGCCCGCCATGAGCGCGGAGATGATGCCGGCGTCCATGTTGTCGCCGCCGTCGTTGGTGGCCACGGTCCTGGTGGCGCGCAGCGCCGCTACCAGCATCTTTGTGGTGGTGGATTTGCCGTTCGTGCCCGTCACCAGCACGGCCGGGCGCCCCTTGGACAGGCCTGCCATGATGTTCGGGTCGATCGCGTTGGCAACGAGCCCGCCGATCATGCCGCCGGCGCCGCGGCCGGTGGCGCGCGACGCGAACGTGGCGGCCTTCGCGGCGGCCAGCGCAACAGAGGTACGCAGTTGTGAGAGCATGCCTCTACGTTAGTCGTGCGCTACGGCCTGGAGAAACTCCTGCGCGCTGAGCACCGGGATGTCTTTGCGGTGCGCGTGCATCGCTTTGCCTCGCAGTTCGGCGCCGCGGGATGGGGCGTCGGAGACGACGAGGGAGGCGGTGCGTGTGAGCTTTTCTTGGTAGTTCAGCCCGGCGTCGAGCGCGGCCTGGATGAGCTCGTCGGGGTCGACGGCGACGTCGTCGGAGATGGAGATCTCCATGCCTGGCTTGAGGCCTGCGCCCGTGTAGACGCCCGGATTATCGACGTCCCCTTCGCGCTTATGCGCGTCCACCCGCAGTGCGGAGCGCTGCAGACCGAAACGGTCCGCCTTGAGGTCCTCCGGGTCGATGCTGGTCAGCGTGCCGTTTTCGTGCAGCTGCAGGTACACCGCGACGAGCTTCAGTGTGGCCGCCCGGGAGAGTTCCTCCTCGGGGACGCTGGCGCGCTCGACGGTGGCGGTGGCCGGTTCGGAGAGCACGCCGACTTGGTTGGCCACGGCGTTGAGTCGCTCGTCGATGAGGATGTGGCCCTGGCGGCGCGCGCTGCCGAGGATGTCCACGATTGCTTCGGGACGCGGGATGTGGCCGACGCGCTGGCGGCGCCGGTTGTGCTTCCGCGCGCGTTGGCGGTTGGCGCGGGCGGCGGCGTTCATGGCGCGGCGCGACTCGGAGACGAGGTACCCCCACTCCGTGGGGCTGTCGAGCACGATGAGGGTGCGGCCGTCGATAAGCTTGTTGAGTGCCTTGAGGTGCCGCGCGAACCGTGGCGCCTGAGCGAAGTCGCTCTTCTCCAGGTTGTGGAGGTGGCGCGGGCCGGCGTCTTTGACCGGGTTGAATACGGCGTGGAAGTCCTCGCCGACCTCGCCGTTTTCGTCGAACGTGACCGCATCGAGGGTGAGCAAACGCCCCGTGGAGGGGTGGATGCTTGTCGAAAGGGCGCTTACCGCGACGAACGGAAAGAGCTCGTGGTCAGGTGTTGTCATCACTTAGATAGTAGCTATGGCCACTGCACGCGGTGTAATGGCCCGCCGAGCGGCGTGTCCGACTGGATCTGTAGACCGCCGAAATTGTACTGGTAGTCGGGGGCAGGCGCTGGTGCAGGGGCCGGCGCGGGCTGTTCCTGCACGGGAGCGGGCTGCTGCACAGGCGCTGGTGCAGGCGCAGGAGCGGGCACGGGCGCAGGGGCTGGAGCCTGCCACACCGGGGCCGGCTGTGCTGGCACCTGGTACGCCGGTTCCTGTTGCGCCGGGGCTGGCGCCGAGGCCGGCTCAGACGCGGGCTCCGAAGAAGGCGGCGTGGTCTCTTCGGTGGTCTGTTCCGTCGACCGCTTCGAAGGTTCCGGCTTCTGGCCAGACTTGCTCGGGGAGTGCGCAGGCTCCGTCATGTACGTGGAAACTGTGTCCGGCGAGCCGCTCCACTGCTCGCTGAACGCCACCGAGCCGATCAGTGCGATCAGCAGCGCGCCGATGACAGCGGCTACCCAGCGCATCGGGTGGATCGGCTGGTTTTTCTTCGGCTGCGCCTCCGGGGCCTTCTCGTCCGCCGGGGTCTCCACGGCGGGGAACTCCTCCGAATCAGCCTTCGCTGCGGCGGACTTGGCCACCGCGTCGGCGCTGTCTTCCAGCTCCTCTGGGCGTACCACGGGGATCACGGTGGTTGCCGACATCGCCGAGGTATCCGGGTGGCGCGGGTGGACCTGCACCGGCGGAATCGGGGAGAGGGGCGGAAGCACGTCCGGGGCGAGTGGGCCAACGGTCACGCTCAACGACGGCTTGCCACCCAGCGGCGCGAGGTAGCCGTGAGCTACCGCCAGCAGGCCACGCTCGCTGAGGGACTGCAGCGTCGGCAGCAGCGCGGTGGCCACTGGCCCCACCAGGGTGCCGACGGCCCGATCCCCAATCGCGACCTGCACAGTATCTTCGGCGGCATCCTCAGTGGCGCTCAGCGTGAGCAGGTAATGCTTCCGGTCCAGCACCGAAACTTCCTGGGCTTCCTGCGCGTCCGGGAGGAAGGAGACGTCGTAGGTGCGGGTGTCGTCGAGAAACACCCAGGGCTCGGTCGGGGGCTGGTTGGTGGGGATGCACAGGCCGGGGCGTGGCAGGCGGAGGACGGTTTGCAGGGAGCCGTCCGCAAGGCGGGTGGCGCGCACCGTGACCTGCGGGATCATCGAGGCTTCCACGATCCAGGACAGCTCCGCGTACTCGCGCGCGTCCGAGGCGCTCATGCTGCCGAGCACCGAGTCCTGGAAGTGAATGTCGAACCCGCCGCCCTCAGCGCGCGGGATAAGCAGCGCCGCGAGGTCCGCAACGTCCGTATCGGCGGAATCGAGCAGGTGAATGATGTGCTCTTGCTCCGCCTCGTGCACCGGGATGTTGCGAACAGCACCAAGCCCGTGGTCTGGAACCACGTATGTTGTTGCCATTTCGCCCTGCCTTACCCGGTGCTGCCTCGCCAGTAGATAAATCTCCGAGCAATGAGTATAAGGCGCGCACCTGGGTAAACACATGTCGACCTGTGGAGGCGTGTGACACGTCACGTTCGTACGCAGCGCGGATTCTTATTCGCTGAGAGAGGCGTAAGAGAAGCGAGCGCGCTTTATCACTCGCATCTCAGTCCGCCAGGCAGAACGACCCCCCTAACGGGGGTGGTGTTACGCGACCGTCGAACGGTTCACCGCGGACACGATGGCCTGCATCGACGCCAACGTCGTCGATCCTGCCACGCCAGCGCCCCACGCACACTTGCCGTCGACATCCGCGTAGATGTAGCAGGCCGCGTCGGCGTCGTCACCCGCGGAGCGGGCGCGCTGCGAGTAGTCCTGCACCTCGACGTTGATGCCGATGTGCTCCAGAGCGTTCGCGAACGCCGCGATCGGGCCGTTGCCGACACCCGTGACTTCGTGGTCCTGGCCGTTGTAGGTCACGCGCGCGCGGATCCCGGTCGTCGTGGCGTCCTTGCCTTCCTCATCCGACGTGCGGAAGGAGTGCAGCTCCAGTGGCGAATCTGGGTCCAGGTAGGTCGTGGCGAAGATGTCCCACATGTTCTTCGAGTTGACCTCGCCGCCTTCGTTGTCAGTGATGTTCTGCACCACCGCCGAGAACTCCGGCTGCATCGCCTTCGGCATATCGATGCCGTGGTCCGTCTTCATGATGTAGGCAACGCCACCCTTGCCGGATTGGGAGTTGACGCGGATGACAGCCTCGTAGTCGCGGCCCACATCCTTCGGGTCGATCGGCAGGTACGGGACCTCCCAGACCGTCTCGCGCAGCTCTTCCCACTGCACCTCGGTGGAGTTTGCGCCCGGGCGCACCTTGCTCGCCAGCGCGTCCAGACCTTTATTAATAGCGTCCTGGTGCGAGCCGGAGAACGCCGTGAAGACCAGGTCGCCGCCGTATGGGTGGCGCTCGGGGACGCGCAGCTGGTTGCAGTACTCCACGACGTCGCGGATGCGCTGGATATCAGAGAAGTCGATCTGCGGGTCGACGCCCTGCGTCAGCATGTTCAGGCCCAGCGTGATCAGGTCGACGTTGCCGGTGCGCTCACCGTTGCCGAACAGGCAGCCTTCGATGCGGTCCGCGCCCGCCATGTAGCCCAGCTCGGCCGCGGCGATGCCCTCGCCGCGGTCGTTGTGGGGGTGCAGTGACAGGATGATGGAGTCGCGGCGCTGCAGGTTGCGGTGCATCCACTCCACCGAGTCCGCATACACATTTGGGGTAATCATTTCGACGGTCGCCGGCAGGTTGATGATCATCGGCTGCTCAGGGGTCGCGTCCATGATCTCGACGACGGCGTCGCACACCTCAGCCGCGAAGTCCAACTCAGTGCCGGTGAAGGACTCCGGCGAGTACTGCCAGCGCCAGTTCGTGTCCGGGTAATCCTTCGCGATGCCCTTGATCAGCTCCGCCGCGTCCGTCGCCAGCTTCTTGATCGCCGGGCGGTCCTTGCGGAACACCACCTCGCGCTGCAGCTTCGACGTGGAGTTGTAGAAGTGCACGATCACGTTCTTCGCGCCCGAGCACGCCTCGAACGTGCGACGAATCAGGTGCTCACGGGCCTGTACCAGCACCTGGATGGTGACGTCATCCGGGATCATGTCCTGCTCGATGATCTCGCGCACAAAGTTGAAGTCAGTCTGCGAGGCGGATGGGAAGCCCACCTCGATCTCCTTGTAACCCATCTCCACCAGCAGGTTGAACATGCGGCGCTTGCGCTCCGGGTTCATCGGGGCAATCAGGGCCTGGTTGCCGTCGCGCAGGTCCACCGCGCACCACTGTGGTGCGTGCGTGATGGTGGCGTCTGGCCAGGTGCGATCCGGCAGGCGGATAGGCTCCACTTCCTGCGCAAACGGCAGGTAGCGGTGCGCTGGCATCTTCGATGGCTGCTGCTTATTCCAGGCTGGTTGGGTGGTCATTGTGGCTGTTCTCCTTCGTGGCGAGTTTCACGGTCGGCGTGCACAAACTCCGCGACGGGCGCCAACCGTGTTACAACGAGGCCTGTATCCCGCCGCGGCAGATTAGGAGCAGCAGCTGATGTGACATGCGCCAAAGCATACACGGTTTGCGCCTATCCCACTTGAATACTGACCCGTGTGAGCATCGCCGCGCTGGCCAGCATCATAATTATCGACGCCACCATCGCCACCCAACCCCCAACACTGGACACGGCGAAGTTCTCCCCAAGCAGCACGATGCCCAAGGTGAGCGCTACCAGCGGCTCAACAACCTTCATGGCCGGCAGCGTGGTGGCCAGCTTGCTGGCGCCGAACGCGAACTGCTGCACTGCCGTGCCCAGCACCGCGCAGGCCAGCATGGCCCAGAACTGCCACGACTCCACAAGTCCAACGACTCCGCCGTGTACGTAGGCGTCCACAGCCACCTTGGAAAACACCGCCAGGTAGCCGAAGATCGCGCCGCACAGGATGCCGTAGGCCAGCGCCTGCGTAGCGGCGCCACGGGTGCGGGCGAACGCGACCGTCCCGACCATCCAGGCCAGCCCAACCCCGATTGCCAGCACCCAGCCGACCATTCCCGGCGGGGCGGTGCCCGGCACCGGGCGGCCCACCAGGATCACCACCGCAACGAAAATGGTCAGCAGCGTCGCCCACGCCGTGCCCTGCGGCGACATTGTGCGGTGCTCCACGCGCGCCGAAAGTAGCAGCGTGAACATCAGTGACAGCACCAGAATCGGCTGGACTACCAGCAGGGATCCGAACGCCAGCGCCAGCGCCTGAAATCCGTACGCGGCCAGCGCAAGGGCGAGCGATGCCCACCAGGCGGGGCGTCGCAAAGAAGAAAGCGGTGAGGGATTGACCTCCGTTGTGGAGCGGCCGGCGCGCAAGATGCGGTGGCGCCACACCGTCCCCACCGCGATGAGCAGCGCAGACGTGAGCGCAAAGCTAATCGCAAGGAAGTCGTTCTGCATGGTCAACGATAATACTAATTTTCTGTGCCATGTCGCCCCATAGTCGTTTTTGGGACGCTATTCTTATAGTGCGGATTTTCACGCGACAGTTTTTACACCGATGGAAGGTTCTACCATGGCATTGATCGTGCAGAAATACGGGGGCTCGTCCCTCGAAAGCGCCGACCGCATACGCGCGGTTGCTGAACGCATCGTTGCCACTAAGAAGCAGGGGCACGATGTCGTGGTGGTGTGTTCCGCAATGGGCGACACCACCGACGAGCTGCTGGACCTCGCCGCCCGCGTCAACCCAACGCCGCCAGCCCGCGAGATGGACATGCTGCTCACCGCAGGCGAGCGCATCTCGAACTCGCTGGTCGCGATGGCAGTCGCATCCTTCGGCGCTGATGTGCAGTCCTTCACCGGCTCGCAAGCGGGCGTCATCACCACCGAGCGCCACGGCAACGCCCGCATTATTGAGGTGACGCCGGGCCGCGTCCAAGAAGCTATCGACGCCGGCCGCATCGCCATCGTCGCCGGCTTCCAGGGCGTCAACCGTGACACCAAGGACGTCACCACCCTCGGCCGCGGCGGGTCCGACACCACTGCCGTCGCCCTCGCCGCCGCCCTCGGCGCCGACGAGTGCGAAATCTACTCGGACGTTGACGGCGTCTACACCGCCGACCCACGCATCGTCCACGATGCCCGCAAACTCGACAAGCTCTGCTTCGAAGAGATGCTTGAGCTCGCCGCGTCCGGCTCGAAAATCCTTGTGCTGCGCAGTGTGGAATATGCGCGCGCATTCAACGTACCCATGCGGGTGCGTTCGTCATACAGCAACGATCCCGGCACCCTCGTCGCCGGAGCATTGGAGGATATCCCCATGGAAGAAGCAGTACTGTCCGGCGTTGCCACCGACGCCTCCGAAGCGAAAATCACCATCCTCGGCGTCAAGGACCTGCCAGGGGAGGCCGCCAAGGTGTTCCGCGTCCTCGCCGACAATGAGATCAACATCGACATGGTGCTGCAGAACATCTCCAGCCTCCACAACCTGACCACCGACATCACCTTCACCCTCCCAATTGCCGACGGCCCCCGCGCCATGGAACTGCTCAAGGCCCTCCAGGCGAAAGAAGGCTGGGACAACATCACCTACAACGACCAGATCGGCAAGGTGTCCCTCATCGGTGCAGGCATGAAGACCCACCCGGGCGTCACCGCCGACTTCACCGAAGCACTTCGCGACGCCGGCGTGAACATCGACATGATCACCACCTCCGAAATCCGCATCACTGCCGTGGTGCGCGAAATCGACCTTGAGGAAGCCACCCGCGCTATCCACGACAAGTTCGAACTCGGCGGCGACGAACCAGCCATCGTCTACGCTGGCACCGGACGCTAAGAAAGGACACACTTCATGACCACCATCGCAGTAGTAGGTGCAACCGGCCAGGTCGGCCGCGTCATGCGCGAAATCCTCGCCGAACGAGACTTCCCAGCGGACAAGGTGCGCTTCTTCGCATCACCACGCTCCGCGGGTAAGCATCTCGAATACCGCGGCCAGGACGTCGTCGTCGAAGACCTCACCCAGGTCACCGAAGACTCCGTCGCCGACGTCGACATCGCGCTCTTTTCCGCAGGCGGCGGCACCTCCAAGCAGTGGGCCCCAGTCTTCGCAGCCGCCGGCGCCACCGTCGTGGACAACTCCTCCGCGTGGCGCAAGGACGACGACGTCCCCCTCATCGTCTCCGAGGTCAACCCCAACGAAGCCAAGGCGCCAGCCAAGGGCATCATCGCGAACCCGAACTGCACCACCATGGCAATCATGCCCGTGGCCAAAGCACTCCACGACGCCGCCGGCCTTCACACCATGCGCGTAGCCTCCTACCAGGCCGTATCCGGCTCCGGCCTCGCCGGCGTGCAGGCGCTTGCAAACCAGGTCGCCGAAATCGGCGAGCGTAACACCGAACTCGCCCTCGACGGCTCCCTCCTCCAGCCCGAGGAGCTCGGCCCATACGTCGCGCCGATCGCCTTCAACGCGCTGCCACTCGCCGGCAACCTCGTCGACGACGGCACCGAAGAAACCGACGAGGAGCAGAAACTCCGCAACGAATCGCGCAAGATCCTCTCCATCCCAGACCTGCGCGTCTCCGGCACCTGCGTCCGCGTCCCAGTGTTCACCGGGCACACCATGGTCGTCCACGCCGAATTCGACAAGGAAATCACTCCTGACCAGGCTCGCGCCGTCCTGGAGGCCGCGCCGGGCGTCACCGTCGTCGACGTACCGACCCCTCTCGCCGCCGCCGGCAAAGACGATTCCCTCGTCGGCCGCATCCGCCAGGACCAGGCCGTCGACGGCAACCGCGGCCTCGTGTTCGTCGTCTCCGGCGACAACCTGCGCAAGGGCGCCGCACTGAACACGATTCAGATCGCGGAGCTGCTTGTGAAGTAGCTTTTCTGGCTTCTTGAGGGCACTTGAGGGCGCTTGAGGGCGGTCCCCTGGGGTTTGTTCCCTGGCGGGGCCGCTTTTCTGCTTCGGCTTTTGGGGCAGGCCGGTCCGTGACCAGGGGAAATGCCCAAATACTTTCCTGGATCCAGGGTTTGAGGTGTGGTTGCTAGGTAACCAGTGCCAATGGACGCACCTGAAAACATCTAGCACATTGCTGACCTGCAGTGTTGAATGGCTGCACCAAAACCGGTTGCGTCCTTTGGCACTAGGCCTCTCTGGGTGCACACCAAATTCGCCCATGCAGAATCAACGACCTGGGGAAACGCTCAGGGCTGCTCCTGAAAAGCGGGAATTTGGTGTCGGACCGGGTGGTGGGGGCACCACATTCGATCAAGTACCGCCTACGACCTGGGGAAACGTCCCGACCCCTCTCCGAAAAACAGGAATTTGGTGCGCGCATCCTTGCTTGGGCTAAAGAAAAAGTGCCAAAGCACGCATCTTGCGTCCCTTGGCACTTGGCGGAGCAGGATTATTTAGCCTGGCTCTCAGCTCCGTCCGTCTCGAGGACTTCTTCCGCTTCGAGGGCCTGCTCGGCCTCTTCGATCATGGCTTCCTTGAAGTCCTTATTTTCCATGACGGACTTCTCGGTAATCTTGTCCAGCTCGCGCTGGTCGTGGCGGGTGAACTTCACGCGCGGATCGAGTTTGTCCTTCATGAGCTCGAGGGCGCGGCGTCGCAGGCTGCCTTCGTGGCGCAGGGTTTCCGAGCCGCGGATGCGGGCTAATGTGACCACGACGATGAGTACCAGGCCCAGGTAGCCCAGGATCGGGTAGACGAACGAGATTAAGTCCTTGAAGCCGACGAAGGACAGGACGAACCCGATCAGGCACGCGGAGATGTAGATGACGCGGAACTTCTGCTGGCGACCGCGCGCCAGGCGCTTGCCCAGGGCGTAGAACATGCCCAACGAGGTGGCGAAAATCATGCCGAAGATCACGAACGTCATGATGAGGCCGAGTGTTGGGTTGATGTTGTTGATGAGGGTGAGCATCGGCATGTCGTGGCCGTTGACGTCGCTGATGCTGACCATGAGGCCCATGCCGAGCAGGAGCAGCATCGCGAGGTAGGCAATGCCGCCGAAGAGGCCGCCGAGGCCGGTTTCGCGCGGGTCGAGGTAGTTGCCGCCGATGACGACCGCCATGGACACAACGCAGATGAAGTTCAGACCGGTGTAGTTCAGTGCGGCGATCCACCAGTTTGGCAGCTCGGTTGCGACGTCCTGGGCCGCGATGTTGATGCTGTCCCAGTCTGGCTGCGCGTTGACGATGGTCCAGGTACAGCCGCCGATCACGAAGATCAGGAGGAACGGGGTGAGGATGCCGATTGCGCTGGTCACCTTATTGACGTCCAGCATGCCCACGCCGAGCACCATTGCCAGCATGATGACCGCGCCGATCCAGACCGGGATACCGAACTGCTGGTTCAGGTTCGCACCCGCACCTGCGAACATGATGAACCCGATGGAGAACAGCGTGATGATGGTCGAGATGTCCAGAACCCAGCCCATGACCTTGCCGGTGATGTTACCGAGCACTTCCATGTGTTCAGTCGCCTGGAAGTATGAGCCAAGCTGGAGGATGGAGATACCGCCAACCAACATCAGGGCCGAGCTCAAGAGTGCTCCCCAAATGCCTTGCGTGCCGAAGGCTACAAAGTACTGCATCGCTTCCTGGCCGGACGCAAACCCGGCGCCGACAACGATGCCGATGAAGGCAAAGGAGATCGCTATTGCGTTTCGAATCATAAAAGGCAGTGTAGTTGATGGGTTGGGCCTGGTCGGTGAATTCGGAACCTTTTTGGTTTGGTTCCAGGTGGATCATTCGTCCGGGTTGGCGCGCTGCGCTGCGTCCCTTTCGCGTTTGAAGGCGAAGACGTCGTCGGCGTATAGGCGCCGGTGTGCCCCGACTTTGTGGCCGGCTAATTGGCCGGTGTCGATGAGCTTCACGACGTGAGGTCTGGACACATGGAGGAGGTCTGCCGCCTGCTGGGTGGTGAGCTCTTTTTGCACCGGAACAATTTTGACCTGCCTGCCATCGGCCTCGTTGGCGAGCACCTCGCGTAGCGCGGAAGCCGCAGAGCGTGAGATCTCGATTGGCTGCCGGGTCCCATCGACAACGATGTCAACGCTGCTCGAGGTGGATCGAGAAAGCGCGACGTCAAGGTCTTCGAGTGCCTGGCGTGCTAGTCGCTCTACGTGGGAGCTTGTCATTTCTTCATGTTGTGGCATACTGTCATCATACACATAAACGAAACAAACGAAAAGGGGGTAACGGGCTAGGTCTGTTCCGTAAGTCGCATGATGTCTTTTCGGGCGCGGGCGACGCGGGAGCGGATGGTCCCGATGCGCACGCCAGCGATTTTGGCGGCTTCCTCGTAGCTGTAGCCGAGCACTTGCGTGAGGACGATGGCTTCGCGCCTGTCGGGGGCGAGTTCGTTGAGGAGATTGTGGGCGTCGATAACTTCGGGCCACAGGTTCGGGTCGTCGGTGCTGGGCTGTTGGTTGGCGACGTCGTCGTAGCCACTGTTGGTGGCGCGCGGGCGACTGCGGTCGTGGCGCACGGAGTCGATCCAGGTGCGGCGCGCGATGGAGAGGAGCCACGTGCGGGCGGTGGAGCGGCCGGCGAAGCGCGGGAGGGCGCCGAGGGCGCGCAGGTAGGTCTCTTGGGTGAGGTCGTCGGCGGCGTCGTGTCCCGCGAGGTGGGCGAGGAGGCGCCAGACGTCGTCCTGGGTGGCGGCGATGAAGTCGGTGAGGGCAGCTTTGTCGCCCCGGCCGGCCCGGAGGGCGAGGTCGGTGACGTACTGGCTATCGCTGCTGTTCACGAATAAAAAGGGTACCAGTATCGGGAAAACCCTTGATGTCACTCTGATATTCACGTACGGTATAAATAAACACCAACCCATAAGGAGGGCCTAACAATGGCAGAGAAGAACGTAGACCACATCCTTTCGAACGGCGAACGTCCAGCGGGCAAGGGTCAAACTACCCAGCTCAGTGGCCAGCCCGTCCCATCGGAAAACGTGAGTGTTACGCAGGGCCGTCAGGGCGCGAATGTCCTGGATGACATTCACCTCATCGAGAAGCTTGCGCACTTCAACCGCGAGAATGTCCCCGAACGTATTCCACACGCGAAGGGCCACGGAGCATTCGGTGAGCTGCACATCACCGAGGACGTGTCCAAGTACACGAAGGCGAAGCTCTTCCAGCCTGGCACCGTCACCCCGATGGCTGCACGCTTCTCCACCGTTGCTGGTGAGGCAGGCTCCCCAGACACTTGGCGTGACGTCCACGGTTTCGCACTGCGCTTCTACACCGAAGACGGCAACTATGACATTGTCGGCAATAACACCCCGACGTTCTTCCTGCGCGACGGCATCAAGTTCCCGGACTTCATCCACTCCCAGAAGCGCCAGCCGAACTCCGGCCTGCGCGATGACGAGATGCAGTGGGACTTCTGGACCCGCACCCCTGAATCCGCCCACCAGGTGACCTACCTACTCGGCGACCGCGGCACTCCGAAGACCTCCCGTCACCAGGACGGATTCGGCTCCCACACCTTCCAGTGGATCAACGAGGAAGGCACCCCAGTTTGGGTCAAGTACCACTTCAAGACCCGCCAGGGCTGGGAATGCTTCACCGACGAAGAAGCCACCGAGAAGGCCGGCACGGACCCGGACTTCCAGCGCGAGGACCTCTTCAATGCCATCAAGGAGGGGGACTACCCAATCTGGGACGTCAAGGTCCAGATCATGCCGTTCGAGGAAGCGAAAGACTACCGCTTCAACCCGTTCGACCTCACCAAGACGTGGTCGCAGAAGGACTACCCGCTTATCGACGTCGGCTACTTCGTCCTCAACCGCAACCCGAAGAACTTCCACGCACAGATCGAGCAGCTGGCACTCGACCCAGCCAACTTGGTCCCAGGTGTCGGCCTGTCCCCAGACCGCATGCTTCAGGCCCGCGTCTTTGCGTACGCTGACCAGCAGCGCTACCGCATCGGCGCCAACTACAAGGATCTGCCGGTCAACCGCCCGATCAACGAGGTGAACACCTACGCAGAGCGCGGCTCCATGGCATACTTCTTCAACGAAGAGAACGAACCAAACTACAGCCCGAACTCCTACGAGAAGGGAGCCGGCTACCTCGACGACGGCGAAACCTCCGCGAGCGGCCAGGATCTCGGTCTCGCCGAGAACCTCTACATCAACCCGGACCCGGAGGGCACCGACCTGGTGCGCGCCGCCTACGTCAAGCACGCTGAGGATGACGACTTCGGCCAGGCCGGCACCCTCTACCGCGACGTCTTCGACGACGCCGCCAAGGAACGCTTCGTGCACAACATCACGAACAAGATGATGGCGATCACCAACAAGGAGATCGAGGAGCGCGTCTACGAATACTGGGGCAAGGTCGACGCTGACCTGGAAACCAAGGTCCGCGAATCCTTCGCCGCTAAGCGCGCAGCGCAGCAGAAGTAACCCTTAACGATTTAAACCCGCCAGGACGGTGACGTCCCGGCGGGTTTTGGTGTTTGTTGGGCAAGCTCGGCGGCTCACATGGCGGTGCCTGAGCACCACCCTCCCAGAACCGGAACCTAAATCCGGTAGTTCGGCCGGTTCGGGTGCCGGTCGCGCTTATCGGAGACGGTCACGCCGTAGAGGGTGCGGCCCATGATGAAGGAGCCGACGGAGCCGACGATCCATACGCCGGCGATGGCGATGATGGCGCGGAGGAAGTCATTGAGGTCGAAGCCGGTGGTGGACCAGGACCAGATCAGCTTGGCAACGACCAGGATCGGAAAGGCCAGGCAGACGGTTGGGCCGAGTAGGTTCGCGCGGGTTAGTGCGTCGGGGGCGCGCAGCTGCAGGAGCGCGGTGGCGACCACCAGTAGGGTGGCCACGATGACGAGCGCTGCGACGATGATTTCGATGATGGTCATTAGCGGCGTCCTCTCGTGATGATGCGGGCCATGGAGATGGTCGGGATAACGCCACAGACGAGGCCTGCGAGGATGGCGATTTCGTAGCCGATCATGGTCTGGGTCCAGATGGACCAGACGAGGAAGATGGTGACCATGGCGTAGAAAATGAGGTCGGCCATGACGGCGCGGGAAAGCTCGTCCTTGACCAGGATCAGACCAGCGAGGCCGACGAGCAGGCTGAGCGCCATGACGATGACGCAGCCCATGAGGATCATTTCAAACATGTTCTAGTCCATCCTTTCCGCTGGTGGCAGGGTGTGGTCGTCGGGGTCGCCGAGGTCCACGTAGGGGTCCCACCCGATGGATGCGGGGTCCAGCGGGGTGGCTTTGACCGCCGGGTTGATGCGCTCCTCCATGTCGATCAGGCCAGCGATCTGATCTAATGGGTCGCTGCCGAACGCCGCTTGGACCAGCAGCACCATCGGTCCGCCTTCCTGGGCGGGGTAGCGCAGCCCGAGGGACAGCGTGCCCGGGGTGACGGTGATGGAGGTGGAGTACCAGAAGACCTGCCAGTCGGTGGTCAGGCGCAGCGGGTAGTAGATGATGATCGGGTCGAGCCCGGTGTTGGGCTTGAATGCGGCCGCGGCGGCGCTGAAGCCTGCGGCGAAGATTTCTTTGATGAGCCAGGCGGTGTAGCCCACGCCGTGTACGAAGCGTTGCAGCATGGTTAGTTACCTCCTTGGAGGGTGTCCACATCGGGGATGCCGATGGCGTCGTCGCCGAGGACGGCGGTGGTGTAGGAGTCGACGTCGAGAAGGCTGTCGACGGCCGCGGTGCTGGCTGCCCAGAGTGGGCCGGCGCCGATGAACATGCCGAGGGACATGAACATGAGCAGCGCGGACGGTGCGAGCAGCTTCGCGCGGACGTTGAGGGCCTTCGGGTAGTGCTGCATTGGGCGGCCCCAGAAGACGCGCTTCCAGACGCGCATCATGGACAGCAGCGCACCGAAGGACGCGACGATGATGGTGGTGATTGCCACCCAGGAGCGCCAGTCGCCGGGTGTAGCGGCGGCGAGCACGATGGTGACTTTGCCGAAGAGGCCGGAGAACGGCGGGAAGCCGACGATGGAGAACGCGCCGGCGACGAAGACGGCGGAGGTCAGCGGGTCGCGGCGTGCGAGGCCGGACAGCTTCGAGATGGTGCCGGTGCCGTAGGTTTCCTCGATGGCACCGACGTTGAGCACGAGTGCTGCGATGGTGATCATGTGGTGCAGCGTGTACATGAGGCCGGCGGCGAGGGCGTAGCGGGCGTCGTCGTTAGTAAAGGCCAGCATGATGAGGATGAACGGCATGCCGTTGACCATCTGGTAGCCCAGGACGCGGCGCATGGTGTGCTCGGCAAGGCCGGCGAAGCCACCGATGAGCATCGAGATCACCATGATGACGATGATCAGTGCGTTCCAGCGCGCGTCCATGTCGAAGATGACCACCCAGATGCGGAAGAGCATGTAGACGGCCACCTTGGTGTGCAGGCCGGAGAACAGGCCCATGACGGCGGCACTGGTGGAGGGGTAGGTGCGTGGCAGCCAGGTATGGACCGGGAAGACGCCGGCTTTGGCGGCGATGGCGATGACGACCAGGCCGGTGGCCACGGTGATCGGTCCGTTGCCGGCCGCGGCGCCGCGCAGGGCGGCGATGTTGACGGCGCCGGCAACACCGTAGATGTAGCCCACGCCCATCACGAGCAGTGTCGACGCCGCCAGGTTCACCAGCACGAACGTGCGGGCGGACAGCAGGCGGTTGCGGGTGCCGGTCATGGCGATGAGGCCGTAGGACGGCAGCAGCATGACCTCGATCATGACGAAGAAGTTGAACAGGTCCGCGGTGAGCAGTGCGCCGGAGACACCGGTGATAAGCACCAGGGTTAGCGGCGTGAAGTAGCGCGCCTGGGTTTCACCGGCCACGCTGGCGAACCAGTTGGAGGTCAGCGCCACGATCATGGTGGTGATCAGCATGATGGCCGAGAACTGGTCGGCAGCAAAGGAGATGCCGACGCCACCCTGGTACAGGCCGATGACGTGGGAGATGGTGCCGTGCTCGGCGGTGTAGCTGTACAGCCAAATGGCCAGGCCGAGGTTGATAGCGGGGATGATGAGGCCCAGGGCGTCGTTGCCGCGCTTCCAGGGACTGAGCGTCGTCACCGCCGCCATGATGAGCGGCAGCGCGACGAAGACTGGGAGGATTGCGTCCGCACTCATGCGCGTGGTGCTCCTTCCGTGTTGTTCATCTTGTTCGGGTTGAGGCGCGCGGTGCGGCCTGCGGTGGACAGCGCGGACGGGCTCAGGCGCATCAGGTCGTAGGTGCCTGCGACGCCGGTCGGGTTGTCCATGGTGTCGTCATCCTTGCCAAGTGAGGCCAGCATGAGCAGGATCGTGGTCGTCGCCATGGCGATGACGATGGCGGTGAGCACGAAGGCCTGCGGGAGTGGGTCGGACAAGTCGGCGAAGGCGGTGCGGGAGGGGAATGCCTCGCCGCGCCAGGCGCCGACGCCGGTGGCAAGCAGCGTCAGGTTGGAGGCGTGCCCGAAGAGGGACATGCCGAAGATGATGCGGACCATGCCGCGCTGCAGGATCATGTAGACGGACCCTGCAACCAGGACCGCGATGGTAAGTGCCATGACCATGTGGTTTACAGCTCCTTCGTGGTAACTGGGCGCGGGCTTTCCGCGGGGTTGAGTGGTGCTGGGTGGGCGTCGACAGGCTCGGCGGGCGCCTCTGGCTCTGGCACGTCCGGCAGTGGGTTCTCGCCGCCACGGGTGTAGGTGAGGTCGGAGATGTCGGTGCCTGGGCGCAGGTAGCCGCCGAGCGCGTTGAGCGCCTGCGTGACCATCCCGAGCACGGCGAGGTAGATGCCGAAGTCGAAGATGAGGGACGTCGTCATGTGCTGTCCGGCGATCTCGCCGTGGATGGCGTACATGAAGCCGCCCTCGAGGAAGCCGAGGAAGCCGGAGCTGATCGCGATGATGATGCCCCAGCCCGTCAGCCGGATCGGGGTGAGTTGCTTCACGACGTACGCGTCCGCGCCACGGGACAGGTAGTTGAGGCCGAACGCGGTGGCCAGTACGAGCGCTGCGACGAAGCCGCCGCCTGGCGCGGTGTGGCCACGGAAGAAGATGAGGACGGACAGCAGCGCCAGGATCGGTACGACGAGCGCAGATGCCTTGCGCAGTGGCAGCGAGTTGAGCTGCGACTGGCCGAATGGGCGTGGGCGGGTGCCGGCCTCGAACATGTGGCGTGGCATGGACTGGACGACGGCCGCGATGACCACTGCCGCCATGCCGAGCACGGAGAGCTCGCCGAGGGTATCGAAGCCACGGAACTCAACGATGATGACGGCGACGATGTTGTCCGCGCCGGTCATCTTGCCGCCCTCGGTGAGGTACCACAGCGCGAGGTCAGAGCGGTCGTGGCGGCCCAGCAGGGCGTAGACGCCGAGGAAGGCGACGATACCTGCGATGACAGCGACGACGGCCGCGAACACCTTGCGTGAGGTCGGGGTCTTGGGGAAGGTGCGTGGCTGGTAGCGCAGCACCACCATGATGATCACGACGGTCAGCGACTCGACGAGGAACTGGGTCAGTGCCACGTCGGGGGCGCCGAGCATCAGCATCTGCAGGCTCATACCCACGCCGGTGGTGCCGATGAGCACCGCCGCGGCGAGGCGGGAGCGGGTGCGCACCAGGCCGATGACGGACAGGGCGATGATGGCGAATGGGATGAGGTCCCACCAGACGTCGATGCCCTCGGCGCGTGGGGCAAGCGGCATGCCGTCGACACCCTGGGTGAGCACGGCGGTGCTGACGCCCAGGACGAGGATGCACAGCACGAGTGGCAGCAGGTGGCGCGACGGGTTGAACGTGTCCGCCATCGCGCCGAGCCAGCGGCCCACCTTGGAAAGCCCGCGGACCATGGCGTTGAGCAGGTCATTGCCGCTGGTTGGCAGCAGCTGCTTGTTCTCGACGGCCGCGAAGAACGGCTTGCGCACGAAGAGGACGAAGCAAACACCCAGCACGAGCACGATGAGCGAGACGATGAACGGCGCGTTCAGGCCGTGCCACAGTGCCAGGTGCGAGTGGAATTCGGTGTCGCCAGTGATGGTGCGCACGCCCGCGTTGATCGGGTTGTCTACCCAGCCGAGCGTGAACGGCAGGACCAGGGAGGTCAGGCCGGGCAGCGCGGCTGGCAGCCAGAGCGCGACGGGCGCTTCGGTGACGTGCGGCATGGGCTTGGTGCCGTCGATAAATGCGCCGAAGACGATCTTCGCCGAGTAGATGAAGGTCAGCAGGGCGGCAAGCCCGGCGATAGCGAGCAGCAGCGGGCCGAAGCTTGTGGCGTCGAACGCTGTGAGGATGGATTCCTTCGAGATGAAGCCGAACAGCGGCGGGATGGCGGCCATGGAGGCCGCGGCCACGCAGGTGGAGGCGAAGGTGAACGGCATCTGCTTGTGCAGCGGGCCGAGGCGGCGAATATCGCGGGAGCCTGCCTGGTGGTCAACGACGCCGATGAGCATGAACAGGGAGGACTTGAACAGCGCGTGGGCCAGCGTGTGCACCATCGCGGCGGCGAGTGCCGCCGGGGTGCCGATACCGATCGCCGCGACGATCCAGCCCAGGTGGGAGACCGTGGAGTAGGCCGTCAGATGCTTCAGGTCCGTCTTCGTGATGGCGAAGGCGGCCGACATCAGCGCGGTGAACAGGCCGGTGACCAGCAGCAGCGTGTTCCATGCGGTGACGTCGTGGAAGATGGTGGAGAAGCGCAGCAGGAGGTAGACGCCCGCCTTGACCACTGCCGCCGCGTGTAGGAACGCGGAGACTGGTGTGGCTGCCGCCATGGCTTCGGGCAGCCAGAAGTGGAAGGGGAACTGCGCGGCCTTCGTAAACGCGGAGAAGCCGATGAGCAGCGCCACCGTGGTGGTCAGCCCTGGTGATTGCGCCCACACCGGCGAGGCGAGCACCGCGCTGAGCTGCGTCGTTCCCGCCGTGACGGAGACAACCGCGAGGCCAGCCAGGAGCGTTAGCCCGCCGAAGAAGGTCAGGATGAGCGTGCGGTAGGACCCGGCTTCGCCGCCGGAGCCGGAGCGCGCGATGAGCAGGAAGGACGCAATCGAGACGAGCTCCCAGCCGATGAAGAGGAGTACGGTGTCGTCCGCAAGCACGAGCAGCAGTACCGAGAGGGTAAACGCCGTCATGATGGTGTAGAAGCTGGTGTTGCCCTCGCGCTTCGGCAGGTATGCGGCCGAATATATAAGGACAATCCCGCCGATGATGAGCGCCAGCAACGCGAAGAAGATACTCAGGCCGTCCGCGCGCAGCGAGAACGCGATTTCGGTGCCAGGCCCGAGGACGTCATTGGCCCAGGTGATGGACCACGTTTCCACGTTGCCTTGGGAAATGCTGGGAAATTCGCGGCCCAGCGTGACTGCTGCGGCGAACAGCAGGAGCGCCAGCGGCCAGCCTGCTTTCCTGTCGAAAACTCGCACGAGCAGCGGCGATAGCGGAACCGTCGCGGCCACGAATGCGAGCACGAGAGGTAGTGCCATGGTGAACCCTCTCTGAGTTTGGGATTTGAAAACTGTCAGTTGCTTTAAAGGGTAGCAACAAGCTTGGACAAGGCCACAACATCTTTGGGAGCGTGCGGTGTGCCTTCCAGCATTCATGCAGTTGCAGGGGTTACATTGTGCACCATGAAGTGGCGCGTGTTGTGTGTGTTGTTGGTGTGTATTGTTGCGGCGTTCCTGCCGTTGAGCCCGGTGAGTACCTGGATGTCTACGCAGGGGGACGCCAGCGCGCCGCAGCTGCCGTCGGATCGCGGCAACCCGAACGAGGCGCGCCGCGCGGCGGGGGAGGCCAACACGCAGGCGGGCTTTCTCACGCAGGGCACCAAAGAGCTTGTCGACGGCACCTCCCAACTCACCGGCGGCGCCGACGAACTCGTCGCCGCGATCTCCCAGGCGCAGGCTGGTGCGCAGGAGTTGTCGGCCGGGATGGTGCAGCTACAGGCGGCGACGGGCCAGCTCGGGGGTGGCGCGACGGAGGTCGCGGACGCGATTGGCCAGGTGGTTGAGCAGGCCACGGCCTTCGACGCGGTGCGTGGCCAGGTCACCGCTGCCATCGACCGCGCCCTCGTATCGACGAAGGCCTCCAAGGACCCGGACGTCATCGCCGCACGCGAGCAGCTTCAACAACTGAAGGTCCAGGCGGACAATGCCCAGTTGCCGCCGGAGGTTGTCGCGCAGATGAACAAGCTGCGCGACGGCTCCCGCGAGGTAGCCAACCAGCTAGCGGTTCCGGGCTACGCCTACCACGACGGCGTCTACACGGCCACGAACGGCGCCCAGCAGCTGGCGACCGGCCTGACTCAGCTCAATAACGAGGCGCAGGGCGCGGTCGGCGGTATTGCACAGCTTGATGAGGGCGTCGCAAAGATTGACCACATGGCGAACCTGACCGCCGACCAGATCCGCGCGGTGCGTGGCGCGCTCCCGGCGCCGGCGGCGGCCCAGGCGGGTGCGGAGGCGCAGGAAGCGCAGGAGCCGCAGGAGTCCTCGCTGGCGCCGGTTGCGGCGATGCTGGTCGCGGCGCTCGTGGGGCTGGGTGGCGTCGGCGTCGCTGCGGCGGCGTGGATGTCCCGCACGAGGCGCTGGCTGGCGCTAGCGCTGGGCGTCGTTTTGCTGGCGGTCGCCGGTTGGACCCTTGTGTTTATCCTCGGCCACAACTTGAGCCCGGCGACCCTGGGAATCGCGGCTCTCGCGCTGCTGTGCGGTGCGGCCGCCTCCGTTGGTGTGACGACGGCGCTCGCGGCGCTGTTTGGCCGCGGATGGGGGAGTCTGGTTGCTGCAATCCTGATAATTCTTCAGATGGGGGTAGTCGGGTGGGTTTGGAAAGCCGCCGCGGCTGCCCCTGTTAGTGGGGTCCTCGAGGCACTTTCTTCGGCGATGCCGATGCACTGGCTGGCCGCGTCGCTCTCGAGCGCGGGCAATAACGGCTCTGCGCAGGCACTATGGATTGGTATCGCTATGAGCACGCTCGTCGCGGCGGTCGGGCTGCTGGGCGGAGTACCGCAGCGACGTGACGTTGCGGTTCACGTGGAGGAATAATCCGAGCACACGGACATGGTTCCTACTTTCGGATGGGTTTGTGTTAATCTAGCGGTGCTCATTTCAAGTAATAGGGGCTTGGATTGAGTGGTCTCCTTTCGCCCATTGTGGGCAAGAAAGGGGTTAGGGATGGGGAAGGCCCCGTCGGCTTCGGCTGGCGGGGCCTTCACTTATTGCCACTTATGCAACGTTAAGAGTGTACGAAGCGTACAGCCCGAATTACGCTGTTACTGACAAATCGTTGTGAAAAGTGAAGGGCAGCCACATGCAAGGCACATTTCCGGGCGCGGGGCGTCGGAAAGTACGTGTTGGAATTACCGTAACGTCTGCGATAGCGCTCGCGTTGGGGATCGCGGCTGTGGTTGTACCTTCCCCTGCTGCATATGCGCAGGAGAACTTGGCGTACACCGGTGCGGTGATCGGCGCTGAGCAGCAGGCGAAGTCAGAGGGGCTGGGCGATGATGCCTGCCGAGTGGTGCTGGAGAAGGACGATGCCGGCAAGGACGTTGCGGGTTTCAGGTTTGACGCGCTCAACCCTGGCGAGTACTCCGAGAGCGCAACTGAGTTCGGCATTCAGCTGCACTTCAACGCGGACAAGCAGCGCACCTTCACGGATACAGGGTTTAGCGACAGCGGGCCTGTTCCAGTCGAAGCTGGCGAGCTAGGCGTTGTCCCCGCGGACGAGAAGCTCGATGGCGGTAACCCGTTCACGGTGAACAACACTGCTGAGCCCGCCGAGATTACCGCTTCCCGAGTTCAGCGCAACTTGAACGGCGCGTTCCCCTTCACGGAACAGTTCCAGCAACAAGCCGTGAGCCCGGAAGGGCTCACCTTTGCGTGGAAAGGGGCTTACACAAAGGAAGACTCTGACCACAGGTTTTTCAAAAGCCAAAACTTCCAAGCTGACGCGAACGCAAACCCTTGGCCGAGCGAGACCGACGATTGCGTCCCCCTCAAACTTGATTGGGAGCACATTTCGAAGGCCGTGATCAAGCCGGGGGAGAAGGTCAAGATCGCCTCCGCTGGCGGGATGTTCACGGAACGTGACCTGAACCGCCTGCGTATCCAGGTCGCGGACGGCAGCGGCAAGGTGTTCGAGCACGTCACCATCACGCGCGATGGCTCCGACTTCTTCCTTACCTGGCCGAAGTTCGCCGACGACGCCGAGCTCGACGGCCTCCAGGGGCTCACGTTCACTGCGGTTGCGCTGCCGCGCAGTGTCGAGGAGCTCGAGGCTATCGCTCAGAACCACGCGTACGAAGATACAAGGGTTGGAGTGACGGCCAGCTCCATTGCGCTGCCACGCTACAACACCGCCAACGAGCTCAGCTCGCACGCGATCAGCGTCGACGACACGCTCTACCACGATCCGCAGTTCACCAGGTCTGAGGTCACCATCACCTCCGGGATCTCAAAGGATGCGATTGTCTTCGAGGAGCTTCCCGACGCAAACGGGCACACCCTCGCCGACCTGAAGGAGAAGTTCGACGCCACCATCACCCTCGACGAGAGCCTCGTCTACGACGGCTGGACCGCCAAGTTCGCCGACGAGGAAAAGGGCGACTACAGGGTGATCATGACGGCGCCGGAGGGCGTCGATAAGCCGACCCCTGGGACGTTTGCGCAGCCTGTGGTGCATGTTCGTTACTCGAACGGCTCCAAGGACGCCATCCCGCTGCTCGTTGTCGTCGAGCCGAATCACACGCAGCAGACCAACCTCGAGTACCCCGCGGAGCCAGTGCGGGGCGCCCAAAACACAACACTTACCGCCAAGGCGAGCCTGACGCGGGTGCTGGGCAAGGGGGACGTCATCAAGCCGAAGAAATTCGAGCTTATCGACGCCCCCTCCGACAAAGACGGCTGGAACGTCACAGTCGATAAGGAAGGCACCGTCATCGCCAAGGCGAAGGCAACCGTGCCGAACTTCACCACCATCAAACCCGTGGTGAAGGCGACCTACCCGGATGGCACAACCGACGAAGCGTCGGTGTCCTTCCAGGTGTTCTCGGACGTGAAGGTGCCGTCATATGGCTCGGTCTCGGGTGAGGCGGCAGACCGCGTGACGCTTACGCCGACCGTGCCGAAGGTTGGCCTCGGCGGCAACGCGCACGACGAAACACCGAACCGCTACACCTTCCCTAACGGCTCCCAGCAGTACAAAGTCGGCGACTGGAGCGTCACTCTCGACGCCACCACCGGCGAGCTGACCGTCACCATCCCGGACACCGCGCTGCCGGGCGCCTACATCACGGTGCCGGTGCGAACCCACTACGCTAGCGGCGCCGTGCCGCAGGAAACCACCGCCACCATCAACGTGATCGGCGACGGTACGGGCACCGACGTTGCGAACTACCCGCAGAGCTTCACCAAGCCCGGGCTGCCGGTCTCCTCGATGATCAGCACCCTGCTGGCGGACCCGGTGAAGGCGAAATACAGCCTGCCGGAGCAACTCCCGGACGGCTGGACGTTCGACGTGTCGAAGGAGGGCGTGGTCACGGCCACTCCGCCGAAGGATGCGCGGCCCGGTGACCAGGCGATCATCGACATCCACGTCCGCTACCCGGACGGCTCCGAGGCGGACGTCCCGGCGGCGTTCACCGTCGTCGGCGACGACAAGGGCATGAACAACCCGCGGTACCAAACCAAGTCGGGCAAGCCGGGCACCACGGTCACGAGCAAGCTGGACACTGGAAGCGTCCGGGACATTTCGGAACCGAAGTTCGCACTGATCACGGACCCGAAGGACAAGCACTACATCGCTCCGCCGCGTAACCTCCGGTGGGAGCAGGTCAAGATCGACCCGAAGACGGGCACCATCACCACCCCGGTCAGCGAGCGCGCCGTACCGGGCAGCTCCGCGGACATCCCGGTGCGCGTGACCTATAAGGACGGCACGACCGCCATCATCGTCGCCACCGTGGTCGTCCTCGGTGAGCAGCGCGCCGTCTACGAGCCGCGATACGAGCAGCAGGAGGCGAAGCCGGGCGTCGACAAGCGATCTGAGATCACCGAGCCCACCCGCATCCCTGCCCGCGACCTCGCGGAAAAGACGCCGTTCAGCGTGCCTGCGAGCCTCGACGGCTGGAAGCTGCGCGTCGACGACGCTGGCGTGGTCACCGCGACCCCGCCGAAGGATGCCGAGTCGGGTAACCACCTCAACGTCCCCGTCACCGTTACCTACCAGGACGGCTCGAAAGACGTGGTCACCGCGGCGTTCGTCGTGGTCAGGGAGCCCGCGCCTGACGTCTCCTTCGACATCAACACCGAGTACGAAGTCATCGTGCCGTTTGAGACACAGATCGTCTTCGACCCCACACTCGACGTAGGCACGCAGGTCGTCGACGCCGAACACCCCGGCGTGCTCGGCACCGACAAAGTGACCACGACCAGGACCATCACGAACTCCGAGGTGGTCAGCACACGCATCGAGCAGACGCGCATCGCGGACCCGCAGGATCGCATCGTGCGCGTCGGCACGAAGGAAACACCGGGCGTCACGCCGGAAATCCACTGGTCTGAAGAGACGCCGTACCGCGTCATCATCCGGGAAGACCCGACGCTCGAAGCCGGCACCCACAAGGTCGCACAGCGCGGCAAGGTGGGCAGGATCTCCTACAAAATTATCGACGGCATCGCGCAGAAACCGCAGGTCGTCGACGCTGAGGACCAGGTCATTTTGGTCGGCACCAAGAAGGAATCCAAGCAGACAGAGCTACGCGAGACCATCCACACCCCCGTGCCGTTCGAGACCGAAATCCGCCAGGTAGACAGCCTGCCCGCTGGCGTGGTCAAGACCATCCAGGAAGGCTCCTACGGCCAAACCATCACGGAGAAGACCTGGCAGCTTGTCGACGGCCACGTCGTCGGCAACCCCGTCGAACACACCACCACGACCAAGACCCCGGTCAAGCGCATCATCGAGGTCGGCGTCGGCCACATCGTGCCAACCTACGGCAAGGTCGTCCAGGAACCGGGCGTAACCGATGAGGTCCCTCTCCACGAAGGCTCCAAGGTGCCTTCTGACGCTACCTTCGAAATCGACCCCGAGTGGAAGCCAACCATCCCGGGCTGGACCGCCACCGTCGACGAGCACGGCCGCGTCTTCTCGACGCCGCCAGCCGATGCCAAGCCCGGCGACTCCATCCTCATCCCCGTCAAGGTCACCTACACCGACGGAGCCATCCTGGTCGTTCCGGCATTCGCGGCCATCAAGGAAACCGACGAATCCCCGCACGTCAGCTACGCGTCCGCCTCCGTCCTACCCGGCGAGACGAGTACTCAGCCGGCAACGAACGCCACCGACGGCAACCGCTACTCGGTACCCGACCGGGTCAATGGCTGGAAGGTCAGCGTCGACGAGCACGGCACCGTTACCGCGACCGCGCCGAAGTCCGCCACCCCAGGCGCCTGGATCCGCGTCCCCGTCACCGTCAGCCCAGCCCACGGCGAGGCCTACACCACCCAGGCCGTCTTCACCGTGGCCAACGTGCCGACCGGGCCGGTTGAACCTACTTCTTCCGCGACTGCGGCGCCGGAGCCGTCCCCGACTGCCACTCCGACTGCTCCTTCTGTACCTATCGCGCCAGCACCGTCGTACCCGCCGGCCATCACCGCGCCGGGCGTGCCGACGTCCATCAAGATCAGCGGCCACACCGACGGCAACACCTACAAGATCGGTGATCTGCCGACCGGGTGGCGGGCCTCCGTGTCCGCCTCGGGAGATCTGCTGGTCACCCCACCCGCCTCCGCCGAAGTCGGTGAGAAGGTTGACATCCCCGTCACCGTCACCACAGCCACGGGCGCAACATACGAGGTGAAGACTGTCGTGGGGGTCATCGCGAAGGGTGGCACTACCACGAGTCCGACCACGCCTGCGCCGACCACATCTACTCCCACTCCAGCCGATTCATCTGCCGACGGCTTCAAGCGCTGCATGGCCAACATGTTCGCGCTCAACAGCCCGATCCTCTGGCTGCTGCCAATCGGGCTCGCCGCCGCAGTTGGCATTGGCGTTGCGAACACGATGCAGCCACAGATCAACGCCGCTCTTGGGCAGTTCAACGACTCCCTGCGCCACGTAGGCCACGGGTTCGAGGGCCAGATTGCCGCCATTAACAGGCAGTTCGGCGTCGACGCCCGTCAGCTGCAGCCCGTTGCTATCGCGCTTGGAGCCATCGCAGTCGGCGGCCTGGCGATCTCCCTGATCGCGCAGGCATGCCAGCCCGAGGGCTTTGACCGTGGCATGACCGTCCTCGGTTCCTCCAAAGATGGTGAGCCAGTGCCAAAGGACGCATCTTCCGAAAAGTAGGCCTTTTGGGACCTGCGAGTTTAGACGTCTAATCCAAATGGTGTTGCGTCCTTTGGCACTCGCCCCGGTTGGGGTGACACCAAATTCCCACCCTGTCCCTTGTCGACCTGGGGAAACGCCGACGGTGCTCCCCAAAAACAAGGAATGTGGTGCGCGGGTCCCAAGCCCACCTGAGCAACGCGAAACCCCGCCGCGAAAGCGGCGGGGTTCTATTGGTCGGGATAACAGGATTTGAACCTGCGACCTCTTCGTCCCGAACGAAGCGCGCTACCAAGCTGCGCCATATCCCGTGGGCACCTGGTTACTTTACTCCTGTGCCCGCGAAAAACAAAAGCCGTGGTCAGGGCCGCTCCGTGATGTGGAGGAGCGCTGCGGATGGCGGGCAGAAGATCCGTACGGGGGCGTACTTGGAGGTGCCCAGCCCGTTGGAGACTTCCATCCACATGCGGCCGAAGCGGTGGAGGCCGGAGGCGCGCTCGCGGTCGATGTCGGCGTTGGTGACGATGGCTCGCTCGCCAGGTAGGCAGATCTGGCCGCCGTGGGTGTGGCCGGACAGCGCCAGTTGGTAGCCGTCGCGCTCGAAGGCGTCGAGGACTTCCCGGTAGGGGGCGTGGAGAAGCGCGATGGAGAGGTCGGCGTCAGCGTTGGGGGCGCCGGCGATGGTGGAGTAGTCGTGAAGGTTGTGGTGTGGGTCGTCGACGCCTGCGAGGGCGAGGCGGACGTCGTTAATTTTGAACTCGAGTCTGCGGTGTGTGGCGTCGTGCCAGCCGTGCTCCTGGAATGCGGCGCGCATGCCTTCCCAGGGGAGGTCGACGTAGGAGGGCTCGCGCTTCGTGCCGAGGAGGTACTTGAAGGGGTTGACGGGGCGGGGCGCCCAGTAGTCGTTGGTGCCGAAGACGAAGGCGCCCGGGACGTCGAGGAGCGGTCCGAGGGCCTGGAAGACCCAAGGCACGCCCTTGGGGTCGGAGAGGTTGTCCCCGGTGTTGATCACCAGGTCGGGTTGGAGTTCGGCGAGGCTGGAGACCCAGGCGACTTTGGCGCGTTGGCCTGGGATCATGTGGAGGTCGCTGACGTGCAAGATGTCGAAGGAGTCCCGCCCGTTGAGGGTGCCGGGAGGGAGGAGGGGGAGGGTGTATTCCTTCAGTCGGTAGTTGTTGAGTTGGCTCACGCCGTACGCGGCGGTGGCCATGCCGGTCGCAGCGATGACGCCGACGGCGCGTGTCAGGCGTTTGAGGGAAGTATTCACGCGTCCTAGCGTACAGATGGACTACGCTTTCCCACATGAGTGAATTGAAAGCACAGCTGCGCGCAGACCTGAAGACCGCGATGAAGGCGAAGGAGAAGGAACGCACCGGCACGATCCGTATGTTGCTGGCAGCGATCCAGACCGCTGAGACCGAGGGCACGAAGCACGAGGTGGACGATGCGGAGATCCTGAAGATCATTGCCCGCGAGGTGAAGAAGCGCCGCGAGTCCGCGGAGATTTACGCCACGAACGGCCGCCAAGAGCTTGCCGACGCCGAACTCCGCGAAGCCGAAATCCTCGAAGCGTACCAGCCTGCCCAGCTCACGGACGAGGAGGTTGACGCCCTGGTGGAGGAGGCCGTCGCCGAGGTTGGTGCGGAGTCGATGGCGCAGATGGGACAGGTCATGAAGGCTGCGAACGCGAAAGCCGCCGGCCGTGTTGACGGCAAGCGGCTCTCCACGGCGGTCAAGGCCCGCCTGAGCTAAGGCTGAGCTAGCACCCAGCCTTATTGGAAGACGTTCGTGAGCGCATCGCGGGCGTCGTTAAGTGATTGCTGGATGCCGTCGAAGTCGACGGCGGGGGCCTGCGTGCTGGTCGGCGGGGGTGTGGACGCCGACGGTGACGCGGTGGGGGCGGCGGCGCTGCCGTCGGACACGTTGAGGGTCACCATGGTGCCCTGCGTGAGCGCGGGGTTGGCGGGGATCGCGGCGATGACGTTGCCGGCGGGCACCCCGTTGCCGAAGACGGTTTGGGTGGTCACGTTGAACCCTTGCGCCTGGAGCTGCTGCTTCGCTGTGGCGGCCGGGAGGCCGACGACGGCGTCGAGCGCCGATTGCTTCGTGCCGCGCGTGTAGGTCGCGTTGGTCGGTGGTAGGCCTGCGCCCGCGGCGCCGGGGACGCCGTGGGCGGCCTGGAACCAGGTGCGCGCGGCCTCGTTGCCGCCGAACAGGTTGCCAACGGAGCACTGGCGCACCGGGCCGGTGCACAGCGGGGTGGTTTGGGTGCCGTCGTTGAAGATGTACGGTGCGCCGGCCATCCCGCGGGTGAACCCGAGGAACGCGGAGGACTGGTGGGACTCCGTGGTGCCGGTCTTGGCCGCGACGGGCGCGGTCCACCGGGAGGCGGCGGCTGCGTCCTTGGCGGTGCCGTCGATAGTGTCGTGTGACATGCCGAGGGCGAGCGCGCCGGCGATGTCTGGGTCGATGACTTGCTCGCACGGCGGGCGCTGGATGAACACTTCCTGCCCGTGCTTATCCACGACGCTCTTGATCGGGTTCGGCTCGCACCAGCGGCCACCCGCGGCGAGCGTGGCGCCCACGTTGGACAGTTCGAGCGGGTTCACGGCCGTGGGGCCCAGCACGAAGGAGCCCATGTTCTCTTCCTTCGCGGCTTGGGCGACGGAGCGGCCGTCGCCAAACGTATTGGGTTCGGTGTAGGAGCGAAGGCCCAGGCGCACCGCCATATCCACTGTTGGGGTGACGCCGACGCTCTGGATGAGCTCGATGAACGAGGTGTTCGGGGACTGAGCTAAGGCGTCGCGTAGCGTCATCTGCGGCGGGTAGACGCCGGCGTTCTCCACGCAGTAGGCGCCCGGCGGGCAGCCGGCGGCACCGCCCTTGCCCATGCCGTAGACCACGGAGCGCGCCGGGGTGTTCAGCATGGAGTCGAGGCCGTAGCCCTGCTCGAGCGCTGCAGCCGCCGTGAAAATCTTGAACACGGAACCGGCGCCGTTGCCCACCATGGAGGTCGGCTGCGGCATGATCGTCTGGTGCTTCTCCAGCTCGAGGCCGTAGTAGCGCGAGGATGCCATCGCGAGGATGTCGCGGGAGTCCGTGCCAGGCCGGATCACGTTGAGGACCTCGGCCACGCCGTGGGTGGCTGGGTTGACGTTGTTACGCACCGCCTGCACCGTCGAGGCCTGCACCGCCGGGTCGAGGGTGGTGGTGATGGTGTAGGAGCCGCGCTCGATCTCGTCGAGGCTCAGGCCCTTGCTTTCCAGGTACTGCAGGGCGTAGTCGCACATAAAGCCTGCGTCACCGGCGGTGATGCAGCCGTCTGGCAAACCCTTCGGCTTGTCCACCACGCCCAGTGGGGTCGCCGCGTAGCGGTCCGCTTCCGCCTGCGTGAGGTGGCCTTCGTTCACCATGTTCTGCAGCACGGTGTTGCGGCGCTGCGTCGCGCCCTCCGGGTTCGTGTACGGGTTCAGGTACTCCACGGACTGCAGCAGCCCCACCAGCAGCGCCGCCTGTGGCGGGTTCAGTTCAGCGGCCGGGATGTCGAAGTAGATGCGGGCTGCGGCTTCGATGCCGTAGGCGTGGTTCCCGAAGGAAACTAGGTTGAGGTAGCGGGTGAGGATCTCGTCCTTCGTCAGCGTCTTGTCCAGGTCGGAGGCCATGCGCATTTCGCGCAGCTTCCTCGGGATCGACTGCTCGGTCGCCGCCTGCGCCTCCTCGTCGTTACCGGCCTCGACGAGCCACAGGTAGTTCTTCACGTACTGCTGATTAATTGTCGACGCCCCCTGCTCGACACCACCCGCGAGCACATTGGTCACCATGGCCCTCGCGAAGCCCTGCATATCAACGCCGTCGTGCATATAAAAGCGTCGATCCTCTGTGGAAACCAGCGCATGTTTTACATGCGCTGAAATTTTTTCGCTTGGAACCTCGTATCTACGCTGTTTGTATAACCACGCAATGGGGGTGCCGTTGACGTCCGTAACGGTCGTGACACCGGGGACATCGCCGTGTGTCAGGTCGAGCAGATTCGACTGCATTGTATTCGCGGTGCGCGCAATCGCGAGGCCCGTCAGGCCTGCGACCGGCGCCAAACACAGGGCAATCGCCAGCGCAACGGCGCAAAGGCCGAGCAAAAGGTTTCCAAAGGAACGAAGTGCAGTCACACCGTTACCTTAAATGAAACGCGGGGGAGAGTGAATAGGACGCCCCCACCTTTCATGTGATGCATTTTACAAGGTGCATACCCTGTGAATACACTTACAAGCGCTTAATGGGTCTAAGTATTATACTTTGCCTCCGCTTGAAAGGAGACCGATTCATGACTGCCACTCTTGGAACCGCGACGTACGAGGACACCCGCGCCATTCCGCGCCGTGTGAACTCTGCTGGGGATCTTGTGTTTGACCGTGGGGAGTGGATTACTCGTGCAATCTGTCGCACAGGTGACCCAGACGCTCTCTTCGTGCAAGGTGCCGAGCAGCGCAAGGCCGCAGAAATTTGTCGACGCTGCCCCGTCCAACTCGAGTGCCTCGCCGAGGCCCTCGAAAACCGGGTCGAGTTCGGCGTGTGGGGCGGCCTGACCGAGCGTCAGCGCCGCGCCGTCCTGCGCAAGAACCCACAGGTCAACGACTGGGGCGAGCACCTCGTCGCCGGCCGCGAGATTATCGGCCTCTAGAATTCGTCTAGGGTAGTGGCCATGACGAAATGGGAATACGCAACGGTTCCGTTGCTCACACACGCCACGAAGCAAATCCTGGACTCCTGGGGCGAGGACGGCTGGGAACTGGTCACCGTCACCCCAGGGCCGACGCCGGACAGCGTCGTCGCTTACATGAAGCGCCCGCTGGAGTAGGCCATGGCACACACTGATTGGGCCGCGCGCCTTACCGAACTCGGCATCACCCTGCCCGCCGTCGCCGCGCCCGTCGCGGCCTACGTTCCCGCGGTGCAGACCGGCAACCACGTGCACACCTCCGGGCAGCTCCCATTTATCGACGGCACCCTGCCCGCCACCGGCAAAGTCGGCGCGGACGTCTCCGCCGAGGACGCCTACGGCTACGCCCGGCAGGCCGCCCTCAACGCGTTAGCTGCCGTCGATAATTTGGTGGGCCTCGAGCGCATCAAGCGCGTGGTGAAAGTTGTGGGCTTCGTCGCCTCCGACCCGGCCTTCACCGGCCAGCCAGGCGTGATCAACGGCGCCTCCGACGTCATCGGCGACATTTTTGGCGATGCCGGCGCCCACGCGCGCTCCGCCGTCGGCGTTGCCGTGCTGCCGCTCGACAGCCCAGTGGAAGTGGAGATCATCGTCGAGCTGGACTGATACGGGGCGGTGCCCCTAAGCGGGGGAATCGCGTTGTTTCGCAGCAAAATCCGCGCGCAAGGCGGTAGGGTGGGTGGCATGCAGCATCCCGCTTATAGTCAGTTGCGTCCTGTAACGGCATCCGTCGCGGTCGTTCTTGCGCCCAATCCAAGCTACGCGGCGCTCGAAGGCACAAACTCCTGGGTTGTGCGCGACCCCGAAGACGAGTGCAGCATCGTCGTCGACCCGGGCCCAGAAGACGAAGGCCACCTCAACGTCCTGCAGTCCAAAGCGGACAAGGTTGCCCTCATCCTCCTGACTCACCGCCACCACGACCACG
>QWCJ01000162.1_pt1 | contig 50905 bp, 39 predicted proteins | sample 1972501 | NCBI WGS metagenome assembly QWCJ01 (sample SAMN09866711, study PRJNA288562) | Human vaginal metagenome isolate term2_vaginal, whole genome shotgun... | isolation source: vagina | host: Homo sapiens | place: USA: California
GAGAAGGTCCCAAGGGTTGGGCTGTTCGCCCATTAAAGTGGCACGCGAGCTGGGTTCAGAACGTCGTGAGACAGTTCGGTCTCTATCTATCGTGGGCGTAGGAGTTTTGCGTGGTGCCGTCACTAGTACGAGAGGACCGTGATGGACAGACCTCCGGTTTACCGGTTGTGCCGCCAGGCGCACCGCCGGGTATCTGAGTCTGGTATGGATAAGCGCTGAAAGCATCTAAGCGCGAAGCCTTCCGCAAGATAAGAACTCCATAGAGGGTCGTCGCAGACGACGACGTTGATAGGGCGCAGGTGTAAAGACAGCGATGTCAAAGCCGAGCGCTACTAATTGCCCGAACGCTTTCTTGGCCTTGTCCATGCCGTTTTTTACGTGTATGGATTAAAGGCAACTTGGGCTCATGTTTTCAGTTGTGGCTTTGTTCGCCACGGTTTCAGCTTGTGTGAATACGTCACCCATACGCGGGTGGTCATGACGCGGATGTTTGCGCTAGTCGTTAGCTTCTTTTATGTCATGCAGCCAGCGAAGAGACATCAGGTGGTTATTGCGGCGGGGTCCCACCTCTTCCCATTCCGAACAGAGAAGTTAAGCCCGCTTGCGCCGATGGTACTGCAATGCAATGCGGGAGAGTAGGTAGCCGCCTTTTTACGAAGCCCTCAGGATATTATGTCCTGAGGGCTTTTTTGTGATATCACTATTATAATAAATTATTATTTTATTTGTTAGAGATATATGAATATTTTTCAAGTCGCCTGGAAAAGAATTAAAAGATATTTCATACGTATGGTTCGAATACCATCTACAATGGGATTTGGAGTACAATCTCCTCAAGCCTATCATTTTATACGAGATGTAGTTCGAGACAAAAATAGATTTTATTTATTTGAAAATAATAAGCTATTTGGTTCAAAGTGTTCACGAAATCAACATAAAAGCATTCTGTTATATTATAGAACAGTAAAATCATTAGATTTAAAAAATATATGTATTTGTGTGGAACATCCTATTGTTATAATAGAATATCTTCAATCTCTTTTGGCTGATTTGTCATTTGTCAATCTTAAAAACGTTTTAGATCAAATACCGAATGGTTATTCCACCCAATCAAATTTTCATGATTTTGAATATAGTTTTGATAAAATACCGAAAATACCCTCGCAATCTTCTGTTGCTGCCGTGTTGAATAATTGTGATTTGCTTATCATGGATTTATCGGATTATTGGCAAATCGTTTTTAATATTTTTGTACGTCATGCGTCTCGCAGTAGCATTTTAATAGTTCAGGATATTTATTCCACGCCACAATCATTAAAAGATTGGAAAACAATATGTACAGATAATCGAACGGGAGTAACATATGACCTGTATGACTGTGGAATTGTTTTTTTCGATCTGAACATGTACAAACAACATTATAAAGTAAATCTGTGATCTTGCCTTTTTATTTGTTCTTAAAATTATATTTATTTTATGCTAAAGTGAAATAAAATAGTAATTTATTTGGAAATTCAAATTATTTGGTTATTTTTGCGCCACAAAAAACTTACATGTAATATTTATCGCTATGTATTGGACATTGGATTTGGCTTCGAAATTGGAAGATGCTCCTTGGCCTGCAACTAAGGAAGAATTGATTGATTATGCTATACGTTCAGGTGCTCCGGCTGAGGTGCTGGAAAACTTACAGGAGATAGAAGATGAGGGTGATGTCTATGAAAGTATCGAGGATATTTGGCCCGATTATCCTACAAAGGATGATTTTCTATGGAATGAGGACGAATATTAATTTCAAAGTTAACAAGTGGCCGTTCTTTAATTACTAAGAACGGCCTATTTTGTGCAATAAACTAAGATCTTAATCGTTATCACAATGTGATTATTCGACATTGGATATTATTTTTAGCATTTACTGTTGGGGTGACCAACGTACGCGCGCAGTATGATCCATCGTTCAGTCATTACTTCGACATGGAGACCTCCTATAATCCTGCCGCTGTGGGGAAGCAATCCCAACTGAACGTAACGGCTGGTTATGCACTTGATTTAGCAGGATTTGAACATAACCCGCAAACAGCGTATGCTGCAGTTGACATGCCCTTCTATGCTTTGAAAACTTATCATGGCGGTGGCGTGCAGTTTATGAATGATAAATTAGGGCTTTTTACTCATCAAAGATTTGCGTTGCAATATGCATTAAAATTTCGTCTTTTTACTGGTCAAATAAGTGCTGGCATTCAAGCCGGAATGATAAGTGAGAATTTTGATGGGTCCAAAGTTGATATTGAAGATGCAAATGATCCAGCTTTTGCTACTACAAAACTTTCTGGTAATATTTTGGATTTTGGTGCTGGTTTGCGCTATACCCACCATAGTTGGTATGTAGGTATGTCAGTGATGCACCTCACCTCACCATTGGTTAGTCTTGGTGAAAGACACGAATTACAAATAGATCGAACTTATTATTTGACGGGTGGAGGCAATATTAAACTACGTCATCCGTTTTTAACAATAAAGCCCTCTTTCTTGATGCGAACAGACATGGTAACTTTTCGATCAGATATTACGGCAAGATTAATCTATTCAAATGATGGAAAAATCATGTATGGTGGATTAAGTTATAGCCCATCTAATTCCGTTACAGCATTGGTTGGAGGCAGCATTCATGGTGTGCTTGTCGGTTATAGTTATGAGGTTTACACTTCAGCTATTAATCCGGGAAATGGCAGTCATGAGATTTTCATTGGCTATCAACACGAAATTAATCTTGCGAAAAAAGGCAAGGCCTTGCACAAAAGTGTTCGTATTCTTTAATGAAACAAGCAGGGCTTTTCAAAAAACAGAAGGTAAAACACTTATATGAAAAAAAATTTAATCATAACTCTGTGCCTTATGTCACTCATTTCGGCCGTTTCGTCATGTTTCAGTGCGAAGTCTGCGTCTGCTTTGGGAAAAGGCGGCGAAGTCGTGGGTGTTACGGGTAAGACTTTCAATGAGCCTACCCCTTATGGCATGGTGCGTATCAATCGTGGCTATTTGAAGATGGGACTTGACGGGAAGGATAGTCTTTGGGGCAAAAAAACGCCACAGCGAGACATATCCGTCGATGGTTTTTGGATGGATGAGACAGAAATAACCAACTCGCAATACAAGCAGTTTGTCATGTGGGTACGCGACAGCATTCTTCGTACTCGATTAGCCGACCCTTCCTATGGTGGTGATGAGACCTACATGATAACAGAAGATAAGAATGGTGATCCTGTCACGCCACATCTCAATTGGAAAAAGCGTTTGCCTCGAAAACCTAACGAAGACGAAGAGCGCGCCATAGAGAGCCTATATGTCACAAATCCCGTCACGGGAGAAAAGCTGCTCGATTATCGTCAGATGAATTATAAGTTTGAAGTATATGATTATGCTGCGGCAGCTTTACGGCGCAATCGCTTAAACCCCGAAGAGCGCAATCTCAACACAGATGTTACCGTTGATCCTAACGAGTCTGTCATCATCAGTAAAGACACGGCATACATTGATGATGAAGGACGCATCGTCAGTGAGACTATCAATCGACCATTGTCAGGACCGTGGGACTTCCTTAATACTTATATTGTCAATATCTATCCTGATACCACAGTATGGGTTAACGATTTTCAAAATTCTGATAACGAGACCTATCTACGTAATTATTTTTCCAATGCTGCCTATAACGACTATCCAGTGGTGGGCGTAACTTGGGAGCAAGCCAACGCATTTTGCGCTTGGCGCACAGACTACCTTCTCAAGGGGCTTGGTGCCGAGGCTCGTTATATTCAACGCTACCGCTTGCCCACCGAGGCAGAATGGGAGTATGCGGCGCGTGGCAAGGAGCAAAATGAGTTCCCGTGGAACCACGAGATGGTTGTAAACGGAGATGGCTGTTTTTATGCCAATTTCAAGCCAGACCGTGGCAACTATACCAAAGATGGCAATCTTATCTCCAGTAAGGTAGCTGCTTATTTGCCCAATAGTAATGGCCTTTACGATATGGCAGGTAATGTGGCGGAATGGACCAGTACCATCTACACTGAGGCTGGAGTCAATGCGATGAATGACCTTAATCCACAACTTAAGTATAATGCGGCGATAGAGGATCCTTATAGGCTTAAAAAGAAGAGCGTGCGAGGTGGCTCTTGGAAAGATCCAGAGAGTTTCATCAGGTCAGCTTGGCGCACATGGGAGTACCAAAACCAACCGCGTTCCTATATTGGCTTTCGCTGCGTCCGTTCGTTTGCCAACTCAATCACTACAAAACAAAAAAAGAAATAAACGCCATGTCTAACTATAGTAAATACAATATGGTATACCGTCTGCAAAAGTGGATGGACACCGTTCCCGGGCAAACATTCCTCAATTATGCCTATAGTTGGGGTGCTTCCGTAGTTATTTTAGGTGCTCTCTTCAAGCTCACCCACCTGCCGGGAGCAAATATCATGTTATTTATAGGCATGGGTACAGAGGTGGTGGTATTTTTTATTTCAGCTTTTGATCGTCCGTTTGACAAAACTGCCGATGGCCGTGAGATACCTACTCGTCTTACAGAGGAATATCTTTCACAAGGTATTGTGAGCTATTCCGAAGATCATCAATCTGAAAATATGGTTCAATCACAGCCTGTTGAGAAGTTTAACGAAAATGCTTCCCTACCGATTAGCCCTTCTGCTCATGGGCACAAAGCATCCCCCCATGCGCATCAAGAAGATTTGTTGAAAGACACTTCTAATTTCATGGAAGAGAAGACAATGTCTCCTAATTTCGTTCCACAAATGTCCGCAGAGGATGCCGAGGCTCTCAACGAGGCTCAAGCCAATTACGTGGAAGAATTGAAAAAACTTGTGGGTACGCTTGAAAAAGTTAATCAACAGAGTGCTCGCCTCACGCGTGATAGCGAAGAGATGGAAAATCTCAACCGCACGCTCACGGGCATCAGCAAGGTTTACGAGATGCAACTCAAGGGAGCCAGTCAGCAGATTGGTACGATAGATCAGATAAACGACCAAAGTCGCAAAATGGCTCAGCAGATAGAGCAGCTCAATCACATTTACACCCGTATGATAGAAGCCATGACGGTCAATATGCATGCCGCTACAACAAATCCCTCCGCAACATCAAATGACAGCGGCGTGTAACCCATCTCTCATTTATTGTCATTTTTGTGAACCCACAAATGTGACCCTCTGATAATAATAAAAAATATACATGGCAATCAAGAAAAGACCGGTATCGCCTCGCCAAAAGATGATAAACCTCATGTATATCGTCTTGTTGGCAATGCTCGCGTTGAACATCTCCACAGAGGTGCTCAATGGTTTTGCCGTTGTTGAAGAAAGTTTAAGCAGAACTACCAATAACGCGACCATTGAAAATGACGCCGTATATGGTGATTTCAAAAAACAGATGGCAGCCAATCCCGCGAAGGTTAGGGCATGGTTTGAGAAAGCTACCGAGGTGAAAAACATGAGCGACTCGCTCTATAATCTTGCCCAAGAACTCAAATTAGCCATCGTACAAGAAGCCGAAGGCAAGGATGCCACACTTGCGGATGCTGAAAACAATGACAACATTGATGCCGCAGGAACCGTTATGCTGGCTCCAATCACAGGTAGAGGCGCAGAACTTTACAAGGCTATCAATTCATTTCGCACACGTATACTCACATATTTGCCTGATCCTAAACGGCAGCAGCTTGTCAATAATAGTTTGTCCACCAGCGTGCCACGAAAGGCCAATACCCTTGGAAAAAATTGGCAAGAATACATGTTTGAGAACATGCCAGTTGCCGCCGCGGTCACGCTTCTCTCCAAATTGCAAAACGATGTGCGTCATGCGGAGGGAGAGGCATTACATACATTGGTATCAAATGTAGACATCAAAGATGTTCGTGTCAATAAGCTTTCGGCATTTGTGGTGCCTGAAAAGACCACGCTTTATCCCGGTGAGCGTTTCTCGGCCCAAATTATAATGGCGGCGATAGATACCACCAAGCAACCCGAGATTTATGTCAATGGCAGCAGGGTAGCCACCTCCAGTGGCCAGTATGGTTTTACGGCAGGCGGTGTTGGCGAGCACCAGTTTGGAGGATATATCTTGATGCGCAATGCCAATGGAGATGTTTTACGTCGAAATTTCACGCAGAAATACAGCGTTATCCCCGTGCCGGGAGGTGCCACAGTGGCAGCTGATCTTATGAACGTGCTCTATGCTGGATTTAAAAATCCTATTAGCGTCAGTGTTCCGGGAGTTCCCCAAAACGCGGTTTCCATATCCATGAATGGTGGGCGGCTCTCCACATTGGGTCCTGGACGGTATGTCGCTGTTCCGTCAGCAGTTGGTCGTGATGTTACATTCAAGGTCTCGGCTCGTGATGGCGGCAAGATACGTTCGTTCCCCCCGTTCACGTTTAAGGTGCGTAAACTGCCAGACCCCACGCCTTATATTGCCTTGGGCACAGATAGGTACAAGGGTGGAAATCTTTCCAAGGCATCCCTTATGCAGGCCACGCGTCTTAGTGCTGCTATAGATGATGGCATTCTTGACATACAGTTCAGGGTTGCAAGTTTCTCTGTTGTGTTCTATGATAATATGGGCAATGCCGTTCAAATGGCTTCCGCGGGTGATAGTTTCACCGATCGTATGGTTAGTCAGTTCCGTAGATTGTCACGTGGCCGACGCTTCTATATCACCGAAGTCAAGGCTATTGGCCCCGATGGCATTGCCAGAACGCTGCCCGGAGCTATGGAGATTAAGCTTAGATAGAAACATTATTTCCTCACGTGGGCATTTGCTTTAGTGTTGGTTGATAAATAAAAATCATTTGTTAGAAGGCTATATAGATCATGAGAAAAATATTTTTAACGTTGATCATTGTTTTTGTTGCCACTGTTGCTATAGCGCAACCGCGTGCACGTCGCGAGCAACAAGTCGTCGAGGCACGACAGTCCAATAGAAATAATATGACCGTTCGCGCTCAGATATCATTTCCCACAGAGCCCAAAATGAACGCGTCGGTAGTTTGGCGACGTGATGTTTACCGTGAACTTGACCTCAAAGACGATTCCAATGCCGGTCTTTATTATCCTGTGGAGCCTTTGGGTACGCAGATGAACCTTTTCACCTATATGTTCAAACTCATCATGGCCGGACCCCGTCACGGTGGTATTGCCGCTTACGCTTATGATGTCAATACTGGCAATGAGCGTTTTGATGAGTCGCTACGCATTAACCCTTTGAAGTTCTTGGACGACTATCACATTTTTTACGAGCGCACGGATCGTGGCGTTCATATTAGCGACAGCGATATTCCATCGGCAGAGGTCAAAGGCTATTTTATCAAGGAGAGCGCCTATTATGACCAGTCCACGGCCACGTTCCACAAACAGGTGCAAGCCATCTGTCCTGTGATGTACCGTGAAGACGATTTTGGCGATGGCACTACAAAATACCCACTCTTTTGGGTCAAGTATGAAGATTTGGCTCCTTTCTTGGCCAAACAGACCATTATGACCAGCAATCTCAACAATGCCGCCACCATGAGTCTTGATGATTATTTCACGATCAATGCTTACAAAGGCAAAATTTATAAAACAACCAATATGCTCGGACAAACACTTGCGCAGGAGGTCGGTGGCGATTCCGTCAAGTTATCGCGTGAGCAGCTGCGTATTGATAACGAGATTAAAGAGTTCGAGCAACGTATTTGGGGTGATCCCGCTGTTAAAGATTCGCTCGACTCCATTGCGAAATTAGACCAAAAAACGCTCAAATCTTTTCGAAAAAAACATCGGTCTGGAAGTAGCCGAAGTTCGTTTAAGAAAAAAGATAGTACTTCTTCTTCCGCTTCTAAGGGAACCTCTGCACGTGTCACGGTTCGTCGGCAGAGACATTAATATGTGTCTATAATATTCATACATTTTAAAATAAAACATTTTTATGAAAAAATTTTCAATTACATTGTTCTTTCTCATTGCTTTATTGTTTTCTAATCAGGCTAACGCACAAGTGAAGTTTGGTGTTAAAGGCGGTGTCAATGTGTCCAAAATCAGTTTTAGTGAATCTACGTTCAGCAGCAAAAATCGCACAGGGTTTTTCATTGGCCCTACTGTCAAGTTCACATTGCCAATTGTCGGCCTTGGCCTTGACGCTTCCGCGTTGTTTGACCAGCGCACCACCGAGATAGCCAGTGGGTCGGCCGCCAACGGTGAAACCACGGTGAAACAACGTTCTGTTGTTTTGCCCATCAATTTACGTTATGGTTGGGGACTTAGCAGTTTGGCCAATGTTTTTGTCTTCGCTGGACCTGAATTTGCTTTCAATGTAGGCGATAGTAATTTCGAGTGGACTGATGCCAAAACCTATAAAAACGTTTTCCAACTCAAGAAGTCGACTACCAATATCAATCTTGGAGCTGGTTTTACGCTTTTCGATCACTTACAGATTACGGGCAATTATAATGTCGCTATAGGCAAAACTGGTGAGATAAAGATGCACAAGCTTGATCAACAAGTAGCTGATGCCATTGATACAGGCCATACTAACACTTGGCAGCTCTCTGCTACTTATTTCTTTTAATTGTAGTTAAACTACTGTTTTCAAGATTTTTTTCGTATATAAACTTATTTAAAATGGCATGGTTAGGCACAAGTGACAGCCTTAGCCATGCCTTTTTTTCTTTTTTTGTAAAAAGACTTAAATTAAACGTTACGGTTCATGTTTAGTTTGTGGATAACACATTTTGGCATTATCTTTGTAGCTATCCATTTGATTTACAATAAGCAACATGAAGATTATAAAAGACAATAAGTTTGGAGGGGAGCGTCCCCTCTTTGGATTAAAAAACGCTTCTATTGATAATATTGAGATAACAGATGGAGAGTCGGGCATAAAGTGCTGCGAGAACCTCACATGCAACAATTCTCGTTTCTATGGCAAATATCCGTGGTGGCATGTCAATCATAGCGTCATCACCAACTGTTATTTTGCCGAGGGCAGTCGATCTGCTATATGGTACAGCGATGACATGGTGATGAAAGATTGCGTTATTGATGGACCCAAGTTCTTCCGAGAGATGAAAAAGCTTAGCTTGGAGAATGTTAAAATCAACGATGCCGATGAAACTTTCTGGAAAATAGATGGCCTGTCCATAAAGAATGTGGAGCTTCATCAAGGTACATATCCTTTCATGTTTTGTCGCGATATTTTCGTAGACGGACTTGTGAGCGATGCCAAATATGTGTTCCAGTACTGTGAGAACGTTGAGATCCATCATGCCAAGATCACTACCAAAGATTCGTTTTGGGAGTGTAAAAATGTGGTAGTGTACGATTCTGTTCTCGATGGCGAATATCTCGCATGGCATTCTTCCAATATCAAATTTGTGCGTTGTCACATCAGTGGCGAGCAACCTTTGTGTTATATGGACAACGTCGTGCTCGAAGATTGCACTTTCGATTCCGCTTGCGACCGTGCTTTTGAAGACTGCACCAATATCAACGCCGACATAAGGGGTGCTATCACCAATGTCAAGAATCCAGTTTCTGGCCGTATAGTGGCCGACGCTATTGGGTCTGTTACTTATGACGAGTTTGCTAAAGGCCATGATTGTGTTATCGAGACACGTCGGTAGCGTTTATTTTCCGACGTTATTTTCTTTGTGTTAGAATACCATTCGTTGTGCCATATATCTATTTTCTCATATCCTAAACACTTGTTCCAATGTTCAATTTCGATACCCCTGTCAATCGCCGTCATACCGGCTCATTAAAGTGGGACACCATACCCGCCGACGTTCTTCCATTATGGGTAGCCGATATGGATTTTCCAGTCGCTCCCGCCATACAGCAAGCGCTCGTCGATCGAGTGTCTCATGGCATATTTGGATACGCTAATGTAGACCACACTTACTACGATGCCATCATCTCATGGTTTGGCCGTCGGCACGATTGGTCTATCCAGCGCGAATGGATACGCTACACCACGGGAGTTGTGCCCGCCATCAGTTGTTGCCTCAAGGCGCTCACGCTGCCGGGTGAGCGAGTGCTCGTGCAAACTCCAGTGTATAATTGTTTCTTCTCGTCCATTCGCAATCAAGGGTGCGACATTGTGGAGAATGAGCTTGTGCGCCATGATGATACATACGTTATTGATTGGGACGATTTCGAGTCGAAATGCGCCGACGAGAAAGTCACGGTGTTCTTGCTTTGTAACCCCCACAATCCAGCCGGCCGAGTATGGACAGTTGAAGAGTTGAGACGTATGGGTCAAATCTGCCGTCGTCACGGCGTGCGCGTCATCAGCGACGAGATACATTGCGAGCTTGTCATGCCGGGTTACACCTATACGCCCTTTGCCGCGGTCAATGATACCAACCTCAACAACAGTGTTACTCTCAACTCGCCGTCCAAGAGCTTCAATATCGCCGGCTTGCAAATAGCCAATATCGTATGCCCCGACGCAGATGTGCGCCGGCGCGTGGATCGTGTCATCAATATTTACGAAGTATGCGATGTCAATCCCTTTGGCCCCATCGCCTTAAAGGCCGCCTATAATGAGAGTGAGCGATGGTTGGACGAGCTTATACCGTATATACACGGTAATTACCAGTTCCTCAAATCATACCTTGCCGAGCACCTTCCCTCTGTGGATGTCGTTCGGCTTGAGGGCACCTATTTGGCGTGGGTTTCCATCCGCTCGTTGGGTATCAATGGCGATGAGGCGGCTCGTCTTTTATTAAAAGATGGCAAGGTGTTCCTTTGCAGTGGCATGCTCTATGGCAAGCGTGCAGGGCGCGATTATCTCCGTGTCAACCTTGCTTGTCCTCGCGATTTACTGCGCGCGGCCATGTCTCGTGTGGTTACGACACTGTCCGCGATATAAGCGTTCCACAAGCGCTTGTGCCCATGTCTGTCAATGGGTCGACGCTTTCATGAAAAAACAATGCCGACGCGATTACTAATCGCGTCGGCATTGTTTTTTTTCTTTTTGTCTTGCCGCTTCACACATTTATGCTTTCCATGATGCGTCTCATCGCGCCAGCCTTTCCTTTCACGTATTCTTGTGCTTGTCTGCCGCTCCGAGCGCGAAAATCTGTGTCGCGTATGAGCCTGCTCATCACCGTGTCAAATGTTCGCAGGTCTGTTATCTCTAATCCGCCTTGTGCCTCGATCAACTCTTGTGCTTCCTGAAAATGCTTGTTCTCAGGGCCAAAAATAACCGGGATGCCCCATACGGCCGCTTCCAGCACGTTATGGATGCCAGCGCCAAATCCACCCCCCACGTAGGCCACGGTGCCGTAGTGGTATATGCTCGAGAGCAATCCGAAGCAGTCCACGATCAAACATTCGGCCGCACTTGCGCTTTCAGCCGAGGCTGTGGAATATCGTATGGTTTTTCGGTTCAGTTTTTCCTCGATGCTCCGCAGGTGGTCTTCGCTCACCACATGAGGCGCGATGATCAGCTTCCATTCCTTGTGTTGGTTAAAATAGGGTATGAAAACATCCTCGTCAGGCTCCCACGACGACCCGGCCACAAAAACGCCTTGCGTTCCCTCTACAAAAGCCTCCACGATGGGCAGTCTTTTGCTGGCCTCTTTAATCTGTAGCACTCGGTCAAAACGCGTGTCGCCCACCACGCTCACGCAGCCAATATTCAGCTGTCTCAATAGTTCTCGGCTCTTCTCGTTTTGCACGAAAAAATGGCTAAAACAGTACAGCACCTTTCGATAACTCCTGCCATACCATTTAAAAAATATTTGGTCAGGGCGGAAAATACTCGATACGCTATACGTTGGCACGCCTCTGTGTTTCAATATGTGCAGGTAGTTGTACCAGAACTCGTATTTTATGAAAAACGCCATTTCAGGTCTCACCATCCGCAAAAAACGCCGTGCGTTGCTTATGGTGTCTATGGGCAAGTAGCAGCAAATGTCCGCTCCTTTATAATCTTTCCTTACCTCGTAGCCAGAGGGTGAGAAAAAAGTCAGAAGCACTTTGTATTCTGGCCACTCTTTCCTGATATGCTCTATGAGCGGCCTGCCCTGCTCAAACTCGCCTAACGACGCGGCGTGAAACCATACGTATCGTGCCGACGGGTCTACCTTTCCCTCCAAAATGTGGTAAGCGTCATGCTCGCCCATCCACATTTTCCTTATTTTCTCACTGAACAGGCTGCCCACCCATACACCGATTTGGTATAACCAAATAAAGATTTGATACATGTTTTAAGTTAGCGTTCCATGTCTCGACACTCGGCCGAATCTATGTTACTCGCCCGAGGGAAGTACCTCAATGGCTTTTCTCAATCGTTTGATAGTTTCTTCTTTTCCTAAAAAAGCGGATATGTCAAACATGCCAGGTCCTTTACCCACACCCACCAATGTCAATCTGAAAGCGTTCATGATGTCGCCCATCTTGTATCCATTGTCAGCTATCCATTGTTCCACGACGGGTTCTTGCCCCTCCACGGAGAAGTCGTCTATACCCTTCAGCACCTCAATCAGCTCTGTCATTTGCTGCGTTGAGTAGGGCTTCCAGCGTTTTTTCACGGTTTTCTCATCGTAAGAAGTTGGTGCGATGAAGAAGAAGGAGCATAGCGGCCACAGTTCTTTTACAAAGTTCACCCGGTCTTTCATCATGTGCACCACCTCTTTCACTCGTTCAAACGTTTCCTCCACGCCGTTGCCAGCCACTATCGCCGCAAAGTCGCGTGCGATTTCATTGTCGCTCTTGCGCAAGATGTACTCATGGTTAAACCATACGCCTTTTTGGTAGTCGAAACGGGCACCGCTTTTCGAGCATTTCTCAATGTCGAAAGTGTTCACCAACTCTTCCATGGAGAATATTTCTTGCTCTGTGCCTGGGTTCCATCCCAACAGCGCCAAGAAATTGATCACGGCCTCCGGGAAATAGCCACTTTCGCGATAACCCGCACTCACGTCGCCAGTCTTGGGATCATGCCATTCCAATGGGAATACCGGAAATCCCAACCGGTCGCCGTCGCGTTTGGACAGTTTGCCTTTGCCCTCTGGTTTTAGCAGTAGCGGCAAATGCGCGAAACTTGGCATGCTATCTCTCCATCCCAACGCCTCGTAAAGCAGTACGTGCAATGGCGCCGACGGCAGCCATTCCTCGCCACGAATTACGTGGCTCACCTCCATCAAGTGGTCGTCCACGATATTTGCCAAGTGGTAGGTGGGCAGTTCGTCCGCGCTTTTGTAGAGCACCTTGTCGTCTAATATGTCGCTTTTCACGTGTATCTTGCCGCGTATCAGGTCGTCCACCACAATGTCTTGTCCTGCCTCAACCTTGAAACGCACGGTATATTGCGTGCCATCCACGATAAGCTGCTCCCATTCCGTGCGATCCATCACCAACGAGTTTCGCATCTCCATGCGCGTGGTGGCGTCGTATTGGAAGTTGGGCACCTCCTTACGCTTGCGCTCCAGTTCCTCGGGCGTGTCAAAAGCATAGTATGCCTTGCCTTCCTCCACCAACTGATCAACATATTTCCGATATATCTCCCGGCGCTCACTTTGGCGGTAGGGACCGTAGTTGCCACCTATGCCCACACCCTCGTCAAATGTTATTCCTAACCATTCGAAAGCCTCAATGATATATTCCTCCGCGCCGCTTACAAATCGGTTGGAGTCGGTGTCTTCTATGCGGAGTATCAAATCGCCGCCGTGCTGGCGCGCAAAGAGATAGTTAAAAAGCGCGGTGCGCACGCCGCCAATGTGTAAAGGGCCTGTTGGGCTGGGTGCGAAACGAACCCGTACTCTTCTTGCTGACATGATATAAATCTTATAATTTTTTGCAAAATTAATATATTTTTTCGATTATGCCGTATTAATTTAGTATTTTCGCAGAACAATACAATAAATGAAGCGTACATGAGTATCATTGAAACCCATTATAAAAAGGAGCAACGACATTGGCGCAAAAATGCCATACGTGTAGCCCTTGTCTTTCTTACCACGGCTCTTATCGTCTGGTTTTTGCCACGTCGAGAGGGTAAGCAGTACGCTTACGAGGTGGGTGAGCCGTGGCGTTATGGCACCGTCATAGCCAAATACGATTTTCCTATCTACAAGACAGATGAGGCTATCAGCTATGAAAAAGACTCGTTGCTCAGCCAGTTTCAGCCTTATTTCATTTACGACCACAATGTGGAAGGAGAGGTTTTGGCCAGGTTCAAGCAAGATTTCAAGAACGGCATGCCCGGTTTGCCCGCCGCTTACCGCAATGTGGTGATTGACAGGCTGCACCGGTTGTATCAATCTGGTATCATGGAGAAACCCAATTATGACCAGATTATGCGCGGTGACACGGCCAAGTTGGTGCGTGTTATCTTTGGCAAGAGCACAGAGAGCTTGGTCATCAGCTGTCTCTACTCCACGATGTCGGCCTACGAGAGTTTGCTCAACGACAAGACGCTTGCACCCGAGCGCGCCGCTTTGCAAAAGCTCGATCTCACCGATTATATAGAGCCTAACCTCTTTTTCGACAAGGAGCGCACGGAGACGGCCAAGAACGATTTGCTCAGTGGCGTGTCACCAGCGAGTGGCATGATGATGAGCGGACAGAAAATCATTGGCGTGGGCGATATGGTCAACGATTACAACTATCGCGTGCTGTCCTCGTGGGAGAGAGAGATGGAGCGGCGTAGCGCCTCCAAATCACAACTCACCAATATCTTCATAGGAAATTTCATCTACGTTTTCATCTTGGTGGCTTGCTTCACTTGCTATTTGGTGCTCTTTCGCAAAGATTATTTCAACAAGCCGCGTAGCATTGCCATGCTCTATTCTTTCATTGTGTTGTACCCCATATTGGTGTCGCTCATGATGAAACATGTCTATTTCAATCTCAGTGTGTACATCATACCCTTCGCCCTCATCCCCATCTTCGTCAGGGTTTTCATGGATGCTCGCACGGCATTTTTAACGCATACGATCACGGTTCTCATATCCGCCATCGCCGTGCGCTACCAGTTTGATTTCATCATCATACAGATAGTGTCGGGATTGGTGGCCATCTTCTCGCTGCGAGAGATGTCCTCGCGCGCGCAGGTTTTCAAGACTGCGCTTTTCGTTGCCCTTGCCATGAGCGCCACCTACATGGCCATCAAGCTTGCGCAGAGTGGCGACGACTTCAACATGGACACCAATATGCTCTACCATTTCCTTATCAATGGCGTACTTGTCCTACCCGCTTACCCCATGATGTATCTTGTGGAGAAGACCTTCGGGTTTATCTCAAACATTACCCTCATAGAGCTTTCCAACACCAACAAGGGGTTGTTGCGCAATCTTAGCGAGGTGGCTCCTGGCACGTTCCAGCACTCCATTACCGTTGGAAACCTTGCCGCCGAGATAGCCAACAAGGTGGGAGGCAACAGCACCCTTGTGCGTACCGGTGCCCTTTACCATGACATTGGCAAGATGGTCAATCCTGCGTTCTTTACCGAGAACCAGCAGGGAGGTATCAATCCGCATGACAATCTAACCGACAAGGAGAGCGCGCGGGTCATCATTGAGCACGTGGCCAATGGTGTCAAGATAGCCGAGGAGGCTAACCTCCCCGTCGCCATTATCGACTTTATACGTACACATCATGGGCGCAACGTTGCCAGGTATTTCTATGTGAAGTATCAAAATGAGCACCCCGACGAGGTGGTCGACAAGGAACTGTTCACCTATCCCGGCCCCAACCCATACACTCTCGAGCAGGCTATCCTCATGATGGCCGATACCTGTGAGGCCGCCTCGCACTCGTTGCGCGAGTACAGCGAGGAGACGTTGGCCGCCTTGGTCAACAAACTTATAGACCAATTGGTTGCCGACGGCTGTTTCAGGGAGTGCAAAATCACGTTTTATGATATCGCCACGGCCAAGCTCGTGCTCATAGACAAGCTAAAGGCCATCTACCATACCCGCGTGAAATACCCGTCCCGAATAGTCAATAGGGATGACGGCGTGGCCCAATAGCCGTCAAGTCGCGTGCGGATGATGGGTGCGGACATGCGGCTCGGCCGTGGCTTGGAGGCCATCTCTATGTGTCTTTTCTATAATAAACTGTCAGAAAAATATCACAAATTTTGAGCTCCGCAAATCATCTGTTTTAGCTGTACCCAACTTCTTTTTTTATCATAAAGTAGGGCTCTTGATGGCTCCGTGATGTTACCCTCATGCCATTGGTACCTGTTCGTGTCGTGTTTCGTGCCCAATCCAAATGCGATACGATGCCATTGGCAAGCTGTTTAGTGCTTTATCGTGCCACGTATAGTGCCTAAACGTGACGGCGCAAGAAAACTTTTTTCATGCCAATTGGTAAATGACGACGTATCAGTTTGATTTATAGGCGATAAATGAAAACCCTCCGTTCTTGCGTATTTTCGACCAAAGACTTCATCGTTTGCAAATACGCTCATTTCCAGTAGCTTTTTGTCCTGTTTTTTTATGCCTCGCGAGCTGCTGCAAGCGCATCAAGACAACGACCGTGCGGTGATGCGTCTGTATGGCTTTGGGCTCAAGATGACAGAGACGGAGTGCGTGGCCGAGCTGTTCAGGCTGTACGAGCGCATGGTATAGCGACATGTGGGGGTATGACAATGTTTGAGGGACGGGCTTTTGGCGCTCGCCTGAAACGTGGCGTGCAGGTTCATGGTGAGCGACGCGCTCGCCTGTTGTCGGTAATCCTTGATGCCTTGTTATAAATGTTACAAGGCCTCGGTGGCCTTGCGCAGCCATGCTCTCTCACCCTCGTCGAGGTGTGGCGAGAGCGTGTCGCGCACCTGTTGGTGGTAGTCGTTGAGCCATGCCACCTCTTCGGCGAGCATCATCTCTCGAACGATGGGGGCGGTGTCTATGGGACAAAGTGTGAGCGACTCGAATTGCAAGAACTGCCCAAACTCTGTCTCCTTGTAGGGTGTGATGAGCAACGTGTTCTCTATGCGCACACCGAAACGCCCCGCAAGGTACAGCCCGGGCTCGTCGGTCACCGTCATGCCGGCCTTGAGCGGTGCGGGCACGTACTCCATGCGTATCTGGTGCGGCCCTTCGTGCACGTTGAGATAGGAGCCCACGCCGTGCCCGGTGCCATGCATATAGTTCATGCCCTCGCGCCACATGGCACTCCGGGCGAGTATGTCAAATTGGGTTCCCGAGGCTCCGCACGGAAACTTGCAAAGCTCAAGCTGGATGTGCCCCTTGAGAACGAGCGTGTAGACACGCCGCTCTTCGTCTGTGAGCGGGCCGAGCGGTATGGTGCGGGTGATATCGGTGGTGCCGTCTTCGTATTGCGCGCCACTGTCCAACAGCAGGAAGCCCCGTGGCTGCAGCGCCGCGTCGGTGTCGGGCGTGGCCTCGTAGTGCACGATGGCCCCATGCTCGGCGTAGCCCGCGATGGTGTCGAAACTGATGTCGCGAAACAACGGTTGCTCGGCGCGCAGGTCGGTGAGCTTCTGGCTGACGGACATCTCTGTCTGCCCGCCCGCCTCGACGGCTGGCTTGAGCCACCGCAAAAACTTGACCATGGCTATGCCGTCCTTGAGCATGGCGTGGCGAAATCCCGCTATCTCCGTGTCGTTTTTCACGGCTTTCATGGCCGGTATGGGCGATGCTTGCCGCACCACTTCCTTGGTATTCACTAATTTGGCCAGTGTGTAGCTCGTCTCCTTGGGGTCCAATAGAATGTTGTACTCAAAATAATCTTTCAGTCCTTTTCGCACATCGGCGTATTGGGCGGTCGCCACTCCTTGGTCGTTGAGGTAACTTGTCACGTCGGCGGAGAGCTTCTCCTTGTCGCAATATAGCGTGGCGTGGTCGCTGTCGATGAGCAGGTAGGCCACGAACACGGGGTTGCAGTGTACGTCTGTGCCTCGCAAGTTGAGCGTCCATGCCACGTCGTCCAACGCCGACACCAACATGCCGTCAGCGTGAAGCTCGCGCAAAGCCTGCCTGACACGCGCCAGTTTGCTCTTGGCGGTCTCACCGGCATAAGTCATAGGGTGCACTGTCACCTTGTTGGTGGGTATGGCTGGGCGGTCTGTCCATATATTATTGAGAATGTCAAGGTTGGTGCGCACCGTGATGCCTCCCTCGCGTCGAAGGTCGGCGATGAGGCTCTCGGTGTCGTCAAGCGTGTTGACCATGCCGTCAACGCCCACCGAGGTGCCGCCAAACGCTCGCAATTCGTCACCTATCCATTGGGCGATGGTGGGCGTGCCAGGCATTCTGAGCTTCATCAATTGAAACTCGGTGCCCTCCAATTGCTTGGTCGCCGACAAGAAATAACGGCTGTCTGTCCATAACGCCGCCGACCGAAGGGTCACCACGGCCGTTCCGGCGGAGCCGTCGAAACCGCTAATCCACTGTCGGCCTTTCCATCGATCGGGCACATACTCGCTGTGATGGGGGTCGGTACTTGGAAAAATAAAAGCGTCGAGTTTTTCTCGTCGCATCTCCTCTCTTAGAGCCGATAAACGTTGTTGAATTTTCATAAGATGATTAATTTGCGAAATGGACATGGCAAAGATAGTGCTTTTTAAGAATAAACAACAAATTAAATGGAAAATAAATACCGAATGAACTCGTTTTTTAGTATCTTTGCATTTAATCAACAAGGACTACCTTCATGCCATGTTAAATGGCTGAACAGGCTACCTAACGCTTGGAATACTTCAACTAAATAAACAATAATATTTATGAAATTTTTAACAAACGAAAAACTTGTTATCGTCGGTGCCGGCGGTATGATTGGTTCTAACATGGTACAGAGCGCTTTGATGCTCGGCCTAACGCCTAACATTTGCTTGTACGACATTTACGAGCCGGGTGTGCATGGTGTGTTCAACGAGATGCAACAGTGCGCTTTTCCGGGTGCTAATATCACTTATACGGTTGATCCCGCAGAAGCTTTCACGGGTGCCAAATACATTATATCGTCTGGTGGTGCTCCCCGTAAAGAGGGTATGACGCGCGAGGACCTGCTCAAGGGCAATTGCAAGATTGCTGCTGAGTTTGGCGAGAACATCAAAAAATACTGCCCAGAGGTTAAGTTTGTAGTGGTAATCTTCAACCCTGCCGATGTAACCGCGCTGACCGCGCTGATTCACTCTGGATTGAAACCTAACAAGCTGTCTTCTTTGGCTGGTTTGGACTCCACCCGTTTGCAGCAGGCTTTGGCCTTGGAGTTTGGCGTTCAGCAAGACAAGGTTACTGGCGCTCACACCTATGGTGGCCACGGCGAGCAGATGGCCGTGTTTGCTTCGCAAGTTAAGGTGGACGGTAAGCCATTGTCCGAGATGGGCCTTTCTGACGCTCGTTGGGAAGAAATCAAGCACGACACCGTGCAGGGTGGATCCAAGATTATCAAGCTACGTGGCCGCAGCTCATTCCAAAGCCCCGCTTATCTCGCCGTGAAGATGACAGAGGCCGCTATGGGTGGCGAGAAGTTCACCCTGCCCGCTGGTTGCTATGTTAACGACGAGAAATTAGGTTTCAAGAACGTTATGATGGCCATGCCAACCACTATCGATACTGATGGCGTGCATTATACGGCACCTAAGGGTACGAATGACGAGATGGCTTCGTTGCAAGCATCTTATGAACACCTCTGCAAGATGCGTGACGAGATAGTAAGTCTCAACATCGTTCCTGCTGTAGAGGAATGGAAGAAAGACAACGCCAACCTCTAATGACAGGGTTACGGCATTGCCGTAGACTGATATAAAATGGCCCGGCCAACCGCGAACGCGCGATTGGCCGGGTGTTTTTTGTGCTAGCCGCATGGCTGGCAAGTAACGATCGTGGTATGCGCTAAGCTGATGTCTTGACTATAAAGGTAACATGATAGCCTGCTACGGGGCGTTCTGCCAGTTGCAAGTCGCCCCCGGATACGACCATGAGTTGGCGCGAGAGTGATAGGCCGATGCCTGTTCCGGTGGTCTTGGTGGTGAAAAAAGGCACGAAGATGTCTTTGGCCACGTCGGCCGCGATGGGTGCGCCGTCATTGCTCACCCACAGGGCGCCGTCCCATCTTGCGTCGATTGTGCCGGCTCCTGCCTCCACGGCGTTTTTGACAAGGTTGAGCAGCACTTGTCTCAGCATATTTCCATCGGTGTGGACGATTGTCTCCGCTGGTATGCCAATATGCCACTTGAGATTGCCGAAGAGCGTTCTCAATGAGTTTAGAAGCTCCAACAGGTTTATGTCTGTTGGCACGGCTTCCTGCAATCGGGTGAGCTTGCGGTAACTGTCCACGAAGGCGCACAAGCCGTCGCAAGTGTCGTGGATGGCCCTGATGCCCTCCTCGTAGGGCGAGCCCTTGATGCCCGGGTGGGCGAGATAGGCTTGGCTGATGCTGCTGATGGGCGTTGTGGCGTTCATAATCTCGTGCGTAAGGACGCGCGTGAGGCGTTGCCAAGACTCCACCTCGTGTCTGGCCACAAGCCGGGCGATGTCTTGCCCGAGATCGTTGAGAGTCTCTTGCAATGCTCGCTCGCCCCTGAAGAGCCCTTTGGTAGGTAGCCGGAACATGAAATCATGGTTTAGGATGGCCTCGCGCATCAATTGGGCGCGTCGCGCCAACAGCTTTTGGTGATACAAAAACCATGTGCCAACAGCCAGCGTCGTCACAACTATCACCCCCACAATCCATTCCCAGTTCATCATTTTTCCAACTGTTAGTTTTCCTTAATCCCCTTATGCGCGCGCAGCTTGTACTCATTTGCGCAACTTGGCGTATAGCGTTTGCCGGGTGATGCCCAGCAACTCGGCCGCCTTGCTGATGTTGCCGTGGCAGGTTTCCACCACCTTGCGCACGTGCTCCGCCTCTATCTTGTCGAGCGGTTCCACTCGTTTGTTGCGGTCCACGGCATCTTTCAGTGTACGCACCAACTCATCGTTGTCCCATGGCTTGGTCACGAAATCGGCCGCCCCCGCTTTCAGTCCCTTCACGGCCAACTGCACGTCGGCGTAGGCGGTCATCAGCACCACGGGCGTGTTGGCATGTCGCTTGATGATGGCGTTGAGCCAAACCAGCCCCTCCCTGCCGGAGTTGACACCCATTCCGAAATTCATGTCGAGCAGCACCACGTCCACTTGCTCGCTCGCCAAGGTGGGCAAAATGTCGTCCGGGTGGCTCAGGGCTATGGTCTTGCCAAAGACACCATCGAGGCATATCTTCACGGCGGTGAGCACGCCGGGATTGTCATCCACCACCAATATTGTTCCATACGAAGCCATACGCTATCCGTTTGTGATTGTTTGTGATTGCAGGGAGATCAGGTTGGGGAATTAACGTTACCTATATAATATATAGGAGGTGAGCGGCGCGAGCGTGCCTCTCAACATGCCGCGGCTGACGAAGAACGTGTCTTGGTGAACCTTGTCTTTGTATTTGCCGTTGCGGAGCGAGGTTCTCAGGTTGACAACTTGTGGCTTATGGGAAATGTTGATGATCGCCGCGCCTTTCTTTCCGCGTGTCACCATGATGGCTTGACCGTCGTTTGCGTATGAGACGCTCTCCGGTTGCCCGTGCATGGCCTTTCGGAACATGTTGACAGCCACCACCTCCAGGTGCCTGAAGGCGTCGTTGCCTTTTTTTCCCACAATGTTGTTTCCCCATGTGTTTTGGGGTGAGCTGCCGTCCGGACGACTGTAAAAGAGGGGCGTGCCAAATTGCCGCGCGGTGATAAACACCCAGCCCATGCGTATTTGGTCGTCGGTCAGCGCCGCGCTCTCGTGGCCGTTGCAGTACGTGTCGTGCGACTCGACCCATGTCACCAATCGGCTGGGGGCTGCCGGATGGCAGTATTTGGCTATTTCGTTTGCCTTCCATTCGTGGCCCTCCAGCGCGTGCCTTATGCACCAACCCAGCGCGCTGGCCGTCACGCAGCCTATAGCGTCAGCGTATTCTTTCTCCTTTACATTGGTGTCTTGCAGCACCTCCCCGTATATGAAGAGGCTGTCCGCGGGGATTGCCAATCGCAGGCCCTTGACGGCTTTGCGCCCCGTCGCGACATCCCAAAAGTCGTTTTGGGGTGATTTGGGGTCTTTCGGGTCGCTCGGCAGGCCTATGTGTTTGGCCGTGTCGTAGCGAAAACCGCGCACGCCACACGCCAAGAGATCATTGACATAGGTGAGATAATAATGCTGAAAATCAGGATTCTCGGTGTTTACGTCTGGCAGCCCTCCCATTTGGCCGGTGGTGCATTGCAACCGGTCGCTATAATCTTTTATCTCCGTGAACCCATTGGCGTGGTAAAGGTTGGCGTGCCCTCCGACAGCCGCGTCGAGGTCGGCCTCCACTTGGCAGTCGTTGATGGCGGTGTGGTTGGGCAGCACATCGACTATCACTCGCACGCCATAGCGTTTGGCCTCCTTGCAGAGGGCTATGAGATCGTCTCTGGTGCCCATTTGGTAATTTCCTATTTTCCAGTCAGTGGGCTGGTATTGGTAATACCACTTGCCATGCCCGAACAGCTGATTGCCGCCGCCCTTGTCACGGCTCACCTCAGTGACGCAGCGCTGCGCGGGCGATGTTTGCACGATGGTGTAGCCCGCCTTGGCGATGGCTGCCATGTTCTCGCGTATGGTGTTGAACGACCAGCACCACGCATGCAGTATCACGTCGTCGTTGGACGCTGGCTTGAACGCGTAGCCCTGACGCGATAATAGAAGGGCCAAGGCGAATAATAAGAGCAATTTCTTCATTCTTGTATTGTTAGGATTGGTCACGTATAGTTATTCCAATAGCAAAGATAAGACTATTTCATTGAACATTGGCAAATAGGAATGGCTAATTTTATATGTCATGGTCGAAAAAGCCGCGCGCGCTGCGCTTTTGTCTTTTAAAATTATTTTATTTCTCGCGCCTTTGTGTATGACTTTCATACAAACAGGTGTATGATATTCATACAAACCTCTTCTTGACGCCACAAAATCTTTGTACGGGTGAGCTTGTATTCCTAAATTTGCGGTATAAAACTTGAATGATGAAACGAATAAGTGTAATTCTATCTATGTTGGCGATGTTTTGCGTCCATGTCCATGCCCATGAGGTGTGGTCGGTGGATCGTTGCATGAGGTATGCCGTGGCCCATAGCCATGGGGTGAGGCAACAACAGCTCGCGCTCGATGACAACGAGAGCGACCGCATGAGGGCTTGGGGCGCTTTCTTGCCATCTGTGGAGGCGGGCGTAGGTGGGCAGTTTAACTTCGGCCGCACCATCGACCCGGAGACCAATACCTATACCAACGTGAACACCTTTTATAACAACTACAGCCTCTCGGCCTCGCTGCCGCTCTTTGATGGCATGCGCCGCTACCACGCATTGCGTTTGGCCAAGGTGAACACGCTGCTGGGCAGACAAGCCTTGCGCGCCAAGCAGGACGAGACCGCCATGCAAGTTTACAAAGCGTACGTGAATGTGTGCTACGGCCGCGGGGCGCTCGCCATCGCCACGGACAAGCGCGACGAGAGCGCGGAGCTGCTGCGACGCACGCGTCTCATGGAGCGGGTGGGCACCAAGGGCGGCGCCGATGTGGCCCAAATGGAAGCCACGTTGGCCGCCGACGAGTGTGAGGTGACACGTTGCCAAAACTCGCTCAGCAACGCCACGCTCGCGTTGAAGTCAGCCATGAACTATCCCGCCGATTCCACGTTGACGCTCGACACCTTGGGCGTGAAGCCTATAGCGACACCCATTGCCAGCGCCGCCGATATTTACGCGCGCGCCAAAGCCGTAAACCCCACGCTCAGACAGGCGGAATATGGTGTGGCCGCGGCTCGGCAGTCGCAGAACCTGCACCAATCGGGAGGCGCGAGTCTTGGAGACCAGTTGCGTAACAACATGGGCAAATATGTTTATGCCACGCTCTCCATTCCCCTTTTCAACCGGTTGGCCACTGTGTCGAGCATACGTCGGGAGCGCAACAGCCTGCGCAAGGCCCGCGAGCGGTTGGACTATGAGCGCTCGGAGCTACGCCGGCTTGTAACCGAGGCGTGGACTGACCTGCAAGACGCATGGGCCGAGCAAGCCAAAACACGGAGCGTGGTTGTGGCGGACAGCATAGCGGCGCGCGTCAGCGTTCGCAAGTATGAGGAGGGAATAGCCTCTCCATTGGATGTGCGAGCCACGGCGGTGGCCCTCGCCCGGAGTCGCGCGCGATATTTGCAAAGCCAACTGAACTGTATGTACAGACAACGAATACTCAACTATTATCAAGGAGACGCATTATGGACAGACCTATAACACACAAGACGGCACTACGCCGCAAGCACTTACCTTTCATCGCCGCCGGTATCGGCGTGTTGGCCCTCGTGGCTTGGATTGTTCTCGGCAACCATGACAGCGCTGTCAGCGTGGACGCGTCGCAGCTCACCATTAGCACCGTCACGCGGGGCCAATTTAACGACTATGTGCGTCTCAACGGCCAAGTAGCGCCCATACAAGTGGTGCAAATATCGCCCGAGGAGGGTGGGATAGTGCGTGAGAAAGTGGTAGAGGAGGGTGCGATGGTACACAAGGGCGACGTGATATTGCGCTTGAGCAACAGCGACCTTGACCTTCAAATCCTCAACGCCGAGGCCGAGTTGGCCGAGAAGCAAAACCTACTGCGCAACACGCAGATTGCCATGCAGCAAGACAATCTTAACAATGAGACCGAGCGCGCCACGCTCGACATGGGCGTGGAGCGCGGTAAGCGCGCCTACCAACAGAACAAACGGCTATATGACGACCACTTGGTGAGTAGAGAGGCCTATGAGCAAAGCAGGGAAGATTACGAGCTGGCATGCCGGAAACAAGCGCTCATACGCAAACGCATAGGTAGGGACGCGGCTTACCGCAAGGCGCAGATGGCGCAGATGGCGGACAATCTCGCCAACATGCGACGCAATGTCTTGCTCGTGCGTGAGCGCAAGAGCAAGCTCGAGGTGCGCTCGGCCATTGACGGAGAACTGGGCTTGCTCGACGTGGAGTTGGGGCAAAGCATCACCCCCGGACAGCGCGTAGGGCAGATAAACGACCTTAGCGACTTCAAAATCACCGCCCTCATAGATGAGCATTACATAGACCGTGTGCGCGCCTCGCTGCCCGCCACTTTTGAGCGTGACGGCAAGACGTTCAAACTGACGGTGCGCAAGGTGTACCCAGAGGTGCGCGACGGCAAGTTTCGCATAGACTTCGCGTTTGTCGGAGCGCGCCCACACAACATAAGGAGCGGCCAAACTTATTACATCAACCTTGAGTTGGGCAAGCCCGAACCGGCAGTGCTCATTCCACGCGGCACGTTTTTCTATACCACGGGCGGTAACTGGATTTTCGTGCTCGACAACAACGGCAAGGCACACCGGCGTAAAATCAGCATAGGCAGGCAGAACCCACAGTATTACGAGGTGACAGAGGGCTTGGCGCCCAACGAGCGTGTTGTGACAAGTGGTTACGAGGCTTTCAAGGACAATGACGTGTTGGAATTAAAATAACAAATAAATAAAACTGCTATGATTAAGATTGAGAACCTGACAAAAATTTTCCGAACGGAAGAAGTGGAGACCGTGGCACTGAACGGCGTGAATATGCAAGTGGGCGACGGAGAGTTTGTAGCCATTATGGGACCGAGCGGATGTGGCAAGTCCACGCTACTCAATATCCTTGGCTTGCTTGACAATCCCACCGAGGGACAATATTTTCTCGATGGCGAGGAAGTGGGACGTTTGAGAGAGAGAAACCGCACGAAATACCGCAAGGGACGCATAGGCTTTGTGTTTCAGAGCTTCAATCTCATCGACGAGCTTACCGTGGAGGAGAACGTGGAGTTGCAACTCAAGTACCTTGACGTGCCTCGGAAGGAGCGCCGTGAGCGCGTGTTGGAGATACTGCGCAAGGTGAACCTGTCCCAACGCGCTCGCCATTATCCGCAACAGTTGTCCGGAGGACAGCAGCAACGTGTGGCCATCGCCCGTGCCGTGGTGGGCCACCCCAAGCTCATTTTGGCCGATGAACCAACGGGAAACCTCGATTCAAAAAACGGCTTGGAGGTGATGCAATTATTGTCCAAACTCAACGCGGAGGGTACCACCATCGTCATGGTGACCCACTCGAGGCATGACGCTACCTATGCCAACCGTGTGGTGAACCTGTTTGACGGACAAATCGTGGAGAGTATGGATGGAATGTTATAAAAAGCGCTATGAAATCATTTTTTCGCTTTCTTCTTCGCAATCCTCTTTATACATTCATTAATATAGTCGGATTAGCAGTCTCGTTAATGTTTGTCATTCTTTTTGGGGATTATACATGGCGGCAATGCACTGTTGACAGCCAACATGACAATGCTGACAGGATAGTTGTTTTGGGCAATCAGAGCAACCTTTACACTTGGCATGGCCCTACGCAAGATTTGGGCAAGATATTGCCGGAGGTGGAAAACACTTGTTGTGTGCTGGCACATAGTGGCAACGTTATGGTCGAGGGCAAGAAAATAGACAGAGGGAGTAACGCCGATGGGCAGAACGCAGCTAATATATTATTGGTCGATTCTTCTTTTTTCAACATCTTTGATTATGATATAGTGGATGGAGACCATCGGTCACCGCTACGCGTCTCGGACAATTGTGTCATCACAGAATCGCTTGCCCATCGTCTTTTTCCTGACGGAAAAGCGATAGGCAAAGGAATAGAGATAGTGGGAGATAGAGACATTTGCATTGCCAACGACAACCCATACGACAGTACGCTTGTCTATACGGTGTCGGCAGTGATGAAAGATTTTGACAAGACTATCTTCCCTAACAGTATCGAGATTGTGGTCCACATGAGTCGGCAACCTCAAATATGTGGCTTCACGGCTTCTCCCAATGCGTACGCTTACACGGGCAATGGATATACGAGGTCGTTTTTACTGTTACGCCCGGGAGCCGACTTGTCCTCAAAACGTGACATGATAAAAAAATACATGAATACGAACATTCCTGCCTTGGGGTTCAGCCCGTGGAAGGAAACAACTTTAACGCCTTTGAGAGAACTCATGTTCAGCCCACTCAATGATGGTTGCGGACTCCAAAAGGGAGACCGTGGTCGAATGGGCGTCTTGTTGGCGGTGGTTGTCGCCATCTTTCTTTTCGCTGTCACAAACTATATCAACCTTACCATGGCCAATATGGGATTTAGGTTCAAGGAAATGGCCACCCGTATGCTGTTGGGTAGTGAAAAGATACAAATATCCATGCAACTCATCGCCGAATCGGCGTTTATCGTGTCAATTTCGTTTGGGCTTGGCCTGTTGTTGGCTTTCGCTTTCCAAAACAAAGTGAGCATGTTGTTCAAAGGGCATATCATGTTGCAGCATGACATCAACGTTCTCTCAATTACAATTTGTATAGTGTTTATAGTGGCATTAAGCATATTGTCAGGCATCTTTCCCATTTTGCAAATGGCCAAGTACAAGCCTGTTGACGTGATAAAAGGCTCGTTTCGTTATCATTCCAAGATGTTTTTGGGACGTTTGTTCATCATGTTGCAAAGTATGGTTATGGTCATGATGCTCACGGCCACACTCGTCATATATCTTCAAGTGCGGCATTTGGTCAACGCTCCGTTGGGATTTAATTACGAGAATGTGTTCATGGTGGCTGCCAACAATACTCAGGCCATGCGTGAAGAGTTGGACAAAATGCCTTTCGTTCAGCGAGTGGGATGTTTTGAGGGAACCAGCTTGACCGGTAATAACACAAATATGATTACAATTCATCGGCCTGATAATGATGCCACACAAGACGTCTCGTTCTATACATTGAACATGGACAGTGTGGCACTTGGGATTTATGGCTTAAAACTTTCTGTAGACTATGGCCCTTCCGAAGGCTCATACTATCTAAATGAGAGGGGAGCGCGTTTGCTTGGCCTGCGCGACAATGATCGCGTGTTGACATTGAATGACGGCAAACATCAGTTGTCGGGTATATTTAAAGATTTTCATTTCTGCAATATTTTGATGGAGGCGCAGCCTTTTATCATTCGGATATTAGATCCAGCGGACATGAAAAACATGTTTTTTTTAGTAAAGACCGATGGCTCGCTTCAAGCTGAACAAAGGCTTAAAGAGGCTGTGGCCAGAGTGGATAAAACCAAAGAAGACTTGGAATGGAAAGTTGATAACTTTAAAGAAGATATCAACGCAGCTTTTGAAGACAACAACAACACGTTGCTCATCGTGGTACTGTTTGGTGTAGTGGCATTGTTTATCTCAACGCTGGGGTATATCGGAACGTCTGTCTTTTTCATACGTCAACACAAAAAAGAGGTTGGTATTCGAAAAATAATGGGATGTTCTACAGAATTGGTCCTGTGCAATCTGTTGCGCCGTTTTCTCTCGCCCCTGCTTCTCTCTTATATAATAGCCACTCCTTTGGCATGGTATGTTTTGAGTGAGTGGTTGCGAAATTTCCCATATCGCATCTCGCTTACGCCGTGGATGATGCTGCTGCCAGTGGCTGTTTCGTTTGCCCTGGCACTGTCCTCAGTCTTTCTCCAAACCTTGAGGGCAGCTTGCACAAATCCTGTCAAAACCATTAAAACAGAATGACAATGAAATCATTATTATATTTATTTCGCCGATACAAGTTGGCCGCCACGCTCAACCTGCTCGGGTTGAGCATAGCCATCGCGGCCGCTTACTTGTTCCTGACCCAGGCCCATTACAACAGTTATTACAATCATGGGTTGCCCAATTACGAACGTACGTATCGATTCGAGATTCTCAACGAGGAGGACGGCGGTGGGTGGTCAGACTTTGTGATGCGCCCTTTTGAGGTGGCGTTTGCCACGGTGCCCCACGTGGAGGCCGTGCAGAGCGTTGATATAACCTCGCACGAGTTTGCGGTCAATGTGGGCGATCGTGAGTTTGAGACCACCGTTCTTGCCATGGGACGGCCTGGCCTGCGCTTCTTCGGGGCGAAAATGCTGTATGGCAGTGACAAGGATTGGCAGCACAACGAGCTTGCCGCCATCGTATGCCGCAGCGAGGCCGTCAGACTTTTTGGCACCGAGCGGGCCGTGGGCCGGCAGTTTGTTGACAAGCAGCGCGCCCAAACCTATACGGTGGAGGGTGTGTGCGAAGACTTTCCCGAGAACTGCATGATGCCCAATGGTGTTTACACATGCTATGGCGACCGTTTTTTGGACGACCGCTCGGAGTGGAGTTACGTTGTCTACCTGCGGCTTGACAACGCCGACAATCGTGCCATCGTGGAGAAAGCCCTCAAGCATAAGGTTATGGAACTGTTTGGTATCACAGACGAGCGTAGCTTCGACAGGGAGAGTGGCTTCAAGCTGAGGCTTACATCGATGGCGGACACCTACTTCTCCGGGGTGGGATTGGCCGACAAGGGCAGTCGCAACCTTGTGGGCGTGCTGTATGGCGCCGCTCTCTTCGTGCTCATCGTGGCGCTGCTCAATCTGGTCAACTTCACGTTGGCGCAGGCTCCCATGCGCATGCGCGGCGTCAACACGCGCAGGGTTATGGGTGCGTCTGTGGCGGCATTGCGCTGGCGCGTCATCATCGAAAATCTTGTAATCACGTTGATAGCCATTTTGTTAGCGTCGTTGTGGGTATGGCTTTTCGTCTCGAGCCCCACCTGCATGCGCCTAATTTCGGGCAGTGGATTGCGGTGGTCATTGGCATTTATCACGGCTGTTGGCGCCTTGATGGTCGGTGTGGCGTCGGCCCTTTTCCCCGCGTGGTATGTCACGTCGTTTGCTCCCGCCTTGGCTCTCAAGGGCGCTTTCGGGCTTACGCTGCGTGGACGCAAGTTGCGCTCACTCATGCTCTTCGTGCAGTTTGTTATCGCTTTCGCGTTGGTGGCCTATGTAGGTGTCATGGCATCGCAGTCGCATTACATATTTAACACCGACTATGGCTTTGACAAGGACGAGGTGCTTTTCGCCCAATTGTCACGCGAAGGCATGCACAAGAAAGCCGCCATCGCCAATGAGCTGCGCAAATTGCCATGCGTGGCGAGCACCGCCTATGGCGCGTCTGAGCTTGGTGACGGTGACCTTTTTATGATGTGGGGGCGTGGCGACGACACGCATCGCATGAACTACAATGTCGTGCCGGTGGACAAAGACTACTTGCGCACCATGGGAATACGCATAGTGGAAGGTCGCGACTTCAACGACGCCGACGCCCGGGGGGCTTATATCATCAACCGTAACATGGCCAAGCAGTACGGTTGGCTGCGCGTGGGAAGTCCTATCTCTATCTCCACCAGCGCGTGGGGAGAGGGCGCTTACGATGTGGTGGGCGTTTGCGAGAATTTCAAGCTTACCTCCATGCGCCACGATGACAGCGCCGCGCCAGTGGCGTTCATCATCATGGGCGACGACTACAAAGAGTGGGGTGACCGCTGTGGAATGTTGTTCGTGCGTATCGCGGCCGGTTTTGACAAGAGGGAGGCCAAGCGTCAACTCACTGGCATGTTGCAGAAACTCGACCCATCGCAAGTTTACGAGTTCAGTTTTCTTGACGAAGAACTGCAGCATACCTATCAGGACGAGTTTCGCTTCATATCCCAAGTGCGCACCTTCGCATTGGTATGCCTGCTCGTCACGCTCGTGGGCGTATTCAGCCTGACCATGTTTGAGAGTGAATATCGCCGAAAGGAGATAGCCTTGCGCCGTGTTATGGGAAGCTCCGTGTACCAAGTGTTGCTACTGTTTGTCCGGCGATACCTGCCGTTGCTCATCTTGGCGTTCGTGGTGTCGGTGCCCATAGCATGGTATCTGTCCGACCAATGGCTGCGCAATTTTGCCTCTCACGCACCCATTTGCTGGTGGGTGTTCCCACTGTCGCTCATCGTGGTTTCCGTGCTGGTGACGCTCACGGTGGCTGTACAGAGTTGGCGGGTGGCCACCACCAATCCGGTGCAAAGCATCCGCACCGAGTAGACGACAGACACAAACAGGCCTATCTATCACGCTTCTCGCCATTGTTTGACAGGAAAAAACAGTGGACGAGGAGCGTCTCGTGTTAAAAAAAGTGGACAGGAAACATGCTCCGACTGGTTGTTTTTTTGTATTTTTGCAGAGATAAGTTATTTTTCTCACGTGCTTCAGCTATATGACAAGCGTCATTGACTAAGCGAAAAATCCCTTTATTTTATGCGATCACATTACCAGAGGGCACTTAAAAACCATCTCGCCATACCCTTTGTCAGGTTCATCAATCAAGAGCGATCGGGTGGTATCGTGCTTGCCTTGGCGGTGATAGCGGCCCTCGCCTTGGCTAATTCGCCGCTACGTGACGAATATAATCGTTTTTTCGATTATCACTTTGGTTTTATGTTTAATGGCAAGCCGTTCCTCAATTTCAGCGTGGCCCATTGGATAAACGATGGCTTCATGTCCATGTTCTTCTTCGTGGTTGGCCTTGAGCTAAAGTCTGAGTTTATAGGCGGCGAGCTTCGCGACATTCGCAAGGTCACCTTACCTGTGGCGGCGGCCTTGTTGGGCATGGTGGTCCCCGCCGTTTTATACCTACTTCTCAATGGTTCCGCTCCTGCTGCCAACGGCTGGGGCATCCCCATGGCCACCGACATAGCTTTTGCTTTGGCCGTGGTCTATATGCTTGGCGACCGCGTGCCCATATCGGCCAAGGTGTTTCTCACCACGCTTGCCATTGTGGACGATATAGGAGCCGTTCTCGTCATTGCGCTGTTTTACACCTCTGAGATCTCCTTTGCCAATTTGGCCGTGGGCTTTGCCGTGTTAGGGGTGATGTTTTTGGCCAATAGGTTAGGTGTGAAAAACGTGGTGTTTTATGGGTTGCTGGGAATTGGGGGCGTATGGCTGGCCTTTCTGATGTCAGGTATACACGCCACCATCGCAGCCGTGCTTGCGGCGATGGTAATACCTGCCGACTCGCGTATACCGGAGACGGCTTTCATAGCGCGTATCAAACGCCATGTGCGCTTGTTTGAGAACATGGAGGGCAACGATGTGCGCACCTTGGAACCCGGGCAAGTGGATATTCTCTCCAAGGTATCAGCCGACACCATCCACGCCGTGCCGCCCTTGCAACGGCTGGAGCATGGGTTGCACCCTTGGGTGTCGTTTGTGGTCATGCCCATGTTTGCTTTGGCCAATGCCGGCGTGTCTTTCGTCGACATGGACATGAGTGCCATTACCGGCAGCCATGTTGCGGCTGGTGTGTTGGTGGGCCTTTTGGTTGGCAAGCCGTTGGGCATCGCTGCCGCCGTGTGGCTGACAGAGAAGACGGGGCTTGGGACTCGCTCTCGCTCGCTCACATGGCGTAGAGTCGTTGGGTTAAGTTTTTTGGCATCCATCGGTTTCACCATGTCGATGTTTGTCACGATGTTGGCATTCGATGACGTGGCGTTTCAGGTGCAAGCCAAGGTTGGAATCTTTGCCGCTTCAATATTAGGCGGCGTGACAGGTTATCTCATCTTGAGGAAATAAAGTCGCGAGCTCATTGCGTGCGTGCCCATCATCTTGCGTCTTCGTATGGTGATGGGCATGTTTCGTTATTAGCGATGACGAGCCCTTCATCGGGTTTTGGGTGGCGAGCTGTTATTGAACCCTCAGCCCATGCCTGTGCGTGGCAAACGCTGTAATTTATAGGGTGTTCTTATGATTTACCGTGCTCTCGTGACTTTTTGCTTTTATGTATTTGAACGGGAATTATTAAGTGATTGAGCCAAAAGCAGTATTGATATATAAGTAGGTGATAATTGAGGCACTTGTAGCAAGCCATCGTATGATTATCTTTTCATGTAGCTGCCATGAACGCTTGATGCTTTGTGCCTATCCAACGATAAAAAAGGATGTGGTGGTGAGGATTTCCCGTTTTTTTTCTTATATTTGCATGTGCGGTTAATATTGAGCGAAATCGGAACTCCACTTGTCATATTTAATAACATAGTTTGGATGTTGACCGAAGAAACATGACGCCTGTGGCCTGTGGCCTGCAACGTGATATAGTCTTTGACCGCAATCTTTATACCCTAAAAAATACGCACTGATGAAAAAGATGAAAGAAATGATTTCTGTATTGTTTTTGGCAACTATTTTAAGTATGGTTCCATGTGCTTTACATGCTGCTGTTGTCAACATTATTCCCATGCCCGTCAAACTGTCTCTGCAACGCGGGGAGTTTCGTTTGCCATCGCGTGTGAGTATAGGTTGCAACTCTGGCGAGAGCCGGATAGTGGGCGACTACCTTGCAAAAAAAATAAAAACCTCGACCGGGTACGTAGTGACAGTATCTAATAAGAAAGGTGTCATCAATATAAATATAGACCCACGTATGCAAATTGACGCCGAGGGTTATAAACTTAAAGTTGGGTCCAAGCGTATTTTGATCAATGCTAAAACCGGCCAAGGAGCCTTCCACGGCGTGCAAACATTGCTACAACTGTTGCCAGCGGAGATAGAAAGCGACTACAAGGTAGACGGCGTGGCATGGGTGGCTCAATGTTGCGACGTAGAGGATTATCCACGGTTTGGTTATCGTGGACTCATGCTTGACCCTTGTCGTCATTTTATCACTGTGGAAAATGTCAAGAAGCAGATAGACGTGATAGCCGCTTTGAAGATGAACACACTGCATCTCCACCTTACGGACGACCAGGGATGGCGGGTGGAAATTAAGAAATATCCTAAGCTCACTACTATTGGTAGCACACGCCATGAAGCAGACGGCACAACATACGGAGACTATTATTATACGCAAGATCAGCTGCGAGAGATTGTTGATTACGCGGCGCAACGCTTTGTCACGGTCATTCCTGAGATAGACCTTCCTGGACATTTCATGGCGGCAATTGCCGCTTATCCAGAATTGTCGTGTACTGGTATTAAGACCACGCCACGTATCGTTTGGGGTATAGAAGATATCGTAATGTGTCCCGGTAAGGAGGATATGTTTGAATTTTTGGAGGAAATATTTCGAGAATTAGCGCCTTTGTTTCCCGGGAAATATTTTCATATAGGTGGTGACGAGTGCCCCAAAAAGATGTGGAAGACTTGCCCGGCCTGTCAAAAGCGTATCAAAGACGAGGGACTTCAGGGGGATGAAAAACGCACGGCCGAGGATAAACTTCAGAGCTACGTGGTGAAACGCGTGGCGAAAATGTTAGAAAAACATGGCAAGACACCCATTGGATGGGACGAGGTTTTGGAAGGAGGGATAAGTGGAAACGTAACGGTGATGTCGTGGCGTGGCATAAAAGGCGGTGTCGAAGCAGCCCAATTAGGCCATGATGTCATTATGAGTCCGGGTTCTAATGGCATGTATCTTGATCATTATCAGGGAGATAGCAAAGTGGAGCCTATAACTATACCCAGTCCGACAAGATCGCTTGAGCTGACCTATAGTTTTGACCCTGTGCCAGATGTTATAAAAAAAGCGGGACTCGATAAGCACATAATAGGTGTGCAGTGTAATTATTGGGCAGAGTACATGTATTCTAACGCCAAAATGGAATATATGATGTATCCACGTGTTCTGGCAGCGGCGGAGGTGGGATGGTCACCATTGGAGAAAAAGAACTTTGTAGATTTCAGTAAAAGAGTAGATGCCTTTTGCGTGCGTCTTGATAATCGTCAGGTGAATTATCACATACCACTACCTGAGCAACCTTATGGATCGTGCGACAGGGTTGTGATTACAAAAGATACAACGGTGACATTCAAAACCTCGCGTCCAATGCGAATGGTATATACATTGGACGGCACTGCTCCTACCGCAAACTCAACCACCTATACCGAACCAATCAGAGTGAGCCATGATTGCGTGATCAGCATTGCGACGATTACGCCGTATGGTAAAATGAGTAAGGTGAGAAACGTACAAGTGGTAAGAAAAAAATACACGCCGGCTGTTGATGTGAAAAATGTAAAACCCGGTTTGAAAATGAAACGTACGATGGGATATTTCCAAAATCTGAATAAGTTGGAATGGTCTGAGACTACATGGGAGACATCCGTAATCAGCGCTCTGGAGGACATGAAGGTTAAGCAGGATGATGATTACCTCGTGTTGCGTGGCGAAAAATGTTATGCCGCAATTGCCGAAGGTTATGTCAATGTGCCTGAGGATGGAGTGTATTATGTTTCGTCAAGGGTGGACCAAGTGTGGATGGATGGCAAACTGTTGATAGACAATACTGGTGAAGTGAAAGCGCTGTCGCGTCATGACAACAGCGTGGCATTATCCAAAGGACTTCATCCAGTCAAGTTTGTTTTTATAGCAAATATCACAGGAGGATGGCCATCGTGGTGGAACAATCTAAACATGCAAATGCGCAAGGACAGCGCCAAGAAATTTATAAATGTTAGTAATGACCAATTTTTTTATAAAGATTAGGTGTAGGTGGGTTATGTAAAATGCTTTTGACAAGTTAGAATTGACATGTGATATACAAGTTGATATGCAAGCTAAAATGAATGACTAACCCTGTATACCATTGATGGCGCAAATAAACAGACTATTGGTTAAATTGAAAAAAATCGATAATTAATAGGTGTGACGATGCTAATCTGTAAAAATGGTTACATAATAATATACTGAGCAAATAAATATCAGATAAAGAAGGGAATATTCTTCAGTCTAAAAGAAAAAGAGTTAAACATTTGGATAATAGAAAAATAAGCAGTAATTTTGCACTCGCATTTTGTGGCATTGCCTCATTTTGTTATGTTTTACATTTAAAAATCAAAACCAAAACAACATGATTATTGTACCAGTTAAGGATGGTGAGAACATCGAAAGAGCTCTTAAAAAATTCAAGAGAAAGTTTGAAAGGACAGGCGTTATAAGGGAGCTTCGCGCTCGTCAGCAATATGATAAGCCATCTGTCTTGAAACGTCTCCAGAAAGAGCGCGCCATCTACGTACAGAAGCTTCGTCAGGAAGAAGAGTAAAAAACTTCTTGAAAATTTTGGTAGTTCCAATAATTTTCCATATATTCGTTGCCAGAAATATCGTGAAAACGAAAAGCGACATCACTTGACAATGATAGAAGAATTTTTGAACTATCTGCGGTATGAGCAGCGACGCTCGTCACTGACGATAAAAAGTTATTCGGAGGATTTATACGCTTTTGAATTATTTTTCAAGAATTTGAACGATCAACTCTCGTGGGAGTCGTTAGACTCGGATGTCATTCGCGATTGGATGGAGAGCATGATGGATAAGGGAAACAATGCTGCAAGTGTGAATAGACGGTTGTCTGCTTTGCGTTCCTTTTATCGTTTTGCATTTGCTCGGAAATTAGTGAGTAAAGATCCGGTACACCACGTTGCTGGCCCTAAAAAGCGCAAGCCACTGCCACAGTTCTTGAAAGAGAGCGAGATGGATAGGCTTTTGGATGACACAGAATGGGGAAACGGATATGAGGACGTGCGTGCTCGTACGGTCATCATGATGTTTTACGAGACGGGAATGCGCCTTTCGGAATTGATTGCGCTCAATGACGATGCTGTGGACATGAGCGTTGGGCAACTCAAAGTGACAGGCAAGGGTAACAAACAGCGCTTTATTCCGTTTGGGGAAGAGCTGTGTAGGACGATTGCTCATTACATTGCGGTGAGAAATAGTGAGGTAAATGCGTTAGACGAGGCATTGTTTCTGACGAAAGAAGGTCGGCGCATGAAGCCAGCTCAGGTGCGTAATGAGGTGAAAAAAAATCTTGCGAGGTTTTGCACTTTGAAGAAATTGTCCCCTCATGTGCTTAGGCATACTTTTGCCACTTCGATGCTCAATCACGGTGCATGTATAGAGAGTATAAAACTGTTGTTGGGGCATGAAAGCGTCTCCACCACGGAGATCTACACGCATACCACGTTCGAGCAACTTAAACGAGTATATGAAGAAGCCCATCCGCGGGCATGAGTTTAACCTTTAAAATAGTAGGTAACTATGGAAATTAGGATTCAGTCGATTCGCTTCGACGCTACCGAGAAGTTGCAGGCGTTCATCGAAAAGAAGGTCGCCAAGTTGGAAAAAACATTTGAAGATATTCAGAAGGTAGATGTGCAATTAAAAGTTGTGAAACCCTCAACATCATTAAATAAAGAAACAAGTATTACGGTGTCTGTTCCAGGTGGCAGTCCGCTTTTTGTGGCAAAAACTTGTGACACCTTTGAAGAGGGTGTGGATCAATGTGTAGACGCATTGAAAGTGCAACTTGAGAAATTCAAGGAAAAGTTAAGAAGACATTGAAAAAATCATCAAAAAGTTTTGAAGATTAAAAAATAAACAGTATCTTTGCAGCCGTTTTACAACAAATCCTTTGCGAGTGTCGCGTAGACCGGCTGCTGGGATATATGCCTCTTTAGCTCAGTTGGCCAGAGCACGTGATTTGTAATCTCGGGGTCGTTGGTTCGAATCCGACAAGAGGCTCTCCCGAAAACTTTTGGATAGGACTGTAGGGAAATATTGCGGGTGGTTACCAGAGTGGCCAAATGGGGCAGACTGTAAATCTGCTGGCTCTTGCCTACGGTGGTTCGAATCCATCACCACCCACTTCTTTGATCAGGAGATAAACGCGGAAATAGCTCAGTTGATAGAGCACTAGCCTTCCAAGCTGGGGGTCGCGGGTTTGAGCCCCGTTTTCCGCTCATGGATTTCTTCGCTGTAATAGCTCAGTGGTAGAGCACTTCCTTGGTAAGGAAGAGGTCCCGAGTTCAACTCTCGGTTACAGCTCGAGACAGTGACCTGAGTAGAAGAATGTATAGATAGATTTAATTTATTATAATAAAAAAGTAAAGCTATGGCTAAAGAGACGTACGTGCGCACGAAACCGCATGTTAACATTGGTACAATTGGTCACGTAGACCACGGTAAAACTACTCTGACCGCAGCAATTTCTAAGACTTTGCATGAGCGTTTGGGTACGGGTGAGGATGTTAAATCTTTCGATCAGATTGACAATGCTCCCGAGGAGAAAGAACGTGGTATTACCATCAACTCTTCTCACATTGAGTATGAAACAGAAAAGCGTCACTACGCACACGTAGACTGCCCGGGCCACGCTGACTATGTGAAGAACATGGTTACTGGTGCCGCTCAGATGGATGGTGCTATTCTCGTATGCGCTGCTACGGATGGTCCTATGCCTCAGACACGTGAGCACGTGTTGCTCGCTCGTCAGGTGAATGTGCCCCGATTGGTTGTTTTCTTGAACAAATGTGATGACCCTGAAGTTGACGAGGAAATGATAGACCTCGTTAAGATGGATGTTCAGGATCTTTTGACTTCTTATGGTTATGAGGAAGATACTCCTATCATTTGTGGCTCAGCTCTTGGTGCACTGAATGGTGTTGAGAAATGGCAAAATTCTATTATGGAATTGATGGATGCCGTGGACACCTGGATTGAGGAACCTGAGCGCATGGTGGACAAACCTTTCTTGATGCCAGTTGAGGACGTTTTCTCTATCACTGGTCGTGGTACTGTTGCAACAGGTCGTATCGAAACAGGTCGTTGCAAGATCGGTGACGAGGTTCAGTTGCTCGGTTTGGGCGAGGACAAGAAATCTACGATTACTGGTGTTGAGATGTTCCGCAAGATTCTTGAGGAAGGTGAAGCTGGTGATAACGTAGGTCTGCTGCTTCGTGGTATTGAGAAAAATGAGGTTAAACGTGGTATGGTAGTTGTGCACCCGGGTGCCATCACTCCGCACGATCACTTCAAGGCTTCCGTTTATGTGCTGAAGAAAGAAGAGGGTGGACGTCACACTCCATTCGGTAACAAATACCGTCCTCAGTTCTACCTTCGTACAATGGACTGCACTGGTGAAATTACTCTTCCAGAAGGTGTAGACATGGTAATGCCTGGTGACAACGTTGAGATCGAGGTAACTTTGATATATCGTGTTGCATTGAATGAAGGTCTCCGTTTCGCTATCCGTGAAGGTGGCCGCACAGTAGGCTCTGGCCAGATTACAGAGATACTTCCTGATGTAAAAGAAGCATAATTGCTATTCTTTTCATAGATAATATAAAAGTCTCCGCAACTGCGGTTACGGAGACTTTTTCTTACGGGTTTAGCTCAGTTGGTAGAGCACTGGTCTCCAAAACCAGGTGTCGAGAGTTCGAGTCTTTCAACCCGTGCAAATAAAAAGATAATATGTTTAAAAAAATAGTAAAGAAAATAGTAGACTATTGCAAGGCATGTTACGATGAGCTTGCGCATAAAACTACTTGGCCAACACGTGCTGAACTTACCCATAGTGCAGTGATTGTATTATCTGCTTCCCTTGTCATTGCTATTGTGGTATTCGCAATGGATCTCGTGTTTAAGAACCTAATGGGTGTAATTTATCCAGGTTAATCAATTAAGAAGATGGCTGTAACAGGAAAAAATTGGTATGTATTGCGTGTTGTTAGTGGAAAAGAGGCTAAATTGAAAGATTATATTGAGGCCGAAATGAAACACAACAAGCTACTTGCTGATAATGTTTTTCAGGTGTTAATTCCTATGGAGAAACATGCTACTGTGCGTAACGGCAAACGTGTGGAGAGAGAGAAGACCTCTCTTCCTGGTTATATCTTCGTAGAAGCTGTGCTAATAGGTGATGTGGCTGCTACATTGCGGTTTATGCCTAATTGCTTAGGCTTTATTGGTGGTTTGGATAATCCTAATCCGGTTCCTCAATCGCAAATCAATCGAATGATTGGTGCCGCTGAAGAGACAGACATTGATAACGAGGTATCGATTCCTTATGTTCTCGATGAGACGGTAAAGGTGACAGACGGTCCATTTTCAGGTTTTGAGGGAGTGATCGAGGAGATCAATTCTGAAAAACATAAATTGAAGGTGATGGTAAAGATCTTTGGACGTAAAACTCCATTAGAGCTTGGTTTTATGCAAGTTGAAAAGGTTGCGGAATAGTTGTTACGGACTAAACTGCGACTTTATATATTTCAATTTTTTAATTAGAAAGAAATGGCTAAAGAAGTTGCTGGATTAATCAAATTACAGATTAAAGGTGGCGCTGCTAATCCTTCCCCTCCCGTAGGACCTGCTTTAGGTTCTAAAGGTATTAATATCATGGGATTTTGTAAGGAGTTCAACGCCCGCACCCAGGATAAAGCTGGCAAGATATTACCAGTTGTTATCACATACTATACTGACAAGTCATTCAGTTTTGTGATCAAAACTCCTCCCGCTGCTGTTCAGCTCAGAGAAGTTGCGAAAGTAAAATCTGGATCAAGCCAGCCAAATCGTAAAAAAGTCGCTTCTGTTACTTGGGATCAGGTGAGAGCTATTGCCCAAGACAAGATGACAGATCTGAACTGTTTCACGATACAGAGTGCTATGAGACTCGTTGCTGGTACTGCACGTAGTATGGGTATAACTGTAAAAGGGGACTTCCCTGAAGAATAATTGAACTTCAATTAAATTAAGTAAAATGAGTAAACTGACAAAAAATCAGAAATCAGTAGCTGATAAGGTTGAAGTGGGGAAGGCATACACATTGAAAGAGGCTTCAGAGTTGGTCAAAGTCGTTACGACTACCAAGTTTGACGCATCTATTGATATGGATGTTCGTTTGGGAGTAGATCCTCGTAAAGCTAACCAAATGGTTCGCGGCGTGGTGACGCTTCCTAATGGAACTGGAAAAACGGTTCGCGTTCTCTGTTTGTGCACACCTGATCAGGAAGAGGCTGCTAAGGCGGCTGGTGCTGATTATGTTGGTCTCGATGAATATATCGACAAGATCAAGGGTGGATGGCTTGATATCGATGTCATTATTACGATGCCTTCTTGTATGGGTAAAATAGGTCCGTTGGGTCGTTTTCTCGGTCCTCGTGGCTTGATGCCTAACCCTAAGAGTGGAACAGTAACCATGGACGTTGCAAAAGCTGTCGCCGAAGTTAAGCAAGGTAAGATAGATTTCAAAGTTGATAAGGCTGGTATTATCCATTCATCTATTGGCAAGAGTTCAATGACTGCTGAGCAGATTTATGGTAATGCAAAAGAGTTTATCAATACGATAGTGCGTTTGAAACCTGCTGCCACAAAGGGCACATATCTGAAGAGTATCTATATTTCGAGTACTATGAGCCAAGGGATCAAGATAGATCCTAAATCAGTTGAATAACTCTAAAAGTATGGTAAGATGAAGAAAGAAATAAAAGATACTATTATTGTTAAACTTGGCGAGAAGTTGAAAGAATATCCTCATTTCTACTTGGTAGATGTTACTGGGTTGGATGCTGAGGCTACAAGTTCTCTTCGTCGCAAGTGTTTTGAGAAGAAGATAAAGATGGTTGTTGTGAAGAATAATCTTCTTCACAAGGCTTTCGAGGCTTCTGAGATCGATTTTTCTGAACTTTATGGAGTGCTTAAAGGTACAACCGCAGTGATGTTTTGTGAAACTGCCAATGTTCCTGCAAAACTTTTGAAAGACAAAAAAATCGTAAAAGATGGAATTCCTGCTTTTAAGGCTGCTTATGCTGAGGAAGGTTTCTATGTTGGAATCGACAAGGTTGATGAGTTGTCTGCATTGAAGAGTAAAAATGAAGTCATCGCAGATATTGTGGCATTGTTGCAATCACCTGCAAAGAATGTTATCTCTGCTCTTCAGTCAGGAAGTAATACAATACATGGCGTGCTGAAGACTTTAGGCGAACGTCCAGAGTAAAGAATATAAAGTCGAAAACATAATTTTAACGAAAATAATAAAATTTAGAATAAAATGGCAGATGTTAAAGCTATCGCAGAAGAGTTAGTAAACCTTACTGTTAAGGAAGTTAATGAGTTGGCTACAGTCCTGAAGGACGAGTATGGTATTGAGCCTGCTGCTGCAGCAGTTGCTGTTGCCGCTAACGCTGGTGGTGCTGCCGCTGGTGAGGCTGCTGAGGAGAAAACTTCATTTGATGTGGTTTTGACCGATATTGGCTCTACAAAACTTCAGGTTGTTAAGGCTGTTAAGGAAGCTTGTGGTCTTGGTCTGAAGGATGCTAAGGACCTTGTAGAAAGCGCACCCGCTACCATCAAGGAGGGCTTGTCTAAGGAAGAGGCTGAGAGCTTGAAGAAAGCTATCGAAGAAGCTGGTGCTAAGGTTGATTTGAAGTAATTAACTTTCAATCGACTAATACTTAGCTTATTTAAAACGAGCTACAGTATTTATCAGCAATCGTACTAAATATGGTTAGGATTTGCCCAGTCGGTAAGTCCTAACCTTTTTGTGTCTCACTCGACATTTTCTCTTTAAATCCAAAAGGATTAATAGGTATTATAACTAATTTTTATTTATGTCAAACGTTATTAATAATCGAGAAAATTTTGTCAGCGTTCATAATCCGTATCCGTATCCGGATTTTCTCGACATCCAGTTGAAGTCGTTTCGGGACTTCCTGCAATTAGATACACCGCCAGAAGAACGCAAGAATGATGGTTTATATAAAGTTTTTGCAGAGAATTTTCCAATTACTGACACGCGCAATAATTTTGTTCTTGAATTTTTAGACTACTATATTGACCCGCCTCGTTACTCTACTGGTGAGTGTTTGGAGCGTGGGCTAACATATAGTGTGCCATTGAAAGCTAAGATGAAGCTTTATTGTACAGATCCTGACCATGAGGATTTTGGTACTTTTATTCAAGATGTTTTTCTCGGTACAATTCCTTACATGACAGACAACGGCACCTTTATTATCAATGGTGCGGAACGTGTTGTGGTTTCTCAGCTACACCGTTCGCCAGGTGTTTTCTTCGGTCAAGGAGTTCATGCCAACGGCACTGTATTGTATAGTGCGCGTATCATTCCTTTTAAGGGCTCTTGGATTGAGTTTGCAACCGATATTAATAACGTTATGTATGCGTACATCGACCGCAAGAAAAAACTTCCCGTCACTACCTTGCTTCGTGCTATTGGTTATGAGAGCGATAAGGATATTTTGCAGATATTTGACCTAGCTGAAGAGATTAAGGTTCTCAAACGCAATCGTAAGGAGCTTATTGGTCGTCAATTAGCTGCTCGTGTCTTAAAGAGCTGGAATGAGGATTTTGTAGATGAGGATACGGGCGAGGTTGTTACTGTGGAGCGCAACGAGGTGATATTGGAGCGTGAGACAGAAATTACAGCTGACAATTTCGACGAAATACTTGAAAGTGGTGTTTCCACAGTACTCGTTCACAAGAATGCTGAGGTTGCCAGTAAGTTTGACATTATATTTGAGACGCTTAAGAAAGATACGAGCAATTCTGGTAGAGAGGCCGTAAATTATATTTACCGACAACTAAGAAATGCTGACCCTGCTGACGACGCCAGCGCTCGCGAGGTGTTTCAAAATCTATTTTTCTCTGACAAGAGATATGATTTAGGCGAGGTTGGACGGTATCGCATTAACAAGAAACTTGGCGAGGACATTAGTATGGAAACTCGTGTGCTTACCAAGGAGGATATTATCGAGATTATCAAATATCTGATAAAACTTATCCACTCTAACGCCGTGGTTGATGACATAGACCACTTGTCTAATCGTCGTGTACGCACGGTAGGTGAGCAGTTGGCAAATCAGTTTTCTATTGGCTTGGCTCGTATGAGCAGGACGATCCGTGAGCGCATGAACGTTCGTGACAATGAGGTATTTACGCCTACGGATTTGATAAATGCCAAAACTATTTCCAGTGTTATCAATTCTTTCTTTGGTACTAATCCATTGAGCCAGTTCATGGACCAGACAAACCCTCTTGCTGAGGTTACGCACAAACGCCGCCTCTCCGCTCTTGGTCCTGGTGGTCTTTCGCGTGAGCGCGCTGGCTTTGAGGTGCGTGACGTGCATTATACTCACTATGGTCGTCTTTGTCCTATTGAGTCGCCAGAAGGTCCAAACATCGGCTTGATCTCCTCACTCTGCGTTTATGCCACAATTAATGAGCTTGGTTTTATAGAAACACCATATCGCAAGGTTGAGAATAAAAAGGTGGATATGAACAATGATGATGTCACCTATATGACCGCAGAAGAAGAGGAGGGACAATATGTTGCTCAAGGTAATGCCCCATTGAATACAGATGGAACGTTCATCCGTGATTTTGTTCATTGTCGTTATGCCGCGGATTTCCCAGTTGTGAATCCAGAGGACGTTACTTTAATGGACGTTTCGCCCCAGCAGATAGCGTCAGTAAGTGCGGCTCTGATTCCTTTCCTTGAACATGATGATGGTCACCGTGCGCTGATGGGATGTAATATGATGCGCCAAGCGGTTCCTTTGCTTCACAATGACGCGCCAATAGTTGGTACCGGTCTTGAAAAACAGGTATGTGAAGACAGTCGTACAATGATAATGGCCGAAGGTGACGGTGTTGTAGAATATGTAGACGCCACGACGATTAGGATACTCTATGACCGCACGGAGGAGGATGAGTTTGTAAGTTTTGAGCCTGCTATTAAAGAATATAGCATTCCTAAATTCCGCAGAACCAACCAAAATATGACAATAGACCTTCGTCCTATATGCACGAAAGGTCAGCGTGTCCAGAAAGGTGACATTCTCACCGAAGGCTATGCCACGGAGAATGGAGAATTAGCTCTGGGTCGGAACCTTTTGGTTGCTTACATGCCATGGAAAGGTTACAACTATGAAGACGCGGTTGTTATTTCTGAACGTATGGTGCGCGAGGATGTGCTCACTTCGGTTCATGTAGATGAATATTCTTTAGACGTGCGTGAGACCAAACGTGGCGTTGAGGTGCTTACGAATGATATACCTAATGTCAGTGAGGAAGCCACCAAGGACTTGGACGAGAATGGCGTTGTTCGTATAGGCAGTCGCATAGAGCCAGGCGATATTATGATTGGTAAAATTTCGCCTAAGGGTGAAAGCGATCCGTCGCCAGAAGAGAAGCTGTTGCGTGCCATTTTTGGAGATAAGGCTGGAGATGTGAAAGACTCCTCGCTCAAGGCCAACCCATCTTTGAGTGGAGTTGTAATTGATAAGAAGTTGTTCTCTCGCGCGGAGAAAACACGTGAGTCTAAGAAGAAAGACAAACTGTTGCTTCAAAAAATAGACGAAGAGTATGAGGCAAAAGGCGAAGAGTTGAAGAATATGCTTGTTGACAAGTTGATGACCCTGACGGAGAATAAGACATCACAAGGCGTAAAAGATTACACCGATGCCGAAATCATCACCAAGGGCAGCAAATTTACCATTGCGTCACTGAAAAACCTCGAATACGATGGGATACAGAGTAATGGGTGGACGGACGATGAGCATACCAATAGCCTTATTCGAAGACTTATAGTGAACTATATCCATAAGTACAAGCAGCTCGCCGCAGAGCAAAACCGTCGTAAATTCGCGATTACTATTGGCGACGAACTTCCTTCGGGCGTGCTCAAAATGGCCAAGGTTTACATTGCCAAAAAGCGTAAGATCCAAGTTGGTGATAAATTGGCTGGACGTCACGGTAACAAGGGTATTGTCTCTAAGATCGTGCGCATGGAAGACATGCCATTCCTCGAGGACGGACGGCCTGTGGACTTGGTTCTTAATCCTATGGGCGTTCCCTCACGTATGAACCTTGGTCAAATATTCGAGGCAATCTTGGGAGCTGCTGGAAAGAAATTAGGCAAGAAGTTTGCCACTCCCATTTTCGATGGCGCCAAGCTTGATGACCTTAGGGAGTGGACAGAGAAGGCTGGTCTGCCTAACCTGTGCTCTACCTATATATATGATGGAGAGACTGGTGAACGATTCGACCAACCTGCTACTGTAGGCATCACCTACTTCTTGAAATTGGGACACATGGTAGAGGATAAAATGCATGCTCGTTCCATAGGTCCGTACTCACTTATCACCCAACAGCCGCTTGGTGGTAAAGCCCAATTTGGTGGACAGCGATTTGGAGAGATGGAGGTTTGGGCTCTCGAGGGATTTGGGGCCAGCCATGTGCTTCAAGAGATGCTTACCATTAAGAGCGACGATGTCACAGGACGTTCCAAATCTTACGAGGCAATTGTCAAAGGTGATCCAATGCCAACTCCTGGTATCCCAGAGTCTTTGAACGTGCTCTTGCATGAGCTTCGGGGTCTTGGCTTAAGCGTTAAGATGGATTAATAAGAATACTGAAAAGTTAGAAATATGGCTTTCAAAAAAGATACAAAGGTAAAAACTAATTTTACGAAGATAACCATTGGCCTTGCCTCGCCCGAGGAGGTCAAGGAAAATTCGTATGGTGAGGTCACCAAGCCTGAAACCATCAATTATCGTACGTATAAACCCGAGAGAGACGGTCTCTTTTGTGAAAAGATTTTTGGTCCTACAAAAGATTACGAATGTGCTTGCGGAAAATACAAGCGTATCCGTTACAAAGGTATCGTCTGCGATCGTTGTGGTGTAGAGGTAACCGAGAAAAAAGTACGCCGTGAGCGAAGCGGGCATATTGAGTTAGTTGTGCCTGTGGCTCACATTTGGTATTTCCGTTCGTTGCCCAATAAGATAGGTTACTTGTTGGGACTACCTACAAAGAAATTGGACTCGGTCATTTATTACGAGAAATATATAGTTATCAAGCCGGGAGCGTTGGCAGGCGCCAAGGATGCCGAGGGAGTGGAAGAACTCAACGGTTCTCACCAGTTTGACTTGATTTCCGAAGATGAATATCTTGACATAATTGACAACAGGCTTGACCCTAACAATGATTACTTGGACGATGAGGATCCTAACAAGTTCATTGCCAAGATGGGTGCGGAGGCTGTGCTTGATCTATTGCGCGACCTTGACTTGGACTCTTTGAGCTACGAACTTCGTGACCGTGCTAACAATGACACAAGTCAGATGCGCAAGACAGAGGCGTTAAAACGCCTTCAGGTTGTAGAGGCTTTTCGTGGCTCCAAGAATATCAACAAACCCGAATGGATGATTCTAAAGATCATCCCCGTTATACCGCCAGAACTTCGTCCGTTGGTTCCGTTGGATGGTGGCCGTTTTGCTACCTCTGACCTGAACGATCTTTATCGCCGTGTCATCATTCGCAACAATCGTTTGAAGAGACTCATGGAGATTAAGGCTCCAGAGGTGATACTTCGTAACGAGAAGCGTATGTTGCAAGAGGCCGTAGACTCTTTGTTTGATAACAGTCGTAAGGCCAGCGCGGTCAAGAGTGAGTCCAACCGTCCTCTTAAATCGCTTTCAGACTCTCTGAAAGGCAAACAGGGACGTTTCCGCCAAAATCTTCTTGGAAAACGTGTGGACTATTCCGCCCGCTCGGTTATCGTTGTGGGTCCAGAGCTTAAGATAGGCGAGTGTGGTTTGCCCAAGTTGATGGCGGCCGAGCTTTACAAGCCGTTTATTATACGCAAACTCATAGAGCGCGGTATCGTTAAGACTGTTAAGAGCGCCAAAAAAATCGTGGATCGTCGCGAGCCCGTCATTTGGGACATTCTTGAGAATGTGATGAAGGGGCATCCCGTACTTCTAAACCGCGCCCCTACGCTTCACCGTCTGTCGGTAATGGCGTTCCAACCCAAACTTATCGAGGGCAAGGCCATACAGCTTCACCCATTGGCTTGTACGCCGTTCAACGCCGACTTTGATGGTGACCAGATGGCCGTTCACCTTCCTTTGAGCAACGAGGCGGTTCTTGAAGCTCAGATACTCATGCTTCAGAGCCACAACATCCTCAACCCAGCCAATGGCGCACCTGTCACCGTTCCGTCACAGGACATGGTGTTGGGTCTGTATTATATCACCAAGGCTCGTCCTGGTGCCAAAGGTGAGGGGCTCACATTCTATGATACGGAAGAGGCGATTATCGCTCACAACGAGGGACGATGCGACGAACACGCTCTTGTTAATTGCTATGTAGACGATGTCGTGGACGGAGAACCCGTTCGTAGAATGGTTGAGACTACTGTTGGTCGTATTATCATTAATGAAATCATCCCGAAAGAGATAGGTTTCTTCAATGGCATTATATCCAAGAAATCATTACGCGGTCTTATAGCCGACGTTATCACTACCGTGGGCATGGCACGTGCTTGCGCGTTCCTTGATGGTGTGAAAGATTTAGGTTATCGCATGTCATACGTGGCAGGTCTCTCGTTTAACCTTGATGACATTATTGTTCCCGCGGAGAAGAAAGAGTTAGTCAAGAAAGGCCAAGACGAGGTTGACGAGGTAACCGCCAATTTCGACATGGGTCTTATTACAGACAAGGAGCGTTACAATCAAGTTATCGACGCATGGACCCATGTCAATGATAATTTGAAGAAAGCCGTGATGAAACACATGACGGAAGACGACCAAGGGTTCAATGCCGTGTACATGATGCTCGACTCCGGAGCTCGTGGTTCCGCGGACCAAATTGCGCAGCTTGCCGGTATGCGTGGTCTTATGGCCAAGCCACAAAAAGCTGGAGCAGAGGGCAACTCTATCATAGAAAACCCTATCCTGAACAACTTGAAAGAAGGTATGTCCGTGCAAGAGTACTTCATTGCTTCGCACGGCGCCCGCAAAGGTCTTGCCGACACCGCTATGAAGACTGCCGACGCCGGTTATCTCACCCGTAGATTGGTAGACGTGTCCCATGATGTTATTATCAACGAGGAAGACTGTGGTACGCTTCGTGGTTTGGAGTGTCGGGCCCTTAAAGATGGAGATGAGGTTATCTCCACATTGTCTGAGCGCATCTTGGGTCGCGTGTCTGTTCACGATGTTGTCAACCCTCATACCAACGAGGTTATTGTCGAGGCCGGTGAGGAAATCACCGAGTACAAGGCCAAAGCCATAGAGGCAGCGCAGGTTGAGATGGTCGAGATACGCTCCGTTCTTACTTGCGAGAGCAAGAAAGGCGTATGCCGAAAGTGTTACGGTCGCAACTTGGCATCTTCTCGTATGGTCCAGATTGGCGAGGCCGTGGGCGTCATTGCCGCACAGGCTATTGGCGAGCCGGGCACGCAGCTCACCCTTCGTACCTTCCACTCTGGAGGTGTGGCCGAGAACGCTGCGGCCAATGCCAACATGAAGTCCAAGTATGATGCCAAACTCAAATTTGACGGCTTGCGTACAGTTCCTTTCGTAGACAAGACAGGCGACACCGAGAGAGAGTGCCAGATGGTTGTAAGCCGTTTGGCCGAGGTGCAATTTGTCGACCAGAACACGGATATTGTTCTTGCCGTGCTCAACGTTCCTTATGGTAGCTCGCTGTTCTTCAAGAACGGAGACACAGTCAAGAAAGGCGACATTATTTGTAAGTGGGACCCCTTCAACGCTGTTATAGTCAGTGAATATGCTGGTACGTTGCGTTTCCGCAACGTCATTGAGGGCGTGACCTATAAAGCTGAGACCGACGAGACCTCTGGCATGACCGAGCGCATTATCATAGAGTCGCGTGAGCACAATATGGTTCCAATGGTAGACGTTCTCAATTCCGATGGAGATGTCCTTGGCACGTATTCCTTCCCTGTAGGCGGTCACATTGCCAATATAGAAGATGGGCAGACCATCTCCACGGGTGTCACCCTTGTGCGTATATCACGTTCAGTGTTTAGCGCGGGTGGTATCACTGGTGGCTTGCCACGTGTTACCGAGCTTTTCGAGGCGCGAAACCCCTCCAACCCTGCCGTTGTTTCAGAGATTGATGGCGAGGTCACCATGGGCAAGCTCAAACGAGGAAACCGCGAGGTTATAGTGACGTCCAAGACTGGTGAGCAGCGCAAGTATCTCGTGCCTCTGTCACGTCAGATCTTGGTGCAAGAGCACGATGCTGTCCGCGCTGGCACGGCGCTCTCCGATGGTGAGATTACGCCGAATGACATTCTTGCCATCAAGGGTCCCACGGCGGTGCAAGAGTATATCGTCAACGAGGTGCAAAACGTTTATCGATTGCAGGGAGTGAAGATCAATGATAAGCATTTCGAGATAATTGTACGTCAGATGATGCGCAAGGTACGCATTGACGATCCCGGCGACACCACGTTCTTGGAGCAGGAACTTGTAGACAAACTTGACTTTGCCGAGGAGAACGATCGTATCTGGGGAAAGAAAGTTGTCATAGACGCTGGCGATTCTGACAATATGAAGAAAGGCCAAATCATCACCGCTCGCAAACTTCGTGACGAGAACTCCAGTCTTAAGCGTCGAGACCTTCGCCCCGTGCAAGTTAGAGAGGCCGTGCCTGCCACCTCCACCCAAATCCTTCAGGGCATCACGCGTGCCGCTTTGGGTACGAAGAGTTTCATGAGCGCCGCTTCTTTCCAAGAGACCACCAAGGTTCTCAACGAGGCAGCCATTCGCGGAAAGGTAGACGCTTTGGAGGGCATGAAAGAAAATGTGATATGCGGTCACCTCATCCCTGCCGGCACTGGTATGCGCGCTTGGGACAAGATCATCGTAGGGTCCAAGGAGGAGTACGAGCGCATGGAGGCTAACAAGAAGAACGTGCTCGACTATGCCGATCAGGTAAACGCGGAGTAAATACATTCCACCAATCATCATAAGAAGGTCGTAAGCTAAGTTTCTTAGTTTTACGACCTTCTTTGGTTTTTGCCATAAAGCGACGTTGCCGCCATGCTGTCTTTCCATGTCACCCCAGCCACGTGTGTAGTTACATCTATAGGTTCTCTATACGTAAGAGGTTGTTTGCTAATCGAGCAGGAGTAATCTTACCTTGAGAATTGCGAAATATTACTGTCCGCTAAACATAGAAATCCTCATTCCAACTCATTGAGACACAATAGTTCGGATGACAGCATGTTAGTGACAAGCCCCCTTGTTCATTTTCTGTTACCTCCGGTGGCGATTCAGCCGCTGCTTCAAGCATGAGTTTCATGTCGGCATCCGGCATGTTGAAGAAATTATTCATGTTGAGGTATTCCATAAGTACAATGCGC
>QWCJ01000059.1_pt1 | contig 50257 bp, 40 predicted proteins | sample 1972501 | NCBI WGS metagenome assembly QWCJ01 (sample SAMN09866711, study PRJNA288562) | Human vaginal metagenome isolate term2_vaginal, whole genome shotgun... | isolation source: vagina | host: Homo sapiens | place: USA: California
TACTCGCTACGATGAAGCCCACGAAAGGAGCAGCGATGACTGTGAGTAACCGCCCTGAGGCAGTTCAAGATGTCAAAGGAGAACGTCCGCCCCGTGGCCAGATTGCTTTCGCAAAGCTGATCCTCAAGAGAGAGCGCGAGGGCAAAGGCAAGATCCGTGTCACTGATGAAATGCGTCGCGTCGCTTCTTTTGACCTCTGACCATGCGCATCACTGTTCTCCAGCCCGACCCGATCAGCCCGCTCCAGCGCCTCGGTCCATGGCTCGAACGCGCCGGCGCTGAGCTCGATGTCGTCGATCTCAACCAAACGCCACCGCGTATCGACGACACCACCTCCGCCCTCATCCTCCTCGGCGGTCGCACCAACGCCCTGGACACCGAGGCCGCACCTTGGCTACCCGCCGTCCACGATCTCCTTCGCGCAGCTCATTCGTCAGGCATGCCGGTTCTGGGTATCTGCCTTGGCCACCAGATCATCGCCGACTGCTTCGGGGGCGAAGTTTCCGTCGGCTTAGCCAGTCAGGACGAAGAGGGCGCCGCACGAGTGTCGCTGACCGAAGCTGGTCTTGCCGATCCTCTTTTCGGCGTCCTCGATCCCGAATTGGTTGTGGTCGAATCCCACCACGATGCAGTGGTGTCGCTCCCGCCCGGCGCGCAACTGCTCGCCTCGAGTGCCCGCTGCCCCATCCAGGCGATGCGTCTCGGTTCCATCGTCTCGGTGCAGTTCCACCCCGAATGCTCCCCCGATGTTGCAGGTCAGTGGGCCGCGCGCAGCGGTTATGACGCTGCCGCCGTCACCCAGGAGCTTTCGCTTCGCGACGACCACCTCACCCACACCGGCCGCACCCTTGCAGCCGGCTTCGTCCGTGCCGCCCAGGCGTGGCGGTAAGCCTTCCGGCCAAGCGCCCCTAGTCCACGATCACAGTGGCAATCGCATAGTCGCCGTCGTGGCTCAGGGAGACGCTTTGGACGTGGGGGCCTAACCGTGCGACCTCACCGTGCAACTGGACCACAGGTCGCCCGAATGCGTCGTTGACTACTTCTATCTCGGCGAAGTTGAGCTCGTCCGGGGTGATAAGCGGGGGCTGGCCGATGATCGTTTGGGACCAGGCTTTGATGTAAGCCTCCTTTACCGCCCAGCGTCCGGCGAGCGATGCAGCACGATTCGGTTTCGTGTTGCACGTGCGTATCTCGCGGTCGGTGAACACAGAACCGAAGGTAGAACCTGGGAATTCCATTTGTTGGGCGAACGAGGAAACGTCCACGAGGTCGATGCCGATATGCATGGTCAAAGCCTAGTTTCTTGAATGTCCATCGGGGGTTGGCGTTCGTAATAGAACCTGCTGTGTGGCTGGGAATTTACCTACCGACTAGTAACTTACGGATTCGTAGGTTTAGAATGCCAGCATGCCAAATACGTTTACAGGTGTACATCAGACTGAAAAGGCAGCGGTTCCGGCGCCAACCCCGGCACCGGCGACCACAGCCCAAAAACACGATGACCTCGTGCAACGACGCACCGAAGCGGCCGAGCCGATGGGATCAAAACCACTGGAGAAGGTCCGCGCAGCAGGCAGACTGACCGCACGTGAGCGCTTGGACTACCTCCTGGACGAGGGCTCGTTTGTGGAGTTCGACCAGCACGCCCGCCACCGCACCCATGACTTCGGGATGCAGGCGAAGCGGCCGGCAACGGATGGCATTGTCACCGGATTCGGCACGATCGACGGACGCGAGGTCTGCATCTTTTCCCAGGACGGCACCGTCTTCGGTGGCGCGTTGGGTGAGGTCTACGGCGAGAAGATGACCAAGATTCAGCGCCTTGCCGTCACCACCGGTCGTCCACTGATCGGCCTCTACGAAGGTGCAGGCGCCCGCATCCAAGACGGTGCGGTATCGCTGGACTGGATCGCGCGGACCTTCCTGCACAACATCGAAGCCTCCGGCGTGGTCCCGCAGATCTCCGTGATCATGGGCGCTTGCGCCGGCGGTAACGCCTACTCCCCCGCACTGACCGACTTTGTGGTCATGGTGGATGAAACCTCGAAGATGTTCGTCACCGGCCCGGACGTGATCAAGACGGTCACGGGTGAGGAGATCTCGCAGGAGGAGCTCGGCGGCGCCTGGATCCACATGCAGCAGGGCGGCAACTGCCACTACGTTGCGGAATCCGACGAGGATGCGCTCGACTGGGTGGCTGACTTGCTCGAGTACTTGCCGTCGAACAACCGCCAGAAGTCGGCGCCGCGCCCGGCAACCCCAACCGATGCAGAGGCAGACGCCACCGATGTTGCCGCGCTGGATTCACTGATCCCAGACTCGCCGAACACCCCTTATGAGGTCCGCGACGTGATTGCGCATATCGCGGACGACGGCGAGTTCCTGGAGGTCATGGAGCAGCGCGCTGAAAACGTCGTCACTGCGTTTGGTCGGATTGAGGACCAGCCGGTGGGCTTCGTCGCTAATCAGCCCATGGTGCTCGCAGGTTGCTTGGACATTGACTCGGCGGAAAAGGCCGCGCGCTTCATCCGCACCTGCGACAGCTTCAACATCCCAATTGTCATGCTGGTGGACGTTCCCGGCTTCTTGCCCGGCGCGAACCAGGAGCACAGCGGCATTCTGCGCCGCGGCGCGAAGCTGCTGTACGCCTACGGCGAGGCAACCGTGCCGAAGGTGACCGTGACCATGCGCAAGGCGTACGGCGGCGCGTATTGCGTGATGGGTTCGAAGGGCCTCGGCGCCGATGTGAACTTGGCCTGGCCGACCGCGCAGATCGCGGTGATGGGTGCGTCTGGCGCAGTCGGCTTTATCAACCGCAAAGACATTGCCAACGCCCGCGACTCCGGTGTGAGCGACGAGGAGCTCCGCGAACTGATTGCGCAGTATGAGCGCAACTACGAAGACGAGATGCTCAACCCGTACAAGGCCGCTGAGCGCGGTCTGATCGATTCGGTCATCCTCCCAAGCGAAACCCCTGCGGTTCTCGCAGCGCAACTGCGTTTCTTCCGTGACAAGACCGTGGCGCGTCCGATGCGCAAGCACGGCAATATCCCGCTCTAATCCCGCTCCGATTCAAGGACCACAAAGGACCATAAGGACACTGTTATGAATTCCACCTCTTTTTCTTCCCTGAAGCGTCCCGCAATCCTGTTCCCGGGGCAGGGTTCTTCCTGGCAGCAGGCACTCGCTGATGCTGCCGCGACTCCTGTGGCACGCAGCCGCATGGAGCAATTGCTTAACGACGCCCAGTCTCTCACCGCCGCCGTCGCCCGCCCGTTGGCCTCTGTGGTGCCGGGGGTTGTGCAGCGTATCCGCGAGGCGATGGATGCAGATGCTGCGCACGAGGCAATCGACGCCCTGCCCGCAGTCAGCGCGCCGGCGATTTTGCTATCGCAGATTGTTGCTGCTGAAGACCTCGAGCAGCTCGGCCTGGACACCGCCGACGCACTGTTCGCCGGTCACTCGCAGGGCATCCTGGGCGCTGCCGCACTGGATCGCGCCAACGGCCCGCAGGCTGCGGAGAAGGCGCTTGCGTTCGCGTTCATCATGGGTGCCGCCGCGACCAACGTGTACGGTGCCGCCGACTCGCGCAGCCGGATGCTTTCGGTTCGAGGTCTGACGCCTGAGCAGGTCGGTGAGTTTGTCGTCGATACGCAAGCTGCTCCGATCAGCGTGATCAATGGGCACCGCCACGTGGTGCTGTCCGGCAGCCCGGAGGCGCTCGCGCAGGCACGCAAGGACATCGAAGCGGCTGCGAGCAGATACAACGCCAAGTTGGAAGTGGAGTACGGCGGCTCCGAAATCACGCCGGTGTTCGATTCGCTTGATGTTGCGTACCCCTTCCATGTGGAGACCAACGCCCCTGGTGTGGATCTGGCGCAGCAGTGGGCGGACGCGTGCGGGATCACGTTTGAAACCACCACCCCGCGTGAACTGGCGCAGTCAATTTTGGTGGACCGATTCGACTTCACCGAAGTCGTGCGCGACCTGATTGCCCAGGGTGCGAGCCACATTTTCACGTTTGATTCGGCGACGGAAACCATTGTGACCAACCTGGCCAACGGTTCCGGCGTCGCTGTGCTCGATGCGTCCACTGCCGCGAAACGCGACGACCTCGCACGCCCGGGTGCTGAGCTGCCGCAGGGCGTGGACTATTCGGACTACGCGCCGCGAGTGATTGCGCTGCCGGACGGCAAGACGTACACGCAGACGAAGTTCTCGTCGCTGACTGGCCTGTCCCCAATCATCCTGGGTGGCATGACGCCGACGTCTGCGGACGGCGAGATCGTCGCCGCTGCTGCCAACGCCGGCTACTGGGCAGAACTTGCCGGTGGCGGCATGTACTCCGAGGAGGAGTTTGGCAAGCACACCGCCAACCTCAAGGCGTTTTTGCAGCCCGGTCGCACCGCACAGTTCAACACCATGTTCTTCGACCGCTTCCTGTGGAACCTGCAGTTCGGCCAAACGCGCATGGTGCCAAAGGCCCGCGCGGCCGGCGCCCCGTTTAACGGCGTGTGCATCTCCGCAGGCATCCCGGAAGTGGAAGAAGCCACGGAACTGTTCGCGCAGCTTCACCAGGATGGCTTCCCCTACATTGCGCTCAAGCCTGGTACGACGCAGCAGATCCGCAACGCGCTTGCCATCGCGGCAGCGAACCCGGACGACCAGGTCATCTTGATGGTAGAAGACGGCCACGCTGGCGGCCACCACTCCTGGGTTGACCTGGAGGACATGCTGCTGGAGACCTACCCGGAGATCCGTGCGCACGACAACGCGGTGCTCACCGTCGGCGGTGGCGTGTACTCGCCGGAGCGTGCCGCGGAACTGATCACGGGCCGTTGGTCCGAGAAGTTCGGGCTGTCTGCGATGCCGGTGGATGGTGTGTTCGTCGGCACCGTGGCTATGGCCACGAAGGAGGCGAAGGCCACGGATTCGGTCAAGCAGCTGCTCGTGGATACGCCGGGCCTGCCCCCGGAGAACAACGGCGGTTGGGTCGGCCGCGGTCGCGGCGTGGCCGGTGTGGCGTCGTCGCAATCGCACCTGCTGGCAGACTTGCACGACCTGGACAACTCCTTTGCCAAGGCGGCGCGGTTTATCGCCTCGTTGGATATTGAGGAGTACGCGGCGCACCGCGAAGAGATCATCGAGGCACTGTCGAAGACGGCGAAGCCCTACTTCGGCGACGTGGAGACGATGACGTACGCCGAGTGGGTCGAGCGCTTCGTCGAGCTCGCCGATCCGTTCATCGACCAGACCTGGAACGCGCGCTTTGTCGCGTTGCTGCAGCGCATCGAGGCACGCCTGAACGAAGCCGACCACGGTGAGATCCCGACCCTCTTCCCCGACGATGTCGAGATCTCCCCGCGCGATGGTCTTCAGACCTTGCTGCAGCACTACCCGCAGGCACGCGAGGTTGTGGTTTCCCCGCGCGATGCGGCGTGGTGGATCGGCCTGCACTACGCCTACCCGAAGCCGATGCCGTGGGTCCCGGCACTGAATGCGGATCTGAAGTCCTGGTTTGGCAAGGACACCTTGTGGCAGGCGCAGGATGAGCGCTACACCGCTGACCAGGTGCGCATCATCCCGGGCCCGGTTGCGGTTGCTGGCATTACGCGTAAGAACGAGCCGGTTGCGCAGTTGCTGGCACGCTTCGAGGATGCCGCGACGCAGATGCTTATCGACGACGGCGTTACCGCCGAATCCCGCTTCGCTCGACGCAGCGACGCCATCGACGAGGCCGCGTACCTGCGCTCCTGCCCAACCTTGGTGTGGCACGGCCACCTGATGGCCAACCCGGCATACGCGCTGGACGAGGACGCCTTCGACGTGGAGGCAACCACCAACGCGGCTGGTGAGCGCGAGTGGACGATCCGGATCCACGCTGATTCCGCATGGGATCACCTGCCGGAAGATAAGCGCCCGTTCTACGTGCGTGAGGTGAACATCCCGGTCGAGATCCCTGCCGGCGCAGGCACGGGTGCCTCCCCGGTTGTGGACGGCGATCGTCTTTCCGACAGCGTCTTCGAGCTGCTGTCTGGCCTGGCGGGTGTCGGTTCGGTCAGCGAGGCCGGCGACACGATTACTGAGATTCCGCAGATCGAGGAACCGACCGAGGACGCACCGTTTGGTGTGGCGCGCTCGTCGTTTACGCTGCCTGCTTCTCTGCTGGCATCGCACTCCGCAGTTACGGGTGGCGCTGTGGCCGACAACGCTGTGGTTGGTACGCCGGACGTGCTGGTTGGCCCCTGCTGGCCGGCGATCTACGCCGCGCTGGGCTCCGGCAGGCTGGCTGATGGCACGCCGGTCATCGAGGGCCTGCTCAACGCGGTCCACCTGGATCACGTCATTGACCTGCGTGTCCCGCTGTCCGAGCTTGCCGATGGCAGGCGCATCGATGTGACCTCCAAGTGCACCTCTATTGCCGAGTCCACCTCTGGCCGCATTGTCACCGTCGAGTTGGAGCTGCGCTCTGGCGACGAGGTTGTGGCAACCCAGATGCAGCGCTTTGCCATCCGTGGTCGCGCCACCGGCACCGCGACGCCAGTCCCGGCACCGGCGTACGGCGGCGGCGCGGCAAGCGATCAGGTGGAGCCGACCCCACGTTCGTTCGTGGACCGCACCGTGGTTCGCGCACCGTCGGACATGACCCCATTCGCGCTGGTCTCCGGCGACTACAACCCGATCCACACCTCCGCCAACGCTGCCGCCCTGGTCAACCTGGATGCACCGCTGGTGCACGGCATGTGGCTGTCTGCCACCGCGCAGCACCTCGCTGCCGGCCACGGCCAGGTCATCGGCTGGACCTACTCCATGTACGGCATGGTGCAGCTTGATGACGAGGTAGAGATCACCGTCGAGCGTGTCGGCCGCGTCGGCATCCAGCAGGCCCTTGAGGTGACCTGCCGCATCGCCGGCGACGTTGTCTCCCGTGGTCAGGCGCTTCTGGCCCAGCCACGCACCGCCTACGTCTACCCCGGCCAGGGCATCCAGACCCAGGGCATGGGCAACGGCGACCGTGCGGCTTCCGCTGCCGCGCGCGACGTGTGGCGCCGCGCAGACCGCCACACGCGCGAGACCCACGGGTTCTCCATCCAGCGCATTGTGGAAGACAACCCGTCGCGGTTGGTGATCCGCGGTGTGGAGTTCAAGCACCCGGACGGTGTGCTCCACCTGACCCAGTTCACCCAGGTGGCCATGGCGGTTGTCGCCTACGCCCAGACCCAGCGCCTGAACGAGGCCAACGCGTTGGCCTCCGGCGCGTACTTTGCGGGCCACTCGCTTGGTGAATACACCGCGCTTGCAGCTCTGGGCAACATCTTTGATCTGGAAGCGGTCATCGACATCGTGTACTCGCGCGGCTCCGCCATGGGCTCCCTGGTGCCGCGCGATGCGGAGGGTAACTCCGACTACGGCATGGGTGCGCTGCGCCCGAACATGATCGGTGTCGGCCCAGAAGAGGTCGAGGCCTACGTCGCTGGTGTTGCGCAGGATTCCGGCGAGTTCTTGGAGATTGTCAACTACAACATCAAGGGCCAGCAGTACTCCGTAGCGGGCACGAAGCGCGGCCTTGCTGCTCTGGAGCGCAAGGCCAACTCGGTCACGCCGCGCGCCTACGTCACGGTTCCGGGCGTGGACGTTCCGTTCCACTCGCGCGTGCTGCGCGAGGGTGTGGCGGACTTCGCCGAGAAGCTCGACGAGCACATGCCGGCGATCATCGACGTGGACACGCTGGTGGATCGCTACATCCCGAACCTGGTGGCCAAGCCGTTCGCGCTGACGCAGCAGTTCATCGACGCCGTCACCGACGAGGTCCCCTCCGAGCGCCTCAAGGGCATGACGCCGGAGAACACCGAACGCAACACGCTCGCACGCACGTTGCTTATCGAGTTGCTGGCGTGGCAGTTCGCCTCGCCTGTGCGCTGGATTGAAACGCAGGACTACCTGCTTGGTCGCGTCGACCAGGTCATCGAGGTCGGCCTTGCGTCCTCGCCGACGCTGACCAACCTGGCTAAGCGCGAGATGGATGTCATTGGCATCCACGTGCCGGTCTTCAACGTTGAGGCAAGCCAGGACATTGTCATGCTCAACGACGTGGTGTCCGCGCCGGAGCCTGTGCTTGTCGACGACACCCCGGCCGAAACAGACGCCGAACCGGCCCCAGAATCCGCCCCGCAACCGGCCGCCGAGGCTGCACCCGCGGCCCCCGCCGCACCGGCAGAGCCAGTACCGGCTGCACCGGATGCACCTGCTGCATCCGGCGCACCCGCGTCCGACCTTCCCTTCACCGCGGCCGATGCGATCACCGTCCTGTTCGCGCTGCAGAACAAGATCCGCCCCGAGCAGATCAACGATTCGGACACTATTGAGGAGCTCACCGGTGGGGTGTCGTCGCGACGCAACCAGCTGCTCATGGACATGTCCGCCGAACTCGGCGTGCCCGCCATCGACGGCGCTGCTGAAGCCGACGTGGCCACGCTAAACACCCGCGTGAACACCGCCGCGCCTGGCTACACCCCGTTCGGCGCTGTCTTGAGCGAGGCCGTGGGCACCCGCCTGCGCCAACTCTTCGGTGGCGCGGGCCTGAAGCCGGCGTTTGTCGGCGAGCACCTCGCAGCCGCGTGGGGCCTGCCAGCAACCTGGACCGCGCACGTCGAAGCCGAGATCCTGCTGGGCAGCCGCACCGAGGAATCGGTGCGCGGCGGCTCGCTAAACAGCCTGCCGTCGGCCACAACCAAGGCGGAGATCACCGCACTGATCGACCAGGCGGTACAAAACGTCGCAGCACGCTACGGCGTTGCAGTCTCCCAGGCCACCAGCGGCGGCGCATCCGGCGGTGGCGTCGTGGATTCGGCCGCGCTCGACGCCTACAAGGACGAAGTCACCGACACCCTGGTGGCTACCGCCCGCACGCTGCTGAACAAGCTCGGCATCGAAGACGAGGTCGCCGAGATCCCCGCACCGGACACCACGATCGTGGAAACGATCGAGGCAGAACTCGGCTCCGGCTGGGTCAAGCAGGTCACCCCGGTCTTCGACGAGCGCAAGGCCGTGCTCTTCGACGACCGCTGGGCCCAAGCCCGCGAAGACCTCGCCCGCGTCGCCCTCGGCGAAATCGACCTCGCACCACAGCGCTTCGCTGGCACCGGTGCCACCGTGGCCAAGCAGGCCGAGTGGTACGCCAAGCGCGTGGAGGGTGATCGTCGCAACGTACTCGGCGAGATCGCTACTGCCGCAAACGCCGCAGCGAACGAGCCGTACGCAAACGACGTCGCCCTGGTCACCGGTGCCGCGCCGGGTTCCATCGCCACCGCTGTGGTGGAGGGCCTGCTCGCAGGCGGTGCGACGGTCATCATGACGGCATCCAACGTCAGCCAGGCGCGTAAGGAATTCGCTCGCACGCTTTTCGCCAAGCACGCCTCCGTGGGTGCACGCCTGTGGCTGGTGCCGACGAACCTGTCGTCCTACCGCGACATCGATGCGCTCATCGAGTGGATCGGCTCGGTGCAGAAGGAAACCGTTGGCAAGGACGTCAAGATCATCAAACCGGCGCTCACTCCGACGCTTGCTTTCCCGTTCGCAGCGCCGCCGGTGTCCGGCTCGCTTGCAGAGGTCGGCGGCAACGCCGAAACGCAGGCCCGCCTGCTGCTGTGGTCGGTCGAGCGCACCATCGCTGGTCTGTCCGACCTGGCGCAGCGCGGCGATAACTTCCCTGCCGAGCGCGCGCACATCGTCCTTCCGGGCTCGCCGAACCGCGGCACCTTCGGTGGCGACGGCGCCTACGGCGAAGTCAAGGCCGCCTTCGACGCGATCGTGAACAAGTGGTCGGCGGAAACCGGCTGGCCAGAAGGCGTGACCCTGGCGCAGGCCCGCATCGGTTGGGTTGCCGGCACGCACCTGATGGGCGGCAACGACGGCCTCGTTCCGGCAGCACAGGCTGCGGGTATCCACGTGTGGAGCCCGGAGGAGATCTCCACGCAGCTACTTGGCCTGGTCACCGAGGAATCCCGCGAGCAGGCGAAGCAGTCCCCGCTGGATCTCGACCTCACAGGTGGGCTCGAGGACGCAGGCGTGTCCATCGCCGATCTGGCGCGTAATGCACGTGTTGATGTGGCGGGCACGGAGTCGTCGACAAGCAATGGCGCCACGGTGCGCGCACTGCCGAACGTCACCACCCCGCGCCAGCCTGCACCTGCGGCTGTGGGCGATGTGACCTGCGCACTTGATGACATGGTGGTTGTCGTCGGCATCGGCGAGGTATCCAGCTGGGGCTCCGGCCGCACCCGCCGCGAAGCCGAATACGGCATCACGCGCACGGGCGAGGTCGACCTCACCGCAGCCGGTGTCCTCGAACTGGCGTGGATGATGGGCCTGATCACCTGGTCCGAGGATCCGAACCCGGCCTGGTACGACGAAGACGGCGCAGAGGTCGCCGAGGAGGACATCTACGAGCGCTTCCGCGACGATGTCATCGCACGCAGCGGTATCCGCACCCTGACGGACAAGTACTTCCTCACCGACCAAGGCTCCATCGACCTCGAGCAGGTCTACCTCGACCGCGACATCACGTTCACCGTGGCCACGGAAGAGGAAGCTCTCGCATACGTGGAGGCCGACGGTGAGAAGACCACCATCCGCCAGATCGACGGCGAATGGAGCGTGACCCGCCACGCCGGTGCCCTGGCACACGTGCCGAAGAAGGCCACCCTGACGCGCACCGTCGCTGGCCAGATGCCGGACGGCTTCGACCCGACCAAGTGGGGAATCCCCGCACAGATGGCCGACGGCATGGACCGCATGGCCGCCTGGAACCTGGTCACCGCCGTCGACGCGTTCATCAACGCCGGCTTCACCCCGGCGGAGCTCATGCAGAAGGTCCACCCGTCCTTCATCGCCACCACCCAAGGCACCGGTATTGGCGGCATGGAATCGCTGCACAAGGTGTTCGTCTCCCGCTTCATCGGCGAGGAACGCCAGACCGACATCCTGCAGGAAGCACTGCCCAACGTGGTGGCTGCCCACACCATGCAGGCACTTGTCGGCGGCTACGGCTCCATGATCCACCCGGTCGGCGCCTGCGCCACCGCCGCCGTCAGCATCGAAGAAGCGGTGGACAAGATCGCGCTGGGCAAGGCCGACTTTGTGGTCGCCGGCGGTATCGACGACGTCCAGGTCGAATCCCTCCAGGGCTTCGGCGACATGAACGCCACCGCCGAAACCGCCAAGATGACGGCACAAGGGATCGACGGCCGCTTCATCTCGCGCGCCAACGACCGCCGACGCGGTGGCTTCCTCGAAGCCGAAGGCGGCGGCACAGTCCTGCTCGCCCGCGGCACCCTCGCTGCCGAACTCGGCCTGCCGGTGCTGGCAGTGGTCGCGTACGCCTCCAGCTTCGGCGACGGCGCGCACACCTCCATCCCGGCACCAGGCCTCGGCGTGCTCGCTGCAGCCTGCGGCGGAACCGACTCGCGCCTGGCCCGTTCCCTGTCCTCGCTGGGGCTCACACCTGACGACGTCACCGTCCTGTCCAAGCACGACACCTCCACCAACGCCAACGACCCGAACGAGTCCGAACTGCACTCGGTGCTGTGGCCGGCCGTTGGCCGCGACCCGGACGCGCCGATGTACATCATCTCGCAAAAGACCCTCACCGGCCACTCCAAGGCAGGTGCGGCACTGCTGCAGACCGGCGGACTTCTCGATGTCCTGGCAACCGGCGACCTCCCGCCGAACGCCTCGCTGGACTGCGTCGACCCGCTCATCGAGCCGAAGGCAACCAACCTGGTGTGGCTGCGCTCCCCGCTCGCCCTCGGTGCCGGCAACGTGAAGGCCGCGGCGCTGACCTCGCTCGGTTTCGGCCACGTCGGCGCGCTCGTCGTGCTGGGCCACCCGGGTGTGTTCGAAGCCGCACTGACACGCGACGGCCGCGACGCCGACGCCTGGCGTGAGCGCGCAACCGAACGCCTCGCCCAGGGCGCAAGCCGACTCGAAGCCGGAATGATCGGCCGCGCCGACCTCTTCACCCAGGTGGAGAACCGCCGCTTCGCCGGTATCGACGACCACGCCGACGAGATCGCACTCCTGCTCAACCCCGATGCCCGTCTCAACGCCGACGGCACGTACCCGACCGCGACCCCGACCGTTTAAGGAGAGACACCATGACACCACTGTTTCGTACCGACGACACGTCGCTGTCCCACGACGAACTGGCAGCACTGACCACCGTCCTCGCCGAGGCCCATTCCTGGCAGGCCGTTGCCGGCACACCTGGCGTTGCTGGCGCGGCAGGCGGCACCGGCGCTGCCTACGAAGACAACGTGTTCGGCGATGCGTTCGGCCAGCCGTTCGGCCAGCCGTTCGGCGCCCAGCAAACCATCGGCAACGTCACCTACTTCTAGAAAGGACCGCACACATGCATGACTTTCCGTTCCGCAAGGTCCTCGTCGCCAACCGCGGCGAGATCGCGGTCCGCATCATCCGCGCAGCCCGCGACGCCGGCCTTGCCTCCGTGGCGATCTACGCCGACCCCGACAAAGACGCGCCGTACACCGAAATGGCGGACGAGGCGATTGGGATCGGTGGCGAGACGTCGTCGCAAAGCTATCTGGATATCGACAAAGTGCTCAAGGCCTGCCGCGACAGCGGCGCGGACGCCGTCCACCCCGGCTACGGCTTCTTGGCAGAGAACGCCGAGTTTGCCCGGCGTGTCATCGACGAGGGCCTGACCTGGATCGGCCCGCCGCCAAGGGCGATCGACGCGCTTGGCGACAAGGTCACCGCCCGGCGCATCGCTGAGGAGGTCGACGCACCGCTCGTGCCGGGCACGAAAGACCCGGTGGACAGCGCCGACGATGTGGTCGCTTTCGCCGACACCCACGGTCTGCCCGTGGCTATCAAGGCGGCGTACGGCGGTGGCGGCCGCGGCATGAAGGTCGCCCGCACCCGCGGCGAGATCCGCGAACTGTTCGAGTCCGCCACCCGCGAAGCCAAGGCAGCGTTCGGCCGCGGTGAGTGCTTCGTGGAGCGTTACCTCGACCGTGCCCGCCACGTGGAGGCGCAGGTGCTGGCGGATACCCACGGCAACGTCATCGTCGCCGGTACCCGTGACTGCTCCGTGCAGCGCAGGTTCCAAAAGCTCATCGAGGAAGCCCCCGCCCCGTACCTCACCGATGAGCAGCGCGAACGCATCCACTCTTCCGCCAAAGCGATTGCAAAGCGGGCAGGTTACGTCGGTGTTGGCACCGTCGAATACCTCGTCGGCTCCGACGGGCTGATCTCCTTCCTCGAGGTCAACACCCGCCTCCAGGTTGAGCACCCCGTCACCGAAGAAACCACCGGCGTGGACCTCGTCATCGAGCAGTTCCGCATCGCCGCCGGCGAGCCACTGCGTTTCGACGCCGACCTGGAACCCACCGGCCACGCCATCGAATTCCGCATCACCGCAGAAGACGCCGGCACCAACTTCATGCCCATGCCCGGCACCGCCACCACCTACATCGAACCCGCGGGCCCCGGTGTGCGCGTCGACTCCGGCATCCGCGCCGGCTCCACCATCGGCGGCCAGTTCGACTCGATGTTGGCCAAACTCATCGTCCGCGGCGAAACACGCGACCAGGCCATCGCCCGCGCCAAGCGCGCCCTCGCCGAATTCCGGGTCGAAGGCATGCCGACCATCATCCCCTTCCACCAGCGCATGCTTGACGACGACGCCTTCACCGGCGACGCCACCCAATTCTCCGTTTACACCCGCTGGATCGAAGAGGAATGGGACCCGGACGTCGCGCCCTACGAGTCCGACGGCGCTGGCGAAGACGGTGAGCAGGACGAAGCGCGCCGCCGCACCGTCTCCGTCGGGGTCAACGGCCGATCGATCGAGATCACGCTGCCGGAGCCGTTGCTTCTCGGCGCGGTGGCGCAGCGCCGCCGCGACCGCAAGCGCCGCTCCCGTAATGGCGGATCCGGCGGCAAGGGGTCCGGCAAGGGCGCTGCCAGCGCAGACACCCTGACCGCTCCGATGCAGGGCACCGTGGTCAAGTCCGAGGTCGCCGAGGGCGCCCGGGTGGAAGCCGGCGACATCGTGATCATCCTCGAGGCCATGAAGATGGAAAACCCGGTCAAGGCCCACAAGAGCGGTGTGGTGAAAAACCTCGCCGTGGAGGCCGGCAGCCACGTGGATAAGGGCGCGGCACTGCTCGACATCACCGACGCCGAGTAGCCGCTAGCCTGCGGTTTCCGCGACATACCCGGATCTCACCCGGCGCGTCAAAATTGGGGGTTGACGCGTCGGGCTTTCTAGTTCTATGGTTACCCACATGAGTGGTAAACCCATATACCTAAAGATCGCGGATGAGCTACGTGACCTCATCGGAGCAGGCACCCTCGCCCCGGGCGACCGGGTGCCGTCCACCAACGAGCTCTCCGCCTACCACTCTGTCAATCCCACCACCTCCGCCAAAGCGCTCACCGAACTGTTCAACGAAGGGCTGCTGGAGAAACGCCGCGGGCTCGGCATGTTCGTCCTGGAGAGTGCACGCGAGCAGGTGTTACGTACGCGTCGCGAAGCATTTGCCCGCGATTTTGTCCAACCGTTTGTCCATGAGGCCAACCAAATCGGCATCACCACCGAGGAGCTGACCGCAATGATCGAAAAGGAGCGTGCTCAATGAACCCCGGCTTCTACGCGCTGGTCGGCCCGAACGCCGCCGGCAAAACCCACTACCTCCACACGCTCATGAGCCCGCACGCCGCGTTCGTTCCGGCTGGTGCGGATGCCAAGTTTGCGGGCACGACCGTGGACGATCACTTACGTGCAGTCGCAGCGATCTACCCGCACGTAGACCTCGACTTTCCCAACGCCCGCATCAAAGATCTCTCCGTTGGGCAGCGCCGCCTACTCACCATTGAGGTGGCCCTAGCCATAGGCAAAGACCTGTTGCTTCTCGACGAACCGTTTGACGGCATCGACACCACCACCCGCAAACAGGTCCGCCAGAGACTGATCGACTACATCGCGGAGAACCCGCAGCGCAGCGTGGTGATGGCATCGCATCGCCCGGAGGACTTCGTGGGTCTCGCCACCCATGTCATCCAGGTGTTTGATCGGGAGGTTTCGCGCCCAGTCCCGCTCGACGACGCCCGCCTGTGCTTTCCAACGGTCACCGGCCCCACCGCCGAGATCAAAGACCTTACCGCCCGCTTCCCCGTCGCTGAGACAGCGAGCCTCGGACCGATGACACGCGTCACTTTCGCCGAACCTCTCAGAGAGGACGACGTCCACCTGCCCATCGAGTACCCGGACGATGCCGAACTCATTGACCTCCTCGCAACGGAAAGGCCCGAACGATGAAACTTTTCCTCAGCCCCTTCAAACCACTGTCCTACCTGGCAACACTGGCCGTTTTGCTGGTCCTAGTCCCGCTGGGCCGTTTCTATCGTGGCGATGGCTCTCTCTGGACCATCTTCGGAGGCTTCGCACTGACCACCCTATTCATCCTGGCAGGTGCACAGTGGAGCGCCTTGAACCAGCTCGGCGCAAGCTTTTCCGCGTGGATAAACTCAGCCACAATCACATCCGTCGTGGTGGCCGTGATACTTGGAGGGGCCACCGCGGCATCGTCGATCTACAACCAGTTCAAGAGCCCGTACTACCAGGCCTATGACCTGTTCCTCTTCACCAACGGCGCAGACGTGCCCTGGGTGGACACTAATGGTGACCCCTACATCGTGGCGAACGTCGGACAAGACACCACGTCGATGGCGTGGACGGTGCTGCTCCACATCGCGTTCTTCTTCGTTGCTGCCATCGTGGGGGTTGCGCTCGGTTTGGTCTACGCCTCCTTCGGCGCGGGGCGCGGTATCATCACCGCATTTGCCACGTTCCTCATCGCGGTCGCACTGTACTGGGCTATTGAGTCCCCTGTAGGCGATTGGGACACCGCCGCCGTCGGTGGCGTAAGCGCCGCATGCCTGGCCACACTCGCCGTCAGCGCGGTGGCGATTCGCAACACGAAGCGCTTAGTGCGCTAGCAGACACTCCCGCCCCCTACCGCTCCACCCACTCGGAGCGCAGCAGCCCGTGGCGGGAGCACGCCGCCTCCCACGACAACGGGGAAATTTTCACCCCCAGGCGCCGGCCACACAGCGGGCAGGTGCGCACACTGCCCACCAAATAGCCCTTCCTAATCAGCACCACGACAAGTACTATTCAGAGTATGAAAAATGGTATGAGAATCAGTGTGAGTTTAGGTCGGAACGAGCTCCAAACTCTGGATAACCTCGTTTCCGAGTTGGATTTGCGTTCTCGATCTGAAGGGATGCGCGAAGCGATCCTCGCCCTCCAGCGGGAATCACTCGCTAAAGCGTATGAAGAATGCTTCTCCGACCCGGAATGGAAAAAAGAAGCCGCCCTTTGGGATTCACTCGCTAATGAAGGGCTAGACAATGCTTCGCGGTGAAATTCGCCTCGTTGATTTCGAACCGGCGGTCGGACAGGAAGCCAACAAGACACGGCCCGCCGTGATCATCAGCAACGACACCGCGAATCAAGGCGCAGCGATACACGGCGGAATGATTACTGCCGTGCCGCTGACCTCAAATACTTCGAGAGTCTTCCCGTTTCAGACATACGTCGATTCCGAAGAGTCCGGCCTTCGAATTGATTCAAAAACTCAGCCGGAACTCATGCGTTCAGTGTCGGTCATGCGAGTCGGCAAGCGAGTGGGACGGCTTTCTCCCCGCCAAATGATGGAACTCGACGAAGCTATCCGCATCCATCTCGACCTTTAACGCCCCCTACTTCTCCAACCACTCGGAGCGCAGCAGCCCATGGCGGGAGCAGGCAGCCTCCCACGCCATCGGGCTGATTTTTACCACCATGCGCCGCTGGCATAGCGGGCAAATACGCGGCGCGTCGTAAGGCCTGGCCGGGTCGAGCGGCCAGGCGATCTCGCCGGACAGGACTGCGTCGGAGAGTTCCGTTGAATCCGGGATTTTCATCAGGGCCCGGCTAACTACAGCGACTTGATGGTGTCGTACAGAACACCGTGGCCGGAGTTCTGCTTCTGCCCCACCGGGGTGATGTTCAGGCTCAGCCCTGGCTTCGCCCCGCCTTCCATCACCCGGTCGACGGCGTCGCGGTCCTTCTCCATCGGACGGCCGAACGTGGTCAGATAGTTCCCGCCGATAATGGCATTCGCGCCGCCCATGAGGCCGGCTTCGGTGCCGTCGTCGCCAAGCGCGAGCTCCGTGCCACCCGCGAAACGGAGCTGGGTAGACGGCATGGCCAGGCGGAACGCGGCGACGGCACGCAGTGCCTCGCCCTGGGGCACCAGCGGGCGGTCGGCGAACGGGGTGCCTGGGCGCGGGTCGAGGAAGTTCATCGGCACTTCATGTGGCTGGATTTCGGCCAGCTGGGTGGCGAATTCGGCGCGCTGCTCGATGGTCTCACCCAAGCCGATGATGCCGCCGCAGCAGGTTTCCATGCCCTCTGCCAGCACGTTCTCCAGCGTGTCCTTGCGCTCCTGCCAGGTGTGGGTGGTGACCACGTTGGGGAAGAACGACTCGGCGGTTTCGAAGTTGTGGTTGTAGCGCGACACGCCCATCTTGGCCAGTTGGCGGGCCTGGTCGCGGGTGAGGATGCCAAGTGATGCGGAGATGGAGATGTCCACCTCTTCCTGGATCGCAGTGACGGCTTCGGCGACCTGGTCGAGCAGCTGCTGGGTCGGGCCCTTCACTGCGGCGACGATGCAGAACTCGGAAGCGCCCATCTTCTCGGACTGCTTGGCGGCCTCGACAAGTTCAGCGATGTCCAGCGTCACGGCGCGCACGGGCGATTCGAACAGGCCGGACTGGGAGCAGAAGTGGCAGTCCTCAGGGCAGCCGCCGGTTTTCAGGGAGATGATGCCTTCCAGCGAGACATCGACGCCGCAGTGCTTGATGCGCACCTGGTGGGCGAGGTCGAGCAGTTCAGGCAGGCGCTCGTCCTCAATGTTGAGGATCTGGACGAGTTCCTCCTTATTCAGACCTTCGCCGTTTTCCAGGGCTTTTTCGCGGGCGATGTCAAGGATGTCGGTCATGTGCGGGCTCCGTTCGCGTCGTTCACGTGATGGTTGCGCAACAGTTTAGCGCCCAATTGAACGGCGTTCAGGAAAACCCGGGTTAGCGATACTCAACCACAAGCGGCGAGTGGTCCGACCAGCGCTCTTCCACCGTCGGCGCCTTTACCACCCACGTGCGCTGCGCGCGTTCCAGCATGTTCGCGGTGGCCGCCTGGACGTCGATGCGCCAGCCCGCGTCGTTGTTAAACGCCTGGCCGCGGTACGTCCACCAGGTGTACGGTGCGTCCTCCGGGTGCAGCCTGCGCGCGACGTCGAACCACTTCGGAGCACCATTTGCTTGACGACGACCCTCCGACCGGTACTCCACCACCCCAGCCCACTCGATCGCAGCCTTGTCCTCTACGTCTTGGGCCTCCTCGTCCGGGAAGCTACCGAACACCGCGTCCATGAACGCGCGCTCGTGCGGCAGGAACCCGGACTTTTTCCGGTTCGCCTTCCAATTCTTCAGGTCCTCGCGGCGGTGACAGATGTTCCAATCCCCGCCGATCACCATGTCCGGGTATTCGCCCGCCCACTGTTCCAGCAGCGGCTCGAACTGATCCAGGAAGCGGTACTTCTCGTCCTGCTTCGCCGTCTCGGCTGCTCCTGAGGGGAGGTAGAGGGAGGCGACACGGGTGTCATCGTCAAGCGATGCTGCAATAAAGCGACCCGCATCCTCAAACTCCGGAATCCCGACTTCCACATCGCGCAGCGGCGTGCGCGACAGGATGCCCACACCCGCACGACCCTTCGCACCAGGCGTTTCAGCCGGCGCCACCTCCAGGTGCCACCCATTTTCCAGCGCCGGGGCAAGCGCAGCACGCGCCTGATCTTCTGTGGCGCGCACCTCCTGCATCAGCACCACATCGGCCGGATTCTCGTCCAACCAGGCCAACATGCCCGGATTGTTCTCGTTGCGGACCTTCGTGGCGGCACGGATGCCGTTGACGTTGACGGATGCAATGGTAAGGCTCATGGGCCAAGACCTTACCTATCCCGTACCTCTCCCGGCCCTATCGCCAGACAGCGCCCCGTTGGGACGGTACTCTGGTGGGTTGAAGTCAGGAACCTTACAACAAAGGAGCATTATGGCGAAGATCATTTGGACTCGTACCGACGAAGCACCGCTGCTTGCGACGTACTCCCTCAAGCCAATCGTGGAGGCATTCGCTTCCCGTGCAGGCATCGAGGTCGACACCGCAGACATCTCGCTGGCAGGCCGCATCCTCGCACAGTTCCCAGATCGCCTCGGCGACAAGAAGGTCGACGACGCACTCGCACAGCTCGGTGAGCTGGCAAAGACCCCGGAAGCCAACATCATCAAGCTTCCGAACATTTCCGCTTCCCTCGTCCAGCTGAAGAAGGCCATCGCCGAACTGCAGGCCGCAGGCTTCGACATCCCGGACTACGAGGACGCGCAGGACAAGTACGACGCAGTCAAGGGCTCCGCTGTGAACCCGGTCCTGCGTGAGGGCAATTCCGACCGCCGCGCTCCGGAGGCCGTGAAGAACTACACCAAGAAGCACCCGCACTCCATGGGTACGTGGTCGAAGGACTCCAAGACCAACGTTGCCACCATGGGCGCAGGCGACTTCCGCCACAACGAGAAGTCCGTCATCATGCCGGCCGAGGACACCCTGGCCATCAAGCTCGTCACCGCAGACGGCGAGCAGGTGCTCAAGGACGGCCTGAAGGTTGAAAAGGGCGAGGTCATCGACGGCACCTTCATGTCCGCGAAGGCTCTGGATGAGTTCCTGCTCGAGTCCGTGAAGAAGGCCAAGGAAGAGGGCGTGCTCTTCTCCGCGCACCTCAAGGCCACCATGATGAAGGTCTCCGACCCGATCATCTTCGGCCACGTCGTGCGCGCATTCTTCAAGGATGTCTACGACAAGTACGGCGCCGAGCTTCTCGACGCCGGCCTCAACGGCGAAAACGGCCTCGGCGCAATCTACGAGGGCCTTGCTGATCTGCCGAACGGCGAAGAGATCCGCGCAGCCTTCGACCAGGCCCTGCAGGACGGCCCGGCACTGGCACAGGTGAACTCCGCAAAGGGCATCACCAACCTCCACGTCCCGTCCGACGTGATCATCGACGCCTCCATGCCGGCCATGATCCGCACCTCCGGCCACATGTGGAACGCCGACGACCAGGAGCAAGACACCCTGGCCGTCATCCCGGATTCCTCCTACGCCGGCGTGTACCAGACGGTTATCGACGACTGCCGCGAAAACGGCGCATACGACCCGACCACCATGGGCACCGTCCCGAACGTCGGCCTCATGGCAAAGAAGGCTGAGGAGTACGGCTCCCACGACAAGACCTTCAAGATCCCGGCCGACGGCAAGGTCCAGGTAGTCAACGCTGCTGGCGACGTGCTGATCGAGCACGACGTCGAAGCTGGCGACATCTGGCGCGCATGCCAGACCAAGGACGCCCCGATCCAAGACTGGGTCAAGCTGGCCGTCAACCGCGCACGCCTGTCCGGCATGAAGACCATCTTCTGGCTGGACGAGGAGCGCGCACACGACCGCAACCTCATCGAACTGGTGAAGAAGTACCTGGCCGACCACGACACCGACGGCCTGGACATCTCCATCGCCTCCCCGGTCGAGGCCACCAAGATCTCCGTCGAGCGCATCCGCCGCGGCGAGGACACCATCTCCGTGACCGGCAACGTGCTGCGTGACTACAACACGGACCTGTTCCCGATCCTCGAGCTGGGCACCTCCGCGAAGATGCTCTCCGTCGTCCCGCTGATGGCCGGCGGCGGCCTGTTCGAGACCGGTGCCGGCGGCTCCGCCCCGAAGCACGTCCAGCAGGTTGAGGAAGAAAACCACCTGCGTTGGGACTCCCTCGGTGAGTACCTCGCACTGGCCGAGTCCTTCCGCCACGAGAAGAACACCAACGGCAACGAGAAGGCTGGCGTCCTCGCCGCCGCTCTGGACAAGGCAACCGAGAAGCTGCTGGATGAAGGCAAGTCCCCGTCCCGCAAGGTCAACGAAATCGACGACCGCGGCTCCCACTTCTGGCTCTCCCTGTACTGGGCAGAGGCACTGGCAGCCCAGACCGACGACGCCGAACTGGCTGAGGTCTTCGGCCCGATTGCGAAGGACCTGCGCGACAACGCCGAGACGATTGACTCTGAGCTGCTGAACGCCCAGGGCAACGCTGCCGACCTCGGCGGCTACTACTGGCCGGACGACGCCAAGACCTCCGCGGTCATGCGTCCGTCCGCAACTTTTAACAAGATCATCGACGCACTGGAGAAGTAAGCGCTCGGTTTGATCGGCCCCGGTCACTGTTTCCACACAGTGGCCGGGGCTTTTGCTGTTCGTCGCGTCAGGCCTGCCCTGGGTGCTTTCCTCCTGGTGCTGTCCTCCTAGGTGGTAACCACCAGATGGTAATCAACCGAGTGCCTGGACCGACGGTGCTCGTCCAACTCGGCTCATCACCATCCTCCGGTTACCATCCTCGGCGAAGGACGGGAACAGCGCCGGCCAGGAGCGGCGAAGGGCGGGAACAGCGCCGGCGAAGAGCGGGTGCGACTGCTCACCCCAAGGCTGCTCGACGGCCAGCGATGGTGGCGAGAACCTCTCGGACGAACTTCTCAGGATGCCGGCGTAGGAAATCCGGCGAGTAGCGCAGAAACACATATCCTCGGTTGGCGATCATCTTCTGTCGCTCGAACTCTTCCTGCCGCGCGCGTTCGGCGTTGGGTCCCTGGTATTTCACGTTGCCGTCGATCTCAATGAGTAACCAGCCATCGATGCAAAGGTCGGCGTAGCGTCCAGCCACTTCGTACTGTGTAAACAAGGGGCCGATCCCCGCACGGATCAGCAAGGCGCGCGCGAAAGATTCGTAGGGCGAACCGGAATCCGCGACGCTGTGCCGAATGCACTCCCGGACCACTGCAACACCTTTCAGTCTGCCAAGCTGGGATGCCTCCCGTTCAAGGAGTTCAAGCGTAAACCCACTGCGCCGGAGGTAGTCGGCAGCGACGAGCCCTTCGACGAAGCCGTAGTGGCGGGCGATATCAGCGAACGTTCGAAAACCATTGGTAACCCGGTGGCCGTCGCGCAACGAGATTTCGCTCTTGCGCAGCACCATGCGTCGAAACAGGATCCCTTCCCGGTTTCGTCGAGTAGGGGAGCTCCCCCTGGAAAGCAGACACAGTTCGACGGGCTCTTTTGTCGTACTGATCACCCAAATACCGTGCATGCGCGCGGCCGATCTGCCGACTAGCACTGCTTCCCTGCTCATCAGTGCAGCAGCCTCGACACGCAGCCATTGACGTTCGTGGAACTTCAGCTCTTTCCAGCTCGTCTCCCGATACACAATACTTGTGTCGAGCACCCGATGCGGCCCTCGGAGTTTGTCGAGTGCTTTGTGGGAGAGCAGCCGTTTGTCCACAATCCCCCGCCGCAGTTCCTCCTTCCGCTCCTCCCATCGTTGCTGTTGTGCCTTGTGTTCTCTGTCAATCCCCATACCTATTCTGACGGCGGAAACTCGGCACCGGTTCCCTTTCGCCGCAGGAAATCTACCCTGCGTTGCGCAGTGCGGTGGCCAGCCCGTTCATGGTGACCTGGATCGTCTTCGGGACGAGGAAGGCCTCGTCGCCGGCGCGGTAGCGGCGCAGCAGCTCAAGCTGGACCGCGTTGAGCGGCAGCAGGTAGGGGTAGCGACGTTTTAGGGATCGGGCCTGGCGCTGGTTCTCGGCAACAAGGTCCGTATGCCCGGTGATACGGAAGTAGACCTGCTTGGTGCGCTCGAATTCATCGGCGATAAGGGAGTAGATGCGCTCGGCTACCTCGCGGTCCTCCACTAGGTCGGCGTAGAGGCGGGCCAGCGACAGCTCGGCCTTCGCCATGACTTGGGCCATGTTGGACAGCACGGAGCGGAAGAACGGCCAGTCACGGTAGAGTTCGCGCAGGTCATCCCAGCGGTCTTCGTCTTCCCCAGCCCAGCGCTCGACTGCAGTACCGACGCCGAACCAGCCAGGCACATTGGTGCGCGACTGCGCCCAGGACAGCACCCAGGGGATGGCGCGCAGGTCGGAAATCGCGGTGGTCTGTTTGCGGGACGCCGGGCGAGAGCCGAGGTTGAGCTCGCCGATCTCGTGCAGCGGGGTGGATTGGGTGAAGTAGTCAATGAACCCGGGGTCGCCGATGAGCTCGTTGTACTTTTCGCCGGAGTAGGCGGCAAGCGCACGCATGATGTCGTAGGCGCGGGTCGGGTCGTCGATAGGTTCGGTATCCAGGAAGGATGCCTCCAGGGTGCCGGCGACGAAGGCTTCGAGGTGGCGGCGGGCGGTCTCTGGCGATCCGTACTTGGCGGAGATGATCTCGCCCTGCTCGGTGATGCGGATGGAGCCGTCGACGGCACCCTTGGGTTGAGCGAGAATCGCATCGTACGTGGGCCCGCCGCCGCGACCGACTGCCCCGCCGCGGCCGTGCGCGAGTCGGAGGCGGATGCCGTGCCGGTTGCAGAGTTCAACCAGGGCGAGTTCGGCGTCGTAAAGCGCCCAGTTCGCTTGCAGGTAGCCGCCGTCCTTGTTGGAGTCGGAGTAGCCGAGCATGACCTCCTGGATGTCACCGCGGGCGCGCAGATGTTCGCGGTAGAACGGCAGCGACCAGAGGTCTTCGAGGATGCTGGCGCCGTGTGCGAGGTCCTCGATGGTTTCAAACAGCGGGACGACGTTGACGTCGCTCAGGCCGACCTCTTTGAGCAGGACCATGGGCTCCAAAATGTCGGAGACGGCACCGGTCATGGCGATGATGCACTGCGCGATCGCCCCCTGGCCCAAGTCCCGAACGGCGCGGGCGGCGGCGGTGAGGATGCCCATTTCCTTGCGGGTGTCGTCGCTAAGCAGTGCTTCGGCGCGCAGCAGCGGACGCGGGGTGCGCAGCTCCTCGACGAGTACCTCCACGCGGTCCTCTTCAGCGAGCGCGGCGTAGTTATCGCACACGCCGGCAACCGCAAGCACTTCGGTCACGACTTTTTCAAAGGATTCGGAGTTTTGGCGCAGGTCAAGCGTGTACAGGTGGAAGCCGAAGGTGGTCACGGCGGAGCGCAGGCGGCCCAGCCGGTCATCGGCAATGATGGCGCCGCCGTGGGCACGAAGGGAGGCGTCGGTCACGTCCAAGTCTGCGAGCAGCTCGCCCGGTTCCGCATACGGCGAGCCCGTGGTCACCGAGCCAGCGAGCAACTCGCGCGTAGCGACGACACGGTGGCGGATGCCAAAAATGGCCCGGCGGTAGGGCTCATCGACGCGGGACTCGGCGGTGTTGTTGGCGGCATCCGCAAGCCGGGAAAGCTCCTCCGAGCAGGTGGAATAGCGGTCTGAAAGCGACAGCTCGCGCTCCAACTCACCCAGCTCATCGATGTAGTAGCTGAGCACAGTATCGGCGGCTTGGCGGGTGGCATACGTGAGCGTTTCGGCATTCACGTACGGGTTGCCGTCATGGTCGCCGCCGATCCAGGAACCCGGGCGCATCACGGGGGTGAGGGCGAGGTCGCGGCCAAAGGTGTCGCGAAGTTCGTAGCGGATTGCGCGGTTGATCGCCGGGATCTGCTCAAGCAGGGAGAGCTTGTAATAGCGCAGGCCGACGTCAATCTCGTCCTCAAGACGCGGGCGGGCGATGCGGATCAGCGCGGTCTGCCACATCAGGGTCATGCGCAGCTCCATCTCGCGTTCGATGGCTGCCGGGTCGGCACCAGCGTGGAGTTCACTCAGCAAGCGCTTGATGTGGGTCTGGGTGTCGAAGACGGTGCGGCGACGGGTCTCAGTCGGGTGCGCAGTGAGCACCGGAGAGACCTGCGCCCCGGCGATAAGGTCGGCGACCTTGTCTGCCTCCACGCCGCTGTCTTTCAGGTGCGCGAAGCTTGTGCGTAGCGAGACCGGTGCGGCGGCCTTCTCGTCGTCAAGATCCTCAACCAAGTTAGCCAGCAGCGCGAAGTGGCTAAATGCGCGTGCGACGAGGTTCACTTTGGGGATGTCCATATCGCGGAAGACTGCGAGCAGGTCTTCCGGGGTGGCGTCCCCGTGGGCGATGTCAAAGGCGGTGCGGCGGGTGGATTCGACCAGGTCGAAGATCTCCTGCCCTTCCTGCTCGGCAAGCACGCGGCCGAGTACCCGGCCTAGGAGTCGGATGTCTTCACGGACGTGATCGGCAGGCTGAGCAGACACGGAGGCTTCCTTCAACTACGGCGCGACTAAGACGTCACGGGCGCGACGTGCTTAGTAAACGTAGCCAAGTTCTACTCCCCTGTCTCGGCATCGGAGGTCGAACGATCGCGAGCTGGGATATTTGCACTATTTTTATTCAGCCCCTCAACTCGCAAAATAGACCGCTTGGTACACAACTACAGACCAAGCGGGCTACATTGCGACGCATGGGAAACTACGACAACTCCAACGCACAAGAATGGTCCTTTGGCACGCGCTCGATCCACGCGGGCCAGCAAGTCGATCAGGATTACGGCGCTCGTAACCAGCCGATTTACATGACCACCAGCTACGTGTTCGACGATGCCCAGCACGCGGCGAACCGCTTTAACCTCTCGGATGCAGGCCCGATTTACACTCGCCTGACCAACCCGACGCAGCAGGCACTCGAAGACCGTCTCGCCTCGCTGGAGGGTGGCGTGGCGGCCACGGCGTTCGCCTCCGGCATGGCTGCGGAGACCGCTGCGATTCTTACTCTGGCGCAGGCTGGCGACCACGTTGTTACTTCCCCGCGCCTCTACGGCGGCACTGAGACGCTGTTCCAGCACACGTTGCCGAAGTTGGGCATTGAGTTCACCTTCGTGGAAAACCCGGACGACCCGGCAAGCTGGCAGGCTGCCGTCCAGCCGAACACGCGGGCGTTTTACGGCGAGACGTTCGGCAACCCGATCGCGGACGTGCTGGACATCCCGGCGATTGCAGAGGTTGCGCATAACAACCAGGTGCCGTTGATCGTCGATAACACGATGGCCACTGCTGCCCTGGTCAAGCCGCTTGAGTTGGGTGCGGACATCGTGGTCGTGTCCACGACGAAGTTCTACACCGGTAACGGCGCTGCGATTGGTGGCGCGATTATCGACGGCGGCAAGTTCGACTGGACCGTCCAGCGCGACGGCAAGGACGTCTTCCCCCTGTTCACCACTCCAGACCCGGCGTACCACGGTCTGAAGTACGCGGACCTGGGCGCCCCGGCGTTCGCGCTGCGTGCCCGCGCCGGTTTGCTGCGCGACACGGGTGCGGCGATCTCGCCGTTCAACGCGTGGGTTGCGCTGCAGGGTATTGATACGTTGGCGCTTCGCGTGGAAAAGCACAATGCGAACGCGCTGAAGGTGGCGGAGTTCCTGGCGGGCCACGACAAGGTGGCCAAGGTCAACTACGCAGGCCTGGACGATTCGCCGTACAAGGCGACGAAGGACAAGTTGGGCCTGAAGTACACCGGTTCGGTGCTCTCCTTCGACATCGCGGGCGATCAGGATGACAAGACGAACGCGTGGAAGTTCATCGACGCGCTGAAGCTGCACTCCAACCTGGCCAACATCGGCGACGTGCGCTCGCTTGTGGTGCACCCGGCGTCGACAACGCACTCCCAGTCGGACGCTGCCGGCCTCGCTCGCGCTGGTATTACGCAGGCCACGGTGCGTTTGTCTGTCGGCATCGAGGATGTCGAGGACATTATTGCGGACCTCGAGCGCGGTTTCACGGCGGTCTAAATGCTGGCTTCCGAAGGGCAGCTCGCCACGGTCGCCATCGGCGATGTTGTCACTGAAGCCGGCGAGGTGATCGCGGATACGCGCATTGCTTATCGACGATGGGGCGCACTGCAAGGCGACCCCAACGGCGTCAACAACGTGATCCTCGTCGAACACGCATTGACCGGCGACAGTGACGCCTCCGACTGGTGGTCCGAAGCCATCGGCCCAGGCAAGGCGCTAGACACCGACGAGTGGTGCGTGATCTGCACGAACGCACTCGGGTCGTGTTACGGCTCCACCGGCCCCGCGAGCGAGCATCCGGACGGCGGCGTGTGGGGATCGCGCTTCCCCGCCATCACGATCCGCGACATGGTGCACGCCGAGCACGCCTTCCTTGACCGTCTCGGCATTGGGCGCGTCCACGCGGTCATCGGTGGATCCATGGGCGGTGCACGCACTCTGGAGTGGACGCTGCTCTACCCCGAGCAGGCCGATTACGCGCTGGTGCTGGCGGTGTCTGCCCGGGCAAGCGCCTGGCAAATCGGTATCCAAACCGCGCAGATCACCTCGATCACCCAGGACCCAGCCTGGCAGGGTGGCGACTACCACGGCACCGGCCAGTCGCCGGATGCCGGGCTCGCCGCCGCGCGCAGGATCGCCCACCTGACCTACCGTGGCGAGCTGGAAATCGACGAGCGCTTCGGCACCTCCGCCCAAACCGGCGAAAACCCACTCGGACCATTCCGCCAAGACGACCAGCGCTTCGCCGTCCAGTCCTATCTGGAGCACCAGGGCAAGAAACTCACCGAGCGTTTCGATGCCGCCTGCTACGTCACCCTCACCGAAGCCCTCAACCGCCACGACATCGGCCGGGGCCGCGGCGGGCTGAACAAGGCGTTGGCATCCTCAACCGTGCCGACGATGATCGTCGGCGTCGACACCGACATTTTGTACCCCTACCACCAGCAGGAACACATCTCCCGAAACTTGGGCAACCTGCTAGCCATGTCGAAGTTGTCCTCCCCCGTCGGCCACGACGCCTTCCTCGTGGAGGCACGTCAGATGGACCGGATTCTGCGCAACTTCATCAAACTCACCCACGAAATCCCGCCCGCCCGCGAGATCGCGTCACGCTACGGCGACTACGCGATCTAGGGGTTAAGACCCCAGCGCGTCCACCGACCAGGACAGCCACATCATGGTGGCGCCGAGGGCGGTGGTGAACGTGGCGTCGAAACGCTTGGAACGCACCGCAACCAGACCGATTACTTTGGAGTCGCAGGTCAGGCGCACCAGCGTGAGCCACAGCAGGGCCGCGCCAAGGGTGAACGTGGCGCGACGCCAGTGCTCGGTGGCGGCGAAGATGCCAGAGAGCACAAACCCGACGACAAACACGGCAACCCCGGTGCGCTGCGCCCACAATGGCAGGCGTGACGGGGCGTTGCCGCGGTCGTGAGGGTTATCCAGCGTCAACCCCGGTGGTAGCGAGGTGCCGGGGAGCTGGATGCGGGTGCTTCCCACGTTGTTACGCGTCCTGGTTTGCTTGCTGGTTCACGCCGGCTTGGCGCTCGGCGCTTTCGACGATGTTGCGCACCAGGAACGTGCGCGTCATCGGGCCGACACCGCCCGGGTTCGGGGAGACCCAACCGGCCTTCTCCCACACGTCGGGGTGCAGGTCGCCGACGGTTTTGCCGTCGACGCGGGAGACGCCGACGTCGAGAAGCGCCGCGCCTTCCTTGATCATGTCGGCGGTGATCATGTGTGGCTTGCCAGCGGCAGCGATGATCACGTCCGCGCGGCGAGTCTCCGCAGCGAGATCCTTGGTGCCGGTGTGGCACAGCACGGTGGTGGCGTTGACATCGCGAGAGGTCAGCATCAGGGAAATCGGGCGCCCCACGGTCACGCCGCGGCCGATGACGCACACGATCGCGCCGTTGAGGTCCACGCCGAAGCGCTCGAGCAGCTTGATGGAGCCGTTCGGGGTGCACGGCAGCGGGGCCGGCTCGTTGAGGACGAGTTTGCCCAGGTTCACCGGGTGGAGGCCGTCGGCGTCCTTGTCCGGGTCGATCAACTCCAGGATCCGGTTCTCATCCAGGTGCTTCGGCAGCGGCAACTGGACGATGTAGCCGGTGACGGAATCGTCGCGGTTGAGCTCGTCGATAACCGCCTCAAGCTCCTCTTGCGTGGTCTCCGCAGACAGGTGCTTCTGAATGGAGGCAATGCCGAGCTCTTCGCAGTCCTTGTGCTTCATACGCACGTAGTTCTGGCTAGCGGGATCTTCGCCGACAAGCACCGTCGCCAGACCCGGGGTCACCCCCTGTTCCTTCAGTCGCGCCACGCGCTCGCGCAGGTCCGCGAAAATCTCCTCGCGGTAGAGTTTTCCGTCCAGTTTGATCGCAGTCACGGCCCCAATCCTAGACTCTTGTGCGTGCTCCACATCATCTATGACAATCCGGCCATTGGCGGCAACGCTGGCGCGGCGATCCGCCTTGCGGCAAATACCGGCGCGCAGCTGCATTTCGTCGAGCCGCTCGGCTTCAATTTTGACGACAAACACCTCAAACGCGCAGGCCTGGACTACCACGATCTTGCAGACGTGGTCATCCACCCCAACATCGACGCCTGCTTCGACGCGTTGGAAGGCTCACGCATTTTCGCGTTCACCGCGCACACCGACCACCACTACCACGAGGTGCAATACCAGGACGGCGACGCGTTGCTGTTCGGCAACGAGGCCAACGGCATCCCGGAGGAGCACCTCGCCCACCCGCGGATTACGTGTCAGGTGCGGATTCCGATGCTGCCGTCGCGGCGCAGTATGAACCTGACGAACTCGGCGTCAGTCGCCATCTACGAGGCCTGGCGCCAGCTCGGGTTCCCCGGCGCTTTGTGACAGCGGCGGCAACTCGCGGGCGCGCAGCTTATCGACGAGCCCACGCGCCTGGTCCTCCTCCAAATCCCGACACGTCACGCTGAAGGCGCCGGGCACCAGGTCCAGGTCAATGCTGGCCAGGCCAAGTTTTCGCTGCAGCGGATCCTGGTTGAAGGTCAGTTCCTGAATGTGTGGGACGTCCACCATCTGGAACCAGCGCCCGATCCGCCCTGCCGTTGTCGTGACCGCGTCGGCGCGGACCTTGACCGTTTGACGTTTCCAGTCGAACGGCGAGATCCACCGGGCGCTGCGCGGGGAGCGGAAATCTACGTTGTCCAGATCGGTCAGTTCTGCGCCGGTAAGCGGACCGACTGCATCGATCACGGCCATCGCCTGTTCCCACGTCCCCACTGGCAGAATCTTCGACGTGCCGGTTTGCTTGTTACGTTCCGAGCCATAACCCGCCGCCACGACAGAGACCGTCCACCATCCGAACGGGCGCCAGAACATTGGCTGGCGCAACTGCACCGCGTGGATACGCGAGCGAGGCATTGCTTGCCGACGACGATTCGCCAACCCATACGTCAAGTGGAACACCTCCCCGTCCTTCGTCGCGTTGAAGCGCCACGACTGGTCGATCGTGCGCCAAATGCGGGGCATAAAACCCACCACAACAGGGATGATCGCCGCGGCGGTCACATCCGTCCACAGTGGAATCGTCGACCACGCCAGTGTGAATACGGTCGACATTTGCAATGTGGTGCCGATCAGCGAGCGGCGAATCGGGATCGGCGGCACCAACATGTTCGGTGCGTATTCGGCCCCGGCGGCGGCGCTCTCAAGCGAACGCTTCACTGGCCCGTCAATGCGGGCCAGGATCTGCGCGCGGACCTCTTCTGCTTCCTCGCGCGGAAGGTATGTGATGTCCAAACCTGAACTGGCGCTGCCTGCGGCCTCGATACGCACGGAGGCAAGCCCGAACAGTCGCGGTGCAAAGGATTCGACTACGTCAACTGCCTGAACACGGTCGTAGCGCGCGGTGCGGATTTGGTTGGTCAGCACACCGCGGCGGGTCTCCACCTCTTCGTCGCCTACCTTAAATCCGCTGCGACGCCACCACACCTGGGACACCGCGAAAATCACCACGAGCGCAGCCACAAGGCCTGCGGCTGCCCATGCAATGTCGGTGGGGCCGACGTTTTCGCGCTGCATCCACCGATAAATCGGCATGGTGAAGTTGAACAGGGCGAGTGTCGCTAGAGCCAGCATGAACGTCCACACACGCAACAATGGCGTGAGCCTATGGACGTGGCGGTAGCCCTCCATGCCGGGAATCGTCGATACGCGTCCGCTTGTCACAGCCCACTCATCCGCTCACGAGCCTTCAGCGCAAGGCGATCCCGCAACGCATCCGCATCCGCCGCAAGCAGTCCCGGCAGATCCGAGTTGGACGAATTCGACGCCGTATGCACCGTCAGCTCCTTCAGCCCCAGGGCACGTGTGATCGGCCCCGACTGCACATCCACGAACTGAATGCGCCCGTACGGAATCACCGTGATCGTGTGGAACATCTTGCCGGTGCTCAGCACCAGTTCGTCCTCGGTCTCCAGCCAGCCCATGTTGCGGACCTGGTACGGGATAAGGAAGAAGCGCCAGATGAAGATCACCGTGAAAATCCCCAGCGGGATCAGGAATCCCCAGCCCCACTCGCGGTAGGCCAAATACAGGCCACCGCACACACCGATGGTCCACAGGGCATTCGACACCAGCATCGGCCACATCAACTTCGGCGACACTTTGTGCATCTCCTCGACCGAGGATGGCAAAGGCTGCACCGGGCTATGCACGCCGGTAGTGGGTTGGCCTGCAGTGTTTGGTCCGGGGTGATGTTCAGGGCTTCCGCTGAGCGCTTCAGACATGGCGATCACGCTACCAGCAGCCCCAGACACGGCCTTGCTCATGACAGGGCTCATCGAAGCATTCATCGGAAGTCCCTCGATCCCCGGGAGAGCAGCTCCCCTACCTCCAACGGTTCGAACCGGTCCGCCACCACGGACACTGCCCCGGAAGCATTTTGCACAATCCCGCGTACGACGAGCGCTTTCGCAGTGCGGGCAAGGACGCGTTGCTTCTTCCACAACCCGACTGAGATAACCACGTTGACCAGCCCGGTTTCATCCTCCATTCCTAAAAATGTCACACCACCTGCAGTGACCGGATGTTGGCGGTGCGTCACCACTCCGGCGATGCGCACGCGAGTGCCGTCCTCCACGCCATGCAGGAGTTGTGAAACCGGAATAACGCCTCGCTCCTCCAGCGATTCGCGCACCATCTCCACCGGCATGAGCCCCGGGGTCACCCCTGTGGCTGCGATGTCAGCCACCATGAGTTCGAACGAGTTCATGCCAGGCAGCGCCGGCGCCGAGATCGCCGATAATCCGGGCAGCATGCCGTGGCGTTCCGTGGCAGCGATACCCGCTTGCCACAATGCTTGTCGACGAGACACCTCAAAGCAGTCCAACGCCCCCGCCCGCGCGAGCGCCTCGACGTGGTCGACGCTCAGGTCAGCCCGGCGCGATAGATCCGCAATATCGGTAAACGGTGCCGCCGCTTCGATCCGGTCAGCGGCATCCGCACCTAAGCCACGGACGAGCCCGAGCCCCATCCGGATCGTTGAAGAATCAATGCAGCGCGCCTCGCGCCCCGACGCGTTGACCGACACTGGCAGTACCTCTACCCCGTGCCGGCGTGCGTCCTGTACCAGCGACTGTGGTGAGTAGAACCCCATCGGTTGCGCCCGCAGCAACCCCACGCAGAACTGCGCCGGGTAGTGGCATTTAAACCAGGCGGAGAAGTACACCAAAGAGGCGAACGACTGGGAGTGCGATTCCGGGAACCCGTATGCGGCGAACGCCACGATCTTCTGCCACAGCCGTTCTGCGACTTCTTCGCTGATTTGGTTGGTGGCCCAGCAGCCTTCGAAAAACCTCGCGCGCAACGCGGCCATCTTGGCCGGTGAGCGTTTCGATCCCATCGCGCGCCGAAGCGCATCCGCCTCACGTCCGGAAAAACCAGCCGCGTCGACGCAGATCTGCATAAGTTGCTCTTGGAACAGCGGGATCCCCAGTGTTTTGCCAAGGGATCGCTCGAGCACCGGATGGTCGTACACGACCGGCTCTAGCCCGTCGCGACGCCGCAGGTACGGATGCACCGAACCACCCTGGATTGGACCAGGGCGGATCAAGGCCACCTGCACCACCAGGTCGAAAAACCTGCGCGGCTTCAACCTGGGCAGCGTGCCCATCTGTGCGCGCGATTCAACCTGGAACACGCCGACGGAATCGGCGCGGCAAAGCATGTCGTACACGGCGTCGTCGTCAAGCGAAAGCTCCCACAAATGCACCTTGCGGCCTGTGGTTTCCTCCACGAGATCCACCATGTGGTGCAGCGCTTCGAGCATGCCGAGCCCCAGCAGGTCGAACTTGACCAGACCAGCGGAGGCACAGTCATCTTTATCCCATTGCACCACCGAGCGATCTGCCATGCGCGCCCATTCGACGGGGACGACGTCGGCGATGGGACGGTCACAAATCACCATGCCACCAGAGTGAATGCCCAGGTGACGCGGCTGCCCCTTGAACTGCGCTGCAAGTTGCTCCACGGCCTCCGGTGGGTCTGAAAGCCCCTTCGACCAACTATCCGCAGCGCCCTGTGCGTATCCGAGCGCACGCGCGGCATCACGGACCGCCCCTTTCGTGCGGTACGTAATCACGTTAGCTACCTGCGCCGCATTGTCGCGCCCATATGTGTCGTAGACGTACTGAATGACCTCCTCTCGCCGGCCTGACTCAATGTCTAGGTCAATATCTGGTGGTCCGTCACGGTCGGGAGATAGGAAACGCTCGAACAGGAGGCCTGCCTCGATCGGCTCGACATTCGTGATCCCGAGGGCGAAACACACCGCCGAGTTCGCCGCCGAACCACGTCCTTGGCACAAAATGTTCTGCTTCGCGCAGAAATCCACGAGGTCGTAAATGATCAGGAAGTAGCCGGGAAAGTTCAGCTCTTCAATCACGCTCAGTTCGTAGCGGATCTGCTTCATCGCCTGGTTGCGCACATCCGCACTCCGCGTCGCGTACCGGAACTGCGCGCTCGCCAACGTCAGATCCCGCAGATGATCCATCTCGCCTCGCCCGCTTGGCGTTGGGTAGCGCGGCAGTTCAGGCGCGACAAGATTCAGCGTGAACGCGCACTGCTTTGCCAACTCAACGCTGTAATCCAGCATGTGTTTGCATCCCGGCAGCATCCGTTCGAGCTGCTCGCCAGAGCGCAGCCAGTTCGCACCCATCGGATGCAAGTCCCCGTGTGCTTGCGCAAGTGCTTCTCGACGAGCCAACGCACGCTTCGCCGCAGCCAACCTCGCCTGCTCACGCGTGGCTGCCGCCGGTATCGCGGTGACGACGGCGGGGAGGTGATCAAAACGATCGAGCATTGCGTGCCGGTCAGCGTCTTCAGGAGTCATCGAAACTTCATATTCTCGCACCACATTGTCCTGGCCAAATGTTTCGACCAGGTGGTCGATTTCCCCTACCCACTGCCAGCCGGCGAGCACGACGCAGGTGCCGCCCAGCTGGTCGCCGATGAGCTCCAGCGGCGGATAGGCCACCTTGTCCTTTTCCCGGGTGGCCATGTGCGCGTCCGCCATCAGGTGGGAGAGTCGCTTGTACCCCTCCGGCCCGCGGGCGATCACGGGCAGGACGGTGTCACCCAACGTCAGCTCCGCCCCGAAGACGGTGTCCAGCCCGGCCGCGGCGGCCGCCTCCGCGAACTTCACCGCACCGTAGAATCCGTCCCGGTCCAGCAGCCCCACCGCGCTCAGTCCCAGCTCAACGGCCCGGGCCACCAAGTCCTCCGGTTCGCTCGCCCCGCCGAGGAAGCTATACGAGCTGACGGTGTGCAGCTCGGCGAACGGTGTCGTCGATAGGCATTGTTTTTGCGGCGGGGGCGCTGGCTCCGCCTTGCCGTACGCGGCGCCTGCGGGCGTGCCGGTGTGACCGACCGGCACCGGCTCCGGGCCGGGGCGGCCGGAGAGGATGCGTTCGAGCCGCGACCACGACAGTGGCGCTCCCCCGTTGAACCTCATAGCGGGAACGCTACCACCGTTCGAAACTGTGTGCTAGTTACTCCAAGGGGTGATGTATTCGTTCGGTTCCCACCCCTCGATCGCCGCAAGCAACTCTGCAGCCTGCGCACCGTCCATCTGCTCCCGAATGATGTCCGCATGCCCGGCATGGCGGGCGAACTCCTCCACCGCATGCACATAGATGTAGCGCAACTTAGCTACCTGCGGCTCATCCATGCCGTACCACGGGAACGGCCCCACCGGCAGTTCCGCCTCAAGGTCACCGCCGCGACACATCTCCATATAGTCAGCTCGCACGCTATCGAAGCGTTCCAAGATGCGATCCAGCGTCTCTTCGGCAGTCGGCGTAAAGCTGGCTGCAAAGTCGGCCTGTGAGTGTTCATACCCGGCAACACCGGCACCGGAAAGCGACCTCACCATGACAAACGTGACGTGTTTGAGCAGTCCGCTAATGCTCAGCGCACTGCGGAGTGGAGTGCGCCTCGCAGCATCGTCGTCAAGCCCAAACGCGCTAGCCCGCAGCGCATCTAACTGCACGTCAAGATAGTTACAAAGCGTGTCTAGCTCATTGTCTTTGCGCGGAAAATACATCGATATTCCTTCCTGTTGATCACTTTCCAACCGGAACCCTAAGCCCCGTTGAGGACAGCTTTTGTCCGCAGTATGGAGAAGAATGACTGCATGGCAAATACGACGCAGCGCGTGCTCCAGCTTTTGGGACTATTGCAAGCGCGAACCACGTGGCAAGCAAGCGCCCTCGCCTCTGAGCTCGGCGTCACAGAGCGCACAGTGCGCCGCGATATCGCGCGGTTGCGCGATATGGGCTACCCGGTCAATTCCAGCAGCGGGATCGAGGGAGGCTACCAATTGGGCACTGGTCGCCATTTACCGCCCCTACTCCTCGACGACACCGAGGCCGTCGCGCTCGTCGCGAGTCTGCGCATGATGGCCCTGAACGGCACCGACAACGCTGGAACCGCCGCACTTCGTGCCTTGGCCAAAATTGATCACATCTTGCCGCCCCACCTGCGAGCCCTAGCATCAGCGGTTGATAACGCAACTACGGCGCTCCCCCATGAGCGCCCGACCGTCGAACTACAACTACTCACCCAACTCGCCACTTCACAGCGGGACCACACGCTCGTACGTTTCACCTACAGCAAGCCCAACGGCACATCATCCACGAGGGAAGTTGAACCAGCCCGGCTCATGACCCAAGGCGAGCTCTGGTACCTCCAAGCATTTGACAAAAGCAGAGACGACTGGCGCACTTTTCGCCTCGACCGAATAAGCAACGCACAGACAACATGCTGGGGTTTCACCCCGAAGGTTCCACCACCCCCGGACTTCAGCAGCGATATCGCAAAACGCTATCCCTGCGTCATCCGTGTGGAGCTGGAAAGCTCACCCGATCTGGTGGCCGAACGGATCCCCCCTCCCTATCGCACCGACCTAGAGGTAACCAAAAATGGATGTACTTTCGTCACCGGCGCACCAGATTGGGACGATCTTGCATGGCACCTTCTTTGGGTATGCCGCGACCTGGACTGCACGATGAAGTTGGACGCGAACGCAGAGTCAGACCACCTTCGAACGGCGTTGCACAACATCGGACAAGCTGCACTTTTATTGGCCCAGGCATAGAAGCGCAAACTGCTTTGTTCTAAAAAATAGACTAAGCGGTACATAGGGTGCTAGATTCTCACCCGTCAAACTTTCCCAATAAACAAGGAGACATCATGCGTATCAAGCGCACCCTCGCAACCGTTGCTGCTGCAGCGCTCGCCACCACCGGCCTGGTCGCTTGCTCCAACGAGTCCAACGACGCCACCGAGACCACCGCCGCAAACGGCGAGAACGTTACCGTCAAGATCGGTACCACCGAGGCCGACCAGGAGGCTTGGACTGTATTCAAGCAGCTCGCAGCTGACAACGGCATCGAGCTCGACATCGTGCAGTTCTCCGACTACTCCCCGGTCAACGAGGCGCTCGCACAGGGAGAGCTGGACGTGAACAAGTTCCAGCACATTAAGTACCTCGCCGAGTACAACGCTGCTTCCGGCAACGACCTCAAGGTTGTCGGCTCCACCGAGATCGTCCCGCTCGCACTGTTCTGGAAGGACCACGACTCGCTCGACGGCATTGAGGGCCAGTCCGTCGCTATCCCGAACGACCCGTCCAACCAGGGCCGCGCCATCAACGTGCTGGTTCAGGCCGGTCTGCTTACCCTCAACGACAACGTCGCTGACCCGCTGACCCCGACCCCGGCCGAGATCAACAAGGACGAGTCCAAGGTCACCGTCACCCCGGTTGACGCGTCCCAGACCCCGAACGCTTACAACGAGGGCAAGCCGGCCATCATCAACAACACCTGGCTGGACCGCGCAGGCATCGAGCCGAGCCTGGCCGTGTTCGAGGACGATCCGGAGTCCGAGGAGGCCGAGCCGTACATCAACGTCTTTGCTGCTCGTTCCGAGGACATTTCGGACGAGACCCTGAACAAGCTGGTTGAGCTGTGGCAGACCCCGGAGGTTGCCGAGGCAACCGCGAAGGATTCCAAGGGCACGTCGGTTCCGGTCTACCGCGACCAGAAGGAACTCAACGACATCCTCGACCGCCTGCAGAACAAGTAAGCACAGTAAGCAAAAGGAGCGCGTAGATCATGCTTACCAAGCGTTTTCTTGCTGCCGCGACCGCTTCCGTCATCGCCGCAACCTCTTTGGTGGCGTGCTCGTCGGAAACGGAGTCGTCGACAAGCAGTGCTGATGGCGACGCTGTGACCGTCAAGATCGGCACCACCGACGCCGACCAGAAGGCCTGGAGCGTCTTCGCGGACGAAGCGCAAAAGGCCGGCATCGAACTCGACATCGTGCGTTTCTCCGAGTACCCGCAGGTCAACCCAGCACAGACCGAGGGACAGATCGAGATCTCGAAGTTCCAGACCATCAACTACCAGGCCCAGTACAACGCCACCGCTGGCAAGGACCTGCGCATCATCGGTTCTGGCGAGATCAACGTGCTTGGCCTGTACTGGAAGGACCACGACTCGCTCGACGGCATCGAGGGCACCGAAATCGCTGTCCCGAACGACCCGTCCAACCAGGGTCGCGCGATCAACGTGTTGGTTCAGGCTGGCCTGCTGAAGCTGCGTGAAGGCGCGCCGAAGCTCACACCGACCCCGGCTGACATCGATAAGGATGCCTCCAAGGTCAAGGTTGTCGCTGTGGATGCGTCCCAGACGCCGAACGCCTACAACGAAGGCCGCCCGGCTGTGATCAACAACAACTGGCTGGCACGCGCAGGTATCGACCCGGCTTCCTCGGTCGCGGCCGACGATCCGAACTCCGAGCTTGCGGAGCCGTACATCAACGTATTCACTGTCTCAGGCGATGACCTGGACAACGAGACGTACGCCAAGTTGGTCGACGTCTGGCAGTCGCCGGAGGTCACCGCAGCGCTTGACGAGGATTCCAACGGCACCGCCGTGCAGGTCCAGCGCAGCAAGGAGGAACTCAACGAGATCCTCGACCGACTTGTGGAGGAGTACAAGTAAATGACAACAACCGGCACCCGGATTGAGTTCCGGAACGTATCCAAGGTTTTCAAAACCAAAGAGCGCGAGGTCAAGGCCGTCGATGACGTCACCTTGACCGTCGAGCCAGGCGAAATCCTCGGAGTGATCGGCTACTCGGGTGCCGGCAAGTCAACGCTTGTCCGCCTCATCAATGGCCTTGATATGCCAACCTCGGGCGAGTTGCTTCTCGACGACACCAACGTCGTCGGCATGCCCGAACGTAAACTTCGCGAGATCCGCCGCAACGTCGGCATGATCTTCCAGCAGTTCAACCTCTTTTCCTCCCGTACCGCAGCGGGCAACATCGAATACCCGCTGAAACTGGCCGGTGTGGACAAGAAGGAACGTAAGCGTCGCGTTGCTGAACTGCTCGACTTCGTCGGTCTGTCTGACCGTGGCGAAAACTACCCGGAGCAGCTCTCCGGCGGCCAGAAGCAGCGCGTCGGCATCGCGCGAGCACTTGCGACCAACCCGTCGCTGTTGCTTGCCGACGAAGCCACGTCCGCTCTCGACCCCGAAACCACCCACGAGGTGCTCGGAGTGCTGCGTCGCGTCAACGAAGAACTCGGTATCACCATCGTGGTGATCACCCACGAAATGGATGTCATCCGAGCCATCGCCGACAAGGTTGCCGTAATGGAGAACGGCCGTGTTGTGGAGTACGGCGGTGTCTACGACGTCTTCGCCAACCCGCAGACCCCCGTCGCGCAGCGTTTCGCAGCGACGAGCCTGCGCAACACCCCCGATGATGTTGAGCGCGCCGAACTGCTGACCAAGCCTGGCCGCTTGTTCACCGTGGATCTTTCCGAGGACTCCGGGTTCTTCGGCGCCGCCGAGACCGCCCGCACGCGCGGTGTTGTCATCGAGCCAGTCCACGCTGGCATCACCACCCTGCAGGAACGTTCCTTTGGCAAGATGACCGTCCGCCTCAACGGCGACGACGCCGCCATCAACGAATTCCTGGCCACACTGCAGCGCAGCACCGAGATTGAGGAGATCACCCGATGACCGAATACCTGCTCGCTGAACCAAACTGGGACAACCTCGGCCCCACCTTCCTCGACGCCATCGGCGACACCCTGTGGATGGTCGCCATCACCATGGTTGTCGGCGGATTCTTCGGCCTGGTGTTGGGCATGCTGCTCTACACCACCCGACCAGGTGGCATCCTGCGCAACAACGTGGTCTACACCCTGATCAACGTTGCGGTGAACTTCTTCAGGCCAATCCCGTTCATCATCATGATCGCGATGCTGTACCCACTGACCCTGGAGGTCGTGGGCACTACCATCGGCCGCGCTGCCGCAACGTTCGTGATGTGTTTCTCTGCCACGTTCACCGTGGCGCGCATTGTGGAGCAAAACCTCGTCGCCATCGACCCCGGTGTTATCGAGGCCGCCCGCTCCATGGGTGCCGGCCCCTGGAAGATCATCACCTCGGTGATCCTGCCGGAGGCACTCGGCCCGCTGATCCTGGGCTACACCTTCATCTTCATCGCGGTTATCGATATGTCCGCAATGGCCGGCTACATCGGCGGTGGCGGCGTTGGTGACTTTGCCATTGTCTACGGTTACCGCGCCTTCGAACCGCAAGTCACCTGGGCTGCAGTCCTGGTCATCGTGGTCATCGTCCAGCTCGCTCAGTTCCTGGGCAACTGGCTGTCCAAGAAGGTCATGCGCCGGTAGATTGAAGTGCCATGAAGGTAGCGGCGTTCGACTTCGATGGCACACTCCACCACCCTCCCCACGGTTTTGACCAGGAGGACATCGCCGCGATAGATGCCTGGCGTAACGCCGGGCATCTTGCCATTTCAGCCACTGGGCGCTCCCGCACAGCACTCGCCCACGGCATGGCCGACAGCACGCTAGCGTTCGACTACCAGGTGCTTTCCAACGGAGCATCAGCTACCGACGGCGCCAACCGCCACCTGATCTTCAGCCACGAACTCGACGGAGCCGCCTTGCGCGCCGCCGTGGAACAGTTCGGGGAGCGCGAGGGACTGGCTATTTTCGGCACCACCATCGGACGTGTCGACGGCGTGTTTGCCAACAACACCGGCCGTACCCACGACTTCACGGCTCACTTCACGCCGATGAGGATTCGCGACATCCCGGACCACCATTTCGCTGTCATTCCGTTCTGGATTCCTGACAACGACGCGCTGCGCGCCGAAGTCATCGCCTGGGCCACCAAACTCGGCGACGTAGAAGTTGCCCAAAACCAGGACTACATCGATCTCATGGCACCGGGCCGGTCGAAAGGCTCCGGCATCCTCGAGCTGTTCGAGGTACTCGGCATCAACCGCGACGACGTGGAGCTCTACACGTTCGGCGATTCCTGGAACGACCTGACCATGCATACCCTCGCCGATCACTCGCACAGTTTCCACCACTCCCCCGCCGACGTGAAAGCAGCCACCGACCGGGTCATCGGGTCAGTGGCTGAGGTGCTCGACGAGTACATCTAGGGCATGGTTTCGCCCCCGCCCGGCACCACCTAACGTGGCTGCACAGTGAGCGCGACCCAGGCGGAGCCTTCCTTGGGGGCCTTGCCGCAGGAATCGACAATCCCGCTGACCGGACGCTTTTCCAGTTCGACGACGTATTCCCTACCGGCGGTGGTGACGTTGACGGTGGCAGTGGTGTCGTCGATACGCACAGGCTCAACGTCGAACTCCCCGTAACGAGGCTCAGCGACCTCGCTGGCAACAGCAATCTCGGCCACCTGCTCCACCGGACTGAGCGTGCCGCGCCCGCGATTGCCGGGTACGAAGTATTCGCCCCGCTTCGCGGCTGTGAGCATCGCGTCGGTGGCTTCCACGTTCATGCGGCCGAAACTATACGCCCACGGCATGAGCAGCATGGTTGCGGCAAAACGGTGTCCCTTGATGTGGGAGACCTCCCACGCAACGTCGTTGCCCGGGCCGAATGGGTAGCGCTCGTGCAGCGCGTTGACCAGCGGGCGCCCCTTTACGGCGCAGCAGACATCGCGCTTGGCATGGGTGCAGATCAGCAGCAGCGGACGTTCCCGTCGCTTCCCACCGTTTTTGCCAGGCCCCGACAGGTCGAGATCCAGGATTGCTTCCGGACCGTCGACGTGGAGGACCTCGGTGATACCTTCGTCGGCAAAGACGAGGTAGAGGTGGTGGTCCTTAATGTGTCGGCCTTCGCGCGTTGGGTGGCGGATGAGCAGCAAGGACGCGTCGTATTCGTCGAGGTGCTTCGCAATGCGGGGAGTGATTTCTTCGCCGAGCGCGGCGTCACCGAGCACGTCGCGCGGCCACGGGTCAGGCCACTCAAAGATGACGTAGGTAGCGCCGGGCTTGGCGGTGCCGGGCAGCGGTTCAACCTCAACATCTGAGCAAGGCAATTGTCGCATGTCACCACCATAGCCAAGCTTGGCCTAACTTATTAGATGACCCATTTGAACAACTTTTACTTCTGTAACAGTTAGATAACCTTTTGGGTATTTCGCTCTGAGGCTTTTGTTCTGATTCCTCCTGCTGGTTACGGTGGCTTAATGCAAAAAAATTCCGGTTCCTTCCGCGCTGCGGTCGTGGGCGCTTGCGTAGCGACGATCGCTGCCTGCACCGCCTGCACCACACCCAGCTTCGGGGCCGGCGAAACGGTGGCCAGCAGCTTGTCCGCCAGCTCTCCGCGTCTGAAACCGTTGGGCAACGCTGACCCTTCTCCGAAGACGCAGCGCCCGTCGGCACCGTCACAGCTTGTGGTCACCGCGGTCCGTGTTGGCGCACATGAGGGATTCGACCGCGTCGTGGTGGATCTTGGGGGCGACGGGGATCCGGGTTGGTTTGTGGATTACACCTCCACCCCGATGCAGGAGACCACCGGCCAGCCGTTGAAGGTTGCGGGTAACGCGTTTTTGAACATCAACGTCGACGGCACCGTTTATCCGTTTGAGATGGGTAAGGATTCCGATGTTGAGGTGAAGATGGCGGGCGATACTGGCAACGTCATCGACGTGATCAGCGCTGGCACCTATGAGGGCCGTAGCCAGGTCGTGGTGGGTCTGCGCTCTGCTTTGCCGTATTCGGTGCAGGTGTTGGAGGACCCGAAGCGCGTGGTCGTCGACATCGTCCAGAACTAATCGCACCGCTCACCCCACCGTTAGTACACCGCCTCGACGCGCCAGCTGCGTCTGCTCCACACAAGGAGCCACCCTGTCACCGCGCCGTCTGGCCCGCCTTCGCGCCCGACCACCTGCATGCGCGCAAGCCGTCCTGTGGCCCCTTCGGTTTGGGCCCACCATCCTTCGTCCACGGGCCACGGCCCGGCCCAGCCGGTAACCAGAAACCGGCGATCGCCCCAGGCCAGGGCGTACGGCGTGGTTGAGAGCAGCACTTCGGCGGTGACGATGACGGGGGTTGCGGTGTCGTCGATAAGCGCGATGCGCGAGGCGGGGTGCTCAATGCCGCCGCCGAGGCGCGCAGGCAGCGGTGCTGGGATTGCTCCGGGCCAGGACAGCTTGTCGACGACCGGCCCCGCCTCCCCGTACGGCACCATCTGCACCCGTTCTGCCACGCCACGGCCGCCGACGAGCCGGGGTTGGAGCACCGCGTCGATGCCGAGTTGGGATTGCACGCGTTCCACGACGCGGCGGGCGGTGTCGGTGGAGGCGCCGTCGGCCCACAGTTCGCCGACGGGTTCTGGGGCGGCGAGTTCGAGCGGTTCCAGGATGAGACTTGTAATTTCACCGGCACCGCCGCCGGTCAGCCAGCCGTCGAGTTGCCAGCGCACCCGGTCGGCGGTCGCGGCCTCGGTGAGTGCTTCGCGGGTGCGCCAGACGCGTTCGACGCGGGTGCCGTCGCCAAGTTCGGCCGTCACTTTCAGCCGCAGGCAGTTCCGCCCCGTTTCTTTCAGCCGTTCGTGCAGGCTAGCGGCCAGTGCACGGGCGGCGAACGCGGCAGCATCAACTCGGTCGATCGGGTCCTCCGGAGTGATCGCCACCGCGAGGTCCTCCACGGGAATTTCGGGCGCGACGCGGCGGTCCGGCGTGGCTGCGGCGATCCGGTAGATGAGCATCCCGGACTGGCCGAAGCGCGTGGTGACAGCCGCCGGAGGCAGCGCCGCCAACTGCCCGAGCGTGGAAATCCCCAACTGCCCCAACGCCCGCACCGTGTCCATGTCCGCGCCAAGTGCTTCCTCAGCAACGAGCACACCGAGCGGCTGGTCTGCCAGGACCGTCGCCGATTGCCCCTGCGCCACCACGTCAGACGAGCGCGAGGCGATCACTGCGGTGGCGATCTCGTCGGCGGCACCGGCAAGGGCGTCGACGCCGCGGCGCGAGGCGGCGTCGATAAGCATCTCAAGCGCACGGTCCTCACTGCCGTGGAACTTCCCCGCGGCCTCAAGGTCTGCAACGACAAGGCCTGGACGCAGTACTTCTACGCTCGCCGCGACGTCGTCGAGCCCCGCTGCAAGTGCTGCGAACATCCGGCCGTCGCGGTCGGTGTTGTCCTCCACCACCGTCAGCTCCGGCGCTGCCGCCTGTGCGTTTCGCACCCGCATTCCACGCCGGATACCCACTTGGCGGGCCGCCTGCGAGCACGCCTTCACTCTGTGGTGCGCAGCAATCGCAATGGGTTCTACCAACTCGTCGCCGGACTCCAACTTCGCGGCCTGCACGGGCCAGTCCGGGAACCACAACGCCGCTACTCTCATGTGACCAGCCGCAGCTTTCGCCTATCGACGACCCGCTCACCACCAGCACCCAACGTCACCCGTGCACTCGCCGGCCGGTACCCCTTGCCCTCTGCGCGGACATCGAAATCGATCCCGGTAATGCGCCCTGTTCCTCGGCCGATGCCGTGGAATTGTGCGAGCGTGCCCGTCAGTGTGAGCGCCGGCGACGGCACCGCAACGTTGACGCACACAAGCGCCGCTTGCCCTTTCCGGATCCTGGCCAGCAGTGGCCGGGCGCGCACCGGGGTGAGCTGGAACGGGCTGCGGGTGCGCAGCACCACCAGGTCAAGCCCTTCGGCGAGCACGCCCGCCACCGAGAGGTCGTCAATACCCGGCTCCGGCACCGCAACGATCCGCTCAAGCGCATCGGCGCCGATGGCGGCGTACGACAACTCCGGCCAACCCACCACGCCTGCGCGCCCACCGGCTTCCACCACTTGGCCGATGAGCTCCACGATCAGCGCCGGGGTGTCGCTGACGTGCGTGACCGACCTTCGCGCCAAGCCACCATTCGGCAACACAGTCGAAAGACCACCGCCGATCGTGAGCACCTCAGTATCAGCCGTAACCTCCTGAGGGACCTCCCCGCCGAGCGCAGCCATGCGCGCACGCAGCTCTGCGATCTGCTCAGCACGCGTCGGCTGAGCAGGCGCTTCACCCGCTTCATGCAGGTGCGCCGCAGCAGATGACGCTCGAATAGGTGTTCCACTCACGTCAGTTAGTATGCACCTACGTCACGACACAGGCAACGCCCCTGGTCGAACATGTTTTCTACTTCACCTTCATGGAAACCTAGCTTATGGGGCCAAAACGGTTGCGTTAATAGGGCGAGAAGTGCCCCAGATGGTGGCAATACTTAAATTTAGCGTGATACAGAACACATTCCTTGCGGTGTCTGTGTATACTCCTTATGTGAGTCGCCCATCAGGGTGACCTCCCCGGAACCAAGCGGCGCGAAGAGTGGGCCAACTAATAAGGCTCAGCTACACGCCCCAAGCAACACAAGGAGAAACCATGAAAATCACCGGCAAAAGTGAAAATCAGTCGCGTGGGTTCGTCGCACTCGCGATCGGCGCGGTAGCACCTCTTCTTGGAGTAACAACCCCTGTAACAGGAGCTGCCATTGCTGGTTGGGGTATCGCTGCTGTGGCCTTTCCTGTCTCCGCTTTCTTCTTCCATCGAGCGAAAGATGACGACAAAGTGCGCGAGTAAAGTTCCGATTTCATCGCATTACTTCGTGAAAGTCCTGTACCGCACTGATGCGGTACAGGACTTTACTTTGCAAAAAAGATCCAGACACCCTTTTGTTTGAACGTTTATGCCTGCGTCAACTTAACGAGAAACTCGCCTCAGATCCCCCAGCCAAGCACTCCACGACGGGCACGGCGATCGCCTCACCATCCGTCGCCATGAGCCAGAGTTTTGGCAAGCAAGCGAATGTGCTGTGATACGAGAGTTCAAACGTGCAATGCAGAAGAGTTTAGAGGCATAAGAAGGCGGTGGAGCGCCCTGGTAACCTCCCAAAACATGATCCCGATCAGCGCCAACGAGGTCCGTAGCCGCGTCACTCCGATCCCCACGCCCGCCGTCGTGCGCGCGCTGGGTTCGCTGGCCGTGGGTGGTTCCGTCGGCGTGATGGTGTCCGAAGCACCGCTGGGCATCAAGGCGATCACAGCGCTGGTCTGCGTTGTTGTTGCTATCGCGGTGACGTGGCTGCACCCCTACCGGAAGCAGATTGCGGCGTTTGCTGAGGAGAAAAATGTCAGCAGGGTGCCGTCGATAAGCATGGTTGTGCCACTCATGGTGTGGTGGCTTGTGCTCATGATGGGCCCGCTGGTGCACTGGTCCGCAGTGGCGGGGCTGCTGGTCGGCATCCTTGCGGCAGTGGCGGCGTGGTTGCTGTACCCGCACGTGGACGGCACGCGGCGCCTCGCGTACGCATAGAACTACTAGAAAGAATCTACTCGAAAGGCTTTCTAGTAGACAAGTTTTCGCAGCTCAACCTAGAAACATTCCCTTTCGAGTAGCTTTCGAGCTACCGCAAAGGCCCTTCCAAAAGCCATACCGCCCGAGGGTCCCGCGGACCCTTACCGCGCCATTGAATAAGGCCCTCCTCCCGCAGCGCTTTCAACGCGCGGCGGGCAGGGGGATTCGAAATCCCCAAAGCATCTGCAACCTCTCCCGTAGACATTGGCCTGCCTTTCGCTTGCATGACTGACAGGACGCTGCCGGCGTGAGGCGGGAGGGAGTCCGCAGTCTTCGGATCAAGCCGTTGAACCGCCTTCAACGTGAGCAGAACACTTCCGCTCGTCTGCTGGTAAATCGGGTCAGCAAACCCCACTCGCCGCATACCTGCAAACATACGGCGGATACCCTCGCCGAGTTCTTGACCAATCCGAAGCTCTGCCGTCACCCGCGCAATGAGAGGATTGCGTGCAAATCGAGCAATAGATTCTGGTCGTGTGGGGTCCACCAAACCGGGAAAGCGCCCCGGACTCGAAACTTCGATGCGAGATGGATAGATCTCGAACCGCACATGGTCACCAGCCATGCTGTACGACCGGTGAATGACAGCATTTACTAATCCCTCAAGCCAAACGTCGTTCGGGATGAGATTTTCATCCTCGAACAACCCCGAAGCACCCAGGCGCCGGACTTGCGGCAGCATCCCCTCAATCGCCCGCTGAGCAGCCCAAATTTGTTGTGGCAACGGCCCCTCAAACCGGTCGTCGGCCAAAAGCTGTTGCTGATGCCCCGCGAGCCGCTCATCCTCACCGAACCGCAGAACACGGACATGCGCATTAGGGAAGAACTCTTGCGGGTCTTTACCGAAGAGCAAGAGTGCTGCTGTGCGGGGCCTACCTTCGCGGTCGATGAGATTTCTTGCTTTGAGAGCGTCTTCAGCGGAAGAAGAACCAATAACGTTGGCATATTCACCAACGACCTCCATATCGAGATCACCCATACCGACACGGGGCAGCACCGTCGCGTCGAACTGTTGCTCACCCTTGGTGTAACGCAGTTCGAGAATGCCGTCTGCATTCAGCAACCGAGATTCGTCGCCGACACGCAGGAAGCAGTCCCCCGACCGCAAATAATGCACATGCTCACTCGGGTCTACATGAAACAGGTAAACCTGCGCACCGTCGCCGACATCGAACGGCTCGATTCGAACACGCACGGTTGGATCCGTGTGGTCGAGCGATGTTTGTCTCAGATCATTGCCCTGCTTAGGTGTCGGTGCCCCATCAAACTCCCGGTCAGTAATTCCGACAGCAATAATGCCGCCCTCCGCATTTGCCATGCCGACGATGGTCTTGGCGAGATCCTTCGGCTTGATACGGAAAGACTTTCGCTCGAACCATTGATCTTCCGGCAGACGCAGAAGGAGGCTCGGGTCATCTCGGTAGTTTCTCTCTGGATGCACAGAAGGAATTCTACTCGAAAGGCTTTCTAGTAGACGAGTTTTCGCAGCTCAACCTAGAAACATTCCCTTTCGAGTAGCTTTCTAGTAGCTTTCGAGCTACCGCAAAGGCCCTCGCGCAGGCCCCGCCATTCTCGAAACCCCTGCTGCGAAGTCCGCCGGAGATACGGATAATGGCACGCATGGCTCAAACCTCATCGACATCGCTCAAGCACATGTGGGAAACCCGCCCGCGGCGCATCACGAAAGACCAAGGTGGTCGGGCCGTATTCGGCGGTGTGTGCACCGGTTTCGGTGCCCGCTACGGCTACGACCCGGTGGCGGTGCGTATCGCGTTTGTGCTCACCGGGTTTATTTTCGGCGGTGGCATCTTCGCCTATCTGTTGTGCTGGTTGCTCATGCCGCGTCTTGGGGAGGACATGAGCCCGGGCCGGGCAATCTTTACCCGCAAGGATCAGCGCAGCCCCATCGAGCAGAAGGAGTGCCGCACCGGCTGGCTGCTTCTGCTCGGGCTGATCATTTTCATCCCGGCGGCGGATGACGCGGGCGACAGCCGCGTGACCTACGGCGTGTTCGTCATGTTGCTGTTCATTTGGGTTTTCGCCTACGCCTCCAACCCGACGCCACCCGAGCAATGGCGTGCCGACGACCTCGTGTGGCGCGATCAGAAACGCCGCCGCAGGTTTAAGCGCTAGCGGTAGCGCTTCGGCACATCCGGCGCGCCGAGCGTGAGCATGAGGCGGTTGGCCCAGTTGAAGAAGGCCGACGAGTTGATCACGTCGATGATCGCCAGATCATCCAACCCGACCTCGCGCAGCGCCTCGACGTGCTCGGCGCCGAAAGCAAACGGGGTGCGGGTCAGCGCAACCGCAGCCTGGCGGATCGCGTCCCAGGCATCAGAGCCAAGGTCCGCCTCCACGCCTTCGTCCAGCAGGCGGTCGATCGCCTCCGCGTCGCCGCCTTCCTCCTTCGAACGTGCCTGGTGCACTGATGCGCAGTACTCGCAGCCGTTCAAACGGGAGGCGACGGTGGCGGCAAGTTCGCGCTCGGCACGGCCCAGGCCACCTTCGGTGTTGTAGAAGATGTCCAGGTCGGTCAGGGTGCGGGCTTTCAGCGCCTGCGGGTCGCGGGCGAGCAGACGGAAGTACTCCATGCCGATGCGTTCCGGCTTGATCAGGGCGTCGCGTTGCTCGTCGGTGAACTCGGAATCTTCAAGTGGTGCCACCCACGGCTTCCACCCCAGGGAGTGGTTGACAAACTTCTCGGGTGCGACGACCTCGGGTTGCAGGGTCACCGCAGCGGGCGTCCAGCCGGGATCGGCGACGCCGGCGGTGCGCTCAACAGCAGCATCCGCAACAGCAGCACCCGAACCACCCGCAGCCGCTCCCCCAGCGAGCACCTGCACACCGTGCACGACGCGCAGTTGGAACGACACAAAGGCGATCAGTTGGCCGAGCGAGACGATCGCGTCCTCGGTGTAGCCCGCCTCCTGCAGGTGCCCGATCGCCGCGGGCGAGGCATCCTTCGGGTGGAAGGTGAGCAGGTGGGCGAAGTCGAAGGCGACGGCGAGCTGCCCCTCGCCGAAGGTGACAAAGTCCCCGCCTATATACGGGCCGGCGGACACACCTGCGCGCACCGCGTCTTCGACCACGGCAACGAGCGCCTCGTCTTCGTCGGCAAGCAAATCTGCGTAGAACTCCGCGGCGCGCTGTGCGCCGGAAATGCCGGCGATGAAGGCGGCGACGGCGTAGCGGGTGGATACCGGCAGGGCCTCGATCAGCGCCGGGTTGGCGGGCTCAAACAGGGCTGCGAAGCTGCGCTGGGCGTTTTCTACGGCTTCGGGTCGGCGGCGGCGCAGTTCGGCAAGGTCGGCCGGGGTTTCTGCGAGCAGGTCGATAATGTCGTTAGACAACAAACTCTCCTAACTGTCGGGCACGGAAGACGGTGCCGGGGATGGCATCGATAAGTTCACGAGTGACATCGTCGTGCGGGTGCGAGAACACTTCGTCGGTGGGGCCATATTCCACTTGTTGGCCGCGGCTGAACACACTCACGGTATCCGAGATCTGGCGCACCACTGCCAGGTCGTGGGAGATGAACACGTAGGTCAGCCCTAATTCGCGCTGGAGGTTTTCCAGCAGTTCCAGGATCTGTGCCTGCACGGTCACATCGAGCGCGGAAACGGCCTCGTCGAGCACCACGAGTTCCGGCTCAACGATCAGCGCGCGGGCGATAGCGACGCGTTGGCGCTGCCCGCCGGACAGTTGCGCCGGGGTGCGCGTGGCGAACCGCTCCGGATCAAGCGCCACGCGCTCCAAGTACTCGTTGGCGCGCGCAAGGCTTTCGCGTTTCGACGCCCCCGCGAGGTTGCGCAGCGGCTCCGCCACAATCTCGCCGACCCGCATCTTCGGATCCAGCGATGAAAACGGGTTTTGGTACACCATCTGGATGCGGTTGCGGAACTGCCGCTTCTGCTTCGGGCTCAGCGTGGTCAGTTCCTCACCGTCGAGGGTGATGCTGCCCTCAGCAGGCTGGTTAAACATGGCGATCGTGCGGCCTGTGGTGGTTTTGCCGGAGCCCGACCCGCCTACCAGCGCGTGCGTGGAGCCGCGCGCGACCTCGAAGGAGATATCGGATACGGCGGTGAAATCGCCGTAGCGCACGGCAAGGTTGTCTACGCGCAGGAGGGTGTCGGTGGTGACAGGGGGTCGTCGATACGCATTTGCCACGGACAGCGACGGCACGTTTGCCAG